>VOFG01001160.1_pt1:0-32500 | contig 307926 bp, 302 predicted proteins | sample 5384171 | NCBI WGS metagenome assembly VOFG01 (sample SAMN12384726, study PRJNA508395) | human gut metagenome | isolation source: healthy gut F | host: Homo sapiens | reverse complement strand
GGGAATGGAAATACCGGTACAAGCGGAGAAGGAGTCTGGTTGGCAAATCCGCCAGACAATCCGAAGACGTGATGTGGAGCGAATTAGAGTAGCGAAGCGTGTGAGCCATGTGCCGAGAAAAGCCGCTATTGTTTCATGTGTGCCCGTACCGTAAACCGACACAGGTGGATGAGGAGAGAATCCTAAGGCCGGCGGAAGAAGCATTGTTAAGGAACTCGGCAAAATGACCCCGTAACTTCGGGAGAAGGGGTGCCTGCTAACGCAGGCCGCAGAGAATAGGCTCAAGCAACTGTTTAGCAAAAACACAGGTCTATGCGAAACCGAAAGGTGAAGTATATGGGCTGACGCCTGCCCGGTGCTGGAAGGTTAAGAGGAGAGGTTAGCGCAAGCGAAGCTTTGAATTTAAGCCCCAGTAAACGGCGGCCGTAACTATAACGGTCCTAAGGTAGCGAAATTCCTTGTCGGGTAAGTTCCGACCCGCACGAAAGGCGTAATGATTTGAGCACTGTCTCGACAATGCATCCGGTGAAATTGAAGTACCAGTGAAGATGCTGGTTACCCGCGCCAGGACGGAAAGACCCCATGGAGCTTTACTCCAGTTTGGTACTGGGATTCGGTACTGCATGTACAGGATAGGTGGGAGACTAAGAACTTGGGACGCCAGTTTCAAGGGAGTCGCTGTTGGGATACCACCCTTGCAGTATTGGATTTCTAACCAGCCGCCGTGATCCGGCGGTGGGACAATGCCAGGCGGGGAGGTTGACTGGGGCGGTCGCCTCCGAAAGGGTATCGGAGGCGCTCAAAGGTTCCCCAGAATGGTTGGAAACCATTTGAAGAGTGCAAAGGCAGAAGGGAGCTTGACTGCGACACCGACGGGTGGAGCAGGTAGGAAACTAGGACTTAGTGATCCGGTGGCATAAAGTGGGATTGCCATCGCTCAACGGATAAAAGCTACCCTGGGGATAACAGGCTTATCACTCCCAAGAGTTCATATCGACGGAGTGGTTTGGCACCTCGATGTCGGCTCATCGCATCCTGGGGCTGTAGCAGGTCCCAAGGGTTGGGCTGTTCGCCCATTAAAGCGGTACGCGAGCTGGGTTCAGAACGTCGTGAGACAGTTCGGTCCCTATCCGGCGCGGGCGGAGGATATTTGAGAGGAGCTGTCCTTAGTACGAGAGGACCGGGATGGACGGACCACTGGTGTATCTGCTGTCGACCAACGGCATGGCAGAGTAGCCAAGTCCGGAAGGGATAAACGCTGAAGGCATCTAAGCGTGAAGCCCCCTCAAGATGAGATATCCCTTCCATAAGGAAGTAAGATCCCTTGAAGACTACAAGGTAGATAGGGCAGAGGTGGAAGCACGGTAACGTGTGGAGCTGACTGTTACTAATCGATCGAGGGCTTGACCAAATATAACGAACAATGTTTGCAGGTTTGATGGATGGATTCTGTGTGAAGTTTTGAAGGTACAATTTAAAAGGTATTGCAATTATAACAATTCTGTTATATAGTAAATGACGTACTTAGCTACGTCATTTTTATGATAAAAGTATAGGGGATTGGTCAAATGGTATGATAGGGGTCTCCAAAACCTTTGGTGGGAGTTCGATTCTCTCATCCCCTGCTCTAAAAACACCGTAAATTCGGTGTTTTTTTTATGCCATGTTGCATTTCATGTTATATGCAAAGGCGGGATCACAATACGAGCGTTTTGCATATTCTTACAGATTGTAAACTGGATTGCAGCGTGATGGCGGCAGATAATCTGTATATCGGGTACGCATAATTTTCATAGAGAGTTGTAAAAAAAAGAAAATTGCGATATAATAATTTTTGACATATGACGGAAATGGGTATGAGGAGAAAAGATGGCACGACCGACAAAAGCAAGAAGAATCTGTATGGAAGCGGCATATGATAATTTTTGCCCGAATGGTGTTCCGGCAAGGGAAAAAAGTCATTATGACGATGGATGAGTATGAAACGATTCGTCTTGTAGACCTTGAGAAGTGTACGCACGAACAATGTGCGAAGCAGATGGGGATTGCCCGCACAACAGTGACCGAAATTTATGAGTCAGCCAGATACAAAATGGCAGACAGCATCGTAAATGGAAAGACATTGGAGATTTCAGGTGGGAATTATCGATTGTGTGATGGAACTGCCCTGTTTTGCTGCAATAAAATATGCAGGCGCACCTCAACGTCCGTCGGAAAAGATGATATTCAAAGAAAGGAAACAGATCAGATGAGAATTGCAGTTACCTATGAAAATGGAGAAATATTTCAGCACTTTGGACACACGGAACAGTTTAAATTATATGATATTGAGAATAGCCAGGTGGTAAGATCCCAGATTGTCGACACAAATGGACAGGGACACGGGGCACTTGCCGGATTTTTGACGGAGGCGGGTGCGGATGTGCTGATCTGTGGCGGAATCGGAGGCGGTGCGCAAAGCGCACTTGCAACTGCCGGCATAAAGCTGTATGGTGGAGTGTCCGGTGCGGCAGATGAAGCGGTAGAAGCTTATCTTGCAGGAAAATTAGATTACAATCCCGATGTGAGATGTTCTCATCATGAGCATGAGCATTCCTGCGCGGAACATAAGTGTGGTGAAGACAAGCATGGATGTGCCGGCAATGAAATGTTATCATAAAAACACGGGACGGGAGAAATTATGATAAACAGAGAAGATATGCTGGAGCTGACACGCAGAATGACGCCCAGCCGCACTTCCTTTACGCGTGTGGCAGGCGGCTATATGGAGCCGGACGGAGAGATCGATGAGAGTTTTAATGTGAACTTTCTCAATCTGTCTGCGGCGGAAAAGGAGAAAAATCTGGCGATTGCCAAAGCGGTTCCGTTTGCAGCAACCAATGTAAACCTGCGCAGCTACGCATTCGGGGATGGCGCAGAACAGAGGAAAATGCGCCAGTTGTTGTACGGAATGCGCGAGTGCGGACTGAAAAATGATGCGCTGCTGTACACGTTTTATGAGCTTGTGGGTGCCCGGTACCGTAGCAGGGAGCCGTATGCGATTCTGGTCTTTCATGACCGCTATGATGTGCCGGTAAAGGCATCGGACAAGGAGCGGCAAGGGGAGTCGGAGGAGGTATATGAATATCTGATCGGTGCAGTCGCTCCGTTGGTGGGAGAGTACGAGCCGGGGCGGCCGGTCTGCGGGTTTTTATATCCGGCATTTGCCGACAGGAGCACAGACGATGCGCATGTTGCGATCTTTCAGGCGGATCCGGAACACAAAATCCCGGTGTTTGAAGAACTGTTTCTCACACGGTAGCCGAGGAAGATTGTGCCGGAAAAGGTACAAAAATGGCGGGATTTGCGACAGCAGAAACCGCGCAGGAATATTGGAAGGAATATAGAAAACATCCCGTTTCGGGATGTTTTTTTTGTGAGTTTGAGCAGTTCTATTTTAACACATCAAAGCATTCCTCGGAATTATTGGATACGACAGAACACGCTTTTGCCGCATTTCTAGGAAAATGTAAAGAAAATTTTTCCAGAATTTTGTGAATGGGAAATTTGACTTTTGGGAAGAATCTAGTATGATGAAACAACGAGTGCGAGAGCAGCTCACAGAGTATCATTCTTGAGGAAAGGAGCAAAATGAACAGAAAAATATTGACGTGACAATGCTGTGCACTTTATGCATTTGTCTCATGGTTGCGGCCAACATTGAGGAGAAGAACACGATACGGGAGAGCAGAGAAGAGATCAGCAGCGCGTATGTAATTTCTGCGGCAGACAAAGCAGAGGTTCCGGTTGCGGGTGTGTGCCGTGTTTTATCCGGATATTCATTTACGACAGAATCAGATGAAGCGACAGGAATCACAAAGAACCCCAGAACAATGGTAGCAAGCACGGCGCCGTCCGATGCGGCAGAAGAAGTACAGACACCCCTGGAGGAAGCAGAGACACCGGAAGCCAAAGTACAGGCAGCATCGGGGGAAGCAGGGGCACCGGAGGCGGCAGAGAGCAAGCCTGCGACGGTAGAGACGACGACCGGTGCAGAGAACCGCTGGAATATCACATTGACGCAGGAGGAGATAGATTTGTTGGCAAAAATCGTCTGGCTGGAATCGCAGGGCGAGCCGACAGAAGGGCAGGAAGCCGTGGTCGAGGTAGTTTTTAACCGGATGGCTTCCGAAAAATATCCAGATACCTTGTATGACGTGCTCAGTCAGGGAAACCCGACGCAGTTCTGTTCCTGGAAGAACAGAGAGCGGGCGAACCCCACGGAGAAGGAATACACTTCGATTCATGAGGTATTGAATGGAAATACACATATATTAAGAAATGATACGTTATATTTTTCTACGGAACCGTTGACGCCGAGATTGGACCAAAAGATCGGCGGACACAGCTTCTGCTATTAGTAAGGAAGTTTGGGTTAAACCGGAAGGAAAATACGAAGGGAACCCGCAGGGACGAAAGAACCTTTGGGTTCCTTTTGCGTTGCGGGACAAAGCGGCAGACCGGACAAAAGAGAGCGAAAAATGGAAAGAGTTCCCTGTAGATTCCATGTGGTTCCTTTGTTACAATACGGTTGTTGCAGAAATGAAATATTTTTGTAACAAATAAGTAACAATATGGAAGCATATGGAATAAATCGGGAGGATTCTACATAATGAAGAAAAGAATGACAATACTGGCGCTTCTGCTGGCGGGAGCCGTCACACTGGGAAGCTATGGAATGGTGCAGGCAGGACAGGAAAAACGTGAGGTGCCGGTGGCGGGCGTGACACAGACGCTGGCACAGGTGCTTAAGGAAGCCCAAGGAGTGCAGGCGCAGACGGCGGATGCTGGGGAGGAACTGCAAAGTAACGCGGCTGTGGCGCGGATGATGGAACCGGAGATGGTGGCAGAGGAAGCATGGGAGACGGCGGAGATTGCGGAAAATGAACTTCCGCAGACCGCATCGGAGTTTGCGGATATTGCAGTGGCGCAGGTGAATCACTATGTCAACGTGCGGCAGGAACCGGATACGGAGAGTGAAATTCTTGGAAAACTTTACGACAAATCCGCAGCCACTGTGCTGGAGACGACGGAGGACGGGTGGTACCGGATTACGTCCGGAAATGTGAACGGATATGTCAAGGCGGAATATGTGGTCGTGGGGGATGAGGAGCTTGCCAGAAGTGTGGGAACGCGCCTGGCGACCGTCACAACGACGACCCTGTTCGTGCGGACGGAGCCGACAACCGAGGCGAAGGTGCTTACCATGCTGCCGGACGGCGATGACGTTGTGGTAACCGACGAGTCGACGGAAGGCTGGGCGAAAGTGTCCACCGCGGACGGTGACGGTTATGTGGCACTGGATTATGTGACGCTGTCCACAGAGTACATTCATGCAGAGTCAAAAGCGGAGGAAGAGGCGCGGCTTGCCAGAGAGGAAGCAGAACGGCAGGCGGCAGCCCGTGCGGCGGAGGAAGCGCGCAAAGCCAGAGAGGCGGAGGCGGCACGTGCGGCAGCAGAACAGGAAGCAGCCCGCAAAGCGGCAGAAAAACAGGAGGTGAAAAAATCCGGCGCGGGCAGCAGTGCGGGAAGCAGTTCCGGAAGCAGCGCGGGAAGCAGTTCCGGAGGCAGCGCGGGAAGCGGTTCCGGAAGCAGTGCGGGGCAAAGTGCGCAGACGGCTTCCTCCAACGGTCAGGCGGTGGTCGATTACGCGAGACAGTTTCTGGGAAACCCTTATGTATACGGCGGCAACAGCCTGACAAACGGAACCGACTGCTCCGGATTTGTCAAGGGCGTGTATGCGGCATTTGGAATCAATCTGCCGCGCACATCGTCGGAACAGCGGAGTGTGGGATATGCCGTCAGCCTGTCGGAAATCCAGCCGGGCGACATTGTCTGCTATAGCGGCCACGTCGGCATCTATGCGGGCAACAACACACTGATTCATGCGAGCAATGAAAAGACAGGCATTACGCTGACTTCTCCGGTAACCTACCGCAGCGTGCTGGCGGTGCGGAGAATTTTCTAATCCATCCGGGAGGGCTGCTGTCTCTTAAATATTCCGGTTCCTTGAAATATGACTGGCGGAGAGAACTCCGAAGTGGTATATATATAGAAAAGGGAGGAAGAGAAGGATGCGGATTGGTGGAATAGAAGCGGGCGGCACCAAGATGGTGTGCGCGATCGGGGAAGTGCAGACAGACAAAGGACAGCCGGGAGAAAATCAGGTCACAATCACAGAGCGTGTGACGATTCCCACAGAGAAGCCCAAGATTACCCTGCCGCGCATGGCTGCGTTTTTTGAGGGAAAAGGAATCTCGTCACTCGGAATCGGGTGTTTCGGACCGGTGGATCTGCACCGTGCGTCCCCGACCTATGGATATATCACCAGCACGCCGAAGCTGGAATGGCAGAATGTCGATATGGTGGGAACTTTTACACGGGCGCTCGGCGTCCCGGTCGGATTTGATACGGACGTGAATGCGGCGGTGCTTGGCGAAGTTACCTGGGGAGCCGCAAAAGACTGCGACACGGCAATCTATATTACCGTCGGCACCGGCGTTGGCGTGGGCGTCTACTGTAACGGGGCGCTCATGCACGGGCTGGTGCACCCGGAGGCAGGACATCTTCTTCTGCAGCGTCACCCGAAAGACACCTACGCCGGAAAATGCCCGTACCATGCCAACTGTCTGGAAGGGCTTGCAAGCGGTCCGGCGGTGGAGGCGCGCTGGGGCAGACCGGCAAAGGAACTGGCGGACCGGGAGGATGTCTGGGAGATGGAGGCGTTCTATCTCGCGGAGGCGGTTGCAAATTATGTTCTGACGTATTCTCCGCAGAAGATTGTGCTGTGGGGCGGAATTATGCACCAGAGCCAGCTCTTTTCAATGGTGCGCACGAAAGTGCAGGAACTGCTGGGCGGGTATATTTCCAATGAGAAAATCTTAAAGGAGATCGATACCTACCTCGTGCCGCCGGCACTTGGAGAAAATCCGGGTATTATGGGAGCGTTTGCGCTCGGTATGCGGGAGGCAGAGTAGCGGAAGCCTAAGGAAGCGTAGGGGCGCCGGAGAACAGGATCGCGGAATCGGCGGGAGTGAAAACAGAATTTAGAAGAACAGAAAACGGGAGCGCTATGCCGGAGATTTTTCCTGGCACAGCGCTCCCGTGTGATTTTGTAAAAAAGATCGGGTCTTAGTTATCGCCCTCGTCATCCGATGACATGGAGTATACCTGACGTTTTCTTGCCATCTCATCATTCTCGAGGTATTCGTCGTAGGTGGATACCTTGTCGACAAAGGTGCCGTCCGGCAGGAACTCGATGATACGGTTCGCTGTGGTCTGGACAACCTGATGGTCGCGGGAGGCAAATAGAATAACGCCCGGGAACTTGATGAGTCCGTTGTTTAATGCGGTGATGGACTCCATATCCAGATGGTCGGTCGGCTCATCTAAGATCAGCACGTTGCTTCCCATAATCATCATGCGGGAAAGCAGGACACGTACTTTTTCTCCACCGGAGAGGACACGCATCTTCTTGGTACCGTCATCTCCGGCGAACAGCATACGTCCGAGGAAACCGCGGACATAGGTTGCATCCTTGATCTCGGAGAACTGTGTCAGCCAGTCAACGATCAGAAGATCGGTATCAAAGATCTCGGTGTTATCCTTCGGGAAGTAGGACTGGCTGGTCGTCACGCCCCACTTGTAGGTGCCGGAATCCGGCTCCATCTCACCGGTAAGAATCTTAAAGAGCGTTGTCTTTGCCAGCTCGTTGCTTCCGACAAACGCGATCTTGTCGTCGTGTCCGACGATAAAGGAGACATTGTCGAGCACCTTGACGCCGTCGATGGTCTTGGTAATGCCTTCGACGGTCAGAACTTCATTGCCGATCTCACGGTTCGGACGGAAATCGATATACGGGTATTTACGGCTGGACGGACGGATCTCGTCGAGCTGAATCTTTTCCAGGGCACGCTTTCTGGAAGTCGCCTGCTTGGATTTGGAAGCATTCGCGGAGAAACGGGAGATGAATTCCTGCAGCTCCTTGATCTTCTCCTCTTTTTTCTTGTTGGCTTCCTTCATCTGCTTTACGAGAAGCTGGCTGGACTCATACCAGAAATCATAGTTGCCGGCGTAGAGCTGGATCTTTCCGTAGTCGATATCTGCAATGTTTGTGCAGACTTTGTTTAAGAAGTAGCGGTCGTGGGAAACAACGATGACCGTGTTCTCAAAGTTGATTAAGAATTCTTCTAACCAGCTGATCGCATCGAGATCCAGATGGTTGGTCGGCTCATCCAAAAGAAGAATGTCCGGGTTGCCGAAGAGCGCCTGTGCAAGGAGAACCTTGACCTTTAAGGCACTTGGCATATCCGCCATGAGTGTGTAGTGATCCTCCGTCGGGATGCCAAGACCATTTAACATGGTGGCTGCATCGGACTCGGCATTCCAGCCGTCCATATCTGCGAATTCTGCTTCAAGTTCACTGGCGCGGATACCGTCCTCGTCCGTGAAATCCTCTTTCATGTAGATCGCGTCTTTTTCTTTCATGATATCGTAGAGACGCTTGTTGCCCATGATAACGGTATCGAGTACCGTGTACTCGTCATATTTAAAATGATCCTGCTGCAAAAAGGAAAGACGCTGACCCGGCGTGATGATAACTTCTCCGCTCGTCGGTTCAAGCTGGCCGGACAGAATCTTGAGGAACGTAGATTTTCCGGCGCCGTTTGCACCGATCAGACCGTAGCAGCAGCCCTCTGTGAATTTGATGTTGACATCTTCAAAGAGAGCTTTTTTTCCGATTCGTAAAGTGATGTTGCTTGTACTGATCATATTTATGTTCTCCTAACTTTTCTTGTAAATCACCTGCTTTTATTGCACCAATTCGTATCATACTAAAAAATACGGAGAAATGCAACCGGAACTTCTTATTAAAAAGGGCTTTCACGCTGTGACAAATTGTTTGGATTTCGTTAAAAATTTGATATAATGTACGGGAAGGCAATCGGAGTTATCTTAAGTATGACAGAGAAAATTGCATCTCAGGAGATTGATTTTATGGAGTATGGGGATACGCAAATAAATACAATAGACATGGAGCGGGGGCAGAGAAAAGATCTGATCGGCAAGATGCCGGTCGGAATAGCGGTAGTCCGCGGCGGGAATGAGCTGTATATTGAGATGGTGAACCGGGAATTTTTGCATGCAGAGGGGTATGACAGGGAGGAACTGACCGGAAATACGCCGTTTGTGGAGTATTTGTACCGGGACGATACCGGTGTGTTCGAGGATGCCATCGAAGTGTGCCGGGAACTAAGAACCACGGAGGAGATTGAACTGCGCATCCGCACGAAGAGCGGCGGCGTCTGCTGGGAACTGATGCGGTGCAGACTGTATTATTACCGGGACGCGGTACCTTACTATATCCTGGTAAGCTGGGACATAGACAAGCGGAAGAATCTGGAGGAAGAACTGCGCCTGATGGAGGAGCAGTACAGCATGTTAGAAGAGGTCACCGATGAATTCCCGCTAGAGTACGACGTTGCACAGCGGCGTTTCAGGGTGCCGCGCAAATATCGCGGGAACGGGCAGGCGGGAACGGCAGGGCGCAGATATATGGGCTATGAGGAGATGCTCGCGGATATCTGCGAGGAGGATCGTGTCGCGTATGCCCGGGTGCTGGAGGCAGCCAGCAGGGATGTGCAGACAGGAAGTATTGATTACCGGATGAATGTGGCGGCTCCCGGGGAGGAACCTGTATATGTGTGGTACCGGACGATTTACCGGAGTATTGTCGGGGACAACGGACAGATTATCCGCATCATCGGACGCAGCTACGATGTCAGCTCCGACCGAAAGATTCAGGAGGAACTGTCGGAGGAGGCGAAGCGCGACCCGCTGACAAGGCTTTATAATAAGGTGGCGGCATCCGGAGAGGTAGAACGGATTTTAAAAAGTGAGCCGGAAAAACAGCATGTGCTGTTCCTGATCGATATTGATAATTTTAAGCGGATCAACGATACATTCGGGCATACCGTCGGAGATACGGTAATTACTGATATTGCCGGCGTGCTGCAAAGCCAGTTTCAGGAGACAGATGTCACCGCAAGAGTCGGAGGAGATGAATTTCTGGCGCTGATGCGGGATGTGGCTCCAAAGGAGGCAGAAGCGTGCGCCGCGGCGCTGGGCCGGGAAGCCAGAAAAAAGCTGATCGGCGACGACGCCATCGTTGAGGTGACGCTCAGCATCGGTATGGCGGTATACGGCGAGGATGGAAGAGATTATGAGACCCTGTTTGCGATGGCTGACCGGGCGATGTATGCCACAAAGCGGGAAGGAAAAGACCACTATTCGTTTGCGGGTAAAAAGCAGCAAGAGGGAGCAGAGCAGGAAAGCAGGCGTGACAGGATCGAATATGCTCCGGAAAGCGGGCAGAAGGTGGATAAAGAGTTCCTGAATTTTGCGTTCAGCCTTCTCTCGCATGCGAAAGATATCAACGGATCATTAAACGTATTGATCGAACAGATTGGGAAAAAATACGGGCTGGGCTTTGCCATGGTGTTTGAGTACCGGGAAGAACAGCAGGAAATGGTGCTGATGAATTACTGGAACCGGGATGGCAGCCGGGTGGAACAACAGGTTTTCCCACAATCGGTTACAGTGTTCCGGGAGGCGGAAATCGGGCGTTTTGTCTCGACGCCAACGGAAGATATATTAACGGAGGTTCCCCAGTTGGGGGCGGAGAAATATCATGGAACTTCCATCAAAAACTGTGGAAATGTAAAGTTTGAATTTTCCGGTAACAGAAGTGGCTGCCTGTGTGTGGGAAGCAGCAGTGCAGAGGGATTTTCCAAAGAGGAAGCAGGGATGCTCAGTGAACTCGCGCGGGTGGTTGCTGTATTTGTCTCCCTTCGCAGCAGGCAGAGCGATGACCAGGCAGAGATACGGCATCTGCAGAATCAGGATATGCTGACGGAACTGTATAATCTGGACACATTCCGCAGGCTGATCCGGAAAAAATTAAAGAGCGGTGGGCTTGCGCAGGATGAGAACATGGTGTACGCGCTGGTAAATCTGGACGTGAACAACTTTGCCTATGTAAATGAAAATTATGGACAGGAGGCCGGCGACAGTATTCTGCAGGAGCTTGCAGCGTTAATCCGCAGCGAGTCCCATGTCGTGGAGGCCTGTAGAATGTATTCGGATTATTTCATTGAGCTGGTCAGAGGAACGGACAAAAAGAACATTCTGGGGCTTGTGGAGAGAGAGGATCAGATGTTTGGCGAACAGTTAAAGATCCGCTATCCGGCGGGAGCCATGCAGCTTTCGGCTGGAATCTGCTTTATCGATGACGGGGAAGAGACGTTTGAGAAGATACTGGAGGGAGCCAATCTGGCACGAAAGCTTGCCAAGGAGCAGAATGTGGGAGCGGTCGTTTACCGGGATGACATGAGGAAAAAACGTGATGAGGGAATCCGGATTACCGGAAGATTTTACGCGGCACTGCAGCGGGGCGAGTTCGAGGTATATTTACAGCCGAAGTTCCTGCTCCGCGAGGAGCGGGTCTACGGCGCCGAGGCGCTTGCACGCTGGCGTCTGGAATCCGGCGAGATTCTGTCTCCCGCACGGTTTATTCCTGCACTGGAAAATATAGGCTATATCGTGGATCTGGATTTTTATATTCTGGAACAGCTGCTTCGGGCAATGCGCCGCTGGAGGGATTCCGGAAGAGAACTGTTTACGATCTCCACCAATTTTTCCAGGAGAAATTTTGAGAACGGCGGCGACGATTTTATCGAACGCCTGCAGAATACCCTGCAGCGGTACGGGATTGATTCGTGCTACATAGAGATCGAGGTGACGGAGAGTGTGATTGTGGAGAAGTTAGACAGCTTAAAGGCGTGTCTTACCAGACTTGGCAAACTCGGCTACCGCATCGCCATCGATGATTTTGGAACCGGCTACTCGTCGCTGAGCGTGCTGTTGGAAATCCCGGCGAATGTAGTGAAGATCGACAAGAGCTTTACCGACAAAATCCACCAGAACGGACAGAGTGCTTTTGTCTATCAGATGGGGCAGTTCATCCAGTCGGCAAAGGAGGAGGTGATTTTTGAGGGAATCGAGGAGGAGCAGCAGCGGACGTTTTTGATGGAGTGCGGTTTTAACTACGGTCAGGGCTATTATTTTGACCGCCCGCTGCCCCTGGAGGAGTTTGAAAAAAAGTATATCTGACCAGGGACAAACAGAACATGACAAATGTAGATTGCACACGTTTTCGTACAGTCTGAAACCTTTACAATCGACAAATTAAATGCTAAAATTAGTCTTAAGTCGGAATATGACACTCTATTTTAATTTAAGGAGGAATAATAATGTCCAGAGCAAAACAGTCAATGGACGGTAATACAGCGGCAGCTCACGTAGCTTATGCGTTTACAGATGTTGCAGCTATTTACCCAATTACACCTTCCAGCCCGATGGCAGATACCGTAGATCAGTGGTCTGCAGCAGGACAGGAGAATATTTTTGGCAATCAGGTCAAAGTCGTAGAGATGGAGTCTGAGGCAGGTGCAGCAGGTGCCGTACACGGTTCCCTTGCAGCAGGTGCGCTGACCACAACCTTTACAGCATCTCAGGGTCTGTTACTTATGATCCCGAACATGTACAAAATCGCAGGCGAGCAGCTTCCTTGTGTATTCGACGTATCCGCGCGTACCGTAGCTACCCAGTCTTTAAATATTTTTGGTGATCACAGCGATGTTTACGCCTGTCGTCAGACCGGTTTCGCTATGCTGTGCGAGACCAACCCGCAGGAAGTTATGGACTTAAGCCCGGTAGCTCATCTTGCTACAATCGAGGGTAAGGTTCCGTTCATCAACTTCTTCGACGGATTCCGTACTTCCCATGAGATCCAGAAGATCGAGAAGTGGGATTATGCAGATCTCAAAGAGATGTGCAACATGGATGCAGTTGCAGAGTTCCGTGCACATGCACTGAATCCGGAGCATCCGGCTATGCGTGGTTCCCACGAGAACGGAGATGTTTTCTTCCAGCATCGTGAGGCTTGCAACACAGCTTACAATGAACTCCCGGCAATCGTTGAGAAGTACATGAAGAAAGTCAACGAGAAGCTTGGCACAAACTATGATCTGTTCAACTACTACGGAGCACCGGACGCAGAGCGCGTTATCGTAGCTATGGGTTCCATCAACGACGTAGCTGAAGAGGTAATCGACTACTTAACCGCTAAGGGTGAGAAGGTCGGACTTGTAAAGGTTCGTCTGTATCGTCCGTGGGTATCAGAGGCATTTTTAAAGGCTCTTCCTAAGACAGCTAAGAAGGTTGCTGTTCTTGACAGAACAAAGGAGCCGGGTGCACTTGGTGATCCGTTATACCTTGATGTTGCAACCACACTCCGTGAGGCTGGTCTCGACACTGTTGTCCTGACAGGCGGACGTTACGGATTAGGTTCCAAGGATACACCTCCTTCAAGTGTATTCGCTGTATACAAAGAGCTGGAGAAAGATGCTCCGAAGGCTCGTTTCACAATCGGTATCGTAGATGATGTTACGAACTTAAGCTTACCAGAGGTTAAGCCGGCTCCGATCACATCTGCAGAAGGTACTGTAGAGTGTAAGTTCTGGGGTCTCGGCGGTGATGGTACTGTTGGTGCGAACAAGAACTCCACCAAGATCATCGGTGACCACACAGACAAGTACATCCAGGCATACTTCCAGTATGACTCCAAGAAGACCGGTGGTGTTACCATTTCCCACTTAAGATTCGGTGACAAGCCAATCAGAAGCCCGTACTACATCAACCAGGCAGACTTCGTTGCATGTCATAACCCGTCTTATGTAACCAAGGGATTCAAGATGGTTCAGGACGTTAAGCCGGGCGGAGTATTCATGATCAACTGCCAGTGGTCAGATGAAGAGTTAGCTCATCATTTGAATGCAGAAGCGAAGAAATATATCGCAGAGAACAACATTCAGTTATATACAATCAACGCAATCGACAAGGCAATCGAGATTGGTATGGGCAAGCGTACCAACACGATCTTACAGTCTGCATTCTTCAAACTTGCAAACGTTATGCCGATCGATCAGGCAGTAGAGTTCATGAAAGCTGCAGCTAAGAAGTCCTACGGTAAGAAGGGCGACGCAGTTGTAGAGATGAACTACAAGGCAATTGATGCCGGTGTAGACGCAGTACATAAGGTAGAGGTTCCGGCTTCCTGGAAGAATCCGGAGGCAGACGCAGCTCCTGCAGAGCTTAAGGGTCTTCCGAAGACTGTTAAGATGGTAAGAGACTTAATGGAGCCGATCTCCTTAATGGATGGCGATTCCCTTCCGGTATCCGCATTCAAGGAGAACCCGGACGGACAGTTCGAGCTTGGCGCTGCTGCATATGAGAAGCGTGGTACAGCCGTAACCGTTCCGACATGGAATGCTGAGAAGTGTATCCAGTGTAACCAGTGTGCATTTGTATGTTCTCATGCAACCATTCGTCCGTTCATGCTGAGCGAGGATGAGGTGAAGGCAGCTCCTTCCAACATCAAGCTTGCAGATACAAAGCCGAAGGCAAGCGAGTACAAGTACACCATGAGTGTATCTCCGTTAGACTGTATGGGATGCGGTGAGTGTATCACTGTCTGCCCGGTAGGCGCAATCGAGATGGTTCCGCAGGAGTCTCAGGCAGAAGAGCAGCCGGTATTCGATTACCTGGTAGCAAACGTAGGCAAGAAGCCTGGCATGCCGGCAGACAACACTGTAAAGGGATCCCAGTTCAACCAGCCGCTGCTTGAGTTCTCTGGTTCCTGTGCAGGATGTGCTGAAACATCTTACGCTCGTCTGATCACACAGCTGTTCGGTGAGCATATGTACATCAGTAACGCAACCGGATGTTCCTCTATCTGGGGTGGTCCGGCAGCTACATCACCATATACGGTAAACAAAGATTCCAAGAAGGGACCGGCATGGGCAAACTCCTTATTCGAGGATAACGCTGAGCATGGTCTTGGTATGGAAATCGGTCAGAAGGTACTTCGTGAGCAGGCAATCGCTTCTGCAGAGAAGTGCGCAACATCTGACAAGGCAAGCGCTGAGTTAAAGGCAGCATTTGACAAGTTCGTTGAGACAAAGAACGATACAAAGGCAAATACTCCTGCAGCAGCAGCTCTTGTAGCAGAGTTAGAGAAGGCAGCAGCAGCCGGATGCCCGGATGCAAAGGCTGCAGTTGAGAAGAAAGATTACCTCGCTAAGAAGTCCGTATGGATCTTCGGTGGTGACGGTTGGGCATACGATATCGGATTCGGCGGTCTGGATCACGTACTTGCTTCCGGTGAGAACGTAAACGTTATGGTATTCGATACCGAGATGTACTCCAATACAGGTGGTCAGGCTTCCAAGGCTTCCAACATCGGTGAGGTTTGCCAGTTCGCAGCTTCCGGTAAGGAAGTTGGCAAGAAGAGCCTTGCAGAGATCGCTATGCGCTACGGTTATGTATATGTAGCACAGATCGCTCTCGGTGCAAACATGGCTCAGGCTGTCAAGGTTATCGCTGAGGCTGAGGCTTACAACGGACCATCTCTGATCATCGGTTACGCTCCATGTGAGCTGCACGGTGTAAAGGGTGGAATGAACCACTGCCAGGATGAGATGAAGAAAGCAGTAGCAGCAGGTTACTGGAACCTCTTCTCCTTCAATCCGCAGCTCAAGGCAGAGGGCAAGAATCCGTTCACTCTGACATCCAAGCCGGGCGACGGTTCTTATCAGGATTTCCTGAACAACGAGACACGTTACAGCCGTCTGACTAGAGCATTCCCGGAGAGAGCAGAAAGACTGTTCAAGGCTTCCGAGGAAGCTGCAAAGGCTCGTTACGAGCACTTACAGAGACTGGTAGAGCTGTACAAATAATCAGTCCGATCAGCAGATTGTGTAATGCATAGAAGGATCGCAGTTCATGTTTCCATGGACTGCGATTCTTTTTGTGCGTTATACTTGCACGTTTGTAATTAGATATGTTAAAATAAGCCGAAGTATATTAGACAATAACGTATAGGACAGGAAGAGAAAATGATGCAGTTAAGCAGAGAGAAAAAACATTTTTTGCACTGCAAATACAGAGTGGCACTGGCATGTCTGACCGCAGTCAGTCTTATTGGCGGCTGCGGATATCATAAAAGCTATCATCTGGAGCGGAAATACGGCGACGTTTTGAAATCGTTTTTGCCGGACGGGTATGAGATCACAAGGACCGAGAAGGAAGATAAGGTAAACGGAAAACACTATTATACCAGCAATAATCATCCTACTTTAGACGGATACGTATACGACACCTATGATTATTACAGCATTGATTACGGATATAACAATTCCCACTCCTGGTATATCAGCACGTATCTGGTCGCAAACGGAACATACGAGGATGACGACTGGATGGCATCACAGGTATGGGGGCAGATTACCTATGAGATCGAGCGTCTGATGCGCCGTACGACGACACAATATAAGTATGTAGATGAGAACGGCGACACCCAGAACTTCGGGGCAGTGACCACACTGAGCGGGACAGAAATCTACTGTGATATGGATGATCTGGAGATTTTGAACAACCCGACCGGGATCAATCTGGCTGAATTTACGTGGGATGATGTGAGAAGTCTCGGCAATCCGGAGATAAAAATTTATGCAAAATCTTCTACTAACAAGGATGCGCTGCAGGAAGATGTGATTCAGGGTGTGCAGGAAGCGATTCAGGAAGATGCGGGAGATGGAATTGTAATCACAATCGAAGTGGACAGGTAGGACTTGAAACAGAGGTGGTTTTGATCTTGCCATGCAGCCGAATGAGATCCGGTGGTTATCAGATCTGACAGAGGAAGTGTTTAAGGGAAATGGACAGAAAAAAGAAGCGGATTCATTTGTCAAAAGAGAATGAGAAAGTTTTTCGGGAGATTCTTACGGAGGTATGCAAAAATTCCAGGTTTCTCTCCTCCAGCCGGTTTATGCAGCATGGTTCCACGAGCGTATTCCGCCACAGCGTGGCGGTGGCGTACGTCGTTTTTACATTGCGGAAAAGTATAGAATCCGCGTGAACTGTCATGCGCTGATCCGCGGGGCGTTACTGCATGACTATTTTCTGTACGACTGGCATGAGAAGGACGATTCCCATAAGTGGCATGGATTTTATCATGCAGGAAAAGCGCTGCAGAATGCGATGGAAGATTTTGAACTGAGTGAGATTGAGAAGGAGACGATCCGTCGGCATATGTTTCCGCTCAATCCGATTCCGCCGTGCTGCAGGGAGGCGTGGATTGTGACACTGGCGGATAAGATCTGCTCCGGCGGGGAGACTGTCGAAGGATTTCGGGAAAAGTTTGAGGAGATTAGGAATCCTTCATAAAATAGAATTGCCGCAATAAGCATATCGCTATTTGCTTTGATAAGTAATATTATGAGAAATAGATACTTAAAAGTTCCAGATAAACATGCGGCGGCAAATTCTGACCGCAAAATCCGGTATTTCTAACCATGCCGCAGCTGGCATCTGTGATGATCCGTGTCTTTCCAAGTTTGGAGCACTCTACGGACTGTGTCCGCAAGCCGGCAGACAATTTGTAGGACTTTCGTGTGTGTCCCTTGTTGGCACCTCTGAACAAAACATAACCGCGCGAAGCCGCTGTCTGAGTCGGCATCTGCCCTATTTTCAATAGCAGAAGCCGGTGAGTTCGGTTCGCGCGGTTTTATATTGTCTGTGAAGAGGTGCCATTAGGGACACCAGAAAGTCCGCCCATTGTCTGCGGCTTGTCGGACACACTCCGTGAGTGTTCAAACGTGGAAGAGACACAGAACGGGATGCCAGCCACGGCATGGAAGAAATACATGAATTTTGCTTCAAAGAATCTGCCGCCGTCTGTTTATTCTGGAACTTTTTTGTTCTCTGATATCTCTGTAATATTACTTATCAGAGCAAAGCACGCTGTGCTTAGTGCGACAGTTCTATTTTTTCAGGAACTTAATCTTCCGCTGGAATTACACGGAAATTTAGCCTTCGGCTAAATTCCCGGTATACAGCTGATAGTATTTGCCGTGTTTTTCGATCAGCTGATCGTGGCTGCCGCGCTCAATGACGCGTCCCTGTTCCAGGACAATGATGCAGTCGCTGTTGCGCACGGTCGAGAGACGGTGCGCAATCACGAACGTGGTGCGTCCCGCCATCAGCTTATCCATACCGTCCTGCACAATCTTTTCGGTGCGGGTATCGATGGAACTTGTCGCTTCATCCAGAATCAGAACCGGTGGATCGGCGATGGCAGCTCTTGCGATGGCAAGCAGCTGGCGCTGGCCCTGGCTTAGGTTGGCACCGTCGCCGGTCAGCAGGGTGTCATAGCCGTTCGGAAGCTGCTGGATAAATGTATCTGCGTTGGCGAGTCTTGCAGCTGCCATGACTTCCTCATCCGTGGCATCCAGCTTGCCGTAACGGATATTTTCCATAACCGTAGCCGTGAAAAGATGGGTATCCTGCAGCACGATTCCGAGAGAGTGGCGCAGGTCATCTTTTTTGATCTTGTTGATATTGATACCGTCATAGCGGATCTTGCCGTCCTGGATATCGTAGAAACGGTTGATCAGGTTGGTGATGGTCGTCTTTCCGGCGCCGGTGCTGCCGACAAAGGCAATTTTCTGACCCGGCGTAGCGTAGAGATCTACGTTGTGAAGAACGGTCTTCTCTGGAACATAGCCGAAATCGACATCATCAAATACCACGTCGCCCTTTAATTCAATATAATCGACACTGCCGTCTGCCTGATGGGTGTGCTTCCATGCCCACATACCCGTACGCTCTTTGGATTCCACAATCTGACCGTTCTCCTGTCTGGCGCGGACAAGTGTGACGTAGCCGTCGTCCACTTCCGGCTGCTCATCGAGCAGAGCGAAGATACGCTCTGATCCGGCGAGTGCCATCACGATATTGTTAAGCTGCATGGAGAGCTGGTTGATCGGCTGCCCGAAGCTCTTATTATAGGTAAGAAAACTTGCGAGCTTTCCGAGCGTAAATCCGCCATATCCGCCCAGAGCAAGAATACCGCCGACGATCGCGCAGAGCACGTAGCTGATATTACCGATCTGTGCATTGACCGGCATTAAAATGTTACCGAACTTATTGGCATTGTCTGCACTGTGGAACAGCTGGTCATTGAGCCGGTTGAAATCGGCGATACTTTCCTCTTCATGGGTGAAGACTTTGACCACCTTCTGACCGTTCATCATCTCTTCAATGTAGCCGTTGACGGTGGCAATGTCTTTCTGCTGCGCGATAAAGTAGCGGGCGCTTAAAGCTCCGATTTTCTTTGTGGCAAACAGTGTGACACCGACCATCGCAAGTGTGACAAGCGTCAGCGGAATGTTGAGAAGCAACATACTGATAAAGACGCTCACGATGGAGATGATGCTGTTCAAAAACTGCGGCATACTCTGGCTGATCATCTGGCGCAGGGTATCAATGTCATTGGTATAAGTTGACATAATGTCTCCATGGGAGTGTGTGTCAAAATACCGGATGGGAAGCTCTTCCATGTGGGTGAACATGTCGTCGCGCAGATGCTTTAAAGTACCCTGTGAGACATTGACCATAATTCTTGTGTATATGTAGGCTGCGATAGCGCCGATGCCGTAGAAGACGGCAACGCGTAAAATGGCGTGTGCGAGACCGGAAAAGTCCGGATCGCTCTGCTTCATCAGCGGCAGGATATAGCCGTCGATTAAGGTCTGCATGAACCAGGTTCCCTGCACACTTGCGAGAACCGTGATAAAAATACAGATCACGACAATGACGCAGTGTACGGCATAATTTTTCATAATATAGGAAAGCAGGCGCATAAAAAGCTTTCCCGGATTCTTGACATTCGGTCTGGGACCGTGACCGCCGCGGCCGCCCGGTCCGCCGATCGGCTTTGCATTTTTTTCATTCTGTGGCATCAGGCAGCACCTCCTTCATCAAAATCACCGCCGCCGCCGGTCTGTGACTCGTAGACATCGCGGTAAATGGCATTGGTCTGCAATAATTCTTCGTGTGTGCCGAAACCGTTCAACTCTCCGTTATCCAGCACAATGATGCGGTCTGCATCCTGAACGGAGGAGATCCGCTGTGCGATAATCAGCTTGGTCGTGTTTGGAATCTCCGTGAGAAAAGCGCGACGGATTTTGGCATCGGTAGCGGTGTCCACCGCGCTGGTGCTGTCGTCTAAAATCAGAATCTTCGGCTTCTTTAAGAGCGCGCGGGCAATACACAGACGCTGTTTCTGACCGCCGGAGACGTTGGTTCCGCCCTGCTCGATGTAGGTGTTGTAACCATCCGGAAAACGCTCGATGAATTCGTCGGCACATGCCAGTTCGCACGCGTGACGGCATTCTTCGTCGGTCGCATGTTCATCTCCCCAGCGGAGATTCTCATAGATGGTTCCGGAGAAAAGCACATTGTTCTGCAATACGACAGAGACCTCGTTGCGGAGGGTGTCAAGATCGTAGGAACGGACGTCTTTTCCGCCGACGAGAACACGGCCTTCGGATACATCGTAGAGACGGCTGATGAGGTTGACGAGCGAGGACTTGGAACTTCCGGTTCCGCCGATGATACCGATCGTCTCGCCGGATTTTATGGAGAGGTCAATATCGGAGAGCACTGGCTTTGCGGATGTCTTGCTGTAACGGAAGGTCACATGGTCAAAGGTGATGCTTCCGTCCGGCACGGTCTTATCCGCATTTTCCGGATTGGTGATATCGCTCTTCTCATTTAATACTTCACAGATACGCTCGGCGCTTGCCACACTCATGGCCAGCATGACGAACACCATGGACAGCATCATCAGACTCATCATGATATTCATACAATAGGTAAGAAGACTCATCAGTTCTCCGGTTGTCAATGTTCCGCCGACAATCATTTTTGCGCCCACCCAGCTGATCGAAAGAATACAGCTGTAAACGGTGATCTGCATGACCGGGTTGTTGAAAGCCAGAATGCTTTCCGCCTTGACGAACATGTTGTAAATATTCTGGCTGGCTTTGCGGAACTTGTTTTTCTCGTAATCTTCACGCACATAAGCCTTGACCACGCGGATGGCGGATACGTTTTCCTGCACGGAGGCATTTAGGTCATCGTACTTTGGAAAAACTTCCATAAAATAGTGATGCGCGCGCACGGTGATGATGGCGAGAATGATGCCCAGAATGATGACGGCAACAAGATAGATGCTCGCCAGTCTCGGGCTGATGAAAAACGCCATGCACATCGCGCAGATCAGACTGATCGGCGCACGCACACACATGCGCAGCAGCATCTGGTAGGCATTCTGCAGGTTGGTCACATCTGTGGTCAGACGGGTGACAAGACCTGCGGTACTGAATTTGTCGATGTTGGAAAACGAAAAACTCTGGATGTTCTCGTACATCGCTTTTCTTAAGTTACGTGCAAAACCTGCGGAGGCTCTTGCACCGTATTTTCCGCCCATGACACCGCAGAAGAGGGAGAAACAGGCGGCGACAACCATCCAGGCACCCATGACGTAGATATGGTGGATGTTGCCCGCTTCCACACCCTGATCGATAATGGAAGCCATCATCAGAGGAATGATTGTTTCCATGAAGACTTCCAGAATCATGAAGACGGGAGTAAGCAGGGAATCTTTTTTGAACTCCCTGATCTGTGCTCCAAGTGTTTTTAACATAATTTCACATCCTTTTTGAATTTTCTGTTGATTTTTAATTGTTAGTGTGCTAACAATAATGTTATACGATAATTAAAAACAGAAGTCAATGATTATTTTAGAAAACAGACAGAAGAGAGGAAGAGATGGAACGAATCAAAAGGTCAGAGACCATCGGATACAAAATACGCCTGCTCCACAATCAGATCCATAAGAATATGGAAGCAAAGCGTATGGAAAATGAGGATAACCTGACAGGAATGCAGCGCTGGACACTTGGTTTTTTGAAAGATCACAGCGACTGTGAAGTCTACCAGAAGGATATCGAGGAGGCTTTTTCCATTTCAAGAGCGACCGCTTCTAATATGCTTGGTGTGATGGAGCGCAAGGGGCTGATAAAGCGTGTGGCAGTCTCACATGACGCGCGCTTAAAACGTCTGGTGCTCACAGATAAGGCCGCTGCGCTTTTGGATGGCGCGGAGCGCGATATACGGGAGATGGAAGCGCGTCTGACGGCGGGGCTTTCGGCGGAGGATGTGGAGCACCTGAAGCGCTGCCTGGATCAGATGCTACAAAATCTGGATGTAACAATAACGGAAGACACAAGATGTTGTTGTAAACCAAAGCGATAAAAAGTGACAAAGTTTCGGGATGAATTTTGTTCAAAAGGTAAAATAACCACAGAATCTAGGAAAACGCATTGACAACAATACTAGATATTGTATAATGAAAAAGCAATTAACAGAAAGGATTCTGAACGGTTATGAAGATTATTAAGAGAAGTGGCAGCGAGGACATTTTTGACATCAGCAAGATCGAGGCTGCAATCCGCAAGGCAAACGACAGCGTCATTGATTATGAAAAGCTTGGAGACGACAAGATTCAGGCGATTCTTTCCAATGTTGAAAAAGCCTGCGAGAATATGAAGCGCTCCCCGAGTGTGGAGGAGATTCAGGATATGGTGGAGAACCAGATCATGAGTCAGAAAGCGTTTAATGTTGCCCGCAACTATATTACTTATCGTTATAAGAGAGAACTGGTGCGCAAGTCCAACTCTACCGATGAGCAGATTTTAAGTCTGCTGGAATGCAATAACGAGGAAGTAAAACAGGAGAACTCCAACAAGAATCCGACTGTAAACAGCGTACAAAGAGATTATATGGCCGGTGAGGTCAGCAAGGATATCACCAGAAGATTCCTGCTGCCACCGGAGATCGTAGAGGCGCATGAGAAAGGAATCATCCATTTTCATGACGCGGATTATTTTGCACAGCATATGCACAACTGCTGTCTGGTGAATCTGGAGGACATGCTTCAGAACGGTACGGTTATCAGCGAGACGATGATCGATACGCCGAAGAGCTTTTCCACTGCCTGCAACATTGCCACACAGGCAATCGCGCAGATTGCAAGTTCCCAGTACGGCGGACAGAGTATTTCCCTGTCTCATCTGGCTCCGTTTGTGCAGGTGAGCCGTGAGAAGTTCCGCAAGCAGGTGCGCAAGGAGCTTGAGACTGCCGGAATCGAGGCGACGGAAGAGAAAGTCAACCAGATGGCGGAAATGCGGGTCAAAGAGGAGATTAACCGCGGTGTGCAGATGATCCAGTATCAGGTCATCACGCTGATGACGACCAATGGACAGGCTCCGTTTATCACGGTGTTTATGTATCTGGATGAGGTGCCGGAGGGACAGCTTCGGGACGATCTGGCAGCAGTGATCGAGGAGATGCTTCATCAGAGAATTTTAGGGGTCAAGAATGAGCAGGGCGTTTATATTACGCCGGCGTTCCCGAAACTGATCTATGTGCTTGAGGAGGACAATATCAGGGAGGGGTCCAAATACTGGTACCTGACCAGGCTTGCGGCTGAGTGTACCGCAAAGCGCATGGTGCCGGATTATATCTCTGAGAAGATGATGAAAAAGTTAAAAGACGGCGACTGTTATACCTGTATGGGATGCCGTTCTTTCCTGACGGTAGACCGCACGACGGGCAATCTGGCACATGCCAAGAATTATAAAGAAGGAAAGCACAAGTATTACGGACGCTTTAACCAGGGCGTAGTGACATTGAACCTGGTGGATGCGGCATGCTCTTCCGGAGGAGATGAGAAGAAGTTCTGGGAGATCATGGATGAGCGTCTGGAAATGTGCTATCAGGCATTGATGATCCGCCACAACCGCTTAAAGGGAACACCTTCCGACGTGGCGCCGATTCTCTGGCAGAACGGTGCGCCTGCACGTCTGAAGAAAGGCGAGACGATCGATGAACTTCTCTATCACGGTTACTCGACGATTTCTCTCGGCTATGCGGGACTCTGCGAGTGCACACGCTATATGAAGGGCGTATCCCACACGGAGCCGGAAGGCACGGAATTCGCGCTTGCAGTGATGCGTCGTCTGAATGATGCATGCGCCAAGTGGAAGAAGGAGACGGACATTGATTTCAGTCTCTACGGAACCCCGCTTGAGTCGACGACCTACAAGTTCGCAAAATGCTTACAGAAGCGTTTCGGCATTATCCCGGGTGTGACGGACAAGAACTATATCACAAACAGCTATCATGTACATGTGACCGAGCAGATCAACGCGTTCGATAAGTTAAAGTTCGAGTCACAGTTCCAGGAACTGTCCCCGGGCGGAGCAATCAGCTACGTGGAGGTTCCGAATATGCAGAACAATCTGGAAGCGGTGCTTTCCGTGATGCAGTACATCTATGAAAATATCATGTACGCGGAACTCAACACAAAGAGTGACTACTGCATGGAGTGCGGATATGCCGGAGAGATCAAGATTGTGACAGACCGGGACGGCAAGCTGGTATGGGAGTGCCCGAACTGCGGCAACCGCGATCAGAATAAGATGAGCGTGGCGAGACGTACCTGCGGCTATATCGGAACACAGTTCTGGAATCAGGGCAGAACACAGGAGATCAAGGAACGGGTATTACATTTATAAAAAACAGGGGGACTGTGGTGTGCACGGGATTGTGCAGCCACAGTCTTTCTTTCCCTGTCGAGGAGAAAAGATATGAATTATTCGGCAATCAAATATTGTGATATTGCAAACGGAACCGGTGTGCGCACCGTTCTCTTTGTGTCGGGCTGCAGAAATCACTGCAAAGACTGTTTTCAGCCGGAGACGTGGGCTTTTGAATACGGGAATCCTTTCACCGGCGAGGTGGAAGATGAGATCATTGCGTCCTTGAAGCCGGATTACATCCGGGGACTGACGCTGCTCGGAGGAGATCCTTTTGAACCGGAGAATCAGAAGGCGCTGCTTCCGTTTATGCGGAGAGTGAAGGCGGAGTGTCCGGGAAGGATGTGTGGGCATACACCGGCTATGTGTTAGACCGGGATCTTGTGCCGGGCGGAAAATGCTGCACCGCAGATACCGCGGAGCTGCTTCACACGATCGATGTGCTGGTGGACGGACCGTTTGTGACGGAGCTTCATGATATATCCCTGCTGTTTAAGGGGTCTTCCAACCAGCGGGTGATCGACTGTGCAGAGTATTGCCGGTCGGGAGAGATCCGGGAGCTGATGTAGAAGAAGGAAGGATTTTGCATCTTCCTGCGGTTTGTGTTACAATAGACGCGGTATTGCAGGACCAACAAGGGAGAATTAGATATGAAAATAACATGGAAGACATTGCTGGCGTTGTTTTTTTACACGCTGGGAGTTGTTGGCTGGTTCTATGTAGGAGGATGGATGATCTTAAGAGGACCGGTCAGAGGAGTGATTCTGGCGCATATGGCAGGAGATTTGTCTCTGATCAAGCTGGCGGTCGCACTGGTGCAGGGGTTTGTGTATCTCTCACTGGCGGGAGGCGTCTGGTGTATCGGCTATATGTTGAGCGATCATTTCCGGAAAGATGAGTAGGATTACAAAAAGGTGCGGCGCATGACGCACCTTTTTGCACCGTAAATGGATATAAAATGGCGCAGAAAAGAGGCGCGGACAGGAGCAAATAATGATATTAAAAGTACCGTCTTACTATGAAAAGTTTCACTGTATTGCAGATCAGTGCAAGGATAATTGCTGCTATGGCTGGGAGATCGACATCGACGAGGGTACGATGGATTACTACCGCAGTCTGGGCGGAGAGCTGGGAAAAGAGATTACCTCGCATATCAGGGAGGGTGAGGAGAACACCATGATTATGCGCGAGGACGGGTACTGCCCGTTTTTAAATGAAAAAAAGCTCTGCGACATCTGCATTAAGATGGGCGAGGAAGCGCTGAGTGAGATCTGCACCGAGTTCCCCCGTTTTACCATGGAGTATGAGGACGTCCGGGAGAAGATCTTAAGTCTGGCATGTGAGGAGGTCGGAAACATTATGTTTTCCACCGACGAGAAGATCACCTGGCAGGAGCATGAGATGCCGGATTTCTGCGGGACCGGGGACGACGCCGAGGCAGCTTATGATGCCGACGGGGCATTGTACGGTAATGATGAGGCAGCGTGTGAGGATGATACCTCCGACGGCGAGGCGTATGACGACGATGAGGAAGTGTCTGTGGATGCCGATCAGCTGAATGCCGTTTCTAAGGCGGCGGTGGCATTGCTTCAGAACCGGAAGAAGCCGGTGGCAGAGCGTGCGGCGGAGTACCTTCTATATTGCAAGAGGATGCAGCAGGAGCTTTACGGATACCACACGGGCGGGGAAGTAAGCGGGCAGGAACAGGAGCAGGAGCAGCGTGAGAGCCGGCTGATTGCCGAGTGCAGGGAGAAAGAGGTAACGCCTCAGGAGGCGTATGCGGCGTTTCTTGCCCGCATGGAGCGCTACGAACAACTGGAAGTGCTCGACCAGAACTGGGAGGAAGAAAAGAAACGTCTTCGTGCAGCATTCCATGAGGACAATTATCTGGAATGTATCAGGAACTTTCACGCAGCGCAGCAGGGAAGGGAATATGAGTATGAGCATCTGCTGGTCTACTTTACATTCCGGTATTTTATGAGATCGTATTATGATGACAACATTTTAAACAAGGCACAGTTTGCGGTGGCGAGTATTCTGATGATCCGCGATATGGATGCACTGCGTTTTCTGGAGAACGGAGGAACATTCTCCGTGGAGGACCGGGTGGCAGTGGCAAAGCTGTATTCAAAGGAAGTAGAACATTCCGAGGAAAATATGGAATTCCTGGAGGAGGATTTCCAGTTTGAGGATATTTTTGCACCGGAACAGATGATACGGCAGCTTTTCTTTGCTTCATAGGGAAGACGGAGAACATCAATGGAGCGATTCCGACCCACCCAAGGCAGGAAGCACTTTATATTTCATAAGCGTACGATCACAGGGAAAGTGGCATAGAATAGAAGGCAGGAAATCTGCCAGGATGGAGGAAAGAACATGAAAGTAATATTGGTAAACGGAAGTCCGAGGGAAAAGGGATGTACTTATACAGCGCTCTGCGAGGTGGCAGGGGCTCTCGAGAAGAACGGCATTGAGACCGAGATTTTTCAGGTGGGTGCAAAGCCGATCGCCGGCTGCATCGGCTGCAATGTCTGTCTTAAGAACGGACGCTGCTTTGTGGACGATCCGGTCAATGAATTTGTTGAGAAAGCAAAGACGGCGGATGGTTTTGTATTCGGCTCGCCGGTGCATTATGCGGCGGCATCCGGTGCCATCACCTCGTTTCTCGACCGCGCATTCTACGGAAAGGGAAATGTGTTTGCCGGAAAGCCGGGGGCAGCAGTGGTGAGCTGCAGACGCGGCGGCGCGGCATCCGCGTTTGATCAGCTGAACAAATATTTCACGATCAATTCCATGCCGGTGGTTTCCTCCCAGTACTGGAACCAGGTACACGGAAATACGCCGGACGAGGTACGGCAGGACGCAGAGGGACTGCAGACCATGCGCACGCTGGGCAGCAATATGGCATGGCTGCTCAAATGTATTCAGGCAGGGGCGGCAGCGGGAATCACATTCCCGGAGCGGGAACCTGCAATGAAAACAAATTTTATTCGGTAAAAGTTCAGTGGAAATTAAGAGAAATTAAGATAAATTTAAACAGTGTCATTGTCTAAAAGTGGCGGAAATTAGCCTATAAAATGTGAAAAACCGTGTATTTACTGGAAAAATTAGAGTTGTTTATATACGTTATGAGTCGCGTAAAATATTGGAAAAATGGTGTCAGTTAGTAACACGTTAGTAACAATCGAGGATTTTCTTTTTAAGGAAAACGAATTTTTTCGATTTCTGTCTTTAGATCATTGATTGAGCGGTGGCCATATGTAGCGTTGGTTATATCATTTCCGAAAGAGTGTCCCATCATACGTTTGCGGTCATTTTCATTCACATTATATTTTTCGCATAGATATGAGAAAGTGTGCCTGCAATCGTGTGGAGTGTGCTTTTTCCCACTTGCAGAATATGAGATTGAAAGTTTTTCTAAGGTGGAATACATGTTTTTGCGGAATAAAGCCGGGGTGCAGCCTAGAAGATTTTGTAACGCTTTTGTATTATCATATCGCTCGGCAACAAAATCTTGGATGCAGGAATGAATGGGAACGATTCGGTTTTTGCTAGCTGCTGTTTTACACCACCTTTAAAATAAGCTTCGTCCAAGTGGACTTCAATAGATGCATATGCTCTTATTCGGAAGCCGCTGTAACACATAATAAGGATCATTTGAACAATGGGATCGGCTTTGTTTGTCCAGAGAATATTTAGTTCATCAAGAGTAAAAGGTTCGCCTGATTCATCATCATCGGGGATTGGGATGTATAAAAAGGCAGAGTAATCTTTTTCGCAAATTTCGTATTTTATTGCGAAAGCATATATTTGATGTAGGAGTGATACGATAAGTTCCAGTGAGGAATGCTTTAGGGGGCAATTATTTATAATCTGCTGGAGGTCATCGTAGCGTAAATTTCCGATGGGTATATCGTGGATGGCAGAACAGTTTTTGTAGGCTGCTCGGGTTGAGGCAATCGTTTCTTTTGAAAAATTTTTTGGTGAGTTGTGAAATTTTTCGTCAAAGAATTGTTGATAGACTTCGGCGAATGTTGGTGTGCGCTCAATGAATACGGAGCGGTTTATTTTGATTTTCCCGGCTTTTTCCATATTGTAGGCGGTTAAGAGTTCATAACCTTCTTCCCAGGTTTCGGTGTATGCAAGTGCTGGAGGCGTTACGGGACCTGTAGGTGTCCATTCAGTAACGGGAGGATAGACAGCATAGGGTTTGCGTCTGTTTCCACTTAGACACTTGATTGAGCCGAAACCATTAGGGAGTTTCATGTGTTTTTTGCGATTTCTCATATGCATAGTCCTTTCTATTTTGATCCTTTTTCTTTAATGCAAGAATTAAAGCTCGTGCAGCTTCCAGATCCTCCGGGGGGTGCATCGTGTGCAGCATTAAAAAGTTGCTGCAGAGATTTGTTATTGAGAATTTCTTGTACTATTCTGGTTGTTTTATCACATTTTTCTTTAGTGTCTATTTCCATATCTGTCATTAGATAATCAACAGAAACGTTAAAATAATTTGCAATTTTTTTTTAGTTTGTCCATTTTGGGTATACTTCGACCGGTTTTCCAATCTGAAAAGGTTGATTTTGTTATTCCTGTTCCTTTTGCAACATCAGAATCTTTGTAGCCGAGGGAATTTCTAAGTTTGCGGTAAGTTTCGTACATTTAATGCCTCCTTTTTGCTGGAAGTGTATTTATTATGTGTTTCAATTTATAAATTATATCTTATATCATATTTGCGAATAAAAAGCTATATAATCCGGCGTAATTTGAGGAGAAAGTGTTTCCGTATGGAAACAAAATATATGCTAGTATGTAGTTGGCAGGAAGAAATTTCCAGAATTATTATTGGAAGCTCTATTGTATACTTTACTCGGATAGGGGGTAAAGTTGGGACTTAATAATAGAGTACAGATGTATCGGTGGAAAAAGAAATGGTCAGAGGAACAGCTTTCAAGAGCTGCGGGCGTGAGCCGGAGTGTTATTTGCAAATTGGAAAATGGTGCTAATGTGAATCCAACGGCGGAGGTTGCATTCCGGCTTGCAGATGCGCTTAATGTGAATGTTAGGGAGTTGTTTTATTACAAAGGAGGAGAGCAGGATCATGGTGGATGAAGCGGAAAAATGTAGGCGTGAAATTATAAGGGAAGTAAGAAGTATTGAAAATTTGTGGATATTGAAACAGATTTGGATGGTAATAAAAAATATACAGAATTGAAATGAGGACTAGCATAATGCTAGTCCTTATTTAGTGTTTCATCTACAATTCGTTCGAGATCGTCCCAGAATTCAGGTTTTGCTTTTTGCCAGTGCAGAAACAAAGCGTTTGCGGAATGTTTCATCTTCGTCTGACATAATGCGATTTGCAAAGTCTATGATTTCTTGATTTTGGGTTTGTGGCATAAACGGTTTGTCATTTTCACCTGTGAGTAAGTAGTTGACAGAGACGTTGAAGTAATTTGCTATTTTTGTAGACGATCTGCAGACGTTTTTCCTGATTTTAATTTTCCAATGGAGCCCCTGCCGAATCCGAGTTCTTTTTTTCAAGCGCTGTGACGGCAAGATTATTTTTTTTGCATAAGTCTATTATTATTTCGTATGTTGTCATAATTTCCTCGCTAATAGAAAAAAATCTACAAAATCTATTGACAACGTAGAAAAGAATCTATATAATGCAAAGTACAAGATAGAAAATTATCTACGCTGAATATGTTATGTAGAAAATGATAGTCAAAATATATTATAGAATATTTTCTACACAGTGTCAACGTATGTATAGGGAGTTTTTTTGCATTATAAGTATTTGATTGGAGGAATTATGTTTGATAAAATTGTAAAACTTTGTGAGGAAAAACAATATTTCCGTGTTGGTTTTGGAAGAGAAATTAGGGTTTGGAAAATGTACTATTTCAAAATGGAAGAAGTCATCGCCTACGGTCAATAAATTAAAAAAAGTGGCGGATTATTTTGGGGTATCAGTTGATTATTTTTTAGATGATGATATGGGGAATGCTTGACAGTTGCGATGTCGCAACGGGAAGGAGAGAAAAGCCTTGACACAAAGGGTAAGCGTGGTAGCGGCAGCAAAAGAGATTGGATGTCATCCAGAGTATTTGCGGAGGCAGATGAAAGCGGGAGCCTGGGATCTTGGAAATGTGGTGAAGCCTGCAGCTAAGGGAGGAAATAACGAGTATTTCATATTTCGTACTAAGCTGGATAAGTTTTTTGTGGGGAAGGAGGGTGAAGAGGAATGACTGAGTATGAAATGGTTGACCTTATAAAAGATACGGTATCTCTTCTTGTGACATTTGGAGCAGTTATTGGATCGCTTTGCCTTTTTTATGCTTTTTGTATGTTTGTTGAGGTGACTGGGGATTTTTTTGAGACTATGAAAGAAAAAATGAAATTATTTCGCACTAAGCGGGATAAATTTTAGGAAAAGAGGGTGAGGAAGAATGAGTGGAACTCTTCTTTTGAGTGGCGATATGAATTATTTGGACCTGTTTGAGTGGCGAGTGGTGTTTTTGAGACTATAAAAAGAGGAATGAAGTTATTGGGTGAAATTGATGTTGATTTGATCTTGATCCATGAGTTGGCTTACAGAATCAGTATCGGAGAACAAGCTTCATGTGAGTGATAAGTGAATGTTGAGGGGGAAACGTGGTTTTGATTAATCATCCTTTGGGAAATTTTCGGCAGACGGTAGAGAATATCTAAAAGAGAAGATGAAAAGGACAAAAGAGAAGATAAGACCAGTTATAGGGATGAATCACAGTGAAATTGTCGGACGCAGATTGTGACCGACTGGCGAGAAAGTGTGGGAAGCATGGTCTGACAATCGGAGAGCTGATAGAGAATTTCTCATGCAGCCGGAAGTGACTGGGGTTAATTATAGCAATGGGATGCTTTGGATTACAGATCTTAGTAGAGGCAGGTATCCGGTACAGGATGTGGTTACCGATAAGTTTTAACTCAATTTGCAAATACAATCGCCAATAGTGCAAATAAGCATTTTTCAAGTGCTGATCGGGTGCTGGAAGCAGATACTCGGGATTTAAGGATTAGTATACTGCATCCGTCCATTGCACGCACGGGGATGGCAATATCATTGCGCAAAAGCCCGCCGGTGTTGCGGCATACAGAAGAGTCTTTGATTGCGTCCGGGTTTTGTTCCAGAGAGGTGTTGAATTTGCTAATAAATTGTGTAAAAGCAAAGTTGGTGATTGTGTTTGGCGGAGAGCCGGGAAGCTGGTAAGACAGAGCTTGCCAAGTTTATGATGCAATATATTGATCCGGCGGATCGAGTGATTACGATTGAGGATTCGCTTGAACTGCATTATGGTGAGATTAACCCGGGGCATGATTGTCTGGAACTGCAGGTTAGGGATGGATTTGATTATAAGGCAGCTATCAAGGCAAGCTTACGGCAGGATCCGCGGTGGCTGATGTTGTCAGAAGCGAGATCATCGGAGGTTGTGTCACTGTTGGAAAGTTGGAGCACTGGAATTGCAGGATTTACAACGATTCATCTGGATGATGTTAGAAAGCTTCCGGATCGTATTCAGAACATGATGGAAGATAAGAAGGACGTGGAACGTCTGGAAAATCGGATTTATTCGGATGTGAATGTAGGCGTGTTGATCCGGATGCGGACAGAGGCAGATGGAAGTATCAGACGGTATTTAGACCAGCTCTGTTTTTATACCAGGGAAAATGGTGAAAACCATATGAATCTGGTTATAGAGGATGGCAGGATGGCTGACGGATCGAAAGAATTTCCGGCTGATATTATGAAGAGGATGCGTGAGGCGGGAATTATTGATCCTTACCGATGTACAAAG
>VOFG01000594.1_pt1 | contig 311659 bp, 305 predicted proteins | sample 5384171 | NCBI WGS metagenome assembly VOFG01 (sample SAMN12384726, study PRJNA508395) | human gut metagenome | isolation source: healthy gut F | host: Homo sapiens | reverse complement strand
ACCGTTGTAGTGGCTGAATACATTGGGACGTACCTCCAAGAGATAGCCGTCGGGCAGTGTCGCCACATCATTTTGTAGAACTCATGGTTGCCCATGCAGCAATGCACCTCCTTGTAGTTCTCCGATGCCCAGTCCCAAAAGGGATGCTTGGAGTAGTTGTCATCGCCGAGATAGCCGATGTCGCCGGCAAGCAGCAGTATGTCGCCCGTCACCTCCAAGGGGTGGGCTTTCAGATACCGCCAATTGTCGGCAAACTCCAGATGCAGGTCGGATGCGTATTGTATCTTCATATTGGTCATGCTTCTATAAACAATTCATCCAGTTGATCTAACAGTCCGGTCACAAATGCCTCGTCTTGACCGAGTGACTTTGACAATGGTTCTGCGAGAGTTGACCAGTCGGCTCTGATGGAGGCGACAAACTCCCTTATACATGCCACTATTGAAGCAGGAGCCTCAATGTTGTCCTCAGTCATTATGACCACATTTTTCAGGATGTCCGAACGGTGCTTCTTGATGTCTTTGGTGTTCACATGCTTGCCGTCCCGCTTGTCTGCCATGAGATTTAGGTAGGCTCTTGCCTTCAGTGCTATCAAGGCAGCGGAATTGGCATGGCGTATGCCATCAGTCAGTTGGCTGTGTGCGATAGTAAAGTGATAGTAATCATCGTCCATGATGATGGCACTAAGACTCGACACATCTTCATCGGTCGGGATAGGTTCTATGACAAATCCCTTTGGCTCTCCAAGCACGTCGGGGTGGCGTGACAGCAGTTCTATCATCTCGGGATAGCCGTCTTTACCATCAAGGAAACGATACATTTCATACCTTGGTGGCTCACCAGCCTCCTGTTTCCTCTTTTCAGGTCGATAGCCTGCCTCCCGCACAAACTGCCAGAAGCGATTGGCGAAAGCCTCGGTCATGTTCTCTACGATGACTATCATGTCGATGTCGTGTGTGGCGCGTGGACGCACCACGGTATTGGTCATGGTGATGTCACAGGCTGCTCCGCCTATCACCACATAGTTTTCTGAGTATTCCGCAAATGCTTCACGGAACTTGACTAATCCTTCCATTTCTGTTCACTGATTATTCGTTCTACTTCTTTTTCTACTCTCGGATCATCATCATCTCTCAACGAAAGGACAAGGGAAAGGCGATCAACCCACTGGCTTTTGTCGCCCATTTTGCTGACAACAGGGTATTTCCATACCTCTATGATATAGTTGCCGTCATAGATGTTGGGATTCTCCATGACATCAGCCGACTTGACGGCACGATATTCCTTGCTTGTCATCATTATCATCTCTTCCCGGTCACGATTAAGCATGGAATAATGTGCCAGGGCATTGATGCCGCATACGGGGTATTCCGCATCCAAGCGTATGTCATCGCAAAAGATGCGGTTCTCCACAGGTGACAGCAAGACGTTCTGAGCCTTGTCCCACAGTTCCTTGCCCTTCAACTCGAAGTGTACCACCTTGCTGCGCTGTCCGTTCTGAATCTTTTGACACAGTCCTACATCTTCAAGACAGGTGACACCCAACGTGACGCTTTCGTAAGAATATATGGAAGCAACGGTGCAATATCCCTTGGCGACATTCCTTCAATACTGCCCACCTGTAGGTGATAGAGTAGTATGTATTGCGCCACAGGGGTCAATACTTCGGCAATCTTCCTGTTGCTTGTCTTCTCCAATGCTATGATGCCTGGCAGATGGGCATATTCCTCGGACATGACAAAGAAGACTCCTTTGTCTGCCAGTCTGTGTCGCTCGTAGGTGGGTCCGGGCGCAAGGATAAACACCGCAGGCAGTCCCAGGGCTTCGGTCAACCGCTTGCCCGTGATGGCGCAAGTCCGTGGAGAGGGATTGCCCTTCTTGGGCTCAACGAACAGCAGGGGCGTGCCTTGGTATGTGCCATCATAGAAACGGTATGAGAGTTTCTCGCCAACCGTGATGCCTTTCAGGCTTTCCTTGGCACGAGGTTCCACCTCAAAGCGTCTGCCCAATATCCTTATTTCTTTTTTTTCAATTCCATTCTGCTACATTTTAATAATGTATTAAAACGATGCAAAAATAAGGATAATAATTGAGAATCAAGCATGTTTGGGCGAAAAAGTGCAGATTTGATATGTAATTTCAATGCATTTGAGCCATTTTTGCATCAAATGATGGTGTTTTCGTCTTTATAATGTCATTCAGATGCCGTTCGTTTCTTCCTCATCAGATAGTCGTTGACATCCTTGTAGTCGGCATATCTGAAGGACTCGTCCGTCACCCTGTACTCGAATACATTGCTGATGCTCTCAACCGTCTTGCGTCCTGCCTGGTCGTTGTCGAGGAAGCAATGGATGTGGGTGTAACGGTCAAGGTAATGCAATGCCTGTTTGAGGTTGGCGACTGAGTTCAGTATCATATAGTCGCAAGGGCTTTCAACGACAAACCATCTATCTTGCTGTTTGACGAGGGTCATATACGCAAGGAAATCCATGAAGCCCTCAAAAACCAGACAACCGCTTTGCCACTCATTGAATGTATGGGCAAGCAGGGTGATGTCCTTATGCCCGATGCAGCCCTTGAAATAGGGATTGCGCACCTCATGTCCTTCACTCAGATTGCCAAAGGCAATGCCATAGTAATGTTTTTGCTCAACCTTGTAGTGTATCTCCCTGCAATACATCCTGCCAATGGTGATGTCTATCCGTCGGCTACTGAAATAGGACAGCAGAGAATGGTTGCTCAGTGGGAGCAGCTTCACATCGTTCATCTTGGTTGTCGTGTATTCCTTGGCTGCGATAGCGGTCTCGATTGCCTTATCCACAGTGGTGATATTCTTGGACGCAAGGTAGGCAAGGGCATCGGAAACGGAGTGTTTGTTATACATGCGCTTTACCAACTCCACAAGGTCGCCGCCCTCCTTAATGGCGTAGTCGTACCACAGGTTCTCGTTTTTGCTGACCTTGAACGATGCGGTCTTCTCGTCCCTGAAGGGTGACAGATACCAGTAGGCATTGCCCTTCTTCTTTTTCAGCGTTGCATTCTCCTTGTCCAGGAAGTCTATAATGCTCAGTTTCTTCGATTGTTCAATATTCATTGCATTTCATTTGTTCGGTTTCACTTTGTCCATGGGAACAGTTTACTTTACTCTTTCTCCTATATAGGCACACCCGTAAACTAAACCATTTGCTAAACTACTTTTCCGCTTCCCAATTCAGCCTCCGATTTCGGTTTACTTTGGCCTTATTTCTTATATATAGGTACGGACGTAAACTAAACTGGTTTCTGAACTGTTTTTATTCCTCTTCATGGAACAGGTCAATCTCGGCAGGTGTATATCCGAAATAGTAATGATTATCCCGCTTCACTATGAGCTTTTGCTCGTTAATCAGGTATTTCAGCATTTTGATGATGACGCTTCTGCCACGCTTAAAGCCAATGTCTGCATAGGCTTGCGTTAATTCCTCCACCATGCGATCGAATCCTTTGATAGGTTTCTCCTTGAATGCAGCCGTCAGCGCCTCGTTATGCTGTTCGGATGTCAAGTCTTGGTAAGTAAACCTTGACGGTTGTTGCTTGTCACCTTCTTCCTTCTCCGGCGTGTGCTCGACAATCTCTGGCAACCCTTCCTCATTGACTGTAAAGGCAAACGGCTTGAACTCCTTCTCACGGATGTGCATCGCCTTCACCTCGCTGATGTCGGGATTGGTGGTGCTCTTGGTGATGACAAGCACCGTCTCTGCCTTGTTGTTCATCTCCGTACCGATATGCCCGCGCACGTTATTGTCGCCCTTGTTCTGATGCAATACGCAATGGATGTGCAGGTCATACTTTGATGACCATTCCATCATCTTGTTGATGACCTCGACCGATTCTCCCGCATTGTTGATGTCGAGAAGCAGGTCTCTGATTCCGTCGATGATGACCAGTCCATAGCTTTGGTCTTGGGCAAGCGCATAGTCTATGACCTCTATCCTGACGGAGGGCGTGTACTCTCTCAGACAGATAAAGTCAAGGTTCTCGTTGTCGATGCTTGTAGGTAGACCAGCGAGCTTCAGGATGCGCTCCAGCACATTATGGCAGTGATAGCGGCTCTGCTCCGTATCTACATACAGTATCTTGCGTTTCCCCTCTGGCAGACTGGCGCGATAGTTCAGTACCTTGCCGTTGGCGAGGGAAGCGGCTACCAAGGCAGACACGTTGAAGGTCTTTTTCGCCTTTGCCTTACCAGTAGAAGCACTGAAGTTGCCCAATGTGGCTATGCTGGAATTATCAACCCATATAATCTGAGGAGGTGTTTTATAAGTATCTGTTGCCTTTATCAACGATTCGCTCAATATGCGATTGAGACGCTGTACTCCTTCCTCTTTTGAGTTAGGCTGTACATGTTTGTTATTTTCTTCCATTTTCATTCTTTCGGATTATCAATTTCTATTTTCGTTACCATTCCAATGACCTCTTGTTTGTTTTGGAGCAGCCACTTGTCGATTTCTTCTCTATTAAAATACAGCATTTTTCCCCTTGGCTTATAGTGTGGAACTTCTTTTGCGGCTGTAAGTTTGTATAGCAGGCTTTCAGAAACACCAATATACTTACATGCTTCGTCAAACCCCAAGACGGTTTTGGTCTGCTTGACCATCTTCTCCAATTCCTCGATTCGCTCTATTAGTTTGTCAATAGGTCCCAAAGCCTCCAAACTGTCTTCTATTGCGACAATTCGCTCATAGAGTCTAAAATGTCTTTCATTCATGTGTCACGTACCTTAATTAAATTGTTTACAGACAGTAGCACGGTTATATTAGCCGTCTATTCTTTCTTTGTGTAGATAGTACATATTCCTCTGCTTCTCTTTGAATCTCGTTCTTCGATTTGCCCTTGGTTCCTTGAAGCCATTCATCTATCTCAGATTTGAGGAACATGATGCGTTTGCCTCTCTTGTGAAACGGTATTTCCCGATTGCTTGTCCAGCAATATATGGTATGCTCTACCGGATGTGTTGGGAGATAAGCACATAATTCAGCAACCGTAAACCATGTTTCTTCTTTTTCTGATTGAACAAGTTCATATATACCATCAATCTTGTCTTCTAATGATGACAGCTTTTTCAGTACCCCCGTTATAGCGTTGGGAATATCTTCAAATCTTATACTATTTTCTTCCATGCTAATTATTTTTTATGATTTTTGATGCAAAGTTATGGGGAGACTGTCACTAAATAGAAAAAGTAACGTGATAGTAAGGCAGTATCAACCAAACTATCACGTTTTTACTTTCATTTAGCAGAATTATTGTGATTTATTCCTCTCTTAATATCTGTTCGATGGATTTGCAGATGGCATATTGACTTGCTGTCATGGAAACGTTTCTTCTTATCCTTGAAAGAGAAGAGGAAAGACAACTTGAAGTTATGAATTTCTCTGTTCCATCCTTTTTGATACTGGTTAAGAAGCGACCTTCTCCCATGACATATTGCCAATTATTGTTTATCAAATGGTATTGAGCCATAGCGTCAAACAGTACGGCTACATTACGTACATTCTTTACACGGATAGATGCGTCCAAGTCGCACTTGAATAGGCGACACAACTCGCTACGCACATCACTGTTGTCGGCAAAATCAAATATGTCGTGACTTTGGACAAGTTCTACCAACAAATCCATCTGTCTGTCTGACAATTGGCATCCCAAAGTGAGGATGGACGATTTCTTTCGGGTAAGGATTGGCAGACCAGTACCCACATGTTGAAGAAACAACTCAATAAGTTCCTGCTTGGAATAATCTTCTTTTTTTCTTGATTATTGACACACACTTAGAGTCTCTAAACAAAGTACCAATAATGCCAATTGCCATCTGTCGCGAGTTCTTACAACGTGCACAATCACAGTCAATATATTGGTGACTGCGCTCAAATAGTTCTATGAAGTACTCTGTCTTCATATGATTCTTTTCAGCTTGAAGATACCAACTTCTTGCGATCTCAAACAACTCATACAGTTCTCTGTAGAAGTCTTCTGTACACTCCACATGTTTGTGGACACGCTTGCTCTCTTCAAAAGAGAGAAGCCAAAAAGGCTGTCTTTTTTTCATTTTTATCTGTTTATTGTTATAAATGTTTGGTTTCCACGAAAGGTTAAAGTGCCAAAACAATAGCATCATTACATAGAATGTTGAAAATGAAAGGCACTAAAAACCACCTGTACAATAAAGGACTTATTGATACAAGTGGTCTTCTATACTAAGTGCTTACAAATGATAATCACTATTCATCTATGTCCAACTTAAAAGCTTCTGTAGCTTCATCTTTCTTCTTGTCAATTACTTTTGCGTAGATTTGCGTGGTTTTTACATTGGTATGCCCTAACATTTTGCTTACGGTATATATGTCTGTACCGTTTAGCCAATTGTAACGTTGCATAGGTGTGGCGGAAGCAATGAAAGGTGATGTGCTTGGTAATCCCTGATGCTTTTACCCACCGTTCCAAAGGCCTAGATATCCATGAAGGGTCAGGCAGTCCGGCAAACACCAACAGTTCTCCGTCTTTCTTGCGCTCACCGCAAAGCTTGTATGCCTGTGGCGATATAGGCATGTATTCAACGCCCTTAGTCTTCTGCTGAGTGAAATTGAGACGGTACCCACCATTGTATTCTTCAACCTCTGACCATTTAAGCTTTTGAATATCGCTATGTCGCATTCCTGTCAGTGCAGAGAACAAGGCTGCCCGTTTTAGTATATCATCACACGGAGTCTTTGCCAATATATTAAGTTCTTCCAGTGACAGATACTCTCTTCGAGCACTCTGAAACATGATATTTTTAGCCTTGGCAGCAATATCACAATTCAGATAGCCATCCACGAAAGCTTGTTTGAGTGCCGCCTTGAAGATAGAGAAGTACGTCGATGCCGTATTCCTTGAAATAGTTCCTTTCTTAGAACCACCCTGCGGTGCCTTTATCAAGAAGGAACGGAATGCCTCAATATACTTCATGTCAATCTGCGAGAACTGTATGTAGTCACACTTGGCAAACATTGACAACAGTGTGTGCAATCTGCGCCAGTTGACAACTATCGATTCTGACGCAGTTTCCTCTCTTTCTTTGATTAACTTCTCAATATACTCCAGAACATTGCATTTTGAGCGTTCGCTTTGTTCTGCCATTTCCATTTGCTGGTCAGTAAAGAGAGCCATGTTGTCGTACTCTTTTTGACGCAGGACTCGAACGCCATCCGCATAAAGGCAAGTTTCCATATCTTGCTTGGATTTACACTGAATAACGCCATTGTCATCTCGCTTGGGCTTGTACTTTATTCTACCAGCAACGGCTCGCTCGCTTCGTCGTTTATCCCATATAGGGGTAGTAATAGACCTCCTGAGATATTCACGCACTCGTTTGGGTTTGTCATTTCCCGTCTCATAAACAGGATAAGCTTCAAGATAGATGAACCACTCATCTCTCCACTCACTTTTCTTTAATTTGACGGAGACTTTAGTATAATCTAATCTTTTCATAATGGTTTTATATCTTTATAAAGTTTGTCTATTGATTCCTTGTGAGCATACACATAATTACCGATTTGCCGGGTCGGTATTGAGTATTTTCGTATATGAGCATACACGGTGCTGTCATCCAGATGAAATTTCTTGGAAATCTCACCTATTGTATAGCAATCCTCTGGTTCCATGCGGTACATGGTAACTGGTTTCCTTGGCTTGGTGTCAAGCGGAGACTGTCTTAACGGAAACAGATTCATTAGTTCTCCTTTGCATACAAGTCGTATTCCTTTCTCTGGCTCAATGAAGGAAATCTTTTTCATGTAGATGAGCCTATAAATGGTTGAGCGGCTTGCACCAAACATAGCATACGCTTCCGTTATGCTGATATACTCTTTAGACTTGGGCATATTGCTTACAATCTTGTCCAGTTCAAGTTGGCGTTTTTCTTCATCATGCTTACGCTTCCACGCCACCTTGGAGCATTTGGGTGAACAATACCAGGACTCCAAAGTCCTTGCGAAGAACTCTTCTCCGCACACAGGACATTTCCGTACTATCTTATACTTTGCTACTGCCATAATTCATTCATTTTGTAGTTCTTAATATCTATTCTTCTCATCATATCTACTTTTTCTTACAGGTACAAATAAGGTACAGATGTTTATAATAATAACGCAAAGATAGCAATATAGGAATACAAGCCTGAATCAAACTATCAGCCAATTGTTCGAATTTAGCACGAGTCAACGTCTTAACCAAGTGCTTTGGAACACCGTTAACCGGCATGATATACGGCAAGTTAATCTCTGTAGAAGTAGAGCTTGACAACTCAATCTTTGCCTTTTCTGCAGCTTCTTTCAAACGTTGCAAAGCCATCGGGTCTTTACGCAAATCCACGCCTTCGTCTTTCAAGAATTCTTCTGCCAACCAATCAATGATTACATGGTCAAAATCATCACCTCCCAAGTGAGTATCACCATTTGTTGACTTAACTTCAAACACACCGTCACCCAATTCCAAGATTGAGATATCAAATGTACCACCACCTAAGTCAAATACGGCAATTTTCATATCTTTGTTAGCCTTATCCAAACCATAAGCCAACGCTGCAGCTGTCGGTTCGTTAACAATACGACGAACATTCAAACCAGCGATTTCACCAGCTTCCTTCGTTGCTTGACGCTGTGCATCACTAAAGTATGCCGGAACAGTAATAACAGCTTCATTTACTTCCTGTCCCAAATAATCTTCAGCTGTCTTCTTCATTTTCTGCAGAATCATAGCTGAAATTTCCTGCGGTGTATAAAGACGACCGTCAATGTCCACACGCGGAGTATTGTTATCGCCACGAGCTACTTTATAAGGTACACGAGAAATTTCTTTCTGTACTTGGTCATAAGTTTCACCCATGAAACGTTTGATAGAGAACACTGTCTTCTGCGGGTTTGTGATTGCCTGACGTTTAGCAGGGTCACCTACCTTACGCTCGCCACCATCTACAAATGCCACAATTGAAGGAGTTGTTCTTTTACCTTCGCTATTTGTTATTACAACAGGTTCATTACCTTCCAATACGGCAACACATGAATTTGTTGTACCTAAGTCAATTCCTATAATCTTTCCCATAATGCTTATATTTTTTATTGTTATTATTCAAATCTATTCTGCACTGCTTTTTCAAACAGTACACCTACCTTTCAACAAACCTTGTGCCAAAAGAAGAAACACCTATATTTCTTTCCCCTTGCTGACATTTTTACTGACAAAAAGTCGGATTATTTTCCCAACTCCAACAAGCAAATGACAAGCTGGCTTTAAATGGTTCAATTTAGTCGCTATACACAACTCTTTCCGCCTTTCGTTTTGTATTGAATCCAAATTGCACTATCTTTGAACGGGATTATCAATATTCACAATGAAATCAAACAACAGATTCTTTTTGACATTGCTTTTGCTAGTTTGCCACCTTCCCATTATCGCACAACAATATGTAGTGAAAGGAGGAGGCAGTGAACCTATGCTTGCTATAAACGAAACCAACTACAAGTTGAAAGTATATGTACTGAACGGGACTGAAAACGCCAGTATCAGCTACACCTCATCTTCTTCCGACCATCAATGGAAACGATACAACACAAAATACTTAGAGGCTGAAAATATCTCTTGCCAACAGCAAGGGACGACATCTACTATCACGGGCTTAAAAGACGGATACGGGTATTTCGTAGATGAAGGAACCTTTTCCACTTCATACATTTGGATTATCGATTACAACAAACATCCGTTTGCCATTAATAATCTGACCGTATCTGAAAACAGTGACCCTTGCACAGGCATTCTTTTAAAAGGGGATAAAAGCATAGACAACCTGAGTTATCGAACACCTGACGGTTTGATTAAGGCATTAAAGCGGGAATTTGAAGTCAGCTATAACACTTTGGAATGGAATGACAACACCCATTCTTTTCAAAACATATTAAAAGTAAAGAAGATTGAAGGCAATCCTTTCCAGCAACTGATCGACTCCATTTACGTAGATACGGACATAACGTTGTCAGGAGACCAATTCGCCTCCTATTTCGGGAAAACCCAATCCGCTACCATAAGCAACTATGTCACATCCCAACTCATTTTAAAGACGGATACGACAGCGCTCATTGATGAGTCTGACAACCTCTCTCCCAAAAGCGAAGGGTTGTCTGCTCCTGTCACTGTACGCTTTACGGCATACGCCAACGAGCCTACCGCTTCCCTCTATGTGTGGAAAATATACAAGGATGAGGAGGGTGCGGATAATCCTTTTGTCCGGTTTACCGAACCCGAAATAGAGTATACATTCAACGAATATGGTAAATTCACGGCAGAAGTGGAAGTCAGCGGAGATAACAACTGTTACATCACCTCCGACCCCATCTCATTAGACATATCAGAATCCTATTTAGATGTGCCAAACGCATTTTCGCCAGGAACGACACCTGGAGTAAACGATGAATTCAAAGTCGTATATAAATCATTGATACGTTTCTCATGCTGGATATTCAATCGCTGGGGACAAGAGCTATACCATTGGACAAACCCAGCTTTGGGTTGGGACGGGAAAAAAGGAGGTAAATATGTAGCTCCCGGCGTATATTTCTATGTCATAGAAGCGGAAGGTTCAGATGGGAAGAAATACAAGAAAAAAGGAGACATCAACATATTAAGGCCTAAAAACGAAGACAATAGTTCTTCCGACTTAGAAAACTCATCTTTATGAATAATATTTTAGCAATTCTAATGCCATGTGCCCTCTTGACAATCGCCGGGGTGTCGATTTGTTCCGAGGATTCAACACAAGTACAACGAGAGAAGCCCGTTGTGCCTTCCATGATTATGACTCCGGAAATACCGGATCGTGTCAGTTTTTGTGGGAAGTTAATTGACCTGACACGTTATAACATGCACGAGGGTATTGACCGTGAGCTGACCTCTTTTTCTTATTTGCATGCGACAACCATGCTCACCATCAAACGTGCGAACCGCTATTTCCCCATCATCGAGCCGATACTCAAGGAGTACGGGATACCGGATGATTTCAAATACTTGGCAGTCATTGAAAGTAATTTGGATCCACGCATTACCTCACCGGCAAGAGCCGTCGGGATGTGGCAATTCATGGAAGCGACAGCCAAAGAACATGGTTTAATTGTCTCCTCATCAGTCGATGAACGCTGCAACGTGGAAAAAGCGACCGTGGCAGCATGTAAATATTTAAAGGCTGCCTATAATAAATATGGAGATTGGACGGCAGTCGCATCCTCCTACAATGCCGGAATGGGGCGCATATCAGGAGAAATGAACAAACAGGACGTGGACAACTCTTTCGATTTATGGTTGGTCGAAGAGACAACCCGCTATGTTTATAGGATATTGGCCATCAAACAAATTTTCGAGAATCCCTATAAATATGGATTTGTGTTGCGTGCCAGAGATTTGTACAAACCGATTGAATGTACAACCGTCGAAGTAAATAAAGACATTGAGAACTTGGCCAATTTTGCTAAAAAGTACAATATAACCTACGCTGACTTGAGGAGGATCAACCCTTGGCTCAGGGACAGGAAACTGATAACGGGAGGAAAAACATTCAAAATAGAGATTCCCAAAAAAGAATCCATGTATTACAGCAGTCCGAACAATTACGTTCATGACAAGAATTGGATAGTACAATAAACATAAGTCACCTATAAAAAAAGGGAATCTTCGTTCATTAAGAATAAGTATTACATTATCTTTGCATAAATTTTTAGAATCATGATACAATCAATGACTGGGTTCGGCAAGGTTACAGCCGAATTACCTACCAAAAAAGTAACCGTTGAAATAAAGGCTTTGAACAGCAAACAGCTGGACTTGTCCACACGTATCCCTTCGCCTTACAAAGACAAAGAGATGCAAATCAGAAGTCGTTTGCTTCAGACATTGGAACGGGGAAAAGTTGATTTTTCTATCTATATTGAATATATCGGAAAAGAAAATGCCACTCAAATCAATCAGGATGCTGTAGCCAGCTACTATTACCAAATGCAAGCTATATCCGAGAAATTAGGCATTGAAGCTCCTGCCAATTGGGAAGAATTGCAAGGCGTGCTCCGTTTACCGGATGCCATCAAGACAGAGCCTTGCGAAGCTGATGAAGAAGAGTGGGATGTGGTAAGTAAAGCCATTGATGAAGCAGCACAGCACTTATGTGAATTCCGCATCCAGGAAGGAGCCATGCTTCAGAATCTGTTTTCTCAAAAGATAGCTAACATTGCACAGCTCCTAAAAAGATGTAGAACCGTACGAGAAGGAAAGATTAGACAAAATAAAAGGTCGGATCAAAGATGGTTTAGAAAAGCTGATGCTGCAAGATTATGACAAGAACCGCTTCGAGCAAGAAATGATTTTCTACATTGAGAAGTTAGACATCAATGAAGAGAAAAACCGTTTGGACAATCACCTGAAATATTTCATCGAAACAATGGAGAACGGTCATGGCCAAGGTAAAAAGTTAGGATTCATAGCTCAGGAAATGGGTAGAGAAATCAACACTTTAGGTTCTAAAAGCAACCATGCGGAAATGCAGAAAATTGTCGTTCGCATGAAGGATGAATTGGAGCAAATCAAGGAACAGGTATTAAATGTATTGTAATATGGCGGGCAAACTCATCATATTTTCCGCTCCTTCGGGTGCAGGGAAATCAACCATTATTAATTACTTATTACAGCAAAACTTGAATCTACGCTTCTCCATATCGGCAACCAGCCGTGCGCCAAGGGGAAGTGAGAAGAACGGCGTGGAATACTATTTCATGACTCCGGATGAGTTCAGGGAGCACATTGCAGCTGGTGACTTCTTGGAATATGAAGAGGTCTATGCGGATAAGTTTTATGGGACGCTGAAAAGTGAAGTCGAACGTATCCTCAACGAAGGTAATAACGTCATCTTCGATGTGGACGTTGTAGGCGGATGCAATATCAAGAAGTTCTACGGCGAACGTGCCTTGTCCCTGTTTATCCAACCACCAAGCATTAAAGAATTGAGGAAACGATTGACTAACAGAGGTACCGATTCTGCCGAAGTCATTGAAAACAGGTTGGCAAAGGCTTCATACGAATTGGGGTTTGCTACTAAATTCGATGAAGTAATCGTTAATGACAATTTGGAAAAGGCTGAAGAAAAGGCTCTTCATCTGATTCAAACATTTTTAAAGAAGAAAGCATGAAGGAGAGCGAACTTCCCAAAAACTGGTTTTATTTATTCGTTGCTATTGCCATAGCTGCCATCATTGTGTTCATTTGGGCATCCATTAGAAAAGATACTACAATCATGGTAGCAACCGGAATGGTTGCCGGGATACAAATCATCAATGTCGTCAAATGGTTGCAAGCACACAGAAAAAAAAGATAGGAATCTATTCAGGTTCATTCAATCCGATTCACATAGGCCATTTAGCATTAGCCAATTGGCTATGTGAATATACGGATATGGACGAAATATGGTTTTTAGTAACGCCTCAAAATCCGTTCAAAAAGAACATGGACTTGATGGAGGACAACATGCGGCTAGAGCTTGTCAGAAGGGCGGTGGAAGATTATCCGAAATTCAAAGTGAGTGATTTCGAGTTTTCTCTGCCAAAACCATCCTATACCATTCATACTTTGAGGGCTCTGTCTAAAAACTACCCGGATTATGATTTCCTATTAATCATGGGGGCTGACAATTGGGTGAAATTCCACCATTGGCAGAATCATGAGGATATATTGAATGAATATGAAGTCATTGTATATCCACGAAAAGGCTACAAGGTTGAAGATAGCTGTGTCGATTCATCCCGTATGCACTATGTAAATGCTCCAGAGATTGAAATCTCTTCTACGTTTATCCGGGAATCCATCCAACAACGGAAGGATATACGCTTCTTTCTGCCGGAAAAAATCCGTCCTATCCTCCTTCCTACCTTTGTCCTCCTTGGCCCTTTTTTACAGACAATCCTATAATATCCAAACGCACTACAATATGGAGAGATAGAAGAAAATGAATTTCAAATCAATCAGCAACAAAATCAAGGGAAACCCGACTATGACGGAAGGGACGGTCTATTCGATGCTAATATTGTGTTGCATCTCCCACTTCCTTAATGACATGATTCAGTCTATCATCCCTTCCATTTACCCTATCATCAAAGAAAAGTACAATTTCTCCTTTGCGCAAATCGGAGTCATTACCTTGGTTTTCCAAATGACATCGTCCATCTTGCAACCCTTCACAGGGCTTTATGCGGACAAACATCCTCGTCCTTATGCTTTGTCAATAGGCATGTGCTTCACCTTGACTGGACTGATACTGCTTGCCTTTGCGGAACAATACCTCTTGATATTAATAGCTGTGGGAGTAGTAGGCCTGGGGTCATCCATCTTCCACCCAACTGCCTCACGTGTGGCACAGTTGGCATCCGGAGGGAAAAAAAGCTTGGCTCAATCCATCTTCCAAGTCGGGGGGAAACGGGGGCAATGCTTTCGGTCCTCTGCTTGCCGCCATGATTGTTTTGCCATTCGGGCAACATGCCATCTCCTGGTTCGCCATTGCCGCATTACTGGCAGCCCTTGTCATGATAAGATTGGGGGCTTGGTACAAAGCGCGGTTGCTTTTTGTCGTGAAGCATCCCCAGAAGGATATCGGTTTGAATGACCATATATCCAAACGTGAAAAATATAGAGCTTTGGCGATTCTCATCTTGCTTATGTTCTCCAAATATTTCTACACATCCTGTATCACAAGCTATTTCACATTCTTCATGATGGACAAGTTTGGCATATCGGTTCAGGCATCACAACTTTGCCTGTTTGTCTTTTTGGGAGCATTTGCAGTCGGCATAGTTGCTGGAGGTATGTTTGGTGACAAGTTCGGAAGGAAATATGTTATTTGGGTCTCCATTTTGGGTTCGGCTCCATTTGCCCTCATCATGCCATTTGCCAACTTCACATGGACGATTGTCTGTACGTTCCTGTCCGGTTTAATCATCGCCTCGGCTTTCTCTTCCATTGTCGTTTACGCCACAGACCTTATGCCCGACAAAGTAGGATTGATTGCAGGCATCTTCTTCGGGTTAATGTTCGGATTGGGTGGACTTGGATCGGCATTCTTTGGATGGCTCGCTGACAAAACAAGTATAGAGTTTATATTCCAAGTGAGTGCCTTCTTACCTCTATTGGGTATCATAGCGGGATTCCTGCCCAATACTCAAAAAGGATGGTGAAACCGTCTATTCAACAAGATATGGGAACAAGCAAAGAGGGAAATCCTCAACAAATAGTGAACATCCAACATTACCACTCCCCTTGTGGGGAAATAATCTTAGCCTCGTCCAATGGTAAACTCTGCCTTTGCGACTGGCAAGATATGCCTTGTGCTGAACGCAACAAACAACGCCTCCAACGAATATTAAAGGCTGATTTCAAAGAGGAAAGTTCTACCGTTTTGAATCAAGCCCAGAAAGAACTTGACGAGTATTTCATGGGCATCCGTAAGATTTTCAGCACTCCTTTATTGCCCATTGGCACAGACTTCCAAAAAAGAGTATGGAAAGCCCTACTTGAAATACCATACGGAGAGACCCGCTCTTATATGGAAATTGCTGAAAGGGTAAACAATCCCAAAGGGGTAAGAGCCGTAGCCCAAGCCGTAGGTGCAAACGGAATAAGCCTCTTCATCCCCTGCCATCGTGTCATCGGATCGAATCATTCCCTAACGGGTTTCGCAGGCGGTCTGGAGGCAAAGAGGATATTGTTGAAAATAGAAGGTTCTTATAAGGATTAAGCTGACAGCAACAAAGATTAAATCCAGTAAGTATGTATTCAAAATATGTCCGGTGCTTAATTCCTAATATTAATCGTAGAATTTCCCTATCAACTTCGCCATCTATACAAATAACAAGAGTTCTGATGGGTTTAGACACACTATCTACTTATAATGAACATCTATTACTGATTGATTAACAAATATTATACACTCAAAATGGTAGAAAAGAGGCAATATGGATTCTGTATGAATACAAAAAGGATGAAGATTTAACGTATTTAACCTCCATTTACGCTTTCCTCGGGTCTGAATATAGGATTTCTATCATCTTGTTGGCAATTCGGTGGTCAGCGATTCGCATGACATTGTTTGTTTCCGAGTTATAGCCAAAGAAATTTATACTCCCATACCAAACAATCGCCTTGTCTATGATGGCACATTGTAGAGTTTGTTCTTTGCTACATATCACATCCATTCCTGCATTTGCCAACTCCATCTCGTCAGCACCTTCCTCTTTGATATGTACAACCATAGCAACACCTTCATGAAGAAGTTTTGTAAGCGTTGAGATAATGGCAGGTTTGTATTTGAACTTCACTTTCGGAACAGCTATAACAACAGAGTGCTTGGCTTTTGCCAAATCATTTTGGAATGCCACTTCATAACTATTTCGTTCAAATATCAGTTCTTGTGGATTTTTGTCAGATTTGTATGATATTACATTTTTTCCATATCCTGCTGCCGCATGCTCTTTCAAGCGTTTACGGTACATAGAGTCGCAAAGTGGAACATGAATATCCACATAATCATAAATGCACACTTCGCTCTTTCCTTCGTATTCCCTATGTAAACGCCCTGCATATTGTTCTACATTTTCTTTCCAGGCTATAGGCATTGTAAGGAACAGTGTATCAAGGCGAGGATAATCGAAACCTTCACCTACATATTTTCCTGTAGCCACAATCACAAGTGATTCTGATGTTGGTATTAACTGTAGATTTTGTAATGCAAGACGCTTTTCCTTAGTAGAGTCTGCTCCAATGAGTTGGATAACATGGTCGGCAAATGGAATTAGCATTTGCGCCAACACTTTGACATGAGCTGTGCGAGTTGTCAGTACTAATGGAGTACGTCCTTTTTGAATGGCAATTCTAACATCTTCTACTATGAATTCATTTCTCACCTTATCTTCGGATAACTCTTGGGTGATTTGAATATAATTCTTGCTATCTGTTGTAATGTTTCGGAACGATGTAAATCTCGGAATCAACAGACGTTTGAATCTTTGATTTTCCATTTGACTCTTAGTGTCGGAGGTGAATCTTATCTGTCCGCATTGCATAAAAATAATAGGTTGATGCCCGTCCTTTCTGGTAGGAGTTGCGGTCAAACCATAAACATAGGTAGCTGTCACTTGCCGAAGCACTTGTTCAAAACTGACAGAGGAAACATGGTGACATTCATCGACAATCACCATGCCGTAATCTTTGACAAAAGACCTTACCTCGCCATCGCTCAAACAAGATTGTATCAAAGCTATATCAATTATGCCATGCAGCGATTTCTTACCTGCGTATAAACAGCCAATGATGGATAAATTCTTCTTCCTGCCTCGTTTTGCTTCTGGTTCTTCTATTGTTTCATCTATTTTGAGGAAAGTTTCCAACCGCTCTTTCCATTGTTCAAGCAATGCTTTGTTGTGAACAAGAATTAATGTGTTGACCTTCCTCTTTGCAATCATTCCGATGGCAAATACAGTCTTTCCAAACGCTGTTGTTGCTGATAGCGTTCCGATATTATGCCCAGCAAATGACTCCATTGCCTTTTTCTGTTCTTCTCGAAGTTTTCCTCTGAACGTAACATTGATACTACGCCCATGTTTCGTTTTCTCAGAAATTGTTATCTTGACACCATGTTGGGTTAGAATATCACAAACCGCATTTTCGCAACCACGAGGAAGAACGAGATAGTCGTCTGTCATTTCTGAACATGAAACAATGCGTGGAATATTGTATGTGGAAAGGCGCATCCCTTGCTTCTCGAAAAATTCAGGATTGCGAAAAAGCAGCTATGCGTTTGAATACATTCACACATTTGGCAGATAAACCTGCCAAAGGAACATAAAGCATGTTTGCTCTTATCAAAACAATTTGTTTTGGATAACTATCTGTTTGCACTGTATGTATTTGAGGAGTCTCCCAAGGCTTTGTCTCGCTGGTCTTTGATAGTTCTCCTAATGTAGGCACAGTATGCAACCGTAGCAACAAATCAAGTTCAACCTCCGACAACTTATGTATTTGTGATAACACTTTCCATTGGTCAGCATACGCATTGAAATCTTCATCAACAAACACGCTGTTTTCTTTGCGTCGAGCCATACCATGCAATGGCAAGGCTACAAGATTGCCAAGACCTCCTTCGGGCAAGGTGTCTTGATTAGGAAAGAAACGGTCGTATGATTTGAAAGACAGGTGGACATCACTATTCATAGCCTCTGTCAGAATGGCATTTCCTAACTTACGTGCTTTGAAAGCTGTTACTGGCATATCAAAAAATATCCACACATGAGCACCATTACCAGAACGTGATCGTTCGATGTAGCAGGGTACATTCCAAGTTTTGCAAACATTTACAAAGGCAAGCATATCATTCTTGTAACCATGTTCACAGCTTTTGTCATCAAAGTCTGTACAAAGGAAACAGCAAGTGTTATCTTTTCGTATTGGATAAAGTCCAATAACATCACGTCCCCATACATCCTTCCCAGCAAGATGATTAAAAAAGTCGTTGTATGTCAAAGGAGCGAATTGCTTATTGGGACAATCCGCACACTTGTATTTTCGCTTGTCGCAAAATTCACGATTCCATTCTCTCTTGCATACTGGCTGATAACCGGACTTTTGTGTCGAACTACTATACCAACGCTTGGCAAATACATCATCTCGACCTTGGAATACACTTTGGAATATGGAAACCTTTTCATGTAAAGTGAATTGACATGTAGAAACAGGTGTAGCTTCTACATGATTGGTTTTAGAAATCTTTGATTCAAAACTTTTATATTCAATCTCATTCTTGTCAAGAATCGCTTTAAGTCTGGCGTTTTCCTTTTCCAATTCTTGAATTCTTTGGGCAAGAGCATTTACATCCGTTGTGTCCATAAAGGTTCGCTCTCCCATCCATCCGGAAATCCAAGAGCTGCCAGATCAATCTCTGGATAATTGGAAAATAGCGTGTTCATCTTTCCCAACATATCATTGTTGGGTGATATGATGTCAAGGAAATACTTGATAATGCAGATTGTGAAATACACTCTTTGAGGGTTTGTCTGCAGGGTAATCCAAGAATGGGCAATCCTTCTTGGAGAAACTGGCATAATTGAACTTACCTTGTTCCACACTCTTGAATGGTGACAACAAGCATTTCTCAACAGTGTCAAAGACGTTATCCAAGATTCCAAGACGATTGGTTGCAAGCCAAAGTAATGCGAGATGCGCTTACGTATCTTGTCTGCTTTCAGGTTACGGTAAACCATGTTCACATTACCTATTGTCAGCAACTCGCCCAAAATCCATGATGGGGGATATGGGTCGCAATAGCTGTTCTTGAAATGCTTGATGAACTCTTCCGTTGATTTTGTGCATTCCCTGTCGATAGTATTCTTTGTTTCTTGGAAAGTTCTTTGGTTGGCAAAGTGAACCGAATTTGTCAGCCAATAAATGTCTCCTGTCATCTGTACGGGAATATTCATAATAGCACGACGAATGGCTATCTCAACTTTTTCAATCTCATTGAGAAGAAGCATGCGCAACTTCTTGTCAAAGCGATAAAGATTCAGCACTTGCTGAAAAGTTGTTCCTTCTTTATACTGATGGGATTCTTTTGGAACTTTCAAGAATGGGTACATATAAGCAGAAAGACGATAGTATCCAATACTCTCCAAATACCGCACCGCTTTGGCTCCATCAGAAATGACAAGTCCACGACTATCCAACAGAGCCACCAAGTCTGCTTCTGTCATATAATGTTTCGTGAAGTGCGGTAATCTTTCCATTAGCGTATTTTGAGAGTAAAACGTATATATACAAAAAAGCCCCACGCATTTGAGCATCGTTGAGAGGCTTGGTGGGAACTGACGCTGCAAAGATACGAATAATCATTGAGAATATAAACTTTTTTAGAAAAAGCATCATCGGTTGTCGTCAAGAGAGTTTTCTATATACTTACACTGGCGTGGGGCTTTGGCGTTGCTCGTTTCGACAAATTGGGCGATGCCAGAGCCTCTACACGTGGAACGAGTGACATAAGAGGCCCACGCTTTCATGTATATATACCAACCAGATGTGGAAAAAATTACATTACCGGTATTAGAATGCCACTTTAATACCATTAAAACGCCATTAAAACACTGTTTAAACAGTACAGTGTTCATAAAAGACAAGGGGTGTTTGTTGTCTTGCGCTTGCAACAACAATCACCCCAAGGTGTAAAATGGGCATTTGTTCAAATGCTTACAGAGAAGAATGATATTATTTCAGAATCTCTCCTCTTTCAGAAACCTTGACATGCAAGTCCTTGTCACCCTTTTCAACTTCTATATCATAATAGTTGCCTGCCGGTGTTTCATAGAAATCAACATCATCAATCTCATAGTCCGGATAATTGGTCGTTATTACTGCTTTAACTACATAGGGTAATGTATTCGGACGAATCTCCCAAGATGTATAAATCCATTCGTTGGCTGAATTGAATACAATTTCCTTCCCGATATTCTGGTCGATAATATCCACTTCGATATTCCCATTATCCCGATCCATTTCGATGATAACCGCATTCGGATACATGGCTTTCACCTTCGATTCAATGCCAGCCGGAATCTGTTCCGGCAGATACGGATTGTCATTGCCATCCTCAAGCTGGGCTTTGATCAAGATTCCGTTCGACAAATAATGAAGGTCATATTCTGTTTTTCCTCTTTCTATTTCAATCACATAAACCGTTTCTGTATTAACACGATCCACTTTGTCAACATCCTCTATCTTCCAGTTGGCATATTGGCTGGCTTCAAACGAAGTTCTTACAGCTTCCGGCAACGACTGATAAGGGATATCTGTTTCCGTCATTACCCAACCGTTTGTTCCAAACCAAGCTTCGGATTCAAAACCATCCAAACGGAATTCAACAACCGAATAACCGTTCTTCTGTTCCCATTCCTCCTCCTGGGCATTCGGATACATCGCTGAAAATTCTTTCTGGATAGCAGTTGGCAAATCAGACATATTGATGTTGTTGTCATCATCACAACTTACAAAACCCATTCCGCATACTACTGCGGCAATCACCGTAAACAACTTGATATTCATAACTCTCTTCATTTTATTTATCTAAATCAATTAATTCAAAATTCTTATTAAACTTCAGTTCCCAGCCATTAGAAAGTTTGGCTTCATACGTGTTTTCCTCTTTCTCCAATTCAATAATCTTGCACTCCGGATAATTATCCCGCACATAAACCATAATTGGGTTTGGAACCAAAGAAGCCGGCACCTGACTATATTTACATTTGATTTTTTTCCAATTGCCCGAACGGTCGAACTCTACTTTATCCCCATTTACGAAGATGACATCATAATTTTTTCCGAAAAAATCGGATTCCATTTTGGCAAGCGCCACTTTCTTGTCGGCAAAGTTTTGCATGACGAACTGTTGAGCCGTCCGTGGCAATCCAGAGAACTGGATGGGTTTATCGTCGTCGGCATGAACGGGTAACAACAACGTACTTGCCATTATCAAAGTCATACATATTCTTTTCATTTCAAATTCTCCTTCTACTTTCATTTAAATTCTAAGGCAAAGATGGAGGGCAATTCTGAAAAGAATTTGAAATTTTCAGTTTTTTCTTCAGTTTTCAAATAGAAAAGTGGAAAAAATGTTTTCCATCCTGGTAATAATATTGTATCGTGAAAGTGTATAAGCGGCAAATCGTATCGACAATGGCTAAGCCTAATCCGGTAGATTGTTCTTTCTTCTTTCCTTGATAGAAACGGGTAAAGATTTGTTCCTTGTCCAAAGCACAACCATCAGCCGTGTTGCAAATCACAAAATCATGGGCAGACATTCGGATATCAATCTGTCCGCCTGTCGAATTATGGACAAATGCATTCTTCAACAAATTGGCAACAAGGATAGATGCCAGCGATTCATTCATGCAAACCTCGCAAGAAGCTGTTTCTTCTATCGATACATGGATATGTTTATAATCGAATACCTCCTTGAAATCCTCCAGATATTTATGCACTAACGAATTGATTTGTATATTCGAACTCTCTGGAAATTGCCCGTTTTCAATCTTCGAAATCAGCAACAGCGACTTATTCAGTTTCGAAATATGCTCGAGTGTTTGATGGACTTTGCTCAATTCTTCCAGCTGGCGTTCCGCCATGGATTCATCGTCCATCAGCATTTCAATCCGATTCTGACAGATTGCCAGTGGTGTTTGTATTTCATGCGAAGCATTTCCGATAAACTGTTTCTGCTGTGCATAAATAGCTTCATTATGGGATGTGCTGCGAATCAAAGCCTCATTCAGCTTACGGAATTCGGTCACATCGGTCGGATTATCCAGCGGACGGTTGTTTTTCCCCAATGTATAAGTATCCAGCCAATCCAGAAGTTTGTATAAAGGTTTCATATTCTGCCGATAAACCAGAATATTAACCAGCAGGATGGTCAGCAATAAAACACCGTAAAGGAACATAATCCAGAACCAGATAGCCGAAATCAAGTCGGACTTTTCAATGGAAGGCATCGATACCATCAGCTGATAAAAACGACCGTCACGGTCTTGAAAGATTGTTGTCAGAATCCGGGCTGGTTCTGTTTCCTCCTTTTCTGTTATATAGACCATCGAATCAGTATAGAGGATGTGGGGGCGTGAAGCTGCATAAGCCGCATCCACCTCCTGAAGGAAATACTGGTTGTTGGAACCGTTATCATGAGAAGGTAATTCCTCTCCTGCCAAATGCCGGGTAATAATTACTTCCGAATAATCTTCAAGCGAATCATCCACCTCGTCATTGACTTCATCCATCAGGGCAAAAATGTAAAACAATCCTGCCCAAATAGCCAGGATTATAATCAAAGTGACGGACAAACGTCCAATGACTCGATAGAAAAGTTTCATATTCAGATGTTCGTATTTAATTTATACCCGATACCATAAACGGCTTTAATCTCCGGATTAGCTCCGGCTTCTTTCAGTTTCTTCCGGAGGTTCTTTATCTGTGCATAAATAAAGTCGAAGTTATCAACCCTGGTCAATATGGTCACCCCAGACTGATTCGGCTAATGTTTGTTTATTAATCAACCGATTCGGACGGTTAATAAAATAGAGCAGGATATCATACTCTTTACGGTTCAGATCAATCGGTTGTTGATCCACCTTTACTTCAAACGTAGCCGGATTGACTTCTATATTATCCAATGTAATCAGCTTTTCTCCTCCATGATTATTCCTGCGGATCACACTCTTGATACGTGCATTCAGTTCTGCCAAATGAAAAGGTTTGGCCAGATAATCGTCTGCTCCCAAATCCAATCCTGCCACTTTATCTTCCAGAGAATCTTTGGCAGAGATTATGATGACATTCTCTTTCCGTTTTTCTCTTTTCAGTGATTCCAGTATTTGCAAGCCACTTCCTCCGGGAAGCATGATATCCAACAGGATGCAGTCGTAATCATAATCGTCCAGCTTCAATAAAGCTGCCTGATAATTATCGGCAGTTTCGACAACATACCGTTCCTTTTCCAGAGACTTCTTGATTATCTCCTGCAACGACGGATCATCTTCTATAATTAATATCTTCATGTTATCTGCTACTTGAGTGGGAGCAAATGTAATAAAAAACTTTGGGCAAAGTTCATTTTACAATTTAATCTTCTCACATTAGTGAGAAGCATTTCTCACACAGGTGAGAAGCATTTCTCTTATAGGTGAGAAGCACTTCTCTTATAGGTGAGAAGCTCTTCTCATATAGGTGAGAAACAAAAGAGTCTTGATATCACTCAAAAAATGATTGAAAAAGCCTTCCAAAAGGTGTGGAATTCTTAGATTTTATTTGTACTTTTACCTTCAGATATGCAGAATTAAGGTTCTTGAGTAAATGAAAAATTTGATAGTCCTCCAATATACATGCATGATTGTGATGTTCATGCTTGCATTTTTCACCTACGTCTCACGCTTCTATGTAACATTTCGCAACCGTCAGTTCGAACAGTCACGACTAATGATAGTGACAGCATTGCTACTATTCGTTGTTCACTTTATGTGTCAGATGCATTTCGGGTGGCGCCAGCGTGGTGATGACGTAGGCGTATTGTTCAATCTGCTGTTCTATGCCCCGTCAGCAATACTCTTGTCTTGGTCGCAACTCAACATCTTGTTTGTAGGACAGAGTAAGTGGAGATTCGTGCGGATAGGCATTATAGGTTATATCCTCATAGTGTTGAGCATAGTGACAGGCATTGTTGTTAACGGCAGCCTTCATATAGGTAAAATGCTTTATGTAGCCGACGCACTGCATTTCGCCATGCTACTTTATTATATTTGGACTCCCCTGAAAAAACTTGGCACGGTTCAGCATCGACTCGACAGCGAATTGGGAAACCCTGCCGATGCCTACCCGCGCACTGTGCGCATCGGGCTTTTTACAGTGTGTGCCTTTGCCGTGATTTCTCCTCTTTATATATTGTCGCGTCCATTGCTTTTTGTCTTTGGCCCTTTAGGGCTGTTGTTCCTCTCGTTGTTTATCGTGAGCTTCACATCCCTTGGTTTTAGCATGCACGAGAGCGTAACCGAGATTGTGACCGAGAGCGAAGAGGATATAGCGGCAGCTAAGATGCTTCAAGAAATCCCGCCCGAGCGAGCCGCAGAAATAGAGATGGCAGTCAGTAGATGGCGTAGCGAATGCGGATTTCGTGACAGCGACCTGACACTATCTTCGTTTGCCCGTCGTATAATGATAAATCGCACGGACATTACATCGTATCTCTTGTTCAAGCATGGAAAGAATTTCCGCGCATGGCTCTCGGGTGTACGCATCGAAGAGGCTAAGGCTCTTATAATCGCCCACCCCGAATACAGCAATGAAGTAGTCTCCTTGGAGTGTGGCTTCTCGTCACGAGTGTATTTTCAACGCTTGTTCAAGGAAAAGATGGGAGTAACCCCGGCGGAGTGGCGACGAAAAAACTAACTTGCGGATTATTAGAAGGTTTTGGACGGTGTACTTAGTGTAACTTTTCACAAAGGTTACATAATCGGACAAATGTCACCCTTCCAAAATAACGTATCTTTCCTACAAGAGTGACACCATTGTGATTGTTTTTGGACTTTTGGTGGTTTATGTTTCCATATCTTTGTTTGATGGAAAACATAAACAATCAAAAACATTTTATATGCAAAAGACATATCTTTATTTAATGGCGTGCGCCTTTGGCGCAATAGCATTTGGTTCATGTTCCGATGACAACGACGGACCATCAGGCGGGGGCGACACTCCCACTATTCCTTTGGCAGAGATGTCAAAACCGAAGCCTAATCCTTGGCTTGCGCAAGAAGAATACAGCATCACACACTTCAACTCGGCACAGACCGACGCTTTCTCATACGGAGTCAAGGATGGCACCTTCAATATCGACCTGTCCCAGTGCCAGATGACATGGAGCGGACCTGTCAACTTGATGACACTTGCTTCAACCTCACCCAACTATATGTGGGGAATGAGCAGCGACCGTGTCTCTTACCTTGACGTAAGTGACGGCAAGCTCGAGCGAGTTGCCGAAGCTGGTCTGCCTGAAATAAACATGAAGACACAGGAGCAACTCACACGCCTCACAGCCGACTATGACTCGTATGCAGAATTAGCCAATAGCGTAACCGACATACTCGGACAGAGACCACAAATGTCAATGGCTAACGGTAACTATGTGCTTTGCGACAAAGACAACTACGCATACAGCAACGCTGGCCAAGTGATGGCACGCTACCGCCTTGCCAACCCCGACAACCCCAAGGAGGGAATCGTACTTGACAGTCAAATCAAGCTGACCCAACACATCTTCAATTCATATACCCTCGTTGGAGCAACTATGACCTATGACGGACACCTCGTCGTAGCCGCCCAGAATGGTCTTGTAGTGCTTGACAGAGGACTTACCACTGTCGAAGACTCGTACCAACTCCCGGCAGACCAAGTACTCACCAACTCTATCAGCATTGACGAGAACGGTGGCGTATATGTGGCAAGCAACAGCCGTACAGAGAACGGCAAGGGACTCATGCAGAAGTTGATATGCAAGAATGGCAAATTCTCAACCAACGAGGCAGATGGCGCATGGCAAGCCCAGTATGATGGCGGACCCGAAGCACCCTGCATCAAGCTTGGACATGGTACAGGTTCCACCCCTACACTCATGGGCTTTGACGACGAAGAAGATAAGTTAGTAGTCATCACAGACGGTGCCAAACGCATGAAATTAGTAGCCTTTTGGCGCGACAATATTCCAGCAGATGCCAAACAAGTAGGTGACTACAGTAAGCGTATTGCCGGCATACATGAGGTCACATGCGGTCTTCCCTCATCAACCGAATGGGTGCAGTCTGAGCAGTCAGTCGTAGCCGGAGGTTATGACGCCTTCGTAGTGAACAACATCAACATTACCAGCCAGGCTATAAACGACAAGATTATTGGCGTCCTTGCCATCGGTCCTTTGCTCGAAGGTCCTCAAGGAGCCGAGTGCGTACATTGGAATACTGCCGAAAACAAGTGGGAGACCAAGTGGACACGTAGCGACGTAAGTTCCATAAGCATGATTCCCGCAGTCAGCACCAAGTCCGAGATGGTCTTCGTTTGTGGATGGAGTGATGCAACAGGATGGGAAGTTACCGGACTTGACTGGACAACAGGTTCCACACGTCACCGCTGTATCTTAGGCAAAAACAACCGAGCCAACGGAGCTTACGCCATCATACAGTATCTTGCCAACGGCGATTTGTTGTTCAACTCCGTAGCAGGTCCCTATCCGCGTGAAGTTTTAAGTGACTTAGATATAAAATTCAAGAACATAACATTCACCCTGAACTGGTGTTGCCCTATAAGATTATGAGCAACCAACCGGTTCAGGGTGGAGGCTTTAGCGAAATAACTTTCCCGATTTAACGCCACTTTAATGGCGTTAAAACACCATTAAAACACTGTTTAAACACAGCAGGATATATCTTTCATTAACAAATATTCCCACAAGACTTAGTAGCCTAAAAGCGAATGTTGTCTGATGTGTTTGGGGCTTGCTCTGAATGGCTCCATGTTGAATGGTCGTTGCAAAAACTGTAACAACCTTGTGCGTCAGCAGTCCTCCAGTCTCAGACTCATTCTTTATATGACGTGAAATAGTAGATTTATTCCTTTGAAATAACTCAGCCATCTAATCAGCCGTGAGCTATCCTTCAAATAACAGAGATGCGGGGTAAAAATAAAAAAAGAGCGGATTAAATTCGCTGTTCCAACGGTGATTCAGAGTAATCGAAAAAATTCGATTATCTGAATCTTAGTTAATAACCATTAGAAACAGCCATTAAACCACTCACTTCTAAAGAAGATTCAAACTCCCTAAATAAAAACTTAAAACCTAAAAACACTATGAACTACAAACCTACTAACAATACTTACCTACTAAAAACTTATTTGAATCTTCTTAACCTTTTTATCTACATATAAACCTAAACCTTTTGTCTCGATTTAATTGTATGCTTCAATCACTTGAAACATGCGCCAAACATTTTATTTTCTCGGCTTATGCCGGGTGAAATGTTTCACGACGCAAAAGTAACCATAACTTCGAATATATCAATAGAATGAACCAACAAAATTCATTCCATTGACATTTTTTTGATATATATCAGAAATATCCGTTCATTTTATCATTTTAATAGTTTTCAAATAGAGGGCGAAGTCATTCATGCAGTTCTATATATCATACTATCTGTCCATCCTTATAAAGAAAGTCAAAAGGAAAGCAGATTATAAAAGCAAGGGAGTTATAGCAGAGGGAAAAATTAAATATTTATCTCTTCGACAGAGACAATGCCATTCATCATGGCATAAAAAGTCAAACCGGAAACGGTCTTTATTCCTAATTTGGCAGTGATGTTTTTCCGATGGGTAAGGACCGTATTCAGACTAATACTCAGATGGTCGGCTATCTCTTTATTGGTATAACCCTTTACAATCTGCTGCAACACATTGATTTCCCTTTCGGACAAGCCTTTCCCTTTCTCCGTTTGCGTAGCTACCGCATCATCCGTAGAAAACCAATGCTCCAATTGGTCTATCATCTGTTCCAATGGTTGTTTTGTTGAAATCATATTGGTAGGCAGAGACAGGCTCTCCGCATTAGCCTGAAGAATCATCGTCCGGCTGCGTCTGGGCAAGAAATAATCGAGATGCAAGATAAATGTATCCGTATCCGTAAGATAATGGGAAAACGAATCATTTTGCTGTTTTTGGGGAACCTCCTTGAATGAGGTCAAATGGCAAACCTCAACTTCCGGGAAATAATTGTCGAAAAGGGATTGTAACCCTAAGAACAACAAGGTGTCAGGCAATACAACTGCAATCTTTTTATTCGAGCGCATTAGACTTATTCTGTTATCTGGTTGTTTTTTTCCATCTTTTGAACCATCTGCCTTAAGATACGTTCTCGAATCCGATTATGCTGCTTGATATCTTTCTCCAAAGTCGTGATGGCAAATAAAACAGCATAACAGAGGTTCTCGTTATAGTCCCCAGATAAATGCTTAATCATAATACTTTTCAAATCAGCCAACAACGCTTCCGTATTGTCATCCTCCTTACGGTTCTTTCCCTCAGCTATTTCCAAGCACGGACGATTCCCCTCTTCCGTAATCGTAGAAAGGCAATAAGGAAACCACACTTGTTCATCATATTGGATCTGAGAGGTCAATTGCTCTTTGAAATTATGGAAGAACTTGCCTATCAACTTCAACGTATGATTGTCGGAGGTACTGTGTTGGATAAACAGGTCTAAGTGACGGGAAACATTAGGGATCTGGTAACGCAAATAGTATTGGTTAGTCTTGTTCAGATAGTCAACAATCAGGGAAAGATGGAAAGCTTTCAATCGCTTTTCAGGGAAATACTCTTCATTCAAAAAAGTATTGATGATAATCAAAACGAAGTCTGCATCCAATCCATATTCATGACAGACCTCACGCACAGATTTGTCTTTCAAACCCAAGCGTATACCCAATCTATTGATAACAGGAATGAGTGAAGTGTGTGCTTCCACCACTTCACTCATTGACATATTGGATTGTATCAAAGACATATTAAGCCTCTTCCCATTGTTTACGAATCAGGTTCAAAGCATTCACGACAGCAGCTTTGCGGTCTTCGCTTTGGCAACCACATTCAAAGCTGATATACTTATTGTATCCAATAACTTTCAAGCCTTTGAATCCGTCCACATAGTTATCAGCATCACCATCTTCGCCCGGCATACTACGACGCTTCAAGCTGGCAATATGCACATGCTGCAAGTATTGACCTGCAGAGATAAATGCTCCCATACATGAATTTTCTTCCGACATGTGCCAGAAGTCACCCATACAACGGACACCCGGATTATTGATATCGCGGCACAAAGCAGCAGCATCACCTACTTGACGCAGATAAAATGCTTCTCTTCTGTTCAACGGTTCAAATATCACGGTCGTTCCATGTTCGTGGGCAAAGTTACCCATTTCATTATACTGCTCGCACAAGAAATCACGTGTTTCCTGAGTATGAGGCATAACCGGTTTTTGGTGGTTGAACGCAGGCACGATAATCACACCTGTGGATTCCAATTCACCTGCAGCAACAATGATTTCTTTCATCGTATCCATACACTGCTTACGCACTGCCGGATCTGTAGAAAGGATAAAGCCCTTGAAGCCTGCACAAATAGCAGAAATCTTGATATTCCTACCAGACAAAGCCTCTTTGAACTCTTTCACACGGTCGCCCAAACCTCTACCGCCTGGTTCCAAACCAACAACTCCGTTCTGCTCCATGAAATCAAGCTTTTCAGCCAACGTTTCACCCGGTGCCACGCCCTCTTGCAAACAGAGGTTCAACTGGGCTGCTGGAGAATAAGGAATGCCCGTAAGTTTAGCAGCAGTTTCTGCCGTTCCTTCAGCAGTTGGATTGCCAGCACAAGAAGCAATGGCTGAACTTCCGACAGCCATTGCCGCTCCCGACAAACCCACTTTTAAGAAATTTCTTCTATTTAGAGTCATACGAATTATTTTTTATCAACAGGCTTGCCTGGAACAGGAACTACGAATCCGCTCATATCCATCTTGCCCAAGTTCAAATCTTTCGGAGTATAATCCAATGGATCAGCAGTCATGCCATCCCAAGTTGTTTCAGCTCCAGTGTATGCAGATTGACGCCCCATGATAGCAGCCATGTTCGCAACTGCTGTTTCAGAAGCTTGTTCAATCAACTTGCCAGCACGGATTGTATTGATCCAGTTAACATGTTCCAATACGTATGGGTTGGTTTGCTGGTGTTCTGTTTTTTCTTTTTCTCCATCATATTTCCAAAGCACATTGCCTGCCAAGTCTTTGATTTCCATTGTTGAACTATTCCAAGAACCCTTAGTACCCTGGATGAACTCGCTAACGTTCGTAGCACAACCATCAATCTGACGACACATACTGTGCAAGTGGATACCATTTTCCATTGTGAAGTCAACACTGAAGTTATCGTACTGATCACCTGTCAAACGACGCTGGCGAGAACCAAAACCTACAGCCTTAACTGGTTTCAAACCAGAGAACCAAGTAAAGACATCAATGTTATGAACGTGCTGTTCTACGATATGGTCACCGGACAACCATTTCCAGTTAACCCAGTCCTTAATCATCCATTCGCAATCAGTCCAACCTGCTTGACGTTCACGATACCACAACATTGACTGGTTCCAATAAACGATACCGCCAGTGATTTCACCAATCATACCTTCCATTACTTTCTTGTATGATTCAACGTAAGAACGTTGGTGGTGACGCTGAGTACCTGTTACCACGCACAAGTTCTTAGCTTGAGCCTGTTTAGCTGTAGCCATGATTGTACGATAACCTACCGGGTCAACGCAAATAGGTTTTTCCAAGAAGCAGTGTTTGTTCTTTTCAACTGCATATTGGAAATGGATTGGACGGAACAATGGAGGAGTGGCAACAATAACAACATCCACACCACTGTCAATCAATTGTTTGTATGCTTCCAAACCTACGAAACGTTTCAAAATACTCGAGATATGCAAGCAATTCTCTGAAAATCTCGTCAATGAATCGGGTAATGTTCCACGTCGTGGTCCTGTTCCCAAGTTTTCGGATTTGGAAGTGGTGGCGCTATCCTTGACGGCAGAGACCGAGAGCATTGATAGTGAGAAGTGGTTGTTCGACTATAAATTGCAAGAGTACAAGGAACATTCCTAATCTCATATCAAGGAGACAGTTCAATGACCGCAGGAAGAAAACGGCAGGCCTGTGTGAGGAACTGCGCAAGCGGATTGCCATGGAAATGGATGGCGGAGAGGAACAATTCTTTGTTGACTCCAAGCCGATAGAGGTCTGTAGGGTTGCAAGAGGAAAACGTTGCAAGATGGGACGTACCGGCAATTTCTCGCAAGCTCCCGACTTCGGCTTCTGTGCTTCGCAGAACACGTATTATTTTTTGGTTATAAGTTACACGCTCTCTGTGGGTTAAGTGGAGTTATCCATTCCTATGATCTGTCAAAGGCAAGTGTGGCGGACCTCCATTATATGAAGGATGTAAAACATACTTATCACGACTGTAGCATCTATGGTGACAAAGGGTATATTGGAGCTGACGTACAGCTTGACTTGTTCGAAACCGCACACATAAGACTGGAGTGTCCGTATCGGCTCAACCAAAAGGATTGAAACCGACATTCTATTCGAGAACGTTACCCAACATATTCTTCAAGCCAAGTGGATTCGCTTTGACAGAAACAGGTTCTTGTGTCCTGTTCTGGCTGTTCTTCGCATAAATAACATAAGAGCTGATGCTGTCAGTTTTGGCAGCAAAGAACTTACGCATGAATCCTTGATCCGAGAAATCTTTTGGATTACCTTCAAAGAAATACGGAGTCTCTTTTCCACCACGGGCTGCATATTCCCATTCTGCTTCAGTCGGAAGGCGGTATTTCTTACCTGTCTTCATAGAAAGCCATTGACAGAAGGTCTCAGCTGCATAGTGTGTCATGGTGATAGCTGGACGGTCTCCGCTTCCCCAACCTTGGTCTGGGAAACCAAATGGAGGCGTCGGTCCTGAAATAGCATCCACATCCGGATTACTATTGTTGGCATATACCTGTTCAGGAGAAGTACGGCCTTCACTCATGGTGTTAGCAAAGAAAGCCCAATACTGGTCCCAAGTCACTTCCACTTCCGACATAAAGAACGGGCTGACCGTTACTTCGTGCAAGGTCTCGTCCGCATTGCGGAATGGCTCATTCTCCGGACTACCCATTTCAAACTTACCTCCAGGGATGGCAACCATGTTAAAGGAAACCATCGTACCCGGTATCTGCTCGGTGTAATTCTCAAACGAAGTTACCGGAGTGGCAGTTTTAAAGAACAAGCTGGTATCTACCGGAGCACTCGAAGAAGAAGCTCCCGGAATACCTGTCATCTTGGCATGAGCGTAGTTGGGATTATAATGTCCTGCATCCAAGTGGCAACTGATACATTGCAAATCCAACTTCTTCTCGTTCTCCTCATAATAAAGGTGAGCTGTCACACCGTCACTGGTGATGCCTTCCGGGAATAGGTTCTGATGGCACTCCTTGCAAGATTCATTCGGAATATACTTGACTGCATGCTCCAATTCCGACTTTAAATCCCAATCAAAATCGGCACTGTCTTTCGTCATATAAGACCATGCATCTTTCAATCCCAACTTCATTTTTGCCGTATAATGATTCCATGTTTGAGACTGCGGAGGGAGGTGGCAAGCGACACAATGCGTCTTGACACCGCTTCCATTGTTGACATGCTTGGACAATTTCCAACTATCGTAAACATGAGGATGCACGTGACACATCATACATGAATCGTCTGAAGAGAAATAGACTGCTGTTTGGTACACGCCTGCCATCAAGCCGGTACCAAGTCCCAAGCCTACTAATAATACAAAGGGCTTGCTTTTAAAAAAACTCCGTTTCTTTTCCGAATTCGAATTATGACTCATTTTTCCGTTCGTGTTAAATGGTATTTTTGTTAAGTCGTCAGCTGCTCCCTATTGGTTGACCAGCAAAACACAAAACTTGCGATAAAATTAATATTAATATTTAATAATTGCGCATACTCTATCATGCTTTAACAAAAAAATAACCAATATCGTTATAAAATCTACATACTCAAATGCCAAATAGGCCACGTGAGAACATTCAATTATTTTTCATTGTGTTCAAACTTTCGCAAAGATAAGTAACAAAATAAAAAAAGTCAAAGAAAATCTTTGATAATATTGCAAGAATCTGTAATATTGCAAGCGCAAAGTAATAATTCAGAACAATGACGGCATTCAACGCATATTATACATGGGCATTGATGGCCCCCGGGGGTTAATATTCAAAACTAAAACAAAGGTGGTCTTGATTTACACAAGTCAAGGCGACCGGCACTTTTTCTACATTATTTATATCGAATCCGTGTTGGATTTTTATTATCATCATGTTCCATAAATTACACCTGATATAAGATGAAAGTATTAAAATTTGGGGGTACATCTGTTGGTACCGTTGAAAGCATATTAAATGTAAAAAAAATTGTTGAAGGAATAGACGAACCGGTTATCGTAGTTGTTTCTGCCTTAGGCGGATTAACCGATAAACTGTTGCAAACTTCTGCTTTGGCGGCTAACGGAGATATCGCATACGAAAAGGAATTGTCTGGTATTATTGCACGTCATTTGGACGTTATAGAAGGGGTCATTCCCGATAAAGAGGTTCGCCGGAGTGTACAAATCCGTGCAATGGGATTATTGGATGAATTAGGGAACATCTTTAGGGGCGTTTTCCTTATCAATGATTTGTCTCCCAAGACTTCGGATGCCATCGTCAGCTATGGGGAAAGGTTATCCTCCCTTATCATATCCCATGTCATCCGTGATGCCCAATTATATGATTCCCGCAAATTCATAAAGACTGTCAAACAGTTCAACCGCCATATCGTGGACTTTGAACTGACTAATCAATTGATAAAAGAGACATTCAGCGTGCTTCCTAAAGTTGCGTTGGTGCCTGGGTTTATCTCCAGCAGCAAAGACAATGGGGAAGTTACCAATTTGGGAAGAGGCGGTTCAGACTATACGGCTTCTATTTTGGCGACTGCTTTGGATGCTTCCATCTTGGAAATCTGGACAGACGTTGACGGCTTCATGACAGCCGACCGCGTGTCATCAGCTCTGCATACGTCATCGACCGTCTTAGCTTCACCGAAGCAATGGAGCTATGTAACTTCGGTGCCAAAGTGATTTATCCGCCTACCATCTATCCGGTCTATCATAAGAACATACCTATCCGTATCCTGAATACGTTCAATCCTGAAGCTCCGGGCACCTATATCTCCTGTGAGAAAGAGAAAACGACAGGAAAGGCATTGATTAAAGGTATCTCTTCCATCAACGATACCTGTTTGATTACCGTTCAAGGTTTGGGTATGGTCGGTGTCATTGGTGTCAACTACCGAATCTTCAAGACATTGGCAAAGAATGGCATCAGCGTATTCATGGTAGCTCAGGCAAGTTCCGAGAACAATACCACTTTTGCTGTCAAGAATGCAGATGCGGATTTGGCAGTGAAAGTGTTGGACGAAGAGTTTGCCATGGAACGTGGGCAAGGAGACATGAACGACACCGTGGCGGAGAAGGGGTTGGCTACTGTTGCCATCGTAGGCGAAAACATGAAGCATACGCCGGGCATCGCAGGAAAGTTGTTCGGGACATTGGGCAGTGCCGGTATCAGCGTGAAAGCTTGTTCGCAGGGCGCATCCGAGACAAACATCTCTTTCGTTATCCAGAAGGAGAATTTGAGGAAAGCGTTGAACTCCATCCACGACTCCTTTTTTCTATCCGAGTATAAAGTACTTAACTTGTTTGTGGCAGGCATAGGAACCGTCGGGAGCAACCTCTTGCAGCAAATCCGCTCACAACAGCCCAAATTGATGACTCAAAACGGGTTGAAGCTCAATATCGTGGGCATTGCCAACTCTAAAAAGGCGGTATTCAACCGTGGGGGCATCCAATTGGACAATTACAAGCAAGAGTTACAGGAAGAAGGTATAGACAGTGACCCTGCCAAACTATGTGATCATATCTTGGACATGAACATATACAATGCCGTGTTTGTCGATTGCACCGCCAGTGAGGAGGTAGCGGCAATGTACCGTAAATTAATGGACGGCAATGTTTCGGTCGTGGCTGCCAACAAAGTGGCCGCCTCTTCCGCCTATGACAATTACCTGTTGCTAAAGGAGACAGCCCGCCACCGTTGCATCAAGTTCTTGTTTGAGACGAATGTCGGGGCAGGACTGCCGATTATAAACACCATGAATGATTTAATCAACAGTGGTGACCATATATTGAAATTGGAAGCCGTACTTTCCGGCACATTGAACTTCATCTTCAATACCATCAGTGCCGATATCCCTTTAAGCAAGGCGATTCGCATGGCTAGGGAGGCGGGTTATTCCGAACCGGATCCCCGCATCGACCTGAGCGGGAAAGACGTCATCCGCAAACTGGTGATATTGGCAAGGGAAGCGGGCTACCGTGTGGAGCAATCGGATGTCAAGAAAAAGCTTTTCATTCCTGACGAATACTTCTCTGGTTCATTGGAGGAGTTCTGGAAACGCATTCCTGAATTGGATGCCGATTTCGAGAAGGAACGTAAGGAAATCGAGGCAAAAGATATGCGGTTGAGGTTTGTTGCCAAAATGGAAAACGGGGAATGTGAAGTGGGTCTGAAAGCCATAGACAGCCATCACCCATTTTTCGAACTCGAAGGTAGCAACAACATCATCATGATTTCCACGGAAAGGTATCATGAGTATCCGATGATTATCAAAGGATATGGTGCAGGGGCAGATGTTACGGCAGCAGGTGTTTTTGCCGACATCATCTCTATCGCCAACATCTGAAAAGAGAAAGGCAAAACACGCCTTGTATTTTACTAATTCTGACATACCTCAAGGGGCTGTATACAAACGAATGTTTGGGTGCAGCCCCTTTTAGCTATGCCTGTATTAGTAAAATATCACCCAACAGGCTTGCATTCTTGTGCTCCTGTACTATTTCTTATTTGCAAACCTGAGTAAAAACCAGATAAAGTTTGTACCTTTGACGCAATTTCAACAAAACAAGGCAAGTTGGGGTTATTGGAGAAAGACCAATTTATCAAAACACTGCTGGAATAAACACTTAATTAGACAAACAGAGTCACTTCTGTTTCATAACAAATAAAGATATGAGTAAAATTATTCTTACTGGAGACCGTCCTACTGGACGTTTACATTTAGGGCATTACGTTGGTTCACTCAAGAGGCGCGTTGAATTGCAGAACTCTGGTGAATTTGACAAGATATATATCATGATTGCTGATGCCCAAGCTTTGACAGATAATGCAGACAACCCTGAAAAGGTTCGTCAGAACATCATCGAGGTAGCTTTGGATTATCTTTCTTGTGGTCTTGACCCGGAGAAAAGCACGATTTTCATCCAATCACAAGTTCCGGAATTATGCGAGCTCTCTTTCTATTACATGAACTTGGTTACCGTTTCCCGTTTGCAACGTAACCCGACTGTCAAGACAGAGATCCAGATGAGAAACTTTGAAACCAGCATTCCTGTGGGCTTCTTTACCTATCCAATCAGCCAGGCTTCAGACATCACAGCATTCAAGGCTACTACGGTTCCTGCCGGTGAAGACCAAGAGCCGATGTTGGAACAGGCAAGGGAAATCGTCCGCCGCTTCAACTCCACTTACGGAGAAGTGTTGGTTGAACCTTCTATCCTGTTGCCTAACAATTCAGCTTGTTTGCGTTTGCCGGGTACAGATGGAAAGGCCAAGATGAGCAAATCATTAGGCAATTGCATCTATCTGTCCGACTCCGCACAGGATATCAAGAAACGTGTCATGAGCATGTTTACCGACCCTGACCACCTTCGCATCGAAGATCCGGGCAAAGTGGAAGGAAACACGGTATTTACCTATTTGGATGCTTTCTGCAAAGACGAGGACTTTGCCAAGTACCTTCCTGAATATAACAACTTGGAAGAAGTGAAAGCTCACTACAGACGGGGTGGTTTAGGAGATGTCAAGGTGAAGAAGTTCTTGAACGCTATCCTGCAAGAAGAATTGGAACCTATCCGTGAAAGAAGAAAGCAGTTTGAACAAGATATCCCTGGCGTTTACCAGATGTTGAAACGTGGTAGCGAAATAGCAAGGGAAACAGCTGCCGCTACTTTGGAAGATGTCCGCAAGGCTATGCGAATCAACTATTTTGACGATATGGAGTTAATCCAATCGCAGGCTGAACAGAAGAGAAGCAAATAATAGCTACTACCTTATATAACAGGCGGTGTGTCATAATTGCAAACTGCTGCGTCACTTTCGGAATTCGACCTCAGTCATTTACATCAGTAAACTCCTGTCGGTCTCATCCTAAGTGCCTTGCATTTTGCTAATTCTGACACACCTCAATCACCATCCCTTCCGTCCGGCTAATGAATTCCGGCGCATAAAGGCATTGGATAGTGCTGATGCCTCCTGTGTATTTTCCTGTCCGGGAAATGTAGACTGGATATTCCAACACGAATGTTCCTTCGGGGAGATGTTCGATATAGATATTCTCCGACAAATCACGTGCCGCCTGATAATACCAAACACCTTCCCTGCACTCGGTACGGGACAACTGATTTACCGGTTCCATGCAAGCCGACCGGAGGTCTTTCAGGAATACATAATCCATAGCCCTGTCCGAACGAATCGTCAAACGCACCACAGCCCTGTCGCCTACATGCAAAGACTGGTTCTCTGTCACCTGCACCATGTGCCGTTCTGTTCCTTCTTTCTTCTCTATAAAGAGTTTCTTCTCCACGTTCATCACGCCTTTGTCCTTTTCAATGGAACTCAACGGGGCAAAGTATTGCGTATAAACCGCACCCCAAGCCGGAGCGTCTCCCTCTTTCCGGATTCGCACTTGGCGTTGCTGGCTCTGCTTCAACTGGTCGTTGGAGAGCGACACCTTCAAATAGCCGGTAGCCGTTTCTCCCTCATCCGAACGCCAACTATTCCCATTCCATGTAACCTTAAGAACTATTATCCTTCTCAATCCAAGAATCACCTGCCGACAGCAACGCATAAATGGCATTGATGGAGGCTCCTGCCGATTCCCAATTCTGAGTCCGCTTCTGTCCTATCAGCCACTGCTTCATCTGGTTCATCTGCCGGATATCGGTTTGCATATCGGCGAAGAGGGACATAATCAAGCAATGGGTTTCCAAAGGCATCATTGAACCGGCAAAGTGAGGACGGTTGTTCGCCCAATACATTCCCTTCTCACTGTCCACCGTGGCAGTTTGCTTAAACCAATCCAAGATGGTCTTTGCCAATTTCCGGTTTCCATTCTTCCACATCAGTTTGGCAACCATCGCCCTACCGGACAATCCATACTCTTTCCAACGGGCTGCCGCTCTGTCTGCATAATATTTGTATGCTTCATGGGAGTTGCCGGCTTCCGGGACATCACGATAGCAGCTCCGCACCAAAAGGGCATATAGTTCATACTCGGAAGGGGTGTAATCCGAACCACGAAGTGCCACATCCAGTTCGTATTCCTTCTGTATGGTGCGGTCCACGTATGCCAAGGCTTTCATCTGCATCAGTTTCTCGGTTTCGCCATATTCCACAGCTTGCAAATCCACCAGGCGAGCCATTGCATCCAACACCTGTATGGTCATGTAAAGGCTGCTCCTCATTCCCGGCATCCAGCCCCAACCGCCATCATCCAACTGGCGTTTCTGAAGCTTCTCCAATACCTCACGCTTCAGGTTACCGGCACGGTTTATATCGAACAGCAGCTGCAAACGCTGTTTCTGTTCTGTCTCATTCTTTGCCTCCATCACCCACGGCGTCTCTTCCAACAAGACGTTCTTCAATTCGCTGTTCTTCTCCAAGTTGGACAACAAGGTTTCGCTATTGGATCCCTCTGCTTTCCATTTGTCCACGATTTTCTTTATCCTCGGATGGCTCTGGGCGATATGTTGGGACAAGCTATTGCTATAATAGACTGCCAACAGGCTAACCAAATCTTCATTTTCGATAATATCCAATGTAGCCAATGCTTGCACGGCATACCAAACTGGATTTGCTGTCAGTTCAAGAGTTACCCGATATGGATTCTCTACTGCTTGTGAAGGCAATTGGATACTCTTCTCCTTTTCATCCATCAAGTAAAATGGTATGCTCTCCGTCACCATAATCTGCTTGGACAATATCGGCAAGAGGTGCTGTTCCCCGTCATTCCCTTCTGAAGTGGTTGCTACGATACGGCAACCTAAAACGCCATAGTGCGACCATTCCGCTACCGGGACAGCCCAATGGACTGTTTCGGTGTTGTTGGACGCAGAGGAAAATGGCTTTTCTGCCCGATAAAGGATGCTTTCATCTTCCGGGACGAACAATTCCAATGCGACCTTTCCCTTTATCTCCTTTCCCGACTGGTTCGACAACTGGGCTGAGAGGGTCATTTGGTCTCCTTCCCTCAAGAAACGGGGCAAGTTGGGTTGTACCATGATCGGTTTGCTTGATACCACCTCTTTCGACCAATAACCATATTTCAACCCTTCTGTGTGTGCCAACAATTGCAACTTCCATGTCGTATTACTCTCCGGCAAGGTAAAGTCGAAAGAGACTTCACCTTTATCGTCCGTTTTCAGCAGAGGATAAAAGAAGGCTGTTTCCGCAAAATCTTTACGCAAAGAGGCAGACTCTGCCGGTTTCCCTTCCGGGGCAGAAGATGCTTCCGCCTTGTCTTCAGTTACAGATGCCTCCTCATCGGCAAGCAAAAGCGATGCTCCCTCTGCTGATTCTTCGACGAAACCATCATCCGAAAGTGCCTTCATATTTACAGAAGCACTTCTCATCATGGGTCGGCTCTCTTGCATTACATATTCCTTCTTCCACGGGGAAGACCAACTCAACATATCAAACCAAGCCCCGTATAGGTTGTCGTAATGATAGGAATAAGATGGAATCGATTCTCTCCTTTTTGAAGAGCTTCCATTGGAAGAATCAAATGTTTGTCCGGCATGGAACCTCTCCATCCAGAGCGAATAATGGTGTGCCGGATAGAAACGCCAATAATGGGAAGCGATAGCATCCAAGGAGAGGTCATACATTCCTGCCAACACCTCTGCTTTGGCTGCGGTCGAATCGGGTTGCACCAAACGGAACTTCCATGTCTCCATGCTGCCGGGCAACAAATGGTCCCTGAAGGTTGTCGGGATGATTGTCAGCTTACGATCCGGCTGCTTGCGGGTGACAGTAGCCTCTTCGGCAATCAACTTGCCATCCAAGATGTAGGTAAAGGACAACGTGACGCCATCACCATACGCCTCTTCAAAGCGGACTGGGAAGGAACGGTTTGCTTTCCCCATCCGCACCACCTCGCGGTGCAACACCTTTCCATCCTGTGAGAAGAGTTCATACAGGAGATAGATCGCTTCGTGGGTCGTACCAAAAAGGAGATTGCCGGTCTCTCCCGGAGCCAATTCCAAATGGGATTGCGGCATCCAGCAATCGGTTTCTATCGGCGGACGCTGGTCCTTCATGCTATATAAGACAAAGTCCCGTTCCGCTTCCGTCGGATTTCCCCTATCGTCTTTGCCGGACACGACTAAACGGTAGCGGTTGGAAGGCAATGAGGCGAACCGTTCCTTGTTTATCGGTTGTTCCGACACAAAGGAACCGGAAAGCACCATTTCTCCCGTCTCATATTGTTCCCTTTCCACACGGGTTTTCCCTCCCTTCGGTTTCAAGGTGTATAGTTTGTATTCTCCTTTCGCATTTATCTTCTCCCCGTTCAGTGTCATCGCTGTGACAACCACTTTGGATTTCTCTTTCTCCATTTGGCTTGCCACATCCACCGAAAGCAGCATGCGGGTGTCGCCTACGGCAAAAGTAGTGCTGGTTTCCTGTGTCTCCCCTTTGCTGTCGGTCAGGATGACTTCCAATTGATAATTCAGCACGACACACGGCTTATCGCTTTCCGGGCGTACCGGGACGAAGTCGATTTGGAAAGTCCCATCTTCACGCACTTCAGCCACTCCGGATGCTTCCAAGAGGTTGTCCCAATCCAATGGCATATAATAACGTGCCCACCACACCGGTGCTGTCCGGATAGACCATTTGGCTTTGCCGGAAGATAAAGGCACACCGGAATAGGCGACAGCTTTTCCCGTCAATGCCATCTTTTCACCAAAGGAGACAATCTCTTTGACGCGATCCACCGACACCTCATACGTCGGGCGTTTATACTCTTCCACCCGGAACGAACGGTTGCCAAAGGCGGATGAGAGGCTATATGTTCCGGTCAAGGATGAGGTCGGCAAAGTAAACTCGCCTTGGAACGACCCGAATTCATTTGTCTTGAACGTCTTCCGGACGACCTCCTTATTGTTGGCATCACGAAGCGACACGGAATACTCCTCTCCTGCCTTCACGAAGGTCTGCTTCTCATCATCGGCATACAATATGCCTTTGAAGCAGACGGTCTGTCCGGGACGGTAGATGGCACGGTCCGTAAAGATTGAAACGGCAGCTATCTGTTTCTCTCTTTCGCTGCGGTAAGAGGTTCGGACGTATGTCGGCAAGGAAGCCGTGTCTCCCTCCATAAGCGAACGGACGGACCGGACTTTATAAGGGTCGCCAAAATCAATCTTGGCGATTCCCTGTTTGTCGGTCACCACTTTCCCCACCAATTCCGGGACATAACTGCGGTTGTAGCCTCCATAGCAGATGACAATCGCTTCCGCTATCGGCTTGCCGGAATGATAATCGGTCACCAACACTTCGCTCCGTTTGTCGTTTGTCGGACGGACAATGGCTGCCAAGCGGCTTACGCTGAATGTGCCGGAAACGGAAATCTTGTCATCTCCTTCCACTTTATAATAATAGAGTCCGCTCTTTTCCACCGGGATCTCGACGATGGTATCTTTCGCCAAGAAGGGCTCTGCCACGGGCAATTGCACATTCGTGGTGCTGACCAATTCCCCCAATTTGGGTTTGCTCTGGTGCATGACGGATTCCGGATACTCCCTGTTCTTATAGATAGAGACCTTGACATGGGGAAGGTTCCGGTAAGTCAACTTCAAAGCCAAATTCTTGCCGGGATAGACATTATTGTCCGTCCGGACAGAGACATACGGATTCTCCATATCCGTTTGCACCCTGTAGAACTGGCTGGCTCTGCCTGTTTTGCCAAAGTCAGCCACGCACTGGCTTACAAACGCATGGATGGTACTTAATCTCTCTTTCTCCTTTCCATCCGGCAGGTTTCGGTAATAACCAACGTTGCTGCCCGATTGCAATAGTCTCAGTTTTGCCAATGCTAATTCCAAACGGCACTCCTTGTCTGTATATTCCAGCGACAAAGAATCCAACGCCTGCTGATAAGCAAGGTTCTTGGAAGGTGTGTCCATCTGCAAGGACTCTTCGAGGTAATCCAATATCACCATCAACGCCGCCTTCTTGTTGGGCTGTGTCTTACGGAAAGCTATCCACTGTTGGTAGTAAGTTTCCGCATTGCGGTCATCCAAGCGGATGGCACGATCCAACAGGAAGTCATATAAAGTAGGACGCAACTCCCTTGAATCGGTCTGCAAATCCATTATCTTCTTATAGCTCTCCACGCTCGTCTGCTGCAACGCTTCGGCTGGTTCCAAAGAGGATTTCACCTCCTGCCCGATTTTGTCCACAAACAGGTTGGCGCTCCACTCCCGGATATCTTCGGGGATAAAGTCTGCCAACTGCGTCCTTTGCCGGATGGTCCATTCGTTATTTTGGTAGTAAGTGGAATACATTTCAGCTATCAACGAATGGAAGAATGCTTTGACTGCCGGGTCTTTCACTTGGGAAGTGTAGTTTTCCATCTCCTTCATCAGTTCGGGGAAGCGGTCGCTGTTCTTCTCTAACTCTTTCTGCATCTCATCCACCAACTTGTAGATGACTTGCGGGGCACTCTTTTCGTTCACCATACTATTCCACTTTATATTAGATTTCACGGAATTGTCCGCCTGTAAGCCACAATATGAAAACATAGCTAAAACAGGAATCAAGCACATAGCTATAAATAAAACTCTATATTTCATATCCTACCTATTTATTAAAGAATGTAACCATACCCGGGCAAATCCTTCTTTTGCTCTATCGGGATTATTTTCCTTGAATATATAATATATAGGTATAGACTGAACTGAAGAGCCAAAAGCTGCAAAGTACCCGTTAGAATAAGCTAACCCCTTATTCCTTTCTTCTATATGTATAGAAGGTATAAGGGTATTCGTTCTTTTCGTCTGGCAAAAAGTCTTCTTTTCCCTCTTCCTCCCATTCTGACCAATCCACTTCAGGGAAGAAGGTATCGGCGGATTCGAAGGTGTGGTGCACGCAGGTCAAATAGAGTTTGTCCGCCTTTGACAAGGCTTGGCGATAGACAGTAGCCCCGCCGATGATAAACACTTCCGCTTCTTCCGCACATTCCGCCAACGCTTCCGGCAAAGAAGAACACAGGGTGCAACCGGGCACTTCCAACCCTTTACGGGAGGAGAGCACGATATTCTTACGGTTGGGCAACGGTCCGTTCGGCAATGACTCGAACGTGTTCCTTCCCATGATGACTGTATGTCCCACGGTCAATGCCTTGAAATGTTTCAAGTCGGCTGAAAGACGCCACGGCAACCGCTGTTCGATTCCGATGGCACCATTGTCTGACACGGCTACGATAATGGATACTTTGCTCATCTTTTTCCCTTTCTTCTTTTCAGACAGCTACGGCTCCCGCAATATGCGGATGCGGATCATAGCCCACCAGTTTGAAATCTTCGTATTTGAAATCCAATATGTCCTTCACCTCCGGGTTAATCTCCATCTTTGGCAAAGGGCGTGGGTCACGGGTCAATTGCAACTTCACCTGGTCCAAATGGTTCAGGTAGATATGTGCATCGCCCAAAGTGTGGACAAAATCACCTGCCTTCAAGCCGGTCACCTGTGCCATCATCTGGAGCAACAGGGCATAAGAGGCGATGTTGAAAGGCACGCCTAAAAATATATCCGCACTCCGCTGGTACATCTGGAGGCTCAACCTGCCATTTGCCACATAGAACTGGAAAAAAGCGTGGCACGGCGGCAAATTCATATTGTCCAAGTCTCCCACGTTCCATGCGCTCACGATAATGCGCCGGGAATCGGGGTTGTTGCGGATGGTGTCCACTGCTTCACGGATTTGGTCGATGGAACCGCCTTTGTAGTCGGGCCATGAACGCCATTGGTAGCCATAAATATGTCCCAAACCGCCATCGGCATCCGCCCATTCATTCCAAATGCTGACACCGTGGTCTTGCAGGTACTTCACATTCGTGTCTCCCTTCAAGAACCATAACAATTCATATATAATGGATTTAAGATGGAGCTTCTTTGTCGTAAGCAAAGGGAATCCCTCTTCCATGTTAAATCGCATCTGATGTCCAAATATACTAATCGTTCCTGTCCCTGTCCGGTCGTCTTTCCTGACGCCTTCCGACAAGACCTTGTTCAATAAATCCAAATACTGTTGCATAGATTGTTATTTTTCCACAAAGTTAATGTTTTCAGGAAAACTGTCAATTTTAATTCCAAGCATCTTTCAAAAAATGCTGTTTTAACACTGTTATAACAGCATTAAAATGGTGTTATAACACTGTTTTAAATGGTAAAGCAGAAAAGACAATTCATCTATCGGTTGTTTGTCGTAGTTCATATACCCATATAAAAAGCGAAGTCCCACCGTGGTACGCATCGTTGAGAGGCGTGGTGGGATTTGTTACTACAAAACTACGCTTTTTTATCGGAATCTCCAAACATTTCCTCGGAATTTTATATATCAAGATAGAATCTTGACACAGCCTCGTTAATATAAACGAACTTTGCCTACTTCGCTCTTTCCGTCTGCCGTCTGGACAGTCACCACATAAATGCCCGGGGACGACACGTGGATTTCACGATAGAAATCATTTGCCTTTATCTCATTCACCAAGGATCCGTTTATCCGGCAAATCCGTATTTTTTCAACCGGGACAGAGGATGAACTGACCACTATACGGTTCTGGCCCGCTAAATGTGTAGATAAGCGTGCGGGAAGCCTCTACCATCTCGTTTTGGGTCGGTGCTCCTGCGCGCAGATAATACCGTCCGCCCACATTGCCCTTTATCCGGACACTCACTCCTTCGCTCAACGGGATTTCCGTATGGTTCACCGCATCATACAAGGAGAGGTTGGAGAATGATTCCGTTCCGTTAAATGTCAAAGCTACCTCATCGGTCAATCCTCCATACGTTCCAAGTGGAATGCCATACATCTTGTCGGTCTGGTTCACGCTGACTGCCATCGATCCGGCTACGGTGTAAACCATCGGGACGCCTGCCAGGTTGGAATCCAAGAACAGCTCGGCATCTTCGCTCGTCTGATAATCCGCAACGGCTTCGGCTGAATAACGGACTACCGCATGGCTTACCTTTCCCTCGGCTGAAGCTGTGATTCGCAAAGTGCGTGTCGTCGTCCTGCCATCATTCTCCTTTCCTAACACCTGCATAGCCGAAGTGAACGTAATCTCTTTGTTCGCCGGATCTTTTATCTTGACAAAGAACGCATGCAACGGAGGGATTGTAAAGTTAGTGGAACCGTCTCCCGTGATTCCTCCTTCTTCGCCATCATTATCCAAGGCAACACCCTGTTTGTCACCTACGATATACCAATATTTCCTATCCAATTGGTGATTCACTTTAAAGAACTCTTTCATGTCCAAATGGGCGATAAATGGATTTCCTACCAAATAATAATCTGTTCCATTGTTGTTCTCCAACGTGAATTTAATCGGTTCATCCGGTTCTGCAGGATCGAATTCGGAATGCAGCTTATATAACTGGTCGGAAATCAAGAGCCCGGCTTTGTCACTTCTCTCCAAGCTGTCACTTCCTATATGACTACCCGCCTTTGAAAGATAGGCATACTTGACATCCTCTTTCGGCAATCGTATCAATGCCTTTTGGGAAGCATCTTTCACATCCTGCACCTTCAACGAGAAGCCTTGGACCGGTTTGTATTTGTCAATCGTCTTGTTAAAGGCACTGCTCCAATTTCCCTGCACTGCCATCGTTTTAGGCACGAGTTGTGTACCCGGACTAACCATCATAACTGCGGTCTGGCTCCAGGCACGCTGATAGACTGATGGCTGATACCTGTTGTTTATCTTTTCATCGAAGCGGATTGGCTGGAAATACTCAGCATTTTCCTTTCCGGTTTCCTTCTTCGTATAGAAATCTCCGGAAAAGACATCATTCAAAGGAGTGGACAACAGATGCCATTTTCCTGCCTCTATTTCATAATCCACCCAAGCCTTCTTATATGCCAAGTACTCGGCATGTACCACCTCTGCTTCCGGCTCGATATGGATTTGCTCACACAGATTGGCACGGAAACGCTCCGTTATATATCCCGGTTTTTGGGGATTCTCGAATGTCATCAATTCATATTCAATGCCGGTTGTACGCGGAGCAATATAATTTGGTTTGTTATCGTCCCACCAGAGACGCTGGGTATGGCCTGCATTATACAATTCCACCTGCGTACCCTTAGGGACAACCACCTTCGAGAAGGACATCGGAGTATACGCCCGTCCAGCATCTTCATATTCTGCCTTTTCACTATTCGGATAAGTCTTTCCATTCGCCGTCATATTGAGCCGCGCCCGTGTTGCCCGCTGCCAGTTGTCATCATTATTCCAAGTGCCAATAGTATATGGCCCCGTTCCCTTCTGTGTGTCATTCCAAACCAAATATTCCGGCACCACAATCATCGTCACGGTAATCTGTCCTTCACAAGCGAGACGGGTAGAACCGGGCGTTGCACGCTTTTTAGCCTCTTCATAAAAGACGGTAAACACATAATAATATCCCTCTTTCGGCTCGAATTTCTCCAACTTGCTCGTTTCTCTCGCAAGTATATTCCCATCATAATCGAAATGAATTATCATCTTGTCTTCAAACGAAGAACCCGACGCATAAGATTCGGCGTGCAAATAATCCAAATAACCGATAGGGAAGTCAAACTCATGATTACCATCATCATCAATTAGAGGTTTGTATTCCGGATCATTCGTTCCTACCAAATAGATATATTTGTACTTGGCATCTTCCGCATAGATGGAATCCACCGGTTGCATTTGGCCGTTCAGTTCACTGACGAAAGTCGCACCTCTCAGATTGACAGTCAAAGGTTTCGACTTGCTGATATCTTTCAACTGCATATATCCGATGCGGATATTGGGGTAATGCTCTGCCGGATAATCCATGTTGTTAAATCCAATATGCAAGTTCGGAGAGTTGCCTGTAACATTCATCATTACCGGAATATAGTCCCAACAAACCAAATTAAGTTCATCCGCTGTTATTCCGGACAGAGTAGTTTGTATAGGCCTAATAACCATGTGCAATCCCGGATTCACCAAGGTCAAAGTCAGTTTCTTTTGATGAAGAATCAAACCTGCGTAGTGGCTACTTGTTGGTTTAATATCTACATAATATTTCAATAAATCTCTCTTTGCCTCAGTGAAATCACCTGCCGCTGGCGTATCATCTGAGATCTTATCCGCATCCGGATAAATATTGCGGAAAGACCTTAGCGCCTCACGTACAGAGACTCCGTATGTCGCATTCATGTCTCTGAATTCGGCTTCCGTATCGATGTTGGCCGATGTACCGAAGAACCAGTCGAAATAAACGTTTGAGCCATCCAACTCCTTATAACCGCCTTCGCCATCCTGAATCTTTAAACCCACGGTGAAGTCCAACACCTTTCCGGCACAATAGGTAGTAGAAGGTTCGACAACCTCGCCATTGATACGTACCACATTAAGTGATTTCACCATAAAGTCGGTCTGAATCGCACAATCTGTACCCCAGTCATTCAAAAAGTCTTTGGCTTCCGCGATACCATCATCCGAATAAGGATCCGTTATCAGCAACCAATAAGGGCGGTTCGGTATCAACTTGGAACGGAAGTCAACGGTCAATGTCTTATTGCCTACCACATCTTCTCCACCAAAGAAGAAATACAGATCACCTTCCTTGTTATTTCGAGCCAATGAGGTTGCATCATCTCCTGCATGATACGGATTGTTCCGATCAAACGGTGTCTTGAAGTTTAGCCGTTGGAACTTGCCAAAGAAATTGGCTTCCGGTTCTACCGCAGATCTATTGAGAGCCTCTTCAACCCGTTCTGAATAATCAGAAATAGTAGTTTCCAACTCCACCATGCTTTTATGAAACAGCACTGTATCCACAAAACAGAAATCGATACCGTGATCTCCGATCTTATTCTCATCAATTCCTAAACGAGAAAGAATACGCGTCCAGTCCATCGAGAAGTTAACACGCACCGCATCCTCGGTACAGTTCATGGTTAACTGAGTCACCTCCGCCTGCGGCTTCTTCATATAGACACGGATATCATCCACATACATATCACCGCCATTGGTAGAAGCCGACTGGTTGTCGATTTGAACGACATACGAATCATATTCGATTTCGGAATGGTTGACAAAAGAGAAATAGAGTTGCATCCAGTCGTTCTTTCTCGGTTCTCTCAAATCCATATAAGAAAGCGGAATCTGCCCGGTCTGCTGGCGGTAAATAGGTGTATAGCTCTTTACACCGTTCTCCTCGTGCACACCCATAATGGTAAACAGCATGGCTGCATTATCCGAACCAGTACTCCAACGGGCACATTTCACCCAGGCAGTTACGAACAGCTCGGAACCTCTACATAATTTCTCCTTAAAAGGAACTCTGGCAACCACACCCGGCCGGTCAGAGGCATCGATATACATGTGGAAAGAGCTCTTGTTTCCACGGCTGTTGTAACGGATTGGATCGTTGTCATCCGGAAGAGGATTGTTATTTTGCCCCGTCCATGCGTTTGGACCTTCCACATACGAATTGGTCAATGCATAATATCCCCATTCCGGGAAACCGCCCGTTCCACCACGAAAGTCTCCATGTTCATAGCTTCCATCATAAAAGCCGTACGAACAAGCCTCCCAGTTTCGGGGGAAAGGATAGTATTTCGGATTGCTAAACACTAAGTTGGCAACATTCTTATCATAGTCGAAGTTCTGTTCCGTCAGCAATTCAAAATTAGCTTTCAAGTATTCCGGTGTACGGTAATAGTTGTCCTTTCCGACTTGCTGATGGACTTTCACCTCGGTTTGGGTAAGCAAATTCCCCTCCTCTTTGAAGGTCAACTTAAAACGGGCAATATTATACCTTGTCCCATTAATTATCTTATAGACAACAATAGTAGCCTTTGCATTATTTGCCACCTTGTTTCCTGCCGGATAGTTAAACTGTATTATTGAATTTGATCTGGAAATGGTTGTATTCTCCAAAGAGATACCTGCCGTATTATCCTGAATCTCCACATTCAGCTCCTTACTAATAGGGTCATTCGCATCCCCATATTGAATACCGGGAATGGCATAACCTCTCGCCTCCTTTGTCAATGTAACCAGGTCTTTGGTATAATCCGCCCTACGGTGTGCCGGAAAGGTTATTTCCATCTCTTCGAAATAGGCATTGGTCGTTTCGTCGGAGCTTGTCAATGTACGGTTTGCAATACCCTGCTTCCATCTCTTGACATAACTCACATCTTCATTGTCATCCACGTTACAGATATAATAGATTATGCGATGAGAGAGCGTCGGCTCCCAAAAACCATTCGGGAAATAAGAGCTATGAGAGGTTTGCTTGTTATACGTTTCTGTATAGTCGTTATAGCCGGAGACATCACACGCTACCAAATAATATTTATTATCCAAATTCTGGTCGGTATTTCCGGGGAACATTTGTTCAAACTCTATCTTGGTTGGATAATAAAAGTACATATAATCCAGTACTCCTGTTAAGGGTGAACCGACGTAACCGTTTTTAAAACGGTAAGCCTGTGCTGTTGCCGGCATCAATAGGTCGTCATAATTCCAATTGTACACTTTGCTAAGCGTTTTAAACGTTGATAAACTTCGGATATCGTACCAACGCTGATAGGTCTTGATACTATAATCATCCAGTTTGTCTGGCAAACTCAAGGAAATTTGCGTCCCGGTATGGACATACAAGGTATCGACACTGGTATGCGCTCCTGCACATTGCCACCGGCAATCTCCCAAAACTTAACGCCTTCGAACCTGTCCGCTGCGCTTATTTGAAACTCATTTTGCAAATCGTGCCATTTGGCCGCTTTGGTCTGAATTGAATAGCCTTCATAATAATCATTATACCCTCCGCTTTGCCCCCAACTCTTTTGCAAGGGGAAAAGCAACAACACCCATATAATAACAAAGAGATTCCTCATATCTTATTCTCCTTTCTTACTTTTTCTCGTTAAACTAACCGGTTCATACCATACAGGCTTCTTGCCCCAATTCAAGGCTGCGGACGGATAAGTTGTATCCCAATCCTGTAACGGGACAGTCATTATGGTCAAAGAGGCATTATTGATTTGCTGCGGTTCCAACACATCAAAGAGCAACTCTATTTTCTTTTCAGGCATGGAAGTCAGATGCGCTTCAAACGTTGCTGCGCCCTCTGCACTTTCGATGGTAATAAAGGATCGTGAGGCATTCAGATCCGAGACTCTCCAATTCCATTTTGTCACCTTCTCCGTCTTCGATGTGACTCCATTATCATCTTGAGTAAGGAACTCTCCTTTAATCGTGAAATAACATCCTTCCGGCAACTTGAACAGATAATTATTGGTCAATGTATTATTACCCAAATTTACCAACGTAGGATATCCACCTATCGGCGCAACAGAGGCTTCAACTGTCAACTGCAATGTGGAGTTCAACAAGTGGAGGGAAACCGGCAACACCTGATTCCTGACCAAAGAGGTGGTTTTTAATGCTCCTGTAAACTTCTCTCCGTTTATTGTCAACGTCACCTCAAAAGGATTTGTTCCTGTTGTCTCATTTACATAAAACTCCACGATTTCTGATACCGTGTTGTTCGCCACCGTCACAACGGGATTAATATCTACCGAAATGGAAGATGCAACCGGAGCGGCAGTTACGGCAGCCCCTTTAAACAAAGCGACTTCGTTGGCAAAGCTCTTCATCTCTAACTTGGTAATCACGGCATCCTTTCCGCGGTTGTTGGCCAACTGCATCTTCACCTTTGCCACCAGACGGACCAAAGAGATTGTGATGCGCTGTCCGTCAACGGAGACATTCACCTCTTGCTTCACACTCATCGGGATAAAAGCCGTTTTATCCTTTATGCCATCATATAAACCGTTCTTCGGGTTTTCTATGACATAGGTAGATAATTCGTCCGGCAAAGTTTTGCCCTCTTTGAAATCAGCGCCTTTCAACAAGGCATCCAAAGTAGATGACTTCTCTTTGACTTGCGCCTTTTCCATATTGGCAAAGGCATAGAAGGTCTTTTTACCAGGAGGAAGAGACTCTAAGGTCGTCGAATACTGTGCCAAGTTGCCTTTTGCAGCCTCCTCATTACCCGTTCCATCAAAATAGATATGCCGTTCTATCTCCTTATTCTCATTGACAATCAAGAGATGGAGCGAATGGATAAATTCACCCGCTTGGGCATACTCATCTCCGTGGTAAGCTTTCGTTTCCGATATGTTTGCCGCACCAATTACCACCGACACCTTCTCCAAACTCCCTTTAGGAGGGATAACCGGTGCTGGCATCTCCTCGTCTGTTATCACTTTCGTACAAGCCATGAGTAAAACCCAAGCCGACAAGCAGGCAAACAGTTTGATATTTATGACAGGTCGTATCCGTTGCATATTATTCTTCCTTTCCCGATTATTTAATGACAATATCTTCACGATTCAAAGGATCCCAGTTTTCAACCAACACATTCACATTGACAGTCCGGTCTCCCGGAATATCTCCTCCAGGTGTTGAGATGCTCATTACTCGCAGTTTATAGATATTATTGCGGACAATGGCATATTCCATCACACCACCGCCTTCGCTTTTTCCTTTTACCAAATCATTTGAAGGATCCTGGTCGTTGGCATGCTTAATCCAATAGGTATAGTAACAGATGCCCTCTTTATAGGTTGCCACACCGCTGGCTTGATGGAGCAAATTGCGGGTGAAACCATCGCTTGCACCAACATCCACGGTAGCTTTTCCTCCGCTTACACTATACCTCAAGAAATTCGTAACATACCAATCCCAACGTAAGTTTTTCTTCGTCGCATCGTCCAAAGTTCCCTCTTTGTTTTTCGACTTCGCAACCAACCAAGCCCGGTATCCGGCAGGGTCGTCCACTTTGATTCGTGCGATGATATCCGTGCGCAAGCTTGCCCATGTAGTAACCACAGCCCATTTAGCATCATCGCTGATATATCCCCAAGACAACCCCGTACCATCATAAGCCTGTTCCATGCCTTCCAAGGTCGCATATATTTTCCCATTCCATTCAAAATAGGTATCTCTTTCGGTAAAATCCATAGGAGTGTACTGCGCTTGGAAGACAACACCGGTTGTATGTGTCCGTTTACCTATCCGATTGACGTTCTCTTTCGGATAGCCTATACATATATAGTCATCCGTCAATCCGGCCACGCAACTTTCGGTCAGGATCTTTTTGCTCCAATCCAAGTCTGCATAACCGATATTGGGATAATAAATAACCGGCTCGAAATCAGCTTTATGCTTTCCTGCCCTCGATTTAGGATCCAGCACATAATTAGTTGCCACATTCTCTCCTTTGACTGTTTCCAATCCCAAGTAATCGATTGCCCCGGTTGTAAAATCTTCATTCTCCTTCGTTACATGCTTAAACAGATAACTCGGTGCAGTAGCATTCAACGTATTGATCAACATTGCCCCCAATATCTTTGCCTTGCCTATCTCTGCATTTGTCGTTTTGTCCTTCACCGTATAGACTCCAGCCGCTTCACCCTCCAAACCTCTCGCCTGGTAATCGACACGGGCAGAGAGACGTTCCACATTTATCAGGCTGGTCGTAGCCGGATTCGTGCTACTGTTCGCATTATGGATAAAGAGCTTGTTTCCTGCATCGGCTGATGCCATGACAAATTTAGTATGGATATAACGCTCATCGTTACTGGTCCAATCTCTTTCATATTTCCATATATCAGAAGTCGTCATATTACGCAATTCTCCCAAGGTATTTACATCCATACCGAAAATAGGATCGACATTGGTAATGACCAACACATCGTAGGTGTGTCCCACCTGCAAGTGCTCCACTTCAATCGGATCTGTCGTATATTGGGTATTGCCCTTATAAGTAAAGGCACTACTCGGCCAAGACTGACGGGCAACGATAGGTGTCGAAGCATCACTATTAATCCCCTTATCTGACTCGAAGAAGAAAGCGGTAATATTACTTACCACGTTCTCATCCCTTACGCCCTCTTCTCGTCCATCGCCCTCTTCGCCTCCGGTCGGATTCGCCTTGGTCACCTGATTGGCATTGCCGGCGGAGATGTTCAGCCCCACATAAGCAAAGGGCACACCATCCGCTGTATAATGCTGACACTTCATGTCATCATCATGAATCAAGTCGCAGGAGAACAGACAAGTCGCCCCTATAACAGCTAATCCTATTTTTCCTATCCAACTCATGGTAGTCCTCCCCTATTTTAATCTCCTATTGTCTCATATTGAATACGCTTCGCCCAAGAGAGCACGCTGATTTCCACATTGACATATTTCCACTTGTCCCCTTTCAGGAAGAAGGTCAGTTGGTAATCATATCCACGGTCCAGAAACTCCTGAGGCGAATAACGATAAATCTCAGCTGCCGAACGCAGACGGCTCAGCAAATCCGGCAGGTTGACACGGATGACCTCGACACCGCTCTTCTTGTTGGTGATGCTGAGGATGGCATCCTTTTCCGCTTGGCTATGATAAAGCAAGCGGGATGTCATGAAGTCGGCATGTGCCATACGTCCCACGACTCCGCCCTCTACGGTTCTGTCTTCCGTGTTGCGGGTCATGTACGGCGTATAGATGACCGCTTCGGATTCATCCACCGAGTTGTCCCACAACAAACGGCTGTTCTTGTCATAGATACGGAATTCATAATTTGCCACATCCATGCTGTTCGGCTCATCTATCTCACGCAAGGAAACACTAATCTGTTTCGTATTGCGCACCAATGAAACCGTGTCCGGAGTGACCTTGTCTTGCCGCACCTCAATCGGCATAACCCGCATGCCATGCCACAAGGTATCCAGCGGCAAACCGTCATTCAGCACATATCCATCCTGGCGATGGTCCAAGCGATGAGACATCACCGACATACCATCTCCCTCATTCGGCTCTGTGCGGACAAAGTTCGCACCGCCATTCTGGATAGCCTGTTCATACGGCACTTGCAACGCTTCCACGATATACTGGTACTTGCCCGGTTTCAGTTCCAAGTGCATCTTGTAGTTCTTGTCGCGGAGAGATAAATCCGATGTCGCATTGCTTTCCACTTGCTTACACATGAACTTCCCGTTCTCGTCAAACAGATAAACCGCCACACTACCTACATGATCCGAAAACATATCCGCCCTCTGCAAGTTGTAATCATACCGGAAAACCAAATCAATCCCAGTCGGACAAGGTTCAACATCGTCATGTATGTAATCGCATGATGTACTTCCCCCTATCCATAACAATGCTTGCCATATCAGCAAGGATTTGTAGAAATTCATGTTCAGCTTCATATTTCTTTTCGTTTCGTCTTTCCCGCAAAGGAAAGAGGGTTATATAATATTACCCGGTTTAACCGGACTTTGAATTGTCTAATTAAAGGGGTGCGTACGCAAGAGGGACGAATCCCTCTTGGTATACACCGGTTTCTTGTCTCTACTTTACCACGACAAGCAGTGGCGTGATTTTTCATATTGAGAACGTAAATGAATTTACTTTTTATAAATCTACATTCTGAGTACGTTTTGCCCAAGACAAAATGTTAATTTCCGCATTGATAAAGCTATGTTCCTTGTTTACCGGTTCATCTGGAATTCCCGGAATTTCAGGTTCACCCGGTCCGGATACACTGTTAATAATTATATCATACCAGTTGTTGCGTACTACGCCATAAAGGCCTAAGTGTTTGTCTTCTGTATAAGTTGTTCCGTCATCCACTAAATTATTAAAGTGTTTGATAACAGTTGTATAGTAGAACATCACACCGCCTTTGTAGAATCTAATCGTATTTGAACAATCGGTTAAGATAGCTTCTGCTTGTGCATCGGTCAAAGCACTGTCATCACTTACTTTCAATAAACCTTTTACGCCTTCTTTGTCATTCACAACTGCTCCTGCTGGCGTATTATTTATCTTCAAAGTCTTACCTGCAGCCAAAGCATTATCATCCTTCAATGCAGCAGTAGCAAAATTCAAGAATTGCTCTTCTGAGTATATAGTAGAAGAAGTACCCAACATAAACAGGTTATCATTTTCCGTTCCACCTTTCAATATAAACTTCGCTTTCAACAAAACACCGGTCAATCTCGCACGATACATTTGTCCTGCAGTTGTTGTATTTTCAGCAGAATACTCATTCTTACCCATCATATTCCACTGTCCTTCAGGAAGCTCTGTAATTACGTTCAAGTCTGTAGTGCCCTGTACAACAGTGTTTTTATAGTTCGGGTCAATTGCCCAATAAACACGGTATGGATCTGCTTTTTCACCAAAGAAACGGTTAACCTCTGTGCCAACCTTATAACCATCCCAAGTGCTCCACTCAGAAACGTTACGAACAGGGAAATAGGTCTTATTGGTCAAATTCAATTTCCAACCTTCGAACGTCACCGTAGCCCCGTCGTAAGCCATGCCCGGAGCAGAAATTGTCAAGGTATTGCCGCCTGTGCTTTTAACAGAAGTAGTCACCTTTGCAACCGCACGTTCCACATATATCTTGTCAGCATTTTCCCAATCAGCTTCAGCTTTAGCTTTCGTATCATAAACTTTCAACTTAACCAATGTAGTTACCTTTCTACCGTCTGTTGCTGAACTTCCAGCTGGCTTATTAGTTATCGGAGCATTCGTCATCAAGAAGTTTTTTCCTTCCAGATTGGCAATTTTACTCAAATCAACATTTTGAGCGATTGCATTCAATTTTGACAAGTCCCCTGAAAAATTCTCATTATTGAACTTTAAACTTTTATCAGATTCAGATACCGTAAAATAATCACTACCATTGACAATCGCTAAAGCAAATACAGACTTTTCCGGCTTATTAATCTCAACCACATTGGGTTGATATTTTACCGTAACATTACCACTTACTTTCTCTCCATGCAATGTTGTCAATTTATGCGCTTCTTTAAAGGTAGCATTATTCTCATCAGTACCTCCGAAGATAGCCAAAATGATATCATTCACCTTGTACTCTGCATCTATGCCATCACCGAATTCGTCATTTCCGTTAGCTTTCACAGAATTACCCGACACCGTAGGTAAATTAATGGCTACTTTCACATAACCTACATCACCCGTTACATCATTCACACCACCTTTATCCGGAACATCATCCGAACAACCAAAAAGAAAAGCAGTGGCCAAAATCCCTGTTAAAAAAAGGTTCTTTTCATATCGCTCTAAATTAAGTTATTAACTAAAAATTTTTCTCGCTTTATTTCTTATACTTCTTATTATATTTATGTATCTGATCCAAGTTCGCTTGCACCTCATCCGCTACTTCCGAATCATTCAACGATTGCAACAACTGCTCCGCCTTTGCTACTTGACCTTTGTGCATAGCCAATGCTGCCTTTGCCAACTGCTTCTGCGGGCACTCCTGCGCCTTCTTCAAATACCTTTCCGCTTTCGAGAACTGTTTCGCTTGGATGGCAGTGATGGCTGCATTCAAGTTGGAAACAGGGTCGTCCGGATACATGCGGACTGCCGTCTCAAATATTTCATTAAACTCCTCCGAACCAGCCGGATAAGTTTCCGCTACATGGAAAAACTCATTCAAGCTCAACTTGGAAGGATCTGAAAATGCCAAGGACTTCGCCTCCTCCACCGAGAAGTTACGGATGGTATAATCCACTTCATAATCGGAATGGCGCAATGCAGGATAGACATCTGCCAACAGGATACGATAGGAATTACCACCATTCAAAGTCTTTAACTTCCACTCACGCTGGTCATAATCCGCCGGTTGGTCGGCACGGATAATCGCCAACAACTCCTCCTTGTCGGGCAAAGAGCTCTCTTCCACCGCCTTCTCCAGTCCTGCCCAATCTTCCGGGACAAAGTCCACAGTAAATGGAACCGAACCAAACGAATACAAGCCCTTCACATAGTTTGCCAATGCCTTCGCACAGTTCTCAGCCAAATAAGCATTCGAAGCGTACGATCCCTCCGGAGAGGCAAAACCTTTGATTTTGACACGGGTAATCGTGGTGTACGGGTCGTTCTTCACTGCCTCCACCGTCTCTCGAATCTTACCCAACTCTTGCGGGTTCCGCCGGTACTGAGGATTAATGGTCGTCTGGTTGACCGGGAAATCCAGATAGGCACTTCCCTCCAACTTGCGCGCCTTTATCTCCTCCGGTTGAGGCATCAAATAGGCTACTGCGGGATCCAGAACGACCGGAGCCGAGAAGTCGAGCGTGAAGAGCGGGGACTTATGGCTCTGCAAAGCCTTCCAGCCACATCCGCAATCGTCCACCACCAAAGAGACCTCCGCCTCTTCCATCCAGTCGCTATATGGAGTAACCGATTGGTATTCTATCACTTGGTTCTCTCCGTTCATGCGGCGGAATTCCTGTTCCCCTACCGGGCGGGAGAGGCGGTTGTACAAGATATGCCGTGTCTTGCCGTTGATGATGAAGGAATCCATGGCACGGACGCTGTCACCCGATTCGACTATCGGAGTGCAGACAATCGACTTGTCGCCGGAAATCTTCAAGCGGCTGATATCCACCTTCAACGCCATGGAGAGCTGCCCCTGCTTGTTATCGACCGATTTCTCTTTCACAACCAAAGCTGCTTCATCGACCGGTGTTTGAGCAGGAACCATAATGCTGCATCCGCCTATCATGAGTAAAGTCAATAATGCTTTCATACTAATCAATGGTCTTTAAAATACATAAACTGCACTAAGAGCCGCCTGCGTCGGGCCGACATAATGCTTCTTTACCTTCTCTCGTTTCGTCCCGCAATGGGTACAAGGATAGATGTCGGATTCAAGATAGAGATATCCGGCACCGATGGTCGCCTCGATATTCCAATGCTTGCCCAACACCCAACTGTAGCCATAGCTCAAACCGACACCTGTTCCCCATCCTTGATGGCGTTCGTTTTCCGTTCCCAACAACTTGATGTCGGAAATGTTATATATCACATAAGGGACATGCAAACCGATGAAATGCTTATAAAAGCTTTCGCAAAACCAGTACCGTACTTCAGGATGTAGACGGAAATGTTTGATGGACTTGTCAAAGCTTCCATCCTCTTTCTTCGGGGCAAAAGGATTCAACCCCACTTCTGCTTCCAATGTCCATTTAGGAGCTAACCGTACCTCGAGACCAAGATTCGGCGTGGCCGTTGCCCAGTAGAGCGCGTTTGTCTTTAATGCGACAGTGGCTCCCCGTTCATTTTTCAATGATGTCTGAGCACTGCTCAGCATACATATACTGGCTAATAAAGCCAAAGTAAACACTACCTTTCTCATATATGAATAATTGTTTTTTCAACATTGCTGTTTTGACGCCTCATGGTTATTAATCAACGCTTCATTCATCTCCCCAAAACCCGTGGCATGAAAAATTCTTTTTATTTATTTAATCTTTCATGAGTGCAAATTAAGTAAAAAAAACGGGGGGGTAATTTTACATGTTAATAAAATATAAATCGTTAAATTTCCTCTTGATGTCAGTTAATTTACATATATACTCGCAAATAACAACTTTGCTCCTGACATATTTTTTAATAGTAAAAAAGTTTCAAAATCGAACTCCCAAAACAATTCTGTAGTTTGCAATTCATATCCGTTATTTAAGACAAGCGATTTTAGAAATAAACAAGGTTACGACCTTTCTCCAAAGAGGTAGTAAGCTTTTCCCAAAAAGGTCGTATGCTTTTTGAAAAAAGGTAGTAAGCTATTTTAGAAAACCTCTTCTCCTCTCCAATTGGGTCAGAACATATATTTATGTGTTCCATAACACCCATACCTATGTCTATTCGATTTCCGTCTATCTTCCTTACAAATCTGAAGTATTACAAACTAAGATTTGAGAGATTAACAGGGTTTAAATAGTGTTTTAATGGCATTATAACGGTGTTTAAACGGTGTTAGAATGTAAACCTTGTTGTCCAAACTCATATTCTGTCCTTTTTCCTGCACATCAGACAGATTGGTTTACATGGGCATCCATTATCTGAGTAATATAAAGGAGTAAAAAACTTCTCGAATTTCGTCCAATCTATCTTGTTAGCCAACTTATAAAATGAGAGAGATTGATTCTGCTTATCTGATAGATTGCTGAACAAAAAGAGAGTATTATTGGTTGTTAATCATAAAAATCTGCAAGTTTCTTGATGTAAAGATAAGAAAACTTGCAGATTCATACAAATATTATTGATGTTAAATTGTTAATATGTAGTCAATGTTATTGATTTTAAGGGACGACTAATTAGTAAAATGCAAGGTTCTGAGGATGAAACCGACAGGAGTTTACTAATGTTGAACTCCAAAAGCAACACTGCTGTTTACAATTATGACACACCAACATGTCTCCATATTTATCATCAATACTTAACCGTTTCAACTGATCCATCGGCAAATTTTAATACCAATATATTACCTTTCTTACTTGATAAAGGAATCTGAAATGCTGACACCATTTTGGAATCAATCAATCTGCCCGCCCAATCATAAACTTTTAGTTCAGCAATCTCTTTTTCGGAATGAATATATCCACCAGATATACGTAGAGAAGATTTTACTATAATCTCATTTGCCACAACATTTTTATACAAAGATTTATCAAGATCGCCTATTTTAATAGTTCCCCTGCCTCCAGTCGCTTTCCAGAAATTTATTGACAAATCCTGTTCGACATTTTCTTTACGCTGCTGTTTTTCTATATCTTCTTGCACGAGCTCCCATTGCAAATCAGACAAAGGTTTTTCAGTTAATACCACTGGTAAAATTCGCAATTCCTTTGGAGAATCCTTGTGATTAGGAACACGTTCTCCCCATTTAGCAATCAAATCGTCCTGCGTGTAGGTAATCACTTTTTTTGCAGTAAAAGTGCCATCTTTATATATTTGAGCAGAATTTGTTTCTGAAATATCTTTATATACATGCACATCGGGCACTTCACTGATTGGAGCAAGCCCCATCAAATATAACTCTAATGGAGCATAAAGCCCAATATTACCTTCCGGATTAAAACCATTAAAGTCCTCATTAAAATAAGAAGCTGCCCAACAGGTTGCTTGATAATGATCTCCAGACTTCACTAACGAAGATGCGTCAAAACCACCTAATATTCCATGAACATCTGTGATTCCCCAATGTCCTCCTGTACTTTGCTCATTACCTTCACTGTCTACTTGTATCTGTCCCAAATCTGGAGCGGCATATAAATGACATATTTCATGTAATAAAGGACCTGCAAATAAAAATCTTAAACCCGTTAAGATTATAATACCTCTAATTCTTTTCATTGTTGGCAACTGATCACAAATATAAGTAGGCATACCAATACCTTTGATTTGATTATTGATAACACCGCAAAAACCACCTGTCGACGTTTCATTACCCTCTAAATTAAAAATAAACACATAAGCATCAAAATCATCTTTAAACAAACGGGATAATTTTTTGACAATAACTAAACTCTATTTCTTGACTTAGCAACTTCTCTCGTGAAAAGCCTCGCATTTCCAATATATTTTTATTAGGATGCATATACAAATTATCCTCTAACCGAATCATTTTCGTGTTCTGCGCATATAAATCACCTTGACTCAGAAAACAAAGAAAGAACACGAAACAAAAACTAATAAAACTACACCTTCTCATAATCAATCATTTATATTCCTCACGTCATCTCTTCGCTCGGATTTTAACAAATAAACAAAGAAGCATGAGAGAACTTCCATTATTATTCTGAAACTTCAAACCTTACAATAATAATTATATATTAAGATTTCAGAAAAACAACACAGAAATGCTTCAACATTATAATCTCTTATTTGTTCATTTTGCATGAACATTATTACTCTTTTTTTATTATCTCTCAACACAAGTATCTCATTAAAATCTAAAACAGCCTTATATTATACAAACCGATGGCGGAACTGTAATAATAAGTTCAAAAAAACAGAGTAACTACCCATTTAAAAAGTAGTATCCACCCATTTCTTCAAAAGTCCTCATCTATCTTTTAAATGCTGTTCAAAAACCGTAAAAAAGATGCTGAGCTTTTTCGGAAGAGAAACCGAACTTTTCCAAAAACAGCTTTGCCAGATTATGTAACACATTACCTTCTTATTATCAGCTATTTATTAGCTTTTTTATTCACAGTTTCTATTACTTAACCATCCGTTTTGACAATATTTCAATGATCTCTCTTATGAGGATTGAGCCAATCTTAGTCAGCTCTATGTTTAACATTTAAAATCCAGGTGAAAATTTACCGAAGTGTTGAATTAGGATATAGTTTATAATTAATGCTATCATAATAATAAAAAACAGCTATGCTTTTATCAACCACACTGTTATACCATACATAATCCTTAAAAGATTATAGTCTCTTAATAAATTATCTGAGGCAAAAATATTATATTTTTAAAACAAAAACAATATTTTTGAATAAAAAATTTATCAAAAAAGCCAGTAGGCAAAGCGGCTTTGGGAGTAAACAAAATGAGTTCTTTGAAAAGTTTGTCAACAACTTGTGGATTTAGGTTAATCTGTGCCCAACAAATTTGAGAGATTCTAATAGTGTTTTAATGGCATTATAACGGTGTTTAAACGGTGTTAGAATTAAACTGGTTAAAATAAGCGTGTTATTACTATCCCTGTAAGAATAGCGATGGTGAAACTTGCAAATGTGCCTATTAGAACATACTCTGTTGTTTGGATTTCTTTGGCTTTGTTTAACTCGCCAAAACGGAATACGGACTTTGCAGCCAGCAAGAAACCTACTCCTTCAAAACTAGCTACAAGAACAAACGTAAGAATCAAGATTCTTTCTATATAGCCAATCCATTGTCCAGCCTTCGGCAGACTCTGAGAGTTAGAAGAAGATGGTACCCATTGCTTGAGAAACAAGCCCAAAAGAATTGACGATGGTCTTAACATTAACATATATGCCATGACTGCCAACCAAACCTTTGCCGAACAAAAGGCGTTAATGTGTGAGATTTCTATTCCTTCTCCGTACAAGGAGAACCATAATACTACAATAATTGCGATATGCAAGAACTGGTCTGCAAGAAATGTTGAGAGGGAGTTCTTGCAGCACTTGCACTTGACCAAATCTATTATGAAATGGCTAATGAATACTATGAGTGGAATTAACCAGCATGACCAATCAGCTACCAACAAATATGCTATACATGCATGTGTAATACTGTGAAGAAGCAAATAACCAATACCTTTTATGCCAGGTTTTCGCTTTCCCTTATTGATTCTATCGGTCTGCAGTATGAAATCTGAACACAGATGGGCACAAAGTAACTTTACTAGCATGATGAGAGTTTCCATATTACTACCTTATGTATTTTGAGATTAACGATTTAAAATATTCAACATAGTCCAAGATAAGCTGTCCTCTGGCAGAACTCCAGTGGTAATTAAAGTTTTGCCTTGTCATGCCTAACTCTTCAGCCTGATCTTTTTGAAGCTTAGGAAAAAGCATAGATTGATAAACGACCCTTGCCTGTTTTGCTGTCCATGATGTAATCACATCATCTGCAAAACGAGTGACAAGCTCTATGTCGGTATTAAAATCCGACCATGGAGTTGATATGCTCAACCTCTTTTTCCCTATATGGTCAAAAGAATGCCCTGATAGTCTAAACGCTTCTCCATCACTGGTCACGATATTGTCGCTTTCAAAAGATATCTCACCTACACCAACGGCCAATCTTGCATCCCACAGTTCCTGCCTGTCTGGAGTTTCCGCTTTTAGTTTTGCCCTCAATGCAATGGCTATAGCTAATGCATCTTCTGGTTTGTCAACAACAACTTGGAAACTATCTCCACGATACATCTCTAACTTCATGGGAGTTAATGGCTGGGATTCTGCAACGCATGCATGCAATGCATCAACTACTGTTTGCCTCCATTTGGCAGCTATATTGGTGGAGTTTACTAAATCTCCCGTGATAACACCTTTTATCATAGACTTATAATTTGATGATTACATATGCAAAGATATGTGCTTTTCCTTCGTTCAATCAAAGAATATGCCTTGATTTTAAAAAATCAAGGTAATTAATTTGATTTCAACGACCAGAAATAAGTTCTTTTCTCAAGAAAAGTCTTATTCACACCAGTCAAAGTAAAAACATTGATTTTTTAAAATCAAATAAATAGCCTTGATTTTTGTATGATTGATACCTCTAATCAGGTGAAGTTCTTTTGATATAGAAATCTTTAGTCAATTACTTGATTCGTTATGGCTTTTTCTTGTATAGAATACAATGTTTCATGAAAGCATCCCGTTCAATCATGTTGAACAGAATACTTCCATTGATTTCCGCAGATTGGCAAGGGGGCTCATCACCAATACACATACCGAGTTTGAGAGATTTCATCAATTAAACAACCGGCGGAACTTATCGAAGAATTTCTCCTTCATCGTCTTGTTCGGCTGGAAGCTCTCCGACTTATCCAACTCCCTCAACTTATCCTTTTCCGATTCGCTCAACGACTCCGGCACATAGACACTGACATTTACAAGCAGGTCACCTGTTCCATAACCGTTGATGGAAGGAAGTCCCTTGTTCCTCAAGCGGAGCACTTTGCCCGGCTGTGTTCCCGGATCAATCTTCACTTTCACCTTTCCGTCAACCGTAGGCACCTCCACGGAACCGCCCAAAGCAGCTTGAGGGAAACTCAAGAGCAAGTTATAAATCAAATCGTTTTCATCACGCAACAATTCTGGATGCGACTCCTCTTCCACCAATATCAACAAATCTCCGTTGATACCTCCGTGGCGGGCTGCGTTACCCTTGCCATTCATGGAGAGCTGCATTCCCTCGGCTACACCAGCCGGGATATTGATAGTGATAATCTCCTCGTCACGGACGATGCCTTCACCGTTACAATGCGGGCACTTCTTCACCACCACTTTGCCTTCACCACCACAAGTAGGACAAGTGGCCTGCGTCTGCATCTGTCCCAAGATGGTGTTGGCGACACGGGTAACTACACCTGAACCTTTACAAGTATCGCAGGTCTTGGTGCCATTATCCCCATCCGCACCTGTGCCGTGGCAATGCGAACAAGCCACATATTTCTTCACCTTGATTTTCTTCTCGACGCCTGTCGCAATATCCTTCAGAGAGAGTTTCACCTTCACACGGAGGTCAGAACCACGATTCACATAGCGGGAACGCTGTCCTCCACCGCCGAATCCGCCAAAACCGCCGAATCCACCAAAATGGCCGCCAAAGATATTACCAAACTGGGCGAAAATGTCCTCCATAGACATACCGGCACCACCGAATCCGCCACTGCCGGACGCACCCCCGAGTCCTGCATGTCCGAACTGGTCATAACGTTGACGCTTCTGCTCATCGCTCAACACATCGTAAGCCTCCGCAGCCTCCTTGAATTTCTCTTCAGCCTCTTTGTCACCCGGGTTCTTGTCCGGATGGTATTGGATAGCCTTTTTACGATATGCCTTCTTTATCTCTTCAACTGTAGCCGTCTTTTCAACGCCCAGCACCTCATAATAATCTCTTTTCGCCATCTTGGTAACTTTTTTATTCTCCTACAACAACTTTAGCGTGACGTATAACCTTCTCGTTCATCATATAGCCTGTCTGCACACAATCCAGCACTTTGCCCTTCAAATCAGGTTGCGGAGCCGGGATGGTCGCGATAGCTTCGCTATTCTCCAAATCGAACGGTTTGCCAATCACTTCGATAGCTTTGACGCCTTGGCTACCCAAGTAAGATACGAACTTGTTATAAATCAAATCGACCCCTTCTGCAACTGCTTTCATGTCCGAAGCTTGGTGGATATTGTCCAATGCACGCTGGAAATCATCCACGATAGGCAACAGATGCGTCAAGGCACCTTCGCCCCCGTTTTTAATCAGCTCACTCTTTTCACGCAAAGTACGTTTACGATAGTTGTCAAACTCGGCACGCAAGCGCAAGTGAGCGTCATTCAATTCATCATATTTCTTTTGCAGTTCCGACAAGTCATCCGACATATTGGCACTTTCTACCGTTTCCTCTGACTTATTTTCCTCTTCACCCTGCAAGTTTGTCTTATTTTCGTTTACTACTTCCTCTTCACTTTCGGTCGTAGCCGCATGTTGATCTTTAAAATGTTTATTGCTCATCTCTTTATTTGTTTTATTACCTATTGAATATAAGCAGGTTGACACCCACATTTCCAAAGGATTCCTCTGTAGGTATATACCGCCCAAAGCTCCTTTACATACTTATAACAGCAAAAAGGTTGCCAAACATTCCGTTCGCAGGGAAAAGTCCTTATTTGAAATAGGCTTTGGTCCACGTAAAGACCCTCGGTTCCTCCTTGATGTAAGCCTTCAGCAACTTCCGGTTCTCCCTGTCCACATAGAGCGGAGTCGTGTAAGACTGGGTCAATGTCAGGCTATCCGGACTGAGCCGGTATTGGAACATATCCATATCCAAAGAGGAGATGGCTTCCTGGTAGCGGACGGAAGTCGTATCCACATCCTTGCGCAGGAACCAAGCGGCAGCGACCGGTGTAAACAAGTCCGCACTATCCAACTGTTTCCATTCCGGGGAGAAAAAAGAGATGCGGCTGTCGGGCACGGGACCTTTTACCGTCACCACCTTACATATAACAAAGGTATTATTCACCAACGGAAGCAGCTTCATCTCAATGGTCGTCCTTTCCGTCGATTCCAACAACAGGTAGTCGTCCGTCAATTTGACCAACTTCGCATACCCGTTCATATTGTTCTTCAGTCTCGCCTCTTCCTTGGAACGGTACAAATCGACCAAATCTTTTCTCCAAGCATCTTCCAACTGCGGCGCATATTCATCGGGCATTGCCACAAATACAGCTGCCATATCCTGTGCCATCGCTGAGAATGAACAGAAGAGGAATAACATAAACACCCATTTTCTCATATCATTACCTATTTAGTTCCTAAATATAAAAATACCATACCTATAAAGACAAGCACCAAATCCACCACCTTGCTCTTGAGGTTCTTCTCGTGGAAGAAAAGTGCTCCTGCTGCAAAAGTAACCAAAACATTGCTTCTACGAATCATCGAGACAATAGAAATCATGGAGTCCGGGTCGGTCAAGGCATAAAAATAGACCCAGTCAGCGATGCAGAGGAAAAGCGATATAAACGGAATATTCCAACGCCACTCAAACGGAGTCGTCTTTCCTATGCGGATACCATAAGAACAGAAGGATGAAGGACATGATGAAACATTGGTAGACATTGAACCACACTTGGACGGTCATCACATCCAATCCCCTCATCAAATGCTTGTCGTACAATCCGCTCAAAGCCCCCAAGAGAACCGAGATGACGGTATAATAGATCCACTTGTTGTGCGTAAACCGGATTCCCTCCTTTTTACCGGACGAGGAGAGCATATAAAAAGAAGCAACGGCAAATGCCACACCCATCCATTGGTAAAGGTTCAGCCGCTCACCAAATATCAGCATCGCCCCGACCAAAGTCAGGACAGGTTGCGTCGCTTTGATAGGTCCGGAAATGGTCAACGGCAAGTTCTTCAAGGCAAAGTAACCAAATATCCAAGAAGAGAGGACAATGACCGCCTTGATGAATACGGCAAAATGGACTTGCAAAGAGACGACAGGCACATAAAAGAGCGAACCATCCAATAGTCCGGTCGTGTACGAAAGGAGGATAAACGGCAAGAAGATCAAGCTGCTTATCAAGGTGTTGAAAAAGAGGACGGGGATGACCGCATTGCCATTCAACGACATCTTTTTATTCACCTCGTAACATCCCAAGAGGAATGCAGACAAAAACGCCAATACTACCCACATATTACTCTTCCACTAAAAACAGTCGTTCGGGATAGGCTACATCTTCCAAGAAAAGGGCATGCCCGGGCATGGAGATTCCTGCCGAGCAGCGGTCTTTCTTTTCAATCACCTTCCTCAAACCGTCAATGCTCAATTTGCCTCTTCCCACTTCCAACAGCGTTCCCACCACCGCACGAACCATATTCCGCAGGAATCGGTCTGCTTGGATGGTAAAGACCCAAACATCTCCCTCTTGATGCCAACGGGCATACATAATCCGGCAATTGTTCGTTTTGACATCCGTATGCAGTTTGCTGAAACTGGTAAAGTCGGTATATTCAAAGAGAACCTTGCACGCTTCGTTCATCCGTTCAAAATCCAACGGGCTGTGGTAGCGGTAGACTTGATTGAAGTTAAAGGGATTTTTATGCAAGGTCAAATAGTATCGATAGGTGCGGGAAACCGCATCGAACCGGGCATGGGCATCCGGTACAACCGGAACAATCTTATAAACCGCAATGTCGGGCGGCAATATACGGTTCAATTTATCAGTCAGGAAAGAGAGATCCGTCAAAGGCTGCTCCATCTCAAAATGAGCCACCATCCGACGTGCATGGACACCTGCATCGGTACGTCCTGCTCCGACAACCGCAATTTTACTCCTAAGAATAGTTGATAAAGACTCCTCCAAGCGTTGCTGCACAGTCATGCCATTCGGCTGAATCTGCCAGCCACAATACTCTTTCCCGTTATAACCTAAATATATAAAGTACCTGTTCACCCAATCACGATTTAATTAATCGGCGGCAAAGGTATGAAATAGAATGAACAAACAAAAGGGATATGCCAAAAACATCCGTTTTGACATATCCCTTTCTATTTAAAAATATATCTTATCCTAAGAAACCTAACAAGATACCGGCTGCCACAGCAGAACCGATAACACCTGCTACGTTCGGACCCATTGCGTGCATCAACAAATAGTTGCTTGGATCATATTCCAAACCTACGTTCTGAGAGATACGAGCAGCATCAGGAACGGCAGATACACCAGAGTTTCCAATCAACGGGTTGATCTTGTTACCTTCCTTCAAGAACAAGTTGAAGAACTTAACGAACAAGACACCTGCGCAAGTTGCGATTACGAATGACAAAGCACCCAAACCGAAAATCTTGATAGAGTTGATAGTCAAGAACTGAGTTGCCTGAGTAGAAGCACCTACAGTGATACCTAACAACATAGTGATAACGTCAATCAGCGGACCACGAGCTGTTTCAGCCAAACGACGAGTCACACCACTTTCCTTACACAAGTTACCGAAGAACAACATACCTAACAAAGGAAGACCTGAAGGTACCAAGAAAGCTGTCAACAGCAAACCGACAATCGGGAAAATAATCTTTTCTGTCTGAGAAACGACTCTCGGAGGTCTCATTCGAATCAAACGCTCCTTGTCAGTTGTCAACAGACGCATGAAAGGAGGCTGGATGATAGGAACCAACGCCATATAAGAATAGGCGGATACGGCAATCGCACCCATCAAGTTAGGAGCCAACTTAGAAGACAAGAAGATAGCAGTAGGACCGTCAGCACCACCGATGATACCGATAGCACCAGCCTGGCTTGGGTCGAAGCCCATCTGCAAAGCGATGATATACGCACCGAAGATACCAAACTGAGCCGCAGCACCCACCAACATCAACTTCGGATTGGAAATCAATGCAGAGAAGTCGGTCATCGCACCAATTCCCAAGAAGATCAACGGCGGGTACCAACCCTGCTTCACACCTTGATACAAGATATTCAATACTGAACCCTCTTCATAGATACCCAACTGCAATCCTGCATCTTTGAAAGGAATGTTACCAATCAAGATACCGAAGCCAATCGGAATAAGAAGCATCGGTTCAAATTCAAACTTGATAGCCAAAAAGATGAACAGCAAGCCGACCAACAACATGATAATGTGGCCAGGCGTTGCGTTCGCAAATCCGGTATAAGAGAGGAACACCTGAATGTTTTCTGCAAGGAATTGCATGAAACTTTCCTGTGCTACCGCTGCTTGTAATAATATAGATGTTAGCATACACTTATCCGATTACGACGAGATCAGCACCTTCCAGTACAGAATCGCCCTTATTAACCTTAATTTCTACAATCTTGCCATCGCGGTCAGCGTTGATATTGTTTTCCATCTTCATTGCTTCCAATACCAAAATCTTCTGGCCTCTCTTGACAGTATCACCTACTTTACAATCCACGCTCAAGATAACTCCTGGCAGTGGAGACTTCACAGCACCCGCAGCACTTGAAGCAGCTGGACGAGAAACAACCGGTTCTCCGGCAGGAGTAGTCGGAGCCTGAGCCGGACGCTTCAAAGGCACAATCTGTTTCTTAGCCGGTTTCTCCATCTTCACGCTGTATGGAATGCCGTTAACTTCAACTTCAGCAATATCATCAACTACAGAATTGATATGCACTTTATATACGTTACCATTAATGGTATATTTAAAACTTTTCATTCTTTAATTCTATTTTAAAAGGATAATTACTTTCTTACAGGAGCCTGGCGAAGATTATAAATCTTAGAACTCCAAGGTGAATAGCTACGTTGAACCTTACGAATTGTCAATACAGTGTTTTCAATGTCGTGGTTGTCGTCGCTCATTTCATACAACGCTGTAGCGATAGCAGCCAATACTTCTCCGTTTTCCTGGCCTGCGTCAGCAGAAACAGCCTTGCCAGATTCGGCAGCAGCCTTCTTAGCATTACGCTGGCTGGCGCGGATTGCAGCATTACCTGTCTGCTTGAACACCAAATACAAAACGATAAGGCCCAAGAACACAACTGCCATGGCTGTAATGGTCATACCAATACCCCAAGAGTCGTTTCTTTGGAAGTTCTCTACCTTTTCATTTGTATCCAAAGTGACGTTGTTGGTACTCGGAGTAACCTTTGTCATAGAGATCCACTTGCCTGTACCGTCCATCTCGCGAGCGTAGCTGATATCAGCCACCTGACCAGCCGGAACCTTAACTTCGTCAATCAGAGTCGTACCATCCGCATCGTACAATGCGATATAATTATCCTTAGTAGGATCAAGAGTGAAATTCACATGGAAAGTACCACGTGTTGGCTTATTATCTGCCCAGAACAAGACATGCTGATAGGGCGGAACTTTAGTCAATACGTCACCCTTCGGAATCATATATTTACGAGGATTGCTCTTGTCGTCTGTCAAGAAACAGCCTCTCAAATCGACTGTACCAGCCGAATTGTTATACAATTCAAACCATGGATGGCGCTTGCCGTAGTCGTCAACGAAGTTATCTTCATTGACAACCAAAACTTCATTAAATCTTACAGAAGTAGTCAACTGTGCCTTGGCTCCGAAGATAGAAAGAACCATCAACAACAGCAGCACTCCGAACTTTTTATTTAACATACTCATTACCGATTATAATTAGTTACAGAGGCAGGTTATCATGTTTCTTGGCAGGGTTGCTCAACTTCTTAGTCTGCAATTGCTGCAAAGCACGGATGATACGGAAACGAGTATTTCTCGGTTCGATAACATCGTCGATATAACCATATTGAGCAGCATTATATGGATTAGCAAATGCCTTCTTGTATTCAGCTTCTTTTTCAGCAGCGCATGCTTTAGGATCAGCAGCAGCAGCCACTTCTTTAGCGAAGATGATTTCAACAGCACCGCTCGGACCCATCACTGCGATTTCAGCAGTAGGCCATGCATAGTTCATATCACCACGAAGATGTTTAGAACTCATCACACAGTAAGCACCACCGTAAGACTTACGCAAAGTAACAGTTACCTTAGGAACAGTAGCTTCACCGTAAGCATACAACAATTTAGCACCGTGAAGGATGACACCATTGTACTCCTGTCCTGTACCTTAAGAAGAATCCCGGTACGTCAACCAATGTCACCAAAGGAATGTTGAACGCGTCGCAGAAACGAACGAAACGGCCTGCCTTACGAGAAGCGTTGCTGTCCAAACAACCTGCCATTACCTTCGGCTGGTTAGCAACGATACCAACAGATTGTCCGTTGAAACGAGCGAAACCAACGATGATGTTCTTAGCATAGTCTGCGTGTACTTCCAAGAATTCGTGGTTATCGACGATAGTAGCGATAACTTCATACATATCGTATGCCTGGTTAGGATTATCCGGAATGATTTCATTCAAATAATCATCCAAACGGTCGATAGGATCTGAACATTCTATCATCGGAGTCTCTTCCATGTTGTTCTGAGGCAAGTAGCTCAACAACTGGCGGATCAAATTCAAACCATCTTCTTCTGTATCTACTGCGAAGTGAGCAACACCGGATTTAGTTGAGTGAACGCTTGCACCACCCAATTGTTCCTGAGTCACATCTTCACCAGTCACAGTCTTCACAACTTTCGGACCAGTCAAGAACATATAACTTGTACCGCGAGTCATGATGTTGAAGTCAGTCAAAGCCGGAGAATAAACGGCACCACCTGCACAAGGACCGAAGATACCAGAAATCTGAGGAACAACACCAGAAGCCAAGATGTTACGTTGGAAGATTTCAGCATAACCAGCCAAAGCGTTGACACCTTCCTGGATACGAGCTCCACCAGAGTCGTTCAATCCGATAACCGGAGCACCCATCTTCATGGCCAAGTCCATGATTTTACAAATCTTCAATGCTAACATTTCAGACAATGCACCGCCGAATACGGTAAAGTCCTGGGCATAGACATAGACCAAACGTCCATCAATTGTACCATAGCCGGTAACAATACCGTCGCCTAAGAATTTTGTCTTTTCGATACCAAAATTAGAACAACGGTGCTTTACGAACATATCAATTTCCTCGAAGCTTCCTTCGTCTAACAGCATGCTGATACGTTCACGAGCTGTAAATTTACCTTTTTTGTGCTGTGATTCAATTCTTTTTTCGCCACCACCCAAACGAGCTTGTTCACGCAAGGCGATAAGTTCTTTTACTTTTTCAAGCTGATTACTCATTGCTTTTATTAGATTTGTTATTAGTAATGTACTCTTTTCGAATGTGTTAATTATTTTTTACCCGGCATGCAAAGTTCTGTCAATACGCTGCATGTTGATTTCGGATGTAAGAAAGCGATATCCAAGCCTTCTGCACCACGACGAGGAGCCTTGTCGATCAAACGAACACCTTTTGCTTCAGCTTCGTCCAAACAAGCCTGTACGTCAGGAGTAGCGAAAGCAATATGGTGGATGCCTTCACCCTTCTTCTCGATAAATTTAGCGATAGTGCTGTCTTCGCTTGTCGGCTCCAACAATTCCAATTTTGTCTGGCCAATCTTGAAGAAAGCAGTCTTCACTTTCTGATCAGCTACTTCTTCAATGCTATAGCACTTCAAACCCAATACTTGTTCATAATAAGGCAAACATGCCTCGATGCTTTTCACAGCAATTCCTAAATGTTCAATGTGTGTAAGTTCCATTTGTAGAAATTTTAAGTTATATTATTATGTTTATACTCTTTTACGCAACACATACAGAGTTGCAAGGCAAAGATACACTTCTTTTTGGAAAAGATTATCAAAAAAACAAGATTTTATTTTTATAAACTTAATAGTTGGATCCGCCAATCAAAGCGAATTGGGTTAAAACAAGGTGCATATAATTGATAATTAGATATTTGAATAGCAAATCACCCTTTATCCATCTGAATGGCTCATATCCTGTTCTCAATTCATTTACAGAGATTCCAACAGATGGCAGCATGCGCTCAAAAACAGATGGGTTGTTTTGAAAAAACATCGCATCAAGCATTTTTTGTTTCTCACTTAAGTGAGAAGTGTTTCTCACCTATATGAGAAGTGTTTCTCACTTAGTGATACGTGCTTCTCACTTAGGTGAGAAGCTTAAATTGTCGTTAGAAAAAAACGAAATATCTAAGTGATGCAACAAAACCAGTCGGACAAAAAACGTTTATCCGTTTCATTTTCAATGATTTGCAAGCATCAGGACCAAACATTCTTTTAGAAAGGATAACCGACGGCAAAGTGCCATGCGAAATTTCCTGTACGGGAATTGAAGTTAGGATTCTTTATCGCCCATTTTTTACCTCCTCTTTGCTGCGGGTCGTAAGCCTTCATACCAGTATCGAAACGCAAGACAAAGAAGTTGAAATCGGCACGCAATCCCAATCCATAAGAGAAGGCAATCTCTTTATAAAAGCGGGAGAAGTCGAAATTGGCTTTCGGATGCGACGCATCTTCATGGAAGGTCCAAATATTGCCGGCATCGACATAGGCTGCCATCTCAAACTTCCAAAACAGCTTCGTCCGGTATTCCAGGTTCATGTCTAACCGGATATCTCCTACTTGGTCGGCAAAAGAGCGGGCATATTCAAGTCCCATGCTGCCCGGCCCCAATGAACGGACTGACCAGCCTCTTACGCTATTGGCGCCACCTGAGAAATAGCTTCGCTCAAAAGGAAGTTTGGTCATGTTCCCATAAGGATACCCCACTCCGACCCCGATTCGATAAGCGACCCTGTTCTTTGCATCCAGGGCAATGTTCTTGCTGAAGTCCACATCCACCTTGGTAAATTGGGCATAAGGAATGCCAAAGAGCGAATAGGATCCTTTATCATTTTTATGCGCTCCTAACACTTTGGAGAAACCATACAGCAGGTTTCCTGCCATCTCCACAGAGACTCGCAGCGAGTGGGTGTTACGGTTCTTGTTTTGCGGCACATAATTATTAAATGTATAGGTGTAGCCAATTCCCAACACAAACTGGTCGGTAAAATTATATTGGCGGGTGGACTCAGGCAAACTGTCCGCAAAGGCTTTGTCTATCTTAGGCAGGTGGACATAATCAATGTCTACCAACTTAAACACATGGCGGGATTGCGTGTTTAGCCGGTCTTGCCAAATATAACTCCAACCTCCTGACAAGATGGTGCGCTGATATTCAGGCCTTGTCTGGAAACTGTAACCGATTTTGAATTCTGTAGTTGCCTTCATGCGGCGTTTGAAAGATTCACTCACGAACGGGAAGACAAACCGGGGGAACATGAGGCCTGTTTCCGCTCCGAACTCCCAGTAATTCCCATCGATGCTGCTCTTGGAAGAGCCCAAGGCTTCATAGGCTCCTCGCACCTTGAAGGAGAAAGTTTCCGAACGGCGGAAAAGGTTGCGGTGCTGGTAATTCACACTCGATGCAAAGCCCAAGTCACCGGCAGAATGGGTTCCTTCCAATTCAACGCCAAACCCTTGCAGTTTCGTCGGGGCAGCCAAAATCGAACAATCCAATTTCAACGAATCGTTCTCTTCTAACTCCCTAAAACGGATATTGATGTTCTTCAATGCACGGAGGCGGGCAAAAGAGGAGTAAGTCTGTTCGACGTTCGATTCATCATATTGCTTGCCGGGTGCCAAATAAACACTTCGGGCAAGAGCGGAAGGGCGGATGAAACGGCGATTGGCATACACGACATAAATATCTCCAGCCTTCATCGTATCGCGCAGGCTCATCGAATTTTCCAATTCCGACTTTAACGGGTCGTAATCGGCAACGACGGTTACTTTATTAATATAGTAAGGACGATGCGCCTCCTCCTTCACGGATCCATCCTCTTTCAAACGTCGATAAGGTTTCAAATACATTTCCAAGTCAACTGCATTCTGGTTGAAGGCGCTATCTGCCATATAAGCCAAATGGTCTTTGTTGAACGCATAATAGCCTTCCCTGCGCACCAACTTTGTCACCCGGCTGCGTTCCAAATCGAGCAAATCCCTGTCAAAAGGATTGCCCTCTTTGACCAACGACACATAATCTTCATTGGAAGGTTTGAACATATTGGAGAGCCAATTACGTTTCTTCGGCGGAATATGCGCAATGCTATCAATAACCGGGTCACTTATAGCCGTTTGGTAATTACGGATGCGGTAAGGAGTATTGGGATGCAACATGTAAGTCACCACCGCTTTCTTATGGCGCAACGTGTCTATGCGGGTCGTGACATCGGCATGGATGTATCCTTTATTTACCAAAAAGCGTTCCAGTTCATCTGCCGATTGCTCGACCAACATCGTGTCCAGGACAACCGGGGCTTCACCCATTCGACGAAGTTGTTTGTTCACCCACGACTTGTCGTTCTTGCCCGACCAATTATAAAGGTATAATTGCCATTTTATCAACCCGAAAGCCTTGAAGTTCGGCCGTTGGTGCAGGTAATCGCGCAAGTCTGCCTCTTTGAAGTCTTTGTCATCGGACGTAATGACCACCTTGTCCAGCAAATATTGATTGTCCGGAACGTACTTAGTCGAACTACATCCCGTCAAAAGCGACAAGGCAGCAATCACAACGGCAATATATAGCAATCGTATTCTCATTCAATTTTTAATGTGCAATATTCGCAAAATTTCCCAATATCTGCAAATAAATGGTCGGAAAGTTAGCCTAAGGAGGATACAAAAAAGGCCGAGTTGCAAAAGATTCCTTACAACTCAACCTTATTTCTAAAACCATTAATAAGAACCAGCTCTTACGCTTTCAATTCCTTAGTTTTGCCAACTTCACTTTCTTCCTCTTCGTCGTCATCCTCATCCTCTTCCGGCGGGGCTGGCTTGACGAAAAATGCGCTCAGTTCATACAATCCATAAAGAGGGAAAAAAGACAATACCCAATGTGAACGGGTCGCCACTCGGCGTGATGAATGCCGCAGCTACCAACAATCCCACAATGGCGTGCCTCCTATATTTATGGAAGAAGGAGCGGTTCAAAATGCCGACTTGCGACAACAACCAAGAGACCAAAGGCATCTCGAAGACAATACCCATCACGAAAATAAGCATAATGAAGTTGTCCATGTACGATTCCAAAGAAACCTGCTCTGTGATGGCTGCGCTCAACTCATAAGTAGCCAAGAAACGCAAAGTCATCGGGAAGACCAAGAAATATCCGACGGCACATCCCAAGAAAAACATGATAGTTCCAGACAAGAATACCCAACGGACATTTTTCTTTTCATTCTCGTAAAGCGCGGGGCTGACAAATTTCCATATTTCATACATCGTATAAGGAAAAGTCAATAGCAACGCTAACCAAAAAAGAGGTTGACATGTGGGTAAAGAACTGGGAAGCCAACTTGATATTCACCACATCCACCTTGAACGTCTGATTACAGAAGTCCGGCAATATGGAGAAAACAGAGCTTACTTTGCACAACTCCCTGTAGACGATGAAATCGCTATAACAAGGAGCCATTACCACATTATCAAACAACCATGGCATTACGGAGAATGCTCCGATTGCAAAGATAAAAAGAGCTAAAATGATACGAAACAGAGTCCAACGAAGTTCTTCCAAATGATCCCAAAAGGACATTTCATCTTGTTGTTCTTCCATCGCTCATCTTATTTTTTTTCCGAGTTGTCATCGATATTGATGTCGTCCTCGATTCCTTTTACTCCGTCTTTAAAATTCTTAACGCCTTTACCAATACCTTTCATCAACTCAGGAATCTTCTTTCCGCCAAACAATAACAATACAATAATGGCAATAATAATAATTTCACCTGTTCCTAAGTTTCCGATAAATAGCAAATTATCCATAATTTATAATATTTATTTGTTTTAAAAATCAATTTCTCCGGGACAAAGATACAATTTGTAATGAATTTTATCCACATTATTCGGAATTTATTAACTTTGCCACGTCTTAAAAATCTGAAATAAAAAAACGAAAGAATGATGAATGCTTATGTATTCCCATGGTCAAGGGGCACAATTCGTAGGTATGGGTAAGGACCTATACGACAACAATCCTCTTGCTAAAGAGATGTTTGAAAAGGCAAATGAGATTTTGGGATTCCGTATCACGGACTTGATGTTTGCCGGGACAGATGAAGATTTGAAACAAACAAAAGTTACTCAGCCTGCCATTTTCTTGCACTCAGTAATTTTGGCAAAAACAATGGGTGAAGAATTCAAGCCTGACATGGTTGCAGGACACTCTTTAGGTGAGTTTTCCGCATTAGTGGCTGCCGGAGCGTTGTCTTTCGAAGACGGTTTAGTTTTGGTTTCTAAACGTGCAATGGCGATGCAGAAAGCATGTGAATTAACGCCTTCTACCATGGCTGCCGTATTAGCTTTGCCAGATGCAAAAGTAGAAGAGTTGTGTGCAGAAGTGAAAGACGAAGTGGTCGTTTGTGCTAATTTCAATTGCCCAGGCCAAGTTGTCATTTCCGGTTCTGTCCCAGGTGTCGATGCCGCTTGTGCGAAAATGTTGGAAGCTGGAGCGAAACGCGCTTTGAAACTGAAAGTGGGTGGCGCATTCCATTCTCCGTTGATGGAGCCTGCGAGAGCTGAATTGGCTGCTGCCATCGAAGAAACGAAGTTCAACAATCCAATCTGTCCTGTTTACCAGAACGTAAGCACCAAGGGTGAAACCGACCAGGATGTCATCAAAGCCAACCTGATTGCCCAGCTTACCGCTCCTGTCCGTTGGACTCAATCTGTACAGAACATGATTGCCGACGGAGCTACTCATTTCATCGAATTGGGTCCGGGTTCTGTTTTGCAGGGATTAATCAAGAAAATCGACAAGACAGCTACAACTGAAGGTCGTCAATAATCAGAACTCTACCATGATAATATCGAGTCGGCTTGCCAATAGGACTTGCCGACTCGGTTTTATTTGTCAATCACTTTAAACACTATTCTCTTATCCAATATGAGGTATCCATCTGCTTTGTTAGAAAACGCAGTAAATGAATTGGCATCTCTTCCCGGAATAGGAAGGAAAACAGCTCTTCGTCTGGCTTTATACATGTTACGCCGGGAACCCAACTACACGGAAAACTTTTCCAAGGCTTTGGTTGATTTGCGGCTCCATGTCAAATATTGCAAGTTATGCCATAATATTTGCGACGATGATTTATGCTCCATCTGTGCCAACCCCGAACGGGACCATTCATTAGTGTGCGTAGTGGAGAACATCAAAGAGGTGATGGCTATCGAAAACACAGGACAGTTCAAAGGGGTCTATCATGTGCTTGGAGGAATCATTTCACCCATGGACGGCATCGGACGGGCGATTTGCAGATAAACAGTTTGACTGAACGTGTCGCTTCGGGAGAGGTGAAAGAGGTCATCTTGGCATTAAGCACCACGATGGAAGGAGACACGACCAACTTTTTCATCTATCGCAAGTTATCGCCTTTTAATATAAAGATAAGCGTAATTGCCCGCGGCGTTTCCATCGGAGATGAAATAGAATATGCGGATGAGGTGACATTAGGACGATCCATCCTGAACAGAACAAGCTTCAATGATTCAATAAAACTATAAAACAGGATTAGAATATGTACGAAACGCAACTCTCTGTTGTCATTGTCAATTACAATGTAAAGTATTTCCTCGAGCAATGCCTCTGCTCCGTCCAAGCCGCCACACAAGGTTGGGATGTGGACATTTATGTGGTTGACAACCATTCGTCAGATGGTTCTGTTGAATATTTACGTCCTCAGTTCCCCGATGTCATCTTCATGGAGAACCAAGAGAATGTTGGTTTTGCAAAAGCCAATAACCAAGCTTTCCGCATCTGCAAAGGTGAATATGTCTTGATGCTGAACCCGGACACTGCCATTGGTGAAGAGTCGCTCCGCGCCCTCTGCTATTTCATGGACGAACATCCGGAAGCCGGTGCCATCGGATTGAAGATGCTGAATGGAAACGGCATCTTCTTAGCTGAGAGCAAACGATCCTTCCCCACTCCTTGGGTCTCTTTCTGCAAGCTATTCGGACTCTCCAAACTATTCCCCGATTCTCCCAAATATGCCAGTTATGCCCTTCCCTATTTGTCACCGGACGAGCAACATGAGGTCGATGTGCTAAGCGGAGCTTTTATGTTGATGCGGCATGAAGCCTTGGAGAAAGCAGGCTTGCTGGATGAAAAGTTTTTCATGTATGGAGAGGATATTGATTTGTCGTATCGTTTTATCCAAGCAGGCTATAAGAACTATTATATGCCGGAGCGGATGCTCCATTACAAAGGAGAAAGTACGCAAAAAGTCTCTTATCACTTTTTGAAACGTTTCTATGGAGCGATGCTGATATTCTATAAAAAGTATTATCCGGACACTCCTTCATGGCTCAACGGCTTAATAAAGATTGCCATTGTAATGCAAGCGGCAGGGGCTTCCGTCATCAACCTGTTCCATTCAGACCATAAGAAAGTCCATAAGCATCGCCTTTTAATCGTTGCCAGGGAAGAGACATTCGTACAATATAAGAAAGAGATTTTATCCCATTTCAAGAAAACAGAGTTCACCAACCTTTGGAACTTGGATGAAGAGCGGATTACTTCCGCTGAGTGCCGCATGAACCAGATGAAACGTTTTACGGACATCGTTTTCGTCTATCCGGACACGCGGTTCGAGCAAATGTTCCTATTGATGGATTTGATGCCGAATAAGAATTTGGCTTATCATATTTTCCATAAGAAGAGTAAACGAATGGTTTCACCAAGCAAATAAAAACAGAGCGTCATGGCACTACTTTCTTCATCATCCATCCGGTTCCGGGCGATTGAACCGGAAGACTTGGATATCCTTTATCATTGGGAAAACAACACCGCCTTTTGGGAGGTCGGAGTGACATTGGCTCCTTTCTCCAAATACATATTGAGACAATACATCACCGAATCGCACAAAGACATTTACGAACTCCGCCAGATCCGCTTTATCATCGAATTATCCAACACACATACTCCGATTGGTTTGGCAGACCTCTTCGATTTCGACCCGCATAACAGCCGTGCAGCCATAGGAATCTTGATTGACTCACCTTTTCAAAAGAAAGGTTATGCCAAACAAGCCTTAGCACTTTTGGAAGAATATGCTTTTTCATTCCTGAAAATACACCAGTTATATGCACATATCCCTGAAAAAAACCAAGCCAGCCTCCAATTGTTCTTAAAGTCGGGTTATGGCGAACATGGGATATTCAAAGAGTGGCTCCGCACCATCGACGGTTATCAAGATGTCCGTCTCCTTCAAAAGATCAATTCAAATAAGGGTCTTTAGGGAAATGTATCCATTGATGGTATTTCTCTCCTAATTGGAATACGGAGTGCTTCCATAACGATTCATCCGAATCATTCAAGACATGATTGTCATCAGGCATTCCGACAGCCCACGAATCCGCTTTGATTTCCTTCTTCAATTGCTGCGTTTCCCAGCCAGAGTATCCGATAAAGAACTTCACCTTATCGGCTATCTCGTTTCCCGCAAGGATGAATCTCTTCAGCATTTCAAAATCCCCATCAAAGAAAAGATTGTCGGTTATCTGCACCGAGTTAGGAACGACCAAATCTCCCAACGAATGGATAAAGAAGAGCCGGTCGGAAGCAACCGGACCACCCAAATAGATAGGAATATCCGGCAACTCCCGCAATTCCGGGATTACACTGTTTACCGTCAATGACGTTTTCTTATTCAAGATAAATCCTAAACTCCCAGTCTCCGTAGAATGCTCGACCAGCAAAACAACGGAGCGTTTAAAATAGCTGTCCTGAAGAAAAGGTTCAGAAATCAACAAACGCCCCGGTTTGGGTTGCAGGTCGTTATGGGATATCTTAAATATATTGTTGTTGTTTTCAACCATACGAATTAAATGAATTAACGTTTTGTTTCATGATTCTCTTGGAACAATCGCACTCTTTCCTCTAACAATTCATATTGATGATCCTTGATGAAAGAGGTGCAGATTCTCAATCCTTCTTGCACACTGCCGGTCGTTCCCAATGAAATCGCACTGATGCCATAATAAATCAGCTCTTTCATCAGTTCACTCCCCGACATTCCTGGATAAGCGATGGTAAAATAGAAGCCATCCGCAATCGGCTCATCCAAATCGTGGTCGTACACAATCTTGAATCCGTGTTCCGTAAATATCTTCTTCAGCTTAGCCGCCCGCCTTCCATACTCCTTGATATCGGAAACGAAGTCAAGTTGCCCATCGGAAGCCGCTTTGAGCAAAGCTGCCAACGCATATTGTGCCGAATGGCAAGTCCCGGCAGAAAGGGCATACAACACCCGATGGATATAGACCGTACCGAACGTTCCTCCGCCATAACGGGCTGTCAATCCCGGATAAGACTTTTGATACAATTTATCCGATATCGCCGCAAAACCTATGCGTTGTCCGGCATAACTGAACGCCTTCGAACCAGAAATATGCAAAATATAATTGTCGGTATAACGGGCAACAGAGGCTTGGAAAGGAGGTTGGAACGGTTTGCCCAACTCTTTTCGGAAATCCATGGCAAAATAGGCCAAGTCCTCGATGACAATCACATCATACTTGTTTGCCATCTCGCCTATGATTTGTAACTCCTCTTCCGTCAAACAGAACCAAGCCGGATTGTTCGGGTTGGAATAGACAAGAGCCGCAATATTGCCTTGGCTCAAATACTCCTCCAGTTTAGTCCGCAACTTATCTCCCCTGAAATCATACACATCAAATAAAGCATAGTTGTATCCCATCACCTTAATCTGCTGTTTCTGCACAGGGAAACCGGGGTCGATGAACAGGATCGTATCTCTTCCCGGCACGCATTGGCCGCACACTAAAAACGAAGCGAAAGTTCCTTGCATGGAACCAGAGACAGGCACGCATCCTGACGGAGACACATCAATATCAATAAAAGCCTTGATAAACCGGGAGGCTTCCTTCTTTAAATCAGACAGACCATTGATGTTGGGATAAATCGCAGCAATCCCCTGCTTCAACGCATTAATCTCCGCATCCACCCCCACTTGGGAAGGTTTTAATCCAGGAACACCCATTTCCATGTGTATAAATTCCTTGTGGGTGCGTTGTTCCAGCTCAGTTGAAATGGCCACTACTTCTCGAATCGTCGCTTTGCCGAAATCGGGCAAATGGTAACTTGCTATTACCTCTTCTGCTACTTGGTAGTCAATCGGGGTGTTTTTCATCATTCTGTTCGATTTAAATTTATACAATCCTACAAATATATAACTTATTCTAATAAAACTACGATTATCCTTTTTTTCCGATAAAAATCATACATAATAGCACTTTTTACATTCTTAGTTACTACTTTTGTAGGGTTTTAAAAAGATAGTGATGGAACAACATTCTCAAAACATTAACAAAGTTACCGTACGCCCGCTGCAAATGGCGGATTACAAACAGTTGGCCCAGTCATTCAAAAGAGTTTATTCAGATGGGTCAGACGTCTTTTGGACGAAAGAGCAGATAGAAAAACTTTTGACCATTTTCCCGGAAGGACAGGTAGTCACCGTGGTGGACAATAAAATCGTTGGTTGCGCACTCTCTATCATCGTAGATTATGACCGCGTTAAAAATGACCATACTTATGCGGATGTCACTGGCAAAGAGACATTCAACACACACAACCCCAAAGGAAACATCTTGTATGGAATCGAAGTGTTCATTCATCCGGACTATAGAGGGCTCCGTTTGGCTCGACGAATGTATGAATACCGCAAAGAGTTGTGCGAGAGCTTGAACTTGAAAGCGATTATGTTTGGAGGCAGAATCCCAAACTATCACTTATACGCAGACTCCATGCGCCCGAAAGAATATATCGACAAGGTGCGTAAAAAGGAGATTTTCGACCCGGTATTGACATTCCAGTTGTCCAATGACTTCCACGTCCGCAAAGTAATGACCAATTACTTGCCGAACGATGAAGAGTCCAAGCATTATGCGACATTGCTGCAATGGGACAATATCTATTACCAGCCCAAACCGGAAATCATCTCCACCAAGACAACCGTCCGTGTCGGTTTGGTACAATGGCAAATGCGCCCGTACAAGAGCCTGAACGATGTGTTCGAACAGGTGGAATTCTTCGTGGATGCCGTTTCTGATTACAAGAGCGACTTCGTTTTGTTCCCGGAATATTTCAATGCTCCATTGATGGCTAAGTTCAACGACAAAAGTGAATCCGAAGCTATCCGTGAATTGGCGCAATACACCGACGAAATGCGCAAACGCTTCATCGAATTGGCAATCAGTTACAATATCAATATCATCACAGGTAGTATGCCGCAAATCCGAGAAGACGGTTTATACAACGTTGGTTTCCTTTGCAGGAGGGATGGATCTTATGAAACCTATGAAAAGATTCATATCACCCCGGATGAAGCCAAAAGTTGGGGACTTTCGGGAGGCAAAATGGTACAGACGTTCGAGACGGACTGTGCAAAGATTGGTATCTTGATTTGTTATGATGTAGAATTTCCTGAACTGTCCCGCATCATGGGTGACCAAGGCATGCAAATCTTGTTCGTGCCTTTCCTGACCGATACACAAAACGCTTACTCCCGTGTCAAAGTTTGCGCCCACGCCCGTGCCATCGAGAACGAATGTTTCGTTGTGATTGCCGGTAGTGTCGGCAACTTGCCACGCGTACATAATATGGACATACAATATGCCCAGTCCGGAGTGTTTACGCCTTGTGACTTTGGTTTCCCAACTGATGGCAAACGCGCCGAGGCAACACCAAACACCGAAATGATTTTGGTTTCGGATGTGGACTTGAACCTATTGAACGAATTGCATACGTATGGAAGTGTCCGCAACTTGAGAGACCGTAGGCACGACCTGTACGAAGTACGTTTAAAGAATAAGAAGTAAATCGACAATAAGAGTATCTCTGACACATGGCTAAGACAAAAACAGTATATATTTGCTCCAACTGCGGAGCCGATTCCCCCAAATGGATTGGTAAATGCCCCAATTGCGGGGAGTGGAACACCTATGTGGAAGAGACAGTCGTGAAAGAGTCACCAGCGGCTCGAAGAGGAGCCGCTGCCTTTTCCTCCTCAACCAAGCCCCGGCCTGTTTTGCTCCGTGATATCTCAGCTGAAAAGGAGGAACGGTTGGACATGAAGGATGAAGAGCTGAACCGTGTGTTAGGAGGCGGATTAGTCCGCGGTTCCTTAGTCCTGATTGGAGGAGAACCGGGCATTGGCAAATCCACCCTGATTTTACAAACGGTATTGAAACTGCCGGAGCTGCGTGTCCTTTATGTGTCTGGTGAAGAGAGCAGCAAACAGCTGAAGATGCGTGCCGACCGCATCGACCCTGACAACCAAAATTGTTTGATCCTGTGCGAGACCAACTTGGAACAAATCTTCGCCCATATCGAAAACGTCAAACCGGATTTACTTGTGGTAGACTCCATCCAAACGGTTTTCACGGAGAATGTGGAATCTTCCCCAGGAAGCATTACGCAAGTGAGGGAATGTAGCGCAGCCATTCTCAAATATGCAAAAGAGAGCGGCGTCCCGGTGTTGCTCATTGGGCATATAAACAAAGAGGGAAGCATTGCAGGTCCCAAAGTGTTGGAACATATTGTGGATACGGTCTTGCAGTTTGAAGGCGACCAGCACTATATGTACAGGATTTTACGAAGCATCAAGAATCGTTTTGGAAGCACTGCCGAATTGGGCATTTATGAAATGCGCCAAGACGGATTAAGACAAGTGAGCAACCCTTCCGAGTTACTGTTGACACAAAACCATGAAGGTCTAAGCGGAGTGGCAATTGCCGCAGCCATTGAAGGAATACGCCCTTTCTTGATTGAAACACAAGCATTGGTCAGCACAGCCGTTTATGGGACACCCCAACGAAGTGCCACCGGGTTTGACATCCGTAGGATGAATATGCTTTTGGCTGTTTTGGAAAAACGAGCCGGATTCAAATTGGCGCAGAAAGATGTTTTCCTCAACATTGCCGGTGGATTGCGTGTCAACGATCCTGCCATAGATTTGGCAGTCTTGAGTGCGGTACTTTCTTCCAGTTTGGATATCTCCATTGAAACCGGAGTATGTATGGCTGGGGAAATCGGGCTTTCCGGGGAAATCCGTCCCGTCAATCGAATAGAACAACGAATAATGGAAGCCGAAAAATTGGGATTCTCACGGATTATCATTCCGTTCAACAACCTGAAAGGATTCAACGCATCCCCGAAAAGCCGCATAGAAATTGTACAAGTCCGCAAAGTAGAAGAGGCTTTTCGCCAGTTATTCGGTTAATAAATCTTTTTTTTCAGGAGAGTAAAGGAAATAAGCCATAAATATTGTATTTTGGCACAATCAATAGCCACATTTAAAAGCTATCTTTGCACCGTTTTTTAGTGAATTCGAATAAATGGGAAAAAAATTATATGTCTTATTCGTTTTGTCCTTTGTCTCTTTATGTATGTTCGGGCAAAACACAACAATCAAAGGTTTTGTAAAAGATTCGGTCTCTGGCGAACCGCTTCCTTATGTTTCCATCCTCTTTGTAGGAACAACATCGGGAACAACTACCAATGAAAGCGGACAGTTCTCCTACTCAGTGAAAACCTCCTCCAACGAGGTTGAATTTTCTTATATGGGTTACCATACCAAAAAGGTAAAAGTGGTAAAAGGCAAGACCAATACGTTAAACATACTTCTTGCCTCAACAGACATTGCTTTGAATGAAGTGGTAATCAAACCTAAAAAGGAGCACTACAAGAAGAAAGATAATCCGGCTGTCGCTTTTGTGAAAAAAAGATGATTGAATCGCGTGATAGCAATTCTCCTCGCAATCATGATTTCTATAGTTATGACGAATATGAGAAGATTACATTCGGCATGGACGACTATCAACCTAAACAGAAAGCAAACGGGAAAAAGAGCAAATTTGATTTCCTTACCGATTTTGTAGATACGCTTGAAACAGGTACAACCGTCCTTCCTCTTTCTGAAAAGGAACGAATGATGACTGTCTATTATCGCAAAGATCCAAAAAGCGAGAAACAGTTGTTGCGTGCCAACCAGTCGGCTGGTATCGATGAAATATTGTCAAGGGACGAAGTGCAGAAGTTCTTAAACGAAGTATTCCGTGAAATTGATATTTTCCAAAATAACATTCCTCTCTTCTTGCAGCGCTTTGTCAGCCCTCTCTCCCGCATCGGACCGGACTACTACAAATATTATTTGTTGGACACTGTGGAAGTGGCTGGCGTGAAATGCCAAGATTTGGGATTTGTCCCGTTTAACTCCGAGACATTCGGTTTTACCGGACACCTGTTCGTGGCTCTTGACTCCACCTATTTCGTCGAGAAAGTCATTATGAATGTCCCGAAGGACATTAACTTGACCTTTGTCCACGGTATGTGTATCGAACAACGCTTCAAGCGCACGGAAGATGGCACACGATTGAAAATGAAAGATGATATCGCTGTTAATTTCAAGATAACAGAGAAGTCCAAAGGCATGATGGCTCGACGAATGACCGTCTATAGCAATCATAGTTTTGATGCACCGGATGAACAGGTGATGAACTATTTCTCGAATGATGCGCCGGTTATTGTGGAGAAATTCGCATATAACCGAGACAAAGAGTATTGGAGGGAAAACAGGCCTTCGGAAGGTGTGAAGAAAAACCCGAACACCGTGGCTGCGATGATGGCAAAGTTCCGGGCTATTCCTGTGTTCCATCTGACAGAGCAGATTGTTTCGGTTTTGGTCAACGGCTACATTCCTACCAATACCATTCCGGAAAAGAACAAGTTTGAGATTGGTCCGATGAATACACTTATCAGTGGAAACAGCATTGAAGGCGCACGTATCCGTACAGGTGGAACAACGACTACTACATTCAATAAACGATGGACATTGGAAGGTTATGCTGCATACGGAACCAAAGACCGTGAATGGAAATATGACGGGATCGTGGAATACTCTTTCATTGATAAGAAGCAATACCGCAAAGAGTTCCCAGTCCATTCCATCCGTGCGGAATACCAATATGACATCAACCAATTAGGACAGCATTATTTATATACCAACAAAGATAATGTCTTCCTCTCTTGGAAACGTCAGAAAGATACAAGGGCAACTTATTTACGCAAAGCGGAATTGACTTATACAAACGAGCATTACAATGGTATTTCCTATTATGCTGTCTTAAGGAACAAGCGGGAATATTCGACACCGTTTACCGAGTTTAACAAAATCGGTGCAGATGGTTCCATCCAACCGCTTAAGCACTATGACATGTCGGAAATAGAGTTGAATTTCCGTTATGCCTATAATGAGAAGTTCTATCAAACTCGTGATATTCGTTATCCGATTACTTTTGATGCGCTCATATTCAGTGTGAACCATATAATGGCAAAGAAAGGGCTTTTAGGTTCTTCCTATAATTACCAGCGCACGGAAATAGGAATCCAAAAACGTTTTTGGTTTTCTGCTTTCGGCTATGTGGATTTGATTACCAAAGCTGGAAAGGTTTGGTCGAAGGTGCCTTATCCATTGTTATTCCTGCCGAATGCCAACTTGTCTTATACGGTTCAGCCGGAGTCTTACACCAATATGAATGCGATGGAGTTCTTGAGCGATGAATATGCTTCTTGGGACTTCACCTATTATATGAACGGAAACTTATTGAACCGCCTGCCTTTGATTAAAAAATTAAAATGGCGTGAGGTGTTTGCGTTCCGTGGTCTATGGGGACATTTGACCGACAAAAACAATCCGGCTATTGACCCGGAAGGACTTTACCAATTCCCTGAAAACTCATTCACGTTGGGTAAAGAGCCTTATATGGAAGCCAGTGTGGGTATTGAAAACATATTCAAGTTCTTGCGCTTAGATTATGTTTGGCGTCTTAACTACCGGGACAATCCGGGCATCCAAGAGCGAGGAATCCGCTTCAGAATGAAAATGTCATTCTAAAACGAATATATAAAGGGGCTGCGTCAAATGATGTTGATGCAGCCCCTTTTTATTTCTCCTCCGCAACGAGTCTCTTAAAACACCGTTTTAATACTGTTTTAATACTGTTTAAACGGCGTTTAAATAGCAACAACAAATTCCATTCTGCTTTGCAACTCCTTATTTTCCACTGAACCTTCCGGTCACACCTGTACTACTATGCACCTTGGCTTTCTCCCGTATCTGCTTACCAAAAGAGTATGACAGGCTCAAACTAACGGAAGTCCGGAACGTGTGATCCTTATACCGGGTCGTCATTCCATCATTGGAATAATAAGTTCCGGTAGGAGATATGGGAATGATATTATACATATAAAGACCAACACCCAATTTGCCATCCAACAACGAATAGTTCAAGCCTCCCCGCAAAAAACCATAAGCATCAAGCTTCTCAAACGGAGTTTTTCTCGGTGTCACCACACTGCCGAAAAGAGAGCCCGTAAAACGTTGTTGTTTGTCAAAGATAAACGAAAGCTGCATCATTTGGCTATATTGTGTGTTCTTGTTGACTCTGCCTTCAAACCCTTTTATCATTTTAGGATCATTATGAGTAAACGAACCTATCAGGGTTGCTTTCATCCAACGAAAAAGATTCCAATTCAACATATACCCCAACTGTAACGACTTCTGTTCGTATGCGTTCTCCCATTTGTACAAGGAAGTTCCATCCGCAGTCATCTTCAATACCTCGGCTATCTGGTCATTGGATGCAGAATATGCTGCATTCAAACGGGCAAATCCTTTGGAAAAGCTCTTTTGATAGGAAAGCTCCACCTTGTTGAAATAGCTTGGACGAAGTGTCGGAGTTCCCTCCCGTGCCACATACGGACTACTATACAAACGGAACGGATTCAGGTAAGACATCCAAGGACGGATTATCGAACCGATATAAGCCAACTCCAGCTGATTTGTTTCTCTGAAGCGATAGGAAAGCCTCATGTCAGGAAACAAACGTCCGTAATTATCATCTTCTTTTTTGTACATAATCGGAAACGCCTTGGGTAAAAGTATATTCATAACGTCCACCCAAACGCATATCCAAGCATCCAAAGAACGTATGCGTCAATACAACGTAAGCCGCCAAGCAATCCTCATCGTAATCAAAATGGTTGTCTTGCGTATCCATATTCGTATAGTCATACATGCTCTCATTAACAATAGAGCTGAATGAGCCTTTTGTCCCCATCTTCAGCATATATTGTGATGGCAAATGGAAAGTTTGGTCAAATGCAAAACTGACCCCTCTCATGTGACGCCATTCCTGATTTAAGAAATGATAGTTGTCCTCTACCAAAATATTGTCCAATGCATCATATAAATCAGAGGTAAAACGGTAATCCACCTCTTTTCTCTGGTTGTAATAGTCAACGATTAACTGGGAATTAGCTTTATCGCTCCATTTGCGGTCAATATAGACACTGGCATTCCAATTGCGTTGGGGCTGTTTTTGACGGAAAGTGGACAATTGCTTCTCACCAGAAGCATCCAACAGGTGCGAGAAGATATGGTCTATCCCATGATTCCGCCCATGATTGTCTGAAAAGGAAGCATCTACACTTATGACGGAACGGCTATCAAGCGTATAATCCATCCCCAAATGGGCACGCCACTCCCTTTGCTTGTCCCAAGTCTCGGAGCGGCTATCTCTCCGTATATTTGTGTAATAATATTCATTGGTTTGCCAACCATATTCATTTACATGATTATAACCTACACTCAATACAGAAGTGAATCTTTTCCGGTTATATTTCAAATTTAAACTTGTCTCATTGGAGACATTATCCGAAACGGTAAAACTGTTTGACACATCACCTCCGACAAAGTTCTCCTTTGGTTTGTCCAAAATGATATTGAGAATACCAAAATTGCCGGATGCATCATATTCCGCTCCGGTATGATAAATTACCTCTATTTTCTTTATCTCCGAAGCACTGTAAGAACTCAACAAATTAGAAATCTGGTTGTCTGGAATCTGCTTCAACCGACCATTTATCATCACTTTCAGACCACCTTTCCCAATGATGCTGACATTTTCCTTGTTCACGATAACCCCGGGCACATCCCGCAGCACTTCTTTCAAAGTATTCTTTCCATTGCGGATCTGGGTAGCATCCACCACATACCGGTCAGATTTCAGGGTTATCAATTTCTTGTCCGCCTTCACCATTACTTCTTGCAGCAATATCGAATCCGAAACTGCCACCTCTTCCCTCTTTTCCTGTGCATACACAAGTAAAGAACAACAGCATAACAGAAATACGATTAGATGTTTCATAGCAACACGAATTATATATTTACACATAGAACAACCAATAAAAGAGTTTTATATAAAAAGCCAACGCTTTTTCAGACATTTTCGTTTTATAATATATAGTACCCAAATGCGAACATATCAGATACTGTATATTATAATCTTCACTGCCTTTAGCCACATCCATCGCCTCCACATATAACTCCGCAGCTTCTGCATGATTTCCTAAATCATATTCCACCCTGCCATTTGTGTACAAGGATCGTGCCAAACGCAAGTCGTCTCCGCTGTGCCGGAAATAATCCACCGCTAACGAAATCAACGAATCCGATTGATGCTTGACATAACATTTGTCTTCCGCCTGTGTAAGCAACAGGTAGTAAAGAGCCTTATCTTGCTTGGAGTAATCCTCTGCATTGATTTTGCGGAGCACCCGGAGCGCACTGTCCGGCTTTGCCTGTATAAACGCCTCCACTTCCGTCAATTCCGGAGCATAATTCTCTCCGGTGCAACTTACCAGCAGCAAGGCATATATAAAAACAGATAGTAGCACTTTTCCTCTATAGGGTTTCATATTTTCGCATTTCATCATAAAGTAAAAGCAAAAATATTGTAAATTTTCTTTTTTTGCAAGCACCAATTACATTTTTACAGATTGAATGAAGAATCTATGCCAAATACCGTACACCCACGAAAAAACAAATCTATTTTTCCTCCGCAACGAGTCTCTTAAAACACCGTTATAATGCTGTTTTAATACTGTTTAAACGGCGTTTAAATAGCAACCGTTGTTTTAAAAAAAACATTGGACGTTTTTGAAAAAACATTGGACGTTTTCAAAAATTCCTCGTGATGTTTTTTTCAAAACAACGGTATGTTTTTTTCGCCCTATAACTCCAGACTTATTCCATATTAGGCACAACAGGATGAATCTCTTGACCGACAAAATCAACTGGATATTGTGCTCCTTCCGATTCCAAAGCAGCAACCATCTTCTTAATCATCTCCACACACTTTCCTTTGTTCATGCGAGACAAATCATTCTGCTCTTTTTCATCTGCGGACAAATCATACAAGGCAAAGTCCGGACGCTCAGGACGCTCAGGATTGTAGTAGTAAATCAATTTCCATTTATCCTCACGATAGACAGTAAAATAACTGCCATAATGGTTGTGAGGGAAGTGCATCAAAAATGTATTCTGACGAGAATCATCTGTTTTCCCATTTAGGAGAGGCTTTAAGTCCACTCCGTCTACAGGATGAGATTGTGGAATTTCCACTTTCGCCAAAGCAGCCAAAGTAGGATAAATATCCGTGACCCTTCCAAACTGCGTTTGAACTGAACCTCCTGCTATCGGCAACTCTTTTTGCAGCTTGCTCTTGCCATTGACATGCGCCCAGCCGATAATACAAGGGACACGCATTCCTCCTTCAAATTCCGTTCCTTTCTTTCCTCTCAAAGGAGCAGAAGAGGCATATCCTCTGGCATCTCCCAACGGAGCATCCGATCCATTATCTCCTAAAAACAAAATCAAGGTATTTTGAGCGACACCTTTCTTCTCCAAATGTTCCATTATATCCCCCAAGGATTTATCCATTCCCTCAATCAACGTTGCAAAGTTCTTTGCCAAATCGGATTTGTCTGAATCCTTGTAGCGTGATGCGAAACGTTTGTCCGCCTCGAACGGAGCATGGACTGCATAATGGGACATATACAAAAAGAAGGGTTGCTTTTCAGCAATGGCTTGGTCGATTTGCGCATTTGCCTCCAAGGTCAAAGCATCCGACAAGAAAGTGTCCGTTCCATGGTATTTCTCCAATCCGGGCACAGCCCTTGATTTATTGCCACGGATATTTCCATAACCATTCTCACCCAAATAACTGCCCGGCTGGCCAATGGAAGAACCTGCTATATTCACATCAAAGCCGATATTCTGAGGATATTCTCCTTCGCTGCCAATGCAACCAAAATGGGCTTTCCCCACATGGATTGTCTTATAACCTGCCTCTTTGAGCATCCTTGGCAAAGTAAAATCGTTCTTTTTCAACCCTTGCCAATTCCATTCATAAGGTCCGTATTGATTCCTGTTGTTACTTTCGGAATTGATCCAATTGGTCGTATGATGGCGGGCTGCATCCTGCCCTGTCATGATGGATGCACGGGAAGGCGAACTCACACTCTGGGCATAAAAAGTAGAGAAGCGGACTCCCTGTTGTGCCAGTTTCTCCATATTCGGCGTATGATACCAATCATTCAACGGATGACGCACAACATTCCCCTCTGCATCTGTCAGGAAAGGCAAAGATGTGTCCATTACTCCCATATCGTCCACCAAGAAAAGTATGATATTGGGGCGTTCTTGAGCCGCCACGGACAAAGGGAGGGAGAGCAACAATGTTTCTATTAATCTATTCTTCATACTTATCACTATATCATATAAAAAGAGATTGCCAAGCTGTATATACTACAAATTGACAATCTCTAAAAATAAAATGAAAAATCTCTTTTACTTAGCGTAGCTTACAGCACGAGTTTCACGAATTACCGTAATCTTAACCTGACCCGGGTAAGTCATTTCATCCTGGATCTTCTTAGCGATTTCGTTAGACAAGCTTTCTGTTTCCTTATCGTCAATCTTGTCCGCACCGACGATGACACGCAATTCACGACCAGCCTGGATAGCATAGGTCTTTACAACGCCCGGGTAAGAGAGGGCTAACTGTTCCAAGTCATTCAAGCGTTTGATATATGCCTCAACGATTTCACGGCGTGCGCCCGGACGTGCTCCGGAAATAGCATCACAAACCTGTACGATTGGAGCCAACAGCGTCTGCATTTCCACTTCGTCATGGTGAGCGCCTACGGCATTGCAGATATCCGGTTTCTCTTTATATTTCTCGCAAAGCTTCATGCCTAAGATTGCGTGCGGCAATTCCGGTTCGTCATCAGGAACTTTTCCTATATCATGCAACAAACCTGCCCTTTTCGCTTTCTTCGGGTTCAAGCCCAACTCTGAAGCCATAATCGCACATAAGTTGGCTGTTTCACGTGCGTGCTGCAACAAATTCTGTCCGTAGGAAGAACGATACTTCATTTTACCAATCAGACGAATCAACTCAGGATGCAATCCATGCACACCCAAATCGATAGCAGTACGTTTACCCGTTTCGATAACTTCATCTTCCACTTGCTTCCGTACTTTGTTCACCACCTCTTCGATACGAGCCGGGTGGATACGTCCGTCCTGTACCAATTGATGCAAAGCCAAGCGGGCTACTTCCCTTCTTACCGGGTCAAAGCCTGACAAGACGATTGCTTCCGGAGTGTCATCCACAACGATTTCAATTCCAGTAGCCGCTTCCAAAGCACGGATGTTTCGACCTTCACGTCCAATGATACGACCCTTTATTTCATCTGATTCGATATGGAATACCGTGATTGAATTCTCAATGGCAGTTTCAGTGGCAACCCTTTGGATAGACTGGATGACAATCTTCTTAGCCTCCTTGTTGGCAGTCATCTTTGCCTCTTCCAAGATATCATTCACATAAGAAGTGGCTTCCGATTTCGCTTCATCTTTCAAAGATTCGATCAAACGTTCCTTCGCTTCAGTGGCAGACAAGCCGGACAAGCTCTCCAAATGCTCCACCTCTTGCTGGTGCAATTTTTCCAATTCAACCTTCTTCTTATCGACCAATTCCAATTGGGCAGCCAAATTTTCTTTCACCGCCTCAACCTCATTGTGCTTGCGCTGCAACTCTTCCTGGCGCTGGTTGATGTTCACTTCGCGCTGTTTCAACTTTGCTTCTACAGATTGAATCTTAGCGTTGCGTTGAGCAACCTGCTTTTCCAAATCTGCTTTCAGATGAATGAATTTCTCTTTCACCTCCAGCAGTTTATTTTTCTTTATCACTTCCGCCTCTTTTTCCGCCTCACGAAGCATCGCCTCTGTTCTCGACTTCAAAAGATAGCGCATTGCCAGCCATACAATCAACCCACCCAATAAAAAGGTTACTATTGATATGATTATATACATTCCCATTTAATTAATATTTAAAATTCAAATTCTATTTACACAAAACAAAAAAGCACTACTCGGACATGGCAAGCCATGTAAGCAGTGCGGAAATCCAATACTTCTTATGTCTTATAAATTATTCTGTATCTTTCAGGTACTTTTCCAGTTCATTGTCCAACTCTTGGATTTTCTCTTCAAAAGGACTCATATCGTTCTTCTCTTCCATTTCCAATTGTTCTACAACAGCCTGAAGAGCTATCAATGCCAATATATCCTGTTTCTCCAGCGGTGTCTCATACTTACCTTGATACGCCATGACCTTCTTGTCTATCCATTTAGCCGCCTTTCGGAACATCTCCTCTTCGTCTCTGCGTATCATTATGGAATAACGTTTCCCCGCCACCAATATATTTATAAGAAATTCATCGTCCATCGCTCTATTCATTTAACAGCGTGATGCACTTATCTACTTCCCGCACCAATTTTGACAATCGCATCTTGGCGTTCTTCAAGTCTCCTTCTCGCACAGAAAGGACTTGTGCCGTCAGCATATTATCACATTTAGCGTTCAACTCGTCAATCTGGGAGATAGCATCATCCAACTCTGAGTTTTTTTGCACCAAAGCCCCCTCCAGTTCTTTAATTTTCAACTTCTGATGGTCACACAAAGTCATCAATTCTCTAAGCCGAACTTCAAACAGCACAAGGAGTCTTTTACTATCTTCTGTCATTTCACGCTAAAATTGTGTTACAAAAGTAAGATTTAGATTTTAAAATTGCAATTTTTCACCTATATTATTTTGGACATGCTCTCTTTTTTTCTTACAAGTCGTGGTTCTCTTCACCTTTGGGCACAAAAAAAGGCCATCCTTTTCCGTTTGAAAGAACGACCTTACACTACTAACTTTAATAAAATGATTAGCCAATCAAAGAAACATATATTTCTCCATCGGTCTCCTCAAATGCTAACTTTCCTTCTTTAGCTAACCAACCCATCGCAGCATACATATCTTTTTCTGCTTTGATTTTTGTTGCTTTTTTCAATGCTTTGAGGCTCATCTTGCCTCCTTCGTTCAACGCATTCCAAACTTTGCCTGCGTTTGTTCCAATTAATTCAATCATCTTTCCGATTTTTTCGATTACTGCCGCAAAAGTACGAATTTAATAGCGAACTATCAAGCAAACAGCAAAATAATTCACTTTATATATGGATAATCTTCCGATTTTCTTTTGTGATTAACTCAACTTCCGCCTCTTCGACATGCACATATTTACGCAACAAGGCGAGGGAATATTCTCCAGCTTCCTTCAATCCCTCCAATCCGGAATATCCGTTGATAATCATGAGCAGCCGTGAGGTTTCCAATCCTATCTTCGTGCGTTCCTCGTCGCTGGTCGGTGTTCCGATCCCGCCAACGGCATCGCGATAGATGGGAAGCCCGGCAATGTTGAGTTCCCCCCTGCCTATGCCATGATAGAGTTCTCCCTCTTTTCCGACACCCAACACCAACTCTCCGCCTTCGATTTTGTCCCTGTCGAAACCGCCAATGGAGTAACCCGTATGGAGTGACACCAAGTTGATCAAATCCACCAACGTGTCAATCTTATAGAGAGAAAGCCCTTTCACAACTCTCCTGCGCAACGACTCTGCCGACGGGCGATAACGATTCGGTTCTTTCCCCAAAGACTTGTATGCCGTCCGTGTGGCAGCAATGGGAGACCATTTGTTAATCTCTTCCATTTTCACTCCTTGACGGATTCCTTCTTCTTCCGCCAAAATCTCTTTCCACAAAGCAGCATCCGGCTCACTGTTCCTCACCGCACATTCAATGGCCAAGACATGCAAATCGGGAGCAGCATGTGTTATCGCTTCCGACAAATCTATTCGTATCATTCTTTTCCTCCTTGTATCCTAATGCCGGACAAAATCCGTCCGCTGTTGATTCCCAATCGTCGTGCAGAAAAGAGTTCGTCCACCTGCTCATAAGTACACAGGTCAGCTTGCAAGATATGCGACTCCTCTACACCTTCATAAAGAAGCTGCAAACGATTGGCTCTCCATAAATCAATATGATATTTATGCGTATCGGGATGAATCCAAAACAAGGTTTCCGTATCCTCCTTTGTCCACACCTCCGATGCCCTAAAAGTTTCCACTAATTCTGTTCCGACCTCAAACGATTTCAAGCTGATAGAAGGGACCAATGGCTGCTTGCAAACAAGAGACGTCACAACCATATATCTCCACCATCCTTTTGATTGTCTTTTGCACAATAGCGGCAACTGTGCCTCGCCAACCGGCATGGACTGCTGCCACGACTCGCTTGTCGGATGCGTAAAGCAAGACCGGGACACAATCGGCTGTTGAAACAGTCACATAGAAGTCCGGTACATGAGTCATCAAAGCATCTATTCCCTCCAACGAGCGAACCTGCTCAACCGGGCCTTGTGCCAACCATGCCTCATCAATGACGGCAATCCGGTCGGAATGTGTCTGGTGGGGTGTTATCAACCGGCTTAGGTTGATTTGCAATGCTTCACACAAGATGCGCCTGTTCTTATCAATGTTTTCAGGCAAATCGGTTGTGTAAAGCCCCGGATTCATGCCAGCATAGTTTCCTGTGCTTACCCCGCCTCTCCGGGTGGTTATAAAATGAGAAATGTTGCAATCAACCATCCATTCGGGGAATTGCAACACTTCAAGGTTATCATTCAGGTTGACCCTCTTCATCGTCATAGCCGTCTTCTCCTTCAGCCATCTCCTCTTCGTCCCAATCTTCGTATTCAACAAAGTCTTCCTCATCATCTTCCTCTATTGGGATATCAAAGTCTTCATCGTCGAATGTCAACTTAGAAACGTCTATATTCTTGTGGACAATTCTTTCTGCTTCATGGAACGACTCCTTGTTCAGCTCTTTCCAAAGCAAATCCTTCAACTCTTGCAATCCTTGATGAGCCACACCGGAAATGAAGAGATGGGGAACATCAGCCGGCAATTCAGCTTCCATCTCACGCTTCAACTCCTCATCCAACATATCAGACTTGGATATTGCTAAGACTCTTGGCTTTTCAGCCAAATCCGGATTATACTTCACTAATTCGTTGCATAACACCTCATACTCCTTGCGAATGTCATCGCTATCGGCAGGAATCATGAAAAGTAGCAACGAGTTCCGTTCTATGTGTCGCAAGAAACGCAATCCCAACCCTTTTCCTTCACTGGCTCCTTCGATAATCCCAGGAATATCCGCCATGACAAAAGAACGATTGTCACGATAGCTTACAATGCCCAAGTTAGGTTCCAACGTTGTGAATGGATAATTGGCAATTTTAGGCTTGGCAGCCGACAGGACTGAAAGCAGGGTGGATTTGCCAGCATTGGGGAAGCCGACCAAGCCTACGTCCGCCAAAAGTTTCAACTGCAAGATAACGAAACGCTCTTCTGCCGGTTCACCTGGCTGCGCATAACGAGGAGCTTGATTGGTTGCTGTACGGAAATTCCAATTCCCCAAGCCACCTTTACCACCTTTCAGCAAGCGGACCACCTGTCCGTCTTCTGTCACATCACAGATGAATTCTCCGGTTTCAGCATCGTACACGACCGTACCACACGGCACTTCTATCGTGCGGTCCTCTCCGTCTTTTCCGAAGCTACGTTTCGCACCTCCGCCTTCTCCGCTTGTCGCCAAGATATGACGCTCATACTTCAAATGGAGCAAAGTCCAGTAATTCCGATTACCACGAAGGTAAACATGACCTCCTCTTCCCCCGTTACCTCCGTCGGGACCGCCTTTCGGAATGTATTTGGCACGGCGAAAGTGAGAAGACCCGCGCCCGCCTTTACCCGAGCGGCAATAGATCTTTACATAATCTACAAAGTTAGATTCAGCCATCTTAATATCAAATTATTTGTTCTACTTAGCTGCGTAAACACGTGACGCTTACGCCTTTCCTAAAAACAAAGAATGAAAAGGAAAAACGACGACATAGCCATCTTTCCTTTTCATTCCATTATAGTCTTTATTATTTAACTGCGTTGATAGCTTCTTTTATACGGCCGAAGATTTCTTCGATTGTGCCCATACCTTTGATAGCTACGTGCTTGCCTTCATTCACATAAAAATCAGCCAAAGGAGCTGTCTGCTTGTGATAAACATCCAAACGAGATTTGATTGTTTCCAAGTTGTCATCAGAACGTCCGGAAACTTTTCCGCGCTCCAACAAACGTTTGATCAACTCATCTTCGTCAACCTGCAAGTTCAACATGACAGAAACATCTGTGCCGCGCTCGTTCAACATCTTCTTCAATGCTTCTGCTTGAGGGATTGTACGAGGGAAACCATCAAAGATAACACCTTTAGAACCTTCTTTGCTATCCAATACTTTAGCCAACATATTAACAATCAATTCATCCGGAACCAATTGTCCTTTTTCGATAAAGTCCTTGGCAATTTTACCCAATTCTGTCTCATTTTTCATTTCTGAGCGCAAAACATCACCTGTTGAGATATGATCTAATCCGTATTCTTTGATAATCAATTCGCTCTGTGTTCCTTTACCTGAACCTGGAGCACCGAAAATAACTACGTTCAACATAATATAATCTTATTCTATTTAAAAGTTAGAAATTACTCTTCATCAATCACGTAAATATCACGATAAGCACGTCCCATGCCATCATAGTCCAAACCATGTCCCACGATGAACGCAGGCGGGATATTTATACCTACATAATCCGGCTTCAAATCACACTTCAAAGATTCCGGCTTGAACAACATGGTAACCAACTTCACATCGTCTGCTCCCCTTGCTTTCAAATGAGCCAACAAGCTGTGCATGGTAAAGCCCGTATCGATAATGTCCTCAATCAATATGATGGTCCTGCCTTTGATTTCCTCTTTGATAGGCATCACCTCCTTGAGTACTCCGGTGCTGCTTGTTCCTGAATAGGAGGAATAACGGGCAAATGTTATCTCATACGAATCGTTCAATTCCGACATCAATTCGGAAGCAAACATGAATGCGCCGTTCAACACACAGACGAACAACACATCTTTGCCTTCAATGTCGGCACGGATTTCTTTGGCGATACGCGCAATCGCCTTTTTTATATCCTCCTCTGGGATATACAATTTAAAGCTCTTATCTTTTATGCGAATGTTAGCCATACATATCTTAAATTAGGTATAACAGTTCGCAAAGGTACAACTTTTCTAACGATTATTCCCCACAGAGGCAAAGAAACGAAAAATAATTCTTATGTGCATAAAAAACGGGCTGTGCCTAAACTGTTGTTCTGATGCAACCCGTTTAAGGAGTGTCAGGATTAGCAAAAAGTCAGATGCTAAGGTTGTATCCCGAAAGCAATGCAGCTGTTTGCAAAACTGACACGCCGTCTTTGGATTTTTAACTATACAAATACCTCTTAATGCTCCTCTTCGGAGTCTTCTCAAACTCCTTCGGATGGATAACCAGAGAGGTAACCGCCTCATAAGGAGCCAAAAGCTTGTTCAAATCCTTGCGGTTCTGCTCCATCACATCTTCTATGTTGTCGGATGAGATACCAACGGAACCAATCGCTTCATAATCGGGATAAACCAGCCCCACCAATTTGCCGTTTCTCTCCACCACGATGCTTTCCAACACGAATGGGAAATTGTTCAGTTTGGATTCAATCTCCTCTGGATAGATGTTTTGCCCATTGGAACTCAAAATCATCGTTTTGTTTCGGCCACGTATATAAATGCGGTTATCTTTGTCTATCGTTCCCAAATCACCGGTCTTCAACCAACCGTCTTCTGTGAATGCGTTCCGGGTTGCCTCTTCATTCTTGTAATAACCTTTCATGACGTTCTCGCCACTTACCTGGATTTCCCCTACCTTATTATATGGGTCATCCGAGTCAATGCGGACACGCATGATTCCTTTCAAGATTTGTCCACAAGAAGTCAACACATACTCCTCATGGTTGTCATAGCTAATCAACGGAGCACATTCCGTCATTCCATAACCGATAGTGAACGGGAAATTAATTTTGTAAAGGAAATCAGCCACCTCTTGGTTCATGGCTGCTCCTCCGACAATGATTTCCCTGAACTGTCCGCCCAAGGCTTCAACCAGCTTGCTCCGAATCATCGTGTAGACTTGGTTGCGAACCAAAGGAATGTTCATCGCCAATTTCACAGTTCGCTTGCTCAACTGCGGGGCAATCATGTTTTTATAGATTTTCTCCAAGATCAAAGGAACGGTCAATATCAAATTAGGTCTCACCTCCTCAAAGGCTTTGAGCAGGATTTTAGGAGATGGCAATTTACCTAACAGATAGACATGGACACCAAAAGCCATCGGAACCAGCAGGTTAAAGGCACAGCTATACGCATGAGCCAATGGCAAGAAGCACAATTCGCGATCGCCACTAAACAACAAGTCCAATGTCTTCGCATAAGTGACATTACCTGCCAAATTGTTACCCGTAAGCATCACGCCTTTGCTGAAACCGGTTGTGCCTGAAGTATAATTAATCAGAACCACCTTGTCATTGCCTTGGTCTGCATAACGGATATCCTTCTTGCTAAACCCTTCCGGATATCTCTTCGCAAACAAATCATCCCAAGAACGAAGGGTCTCTTCTGCTTTTTCGCCCTCTTTCTGATAAACGCATTCAAAATTGCTCAAAGAAAAAATGGATCTGATTTGCGGCATCTTCTCCCTCTTCAAAGATCTCAACACCTTGTCCGAAGAGAACAACATCACAGACTCGGAATGGTTCACGATATGCTGCACATCGTTGGGATTGAAGTCCTGCAAAATAGGGACAATCACTGCGCCATAAGTCACCACTGCCATATAAACAACGCACCAATTGACGCAATCCTTGCCGATTAAGGCTATTTTATCACCCGGTTGAATCCGACATTCATCAAAAAGGACATGAAAGCGAGCTACCTCTCTTGCCAACTCGCCAAAAGACAAAGTTTTATTTTCTCCGTAATCAGACAATGCTGGCAACGCCCAATTTTCCTTGAAACTGTCCTCATACAACTTAATAAAGTTCTCCTTAATCATCTATTTAGCATTTAATATTGCGCAAATATATACCATTTTGTGCAATTATGCAAACAGCCGGGGCAATTTGTTCCTTTATCAAATCCTATCCAAGACTTTTTCAATCAATGATTTTATGATTTCTTGATAGTCTGTGTTCATATTTTCAGCAACCCTTCCGGCAATGATTCCACAAACGGTCATGGCCCGGTGTCCCATCAAAGCTGCCAATCCGGACAAGGAAGAGCTTTCCATTTCAAAGTTGGTGATACGGTACTTCTCCCACTCGAAAGCTTCAATCTTCTTGTTCAATTGAGGGTCTTCCAAGCCCAAACGCAGCTCTCGTCCTTGAGGACCATAGAAACCGTTGGCGGCGATGGTGATACCCTTTTGGATATCATCTCCGCAGATTTGCTCAATCAAGGAGGCGTTAGCCGAAACGACATAAGGACGGATATTCGGAATCTTCCATTCCAACTGCCGGGACAGTTCTTCCTCGAAACGCAAATCACGGACACGCTCGTTGTCTTTATAGAAATAGAGCACACCGTCGAATCCTATCGACTTCTCCGCTGCTACAAAACTGCCTATCGGCGTATAGGGCTGCAAACCTCCGCTTGTGCCGACACGCACCAATGTCAAACAGCGTTTCTCCGGCTTAATGGTTCTTGTCTTGAAATCTATGTTCGCCAAAGCGTCCAACTCGTTCAATACGATGTCTATGTTATCAGTTCCTATTCCATGGGAGACAATCGTGAGGCGTTTCCCCTTATAGGTTCCCGTCACTGTATGGAATTCACGACTGGAAATATCACACTCTTTGGTGTCCAAATAGGCGGCAATCATGGTCACTCGGGCAGGATCGCCCACCAATATCACTTTGTCCGCCAATTGTTCCGGCTTGACATGCAGATGGAATATACTGCCATCTGAATTGATTATCAGTTCTGATTCTGGAATAACTCTCATAAACTACTCCCCTTTCACAGATTTAGAAGAAGCGTTGGTTGATACCGGTTTGGCTATTGCTTCACGCATAGATGTATCCGCTTCTATATTTTTCATTCGATAATAATCCATCACGCCCAAATTGCCTGTACGGAATGCATCCGCCATGGCTTTGGGGACTTCCGCTTCCGCTTCAATCACCTTGGCACGTGCTTCCTGCGCTTTGGCCTTCATCTCTTGTTCCAATGCCACAGCCATAGCCCTGCGCTCTTCAGCTTTTGCCTGGGCGATGTTCTTATCCGCTTGCGCCTGGTCCATCAACAGATAGGCTCCGATATTCTTACCTATGTCGATATCCGCGATATCAATGGAAAGGATTTCAAAGGCTGTTCCTGCATCCAACCCTTTCCTCAACACCAACTTGGATATGGAGTCTGGATTCTCAAGCACGGACTTGTGTGATTCAGAAGAACCGATAGAGGAGACAATGCCCTCTCCGACACGTGCCAACACGGTCTCTTCTCCCGCTCCACCTACCAACTGCTTGATATTGGCACGGACAGTGACCCTTGCTTTGGCGATAAGCTGGATTCCATCCTTGGCAACGGCTGTCACAGGAGGAGTATTGATTACTTTAGGATTGACCGACATCTGGACTGCTTCAAACACATCACGGCCTGCCAAGTCGATTGCCGTTGCCATCTGGAATGTCAATTCGATATTCGCTTTGGAAGCGGACACCAACGCATGCACCACCTTCTCGACGTGCCCTCCCGCCAAATAATGTGCTTCAAGTTCATCTCGGGTCAATGACTTCAAACCAGCTTTGTGCGCCTCAATCATGGCTTGGGTAATCACATAAGGAGGAACCTTACGGATTCGCATCAAGAAAAGCTGCATCAACGAAATGTTCACACCGGATACTTTCGCTGAAATCCATAACAAGAACGGCACGTAATAGAAAAATATAGCGAGCAATAATATAAATGCTCCAACAACCATCAAAGGAAACGTCGTGTCCACCATAGCATACTGTTATTAATTGTTATTTTATTTCTGTCTTTTTAGGACGAACCACCACATTGTATCCTGTCACCTGTACAACCACAACGGGAGTGTCCTCGTCAATGAAACCGGCATCGGATCGTGCTTCCACCGTCTGACTGCCCACCCTTGCTTTTCCGATAGGAGCCAACCGGGAGAGGGTCATGCCTTCATCGCCTACTTGGATGCCCAAGTCCTTGCTGGATTCCAAACGGGAATCGACATCCGTATGCAGTGCCATCCTATTCAACGAACGGGAACGCATAAAGACGACTATTCCTATCAAGAACAAAGCCACTGACACCACCAAGGTTATGTTCCCGACCGCAAGGCTCATCGCATAAGCATAATACAGCCCTACTCCGGCGAACAAAAGACCTGCCAGTCCGGCAAGGGTTATCCCCGGCAACAAAAAGAGTTCCGCCAACCCCAAGAAGATGGCGACCAACATGGCTAATATCAAAATGACCCAATCCCAAAACATATCCTTCTATTTTTTCGATTTCAAATACTTGATTTCCGCATTACGGGCGAGCTTTTCCAACTCCTTCGGACGGTCTGCCAATTGGTTCAGCTTCTCCTCCGCATCTTGGATAAGCGGTCTCAACTGGTTCCGCTTATTGGCATTTTGGGAATAGTCCCAACGCATCGTGTCCAGCTTTTCCTCCAATGCCGAAATCTCCCGCTTTAAAGATACGACTTTTTTATACAAATCCTTCGTTTCCGGGGATTTTATTTCATTCCATGTATAATATATTATATCGTCTGCCACAACAAATTCAAAATCCTTGGACACCTCTTTCTTCCCAAAAGGAATCTCTTGGTGCGACAAGCGGACAAGCTCACTGTAATTGGCATCGGGTACCCATGTGTCTTGGATGGAGAAAAGGGCTGCGCATTTGCGTTTCATTTCCACATCGTCCCCCTCGACCCTCTTGTGGTCGTCATTCGGGATGAACAGATAGACGCACACTTTCCCTTCGGGTTGGAACCGATCAGAAACAAACCAGCCCAATCCTTTCACTTCATCATATACAATCATATAATCGTTGAAAGGCGAATTGAATGGCATCCCCAGCTGTTCCGGGTTCAAATAGCTGTCGGAGTTCATGTTGTACCGTGTTACATACAAGTCGTATCCTCCCAACGACATCTCTCCTTTCGATGCGAAATAGATGGTGACGCCGTCCGGCATGACAAATGGATAATTGTCATCCTTCGCTGAGTTGATATTCATAGGAAGTTGCTTTTCGTCTGCCCACTTATCCATCAATTTCGACTGGCTGAAGAGGCAATAACCATTCTCGGCAGTCGGTTTGGCATAAAATATCTTGTTCCCCTTCTGGTTCTTGTACACAGAAGAGTGTACCTCTCTGTTTTGGAAGAACTCGGCATACGATTCCAATGTCCCCATCTCTTCGCTCAACGTATAAACGGACAGGAAATCATCTTTATCAACCACCATGCTGTCTATCACTTGCACGGCTTCTACCTTTTCCATCATGCGCTGCGCACCTTCAATCACCTCCTGCCGTGCCTCTGCTGCTTCCGTGTCCCGCTTCTTTTTCGTTTGCAAATCAATGTAATCATCATACATTTCTACAGCCTCTGCAAACCGGTACGTCTGGTAATAAAGCTCGCCCATGTAACGATACGCCTCTATGACACGCCGTTTGACAGCGGAGGACAAATATTTTTCCGCGGCTTTCAAATCGCCTGTTTCATAACAACAAACACCATACCATAAATTATAGGATGCGTTGCCGGGGGACTGTTTCACCAACTTCTCAAAAGCAGGTTTTGCCTCGGCATATTCTCCCTCATTGTACAGTTTCTTCGCTTGATCCAAGCTCTGTGCCCCCATTTGGTTGCATAGCAAAGCAAAGCCCACACCACAAAGTAGTTTCTTTACCAAACGTCTCATGTATACTTTTATTAATAATCCAACTCCAAAGGTATAAATAAAATTGTGTTTTTATCGTATCTTTGCGCCATTATTTAAATATATGGCAAAACATTCGGTTGAAGAGCTACTGTTTATCAAAGTAGAAGACAAAATCAGGAAGGCCATCCGTGATTATGGCTTAATCGGGGATGGAGACAAAATATTGATTGGATTGTCTGGAGGGAAAGACTCTTTGGCATTGGTTGAGTTCTTGGGGCGGAGGTCGAAAATATTCAAGCCCAAGTTCCAATTGATGGTCGCACACGTTGTCATGAAGAATATCCCCTATCATTCCGACCAAGACTATTTGCGAAGTTGCGCTGCCCGGTACGACATTCCTTTCATCTTGCATGAAACCCAGTTCGACGCATCCACAGACACTCGCAAATCGCCCTGTTTCCTCTGCTCGTGGACCCGGCGGAAAGCCCTGTTTGAGATTGCCAAGGAACACCAATGCAACAAGATTGCCTTGGGGCATCATCAAGACGATATCTTGGAAACGCTGCTGATGAACATGACGCACCAAGGATCATTCGGGACAATGCCGCCTAAGCTGACCATGAGCAAGTTCGCCATGGAGATCATCCGCCCGCTATGTTTGGTAAGTGAAAAAGAGCTTGCCGAGATTGCCCGCATCCTGAACTTCAAGAAACAGATTAAGAACTGCCCATATGAGTCCGGTTCAAGCAGGAAAGAAATGAAAGGGATACTGGCGCAACTCGAAGCAATCAACCCGGATGCACGTTACAGCTTATGGGGCAGCATGACCCATATCCAGCCGGATTATTTACCGAAGATAATTGATAATAAACAGATAAAATGAACGGAATTTATACAATTATAATGTTGATTGTATCAAACATTTTTATGACTTTCGCCTGGTACGGGCATTTGAAGATGAAACAACAATTTAGTTGGTTTGAACACCTCCCGCTGATTGGAATCATTGCATTCAGCTGGATGTTGGCTTTTTTTGAATATTGCTTCCAAGTTCCGGCAAACCGCATTGGATTCAAGGGAAACGGTGGTCCTTTTAGCTTAATCCAATTGAAAGTCATCCAAGAAGTCATCACATTGATCGTCTTTGTAGCTTTCAGCACCGTCGCTTTCAAAAGCGAGACATTCAAATGGAACCACGCCCTCGCTTTTTTGTTCTTAGTAGCAGCCGTCTACTTGGTCTTTAAAAAGTAAAGGTGTTGCACTCATGCCTGGTCCACACTCTTCTATCGGCAAATAAGAAAGAAACAAATAGATAGATGGATGAAGGAGACGCGTCAAAACGGTTGTTAAAACACTGTTTTAACACCGTTTAAACGCTGTTTAAATAGACATCGCTTTTCGATGAACTACTTCTGTTGATACACAATTTTATGATAATCAGCAGAAGTATTTCTCCAGACATCCTATCTTTTATGAAAACATACAATTATAAACATACTCAACAATATGTAAATGACGTATAACTAAAGTCAATAATAATGCATAGAATCCTGCCAAAGCATCATCAAGCATACACCCCAATCCTCCATGTATATTTTTATCTATCCAACGACATCCAAGAGGTTTAGTTATATCTATAATTCTAAAAAACAAAAATCCAATAAAAGCTAAAGATATTACTACATACGATGGTCCAGTGAAGAATGTTGCAGAAAGGACGGCAATCCATGTTCCAAAAGTTCATCAATAACTACAGCTCTTGGATCCTCTCCCCAATAGCGTTCCATAACATTATCTGTCCAAACACCAATAAAAAATGAACCGATTACCAACAAGAATGTAGTTATGAACAATGCTATTGGAGAAAGAATAAAATATAAACTAATCCATATTAAAAGAGCTAAGAATGCTCCAACTGTCCCTGGTGCGTATGGAACAAATCCCGTTCCAAATCCAGTCGATATAACAAGATGCAACAGTGGCACTCCTGCAACATTATGATTATTATTGTTACTCATATCGTTTACTACAGAAGTCGGTATGTCACAATTGCAAACTGCCGCATTGCTTTTGAAATCCTCCAACCTCAGTCATTTACATCAGTATACTCCTGTCAATCTCATCAGCAGCACCATGCATTTCTCTAATTATGACAAAAACTAAAGGGGAGGCATCAAAACATCCATTTTGACACAACCCCTTCCTTCAATAATTTATTTATTAATCAATTGCCAAATTTCACGAATCCAAAGAACAAACGAAGTTGTACAAATTATAATAATCCAGTCAATAGCTTTAACTCCACCTACTGCCACATTAAACATTTCTTGTAAGCCTGGAAGCTCTGTCATCAAAATTTGACCGACCAAAATTATGAGGACAATAATAATAAACCACTTTGTATCTCTCCATGAGATTCCCTTGAATGCGGAGTCTTTTGTCATAAACGCTTTTGCATTAAATAGATTCCAGAACTGAAGCATAACGAAAATTGTAAAGAACAAGCCAAGTTCATAAGCTGAAAGCCCGTTATTTTCGCTCCATATTGCATAACCATTAAATATATCTGTAAGGCAAGTCACATCCGTATGTTGAAAATATATACATATTCCGAGAAGTATCACTGTAAAAACACCACCAACGCCAAGAATACCCCACTCCATTCCTTTAAGAATATGTTCGTTGATAGAACGGGGCTTTTCTTCCATAACAGTCTTGGTCGGAGGCAAAGACGCCAATGCCAAAGCAGCAAAAGTATCCATAATTAGATTTACCCAAAGCATTTGCGTCACGGTAAGAGGTGATTCTTCTCCTATAAATGCACCAATAGCAACTATCAAACAAGCAGCAACATTCACCGTCATTTGGAAAAGAATAAAGCGCTTAATATTCTTATAAAGAGAACGTCCCCACATGACCGCATTGGCAATAGTACTAAAAGAATTATCAATGATAGTCATATCGCTAGCCTCTTTGGCAACCGCTGTGCCATCACCCATTGAAAGACCAACATTAGCCGCATTAAGAGCAGGAGCGTCATTAGTACCATCACCCGTAACAGCAACAATACAACCAATTTCTCTCAATATTCGAACTACACGTTCTTTATCATTTGGACGAGCACGAGAGATGATCTTAACCTTCGGCAATCTTTTCTTCAATTCATCATCAGACATAGTTGCAAAGTCCGTGCCAATCAGAATATTCTCATCCGTATCTTCTGGTTTCCACAAACCAAGCTGACGGCCAATTTCCTTGGCAGTACCAAGAGCATCTCCCGTAACAATCTTAACTTGAATACCAGCATTAAGGCAGTCAGTAATTGCAGCAGGAACATCTGCACGAATAGGATCTTCAATACCAACAATGCCCATCATATTCAAATCTTTGATGTTCAAATGTCCATCAACAAAAACTTCATCTATATCATTCAACTCCTTATAGGCCAAAGCAAGAGTACGATTAGCATGACTCTGGAATTCTAACAACTCCATATCATAATTATGAATATCTTCTTTTGTCATTTTGCATAGCCCCATAAGAATATCTGGTGCACCTTTTACATATACAATGCGTTTTCCTGTTACTTCCGAATTAACAATCGTAGCCATATACTTAAGCTCAGTGGTAAACTGAAGACGATTTGTAACCGTTAAAGATTCACGAATATTAAGATAGTTTGTTCCATTATTATGTAACCATAAAAGAAGAGCTCCTTCCGTTGGATTACCAATAGATTTTATCTTCTTCGGATCTGAAAAATCGAGATTTGCAGTTGTATTAATCGCTATACACTCTTTTAAAAGAAAGGAAAACCTATCATCTCCAAGCTTCTGATTTTTTAATTGAGGAAAAGAAATTCCAACAACCTTCATTTGGTTTTGAGTTAAAGTGCCTGTTTTGTCAGAACAAATAACAGAGACTGCACCCATCGTCTCACAAGCATGCATTGTTCGAGGAAGTGTGTTTTGCTCCATCAGACGTTTCATGCTAAAAGCAAGGCTCAATGTTACAGCCATAGGAAGACCTTCTGGAACTGCTACAACAATCAAAGTAACAGCAATCATGATGGTATCTAGAGCATATTGAATAAACTGCGGCCAATTGATTGTAGTTGTAGTTCCTAACATAAAATATAATATGACTCCGATTATTGGTAAAACCATGAAAGCGAGTACCTGCCAAAGTTCTATGCTTTCTTCATTGTCCTCATTCTTCTTTTTATTCAAAACCAAGAAGACAATACTTGCAAGGGAAAGTGAACCAACAAGGAAACCTACAAGTGAACCATAGTTCGGATTTGGTAACAAGAAGGCATGACGAACAAGACGACCAAGAACAATAAGGATAGCAATACCATAACTTGTTTTTGTTATAAGCCCTGCAAGTTCATCAAGTTTTTCACTTAAAGGAGTTGCTTCTCCGTCTTGAACCTGAGCAGCCTCAAATACTTTGCCACAAGCCGTTGCATCACCTACAGCAAAAACTTTAGCAACACAGTCTCCTTCCATGAGCGTACAACCCTTCATAATGTGATTGGATGGATATGTTGCTTCTTTATCAAAATCTTCAGGATTAGTAGTTTTCACACATTGCAACTCACCAGTAAGAGATGATTCATTCATAGTGAGATTCATACACTCAAGTAATTCTGCATCAGCAGGAACTTCTTCACCCGCTTCAAGAAGTATAATATCACCAACAACAATATCCTTACGAGAGACCTGACACACATTGTTATTACGAATTACTTTAACTAACGTATCATCATTTACTTCATTTAAACTCTTAAATGTTTTTTCATTTGAAGTCTCTAAGAAGTGTGCAACCGTTGTTGCCAAAAGTACAGCAGCAGCAATACCTATCAATTCAAGATATGGTCCCCAACCGTCAACACCTCCATACACACCATTATAAAACGCAATAGCGCCAGATAACAAAAGAGCAAAAAGTAGAATTGTAAACAATGAGTCAATATCAAATTCTCCCTCCTCTTCATTCCATTCTCCGCCTAAATAGGAAACCAAATAAGTAATAGCAAAAAGGATAAAAGAAAGTACTGGAGCAATCCATAAACCTTCATGAGAATAAACACCCATCAATGGTAATATAATTGCAACCAACATTGCAATCACAAATATTGCTAAATCAACTTTCAGCAACCAAAAGTGCATGCAATTCTTTATTTTCTCCCAAATAGATTCCTCTGTAGGAGGAGTAAGTACATTTGTACCATTCTTTTTACGGCTTTCGAGCACCTCGGCATCGGTTAAGCCTGAATAGTGATGTTTTTGTTTCATTGAATATAAAATATTATGTCGTATGCTTATTTCATAAACTCCTTTTCATCAATTGGAGTAGTAAGAATGTTATTTTCTAATTTACTGTCTCTAACGTTGATTTCGAGTCGATAATTTATTTCGTTTCTAGAGTTTTTCACTCCAAAATCAAACGTATCTTGACTACGCTCATACGAAACATTTCGTGTAAACTTTCCTTGTTTTCCTTCTTCAGTTTCAAATTCCATCCAGTCATATCCATAAGCGAGTTTCAGGTAATAAATACCCTGTGGAATCTCTTGAACAGTTGTTGTGGAGTTCTCTGCAACATAGACGTAACGAATACATTTATCTGTTCTTAAGTCCATAATCTTAACGGCGACATTACAACCACTTCCAATGGCGATGTCGAAGTAATTGTCTTGGATTCCGTAAATTGGTTTTATACCGTAATCCTCTGTCAGATCCTCATCTGGAGTTTCTACAGTCCAACCTGCATCAAGCAATTTTTGTTGAGCCTGTGTAGGTTCTGCCACAGTATTGTCTTGACCTCCTCTATGATGGCAAGAGGTAAAGGTCAAAAGCCCTAATGCCATTATTGCGACACGAATATTCATTGCTTAATACAAGTTCAATTTTGATTAAAGGGGCACTATCATGATGAGCAATGCCCCTTTTAAGACATCCGTCAGTTTCTTGAGAATCTTGATTAGTGAACAAGACCCTGACGATACATTTCATTTACTTTGCCCTGAATCTCAGTATATGAAGCGCCCAACTTATCCTTACGCTCCTGGCCATTGCCAAAGTCGCCACGGATTACACGTCGAGCATTCTCCTCTACATCGCCACTTACAGGTGCAGTTGCAGCTGAAGATGGCTTTGTTGACTGAGTTGCTGCAGGCTTAGACTGTGCAGATTCTGCGATTGTAGCAGAATTCTGCTTTTTGCAGGCTTATCTGCCACCTGATTGTCTTTTGCCGAAGCAGGGTTAGCTGCAGGAGTAGAACTTGCTGGAGATTCGTCCGTATTTTCCGGAACAGATTCTTCTGAACCGTTAGTAGGTACACCTTCACTCTCTGCAGTAGCATCTTCGTTTGAAGATTCTGTCGCAGTAGCCTCGTTCTCCTCCTCCTGATTCTCTGTATTCTGAGCAATAACCTCAGTTGGAGTATTATCATTGCTGACTTCACTCTCCTTATTTGTAAAGAAGAAGATGCCAGCAATAATAGCAGCTGCAACAGCTATGCTACCAACAATTTTTCCAGTATTGGAATTTTTATTGGGTTGTATAGCATGGGCATCAGGATTAGATATAGTATTTGGTTGCTGTGGTGCTTCCACAACATCCGGCTCATCTTTCGTAAAGTCAAAACGATTTTCATTTGGCTTACTAAAGTCAAACTTTCTACTATTGCGTTCTTTTGTCATATTAAATTAAGCGTAAATATCTGCAAGTGTTGCAATACCACCATCATGACCTTCACCGATTGCTTCGAAAGACCAATCTCCTTCCTCATCAATAACGAGTTTGCCTGCTTCAACTGCTGTTTCTGTAGAGAACTTTTCCTTCAGATTATAACGACAAAGAACATCACCGGTTTCTGAATCTGTAATAAGAATTGCAGGATTTCGAACGTCTGCGAATGTTACATTAGATGTTGCAATAGCTACACAGAAAACGATTTCCTTAACATCCTCATGAACACGATCAAGAACAACATACATAGTTTCACCGGCTTCCTCTTCGTCTTCAGGACCATCACCAAGGTCATCAGGTGCACCAATCACAGAACCGTCCTTTGAAGCAGGTACAGTAGCACGACGCCATAATTTCTTGTTCTTGTACTTTGCACCGTCATAAGGCTCAAAATCTCCTTCGGTAGGGTCTTCATCATTAGTAGAACACCAACGAGATTCTGACTTAAAGTATACGAAGTTTGCATCATCATCAATGATACCATCTTCGCCCAATAAGAATGCACAAGCATCCAAATCAGCACCTGGTAACCATGAAAGATCAACCTGAACTTTGTTTAGTCCACTGTCTTTAGTAAAACTAAAACGCTCTCCTTTCTGGAGATCTTTTGTAAAATCAAATCTACCCATTTTTTAAGTTTTTGAAATAAATGAATATTATGAGATGTCAAGTTTTTTATATAATTCTTTTAGTTGTTCGGATTCTTTCGGAGAGATAGTTCCATTCTTTTTAGCTTTTTCAAGCTTAATTAAATCGGTACATATTTCTGCCATGCTATTATCCTTTTGTAGTGCAAAATATCTTTTTGCCTGAATAAAAAGTTTATTCTTAAGAAGATTTAGACCTTCGTTATCAATTGTTTTACGTTGACCTAAAGGTTCTACAATCTTAGGTTTTTGACTCGCTTGCACCTTCTGAGTACTTTTGCTTGCACCTTTTGAAGACTTTGTATCTGTTAAAACACGCAGAGGTTTAACAGATCGTTTATCATCTCGATGAGCAATATCAGTTTTTTGTTGCTTTTCTTCTGACACTTTTTGTGGAGAAGCTTCTGCAATCAATTCTTTGAATTCATTGTTATGTGAATTGATACCAAAATTATGATACTTTTTTTTGATAAATTCAATCTGATTCAACGCAGAATTATAATTGCCACTTCTTATTAGTTGTTTAATGTCTGCTTTCTTTCTTCTAAAGTTAAGCTCTAAGTCACTCTTCTCAATTTGGAGTGATTGTAATCTACTATGTTCAGATTGCCATCTTTCTTTATTCTCTTTATCTATGCTCATTAATCTACTACAAAGATCTATAGCAGATTTATAATCATATGATTTTTCTTTTTCTATGAGTAAGTCCTCTATTTCCTTTGCTTTTGCTGTTACAATATCAAGTTCATCTGAATACATATTTAATAATTCAGATAGTTCCTTGTCATTTTTGTCTATTTGGATAGCTTTATTAAGTATATCCATAGCAATTGTGTAAGAACCAGACTGAGCCAGCTGGGACGCCTCGTCTACAAAGGATTTGACTTTTTGTTTTCTTGCTTTTATTTCTGCGTTATTCAAAAGGTCAAGTACTTCTGGGTTATTAGGGAAAATCAAAAGTGCTTCCTTACAAAGTTCAAGCATTTTTGTATAGTTTTCATCCCATTGAGCCGCTTTTATTTCACTTTGTAAAATATTCCATCTTGCTTGTTTCTGTACAAAATGTTCCTTCTTGATGTTAATATCAGAAATACGAGCACTCCACTTTCTTGAGTTCGTAAAATCCACTTCAATAAGTTCATTGCAGAAGGTAATCGCATCATCAAATCGGCCATCATCTAATGCAGAATTAAGTTGGTTAGAGAGTTCCTCTACCCTACTATTGGCTGCCTGCTGTTCCTTTTTGATTCTTGCTTCACGCTCAATGATTTCTTTATAATCTACATCGAGAAGCTTAGCCTTCTGAAGTTCTTGACTTGCCTCTGAATATGCCTTTTGGGCAATGAAGAGATCTGCACGATCGAGATATCTTTCAAGTTCCTTTTGGCTCTTTATTCGACGAGTAGAGTACTCCTTTATGCGTAATGCCTCTTTTGAGTCCGACATAAAGCTAAGAGCTTCCTCCGCTTTGAATTTTGCAGTCTCATAATCGTTCTCATCGTATGCAGCCTTGGCCTGCTGTATCTTTTCTTTATAATGATTCTGTTTTACTGACAATTCTGCTTTCTTACGGAGAGCCTCTTCGTGTTTTTGTTTGGCCTCTTCATCATCCGGACGCAAGGTAAGAGCGATGTTAAAGAACTCCTCCATTTTGTCATAGTCATGCTCACGTTCTGCATCATATCCCATGTCCATGGCATCCTTAAATTTACGCTCTGCTTCTGTTGCTTCTTTTTCGATTGCTGCCTTTGCGTCAGCTTCTTCCTTAGCGCGTTTCATGGCGTCAGCTTCCTCCTCCGCAATTTTGATACGACGAAGTTCTGCTTCCGCATTACCTCTCATCACATTTTGTGCCGCAGAAAACTGACTACAATCTATTAAAGTATAAGCACTTACCAATGATGACAAGTCTGAATCCTTGTAACTTACCATCTTGCTATCATTAAGATTATAGTAGCTACGCAATTCCTTTTTAAACTGAATGTTGGTAAATGTATTGCCCAAGAACAATATTCCTTTAATCTGTTCATGGCTTACATCTGCATCCTTAACAAAGCGAATAATTACGTTGATGATGTCCTTAACAATCTTATCTGTTCTCTCATCAATCTTAGATTTCTTGACTTGAACTGGATAATTCTTAAAAGGGTCACGAGATAAAGTTACGTTTGTGAGCTCAACCGGAATATAACTTCTTGCAGAAGCTAACTTAACGAGCCAATCATCTACAAATTGATTCATTCTCAGATATTCAGACTCTCGCTCTTCCTTTGTTTTCAGCAGGTACTCTCTTTCATTAATATTATCAACTACATTTTCTATCAAAGCACGGCTTCTAACATCGGTTCCAAGACCTTCAAGAACATCTTCCTTCTCTCTATTGAATAGATCATCAGTCTTCTGATAGAGTGCATAGTGAAGATTTTCATTACAAGCATTTAGAACAAGGTAATATCCATCTTCTGTATAGTTGCTTTTTTTGCAGCATATTCCAAAGCCAGATGACAAATACGTGCAACACTCTCCTGTACAACAAATCTTTCCTCTTTCAACTCCTCAATAAAGAGAAGACGTGAAGCCAAAGAAATGTCTTTCGAGAATGATATGTAGGTGGTTATATCCCCGTCTTCGTCCATATCCTTACGTAAATCATCAAAAATCTTTGAAGACTTAAATATTCCCTTCATTGGTTGGGAACGTTTAAACATAGTGTATTTGGCCGAAGACTGAGTAATCAAAGAGAATACGTCACCGTAATAGTGAGGTTCGTTGTTACGAAACTTGCTCTGGAAACCCTTGCCATAGGAAATTTCGTCATTGGCAACATCTTCATAGAAATAGAGCCAAATGCGATCCTCGCGGTTTGGTAGATTTACAAGACGAGTGATACCGTCGGTGTTTACTGCACCGACAATATACCACTTGTCTATGTATAGAGCTAATGACTTCATATTTTTGGGATTTCTTCCAACTTATTACTGGTTAAAAGCTTTTCTAATCAAAGTGCTAAGGAAGCAGATTCCTTCTGCGATGATGATTGGCTGATGATAGTGGAAACCTTCACCTGACTTGGCTTTATCCTTAGCTTTCTTGTATTCTCTATCATTGTTGCAAATGAAGCTTGCTATCTTGCTTGGAAGATCAGACAAATCTTCACGCAACTCGCTATCAGCCTTAGCATAAAGCTTTGTCTTCTGGCTAACAAACTCGATAAATATATCCATGAATGCCTCAAAGTTGGTGATTCCTGAGAAATCGAAGTTGCCCATATCGTCAGAGAAATAGTCACCGGTAAGTTCATCCTCAACTGACAAACTCTTCATGCTACCTCCAGGAATAAGATACTTAACTCCTATTTCGCCACATATGTCACGGTCTTCAGCCTTCTGTTTCTTGACAATATCTTTAGGATCACACAGACCCTTAGCAACTTCTGCTTTATTGTCAACTTCAATTTCATCACGATACTTAACAGTTAACTCAACATCTGTTACGCAATGAACACCGGCATTGAGGCAGGTTGAATAATACTCTCGAGTTGCACGGTTTCCTGCTGAATTGCGGAGCCAGTGGAAAATACGTCCACCTTTACCAAATGAAAGAATGTCAATTCGGTCGATATTATCTAAGTTGTTGTCTTTAATTGTCTTACCAATCAACATACCAGAATAGAACAAGAGCAGACCTGTTACATAAGCAGGAATTGTGAATACGAATTTTGCATCACGATTGATTGTATCATAGAAGTTCTCGTAATCATCAAGAGTCTTCAACTGATCAAAGATGTTATTCAAGTAGTAAGGAGCCTTGTTGGCTTCTGTCAGGACATCGCGGATATTGGATACATAAACCGCACGCTGGTTACTTTCGTGGAAGTTTACCAATGCTTGACGGAATGTTTCGGACTTAATGACAGCATCGAAGAATACACCTGCTGCAAGACGGACAGAACTTTCACGGAACAATGTTGCCTTGTTTCCATTGTTAGGATCCTTTCCAAGAAGCAGGATATCGCTCGTGCTACCACCAACGTCAATACCAAGGAACAAGTTATTGCCAGCTAGACCGAAATCTTGCGAGAGGGCAAAGCTACAAACAGCTTCTGCCTCTGTAGGATAGCTCTCATTGATTTCTGGCTTTCGTCCTGTTGTGATTGGATAGATCTTCTGCAAATCGTTGAAAATCTTGTCATAGTCATTTACGTCCGATTCCATCATAGAACCAGGATGGCTCCAACTGATTTCTTCGGGACGAATCTTATTTTTATAAAGGAATGCGCATGTCTGGAGCCAAATAGACTTCAGGTACGCACGCTTCTTTTCAAGCCCCTTCTGGTTGTCCAACCACTTCATGTTATAATGAAGAGTACCAGCCTGGGTCTTTATTTCAAATTCATCCATCTCACGAACCACCACATTTGGACGGTTTACGGGTACACCTCCTGCAACTTCCTCAGATTGGTTGTAGCAGTTGTATCGTGAATCATGCTCATGCAACCATGATTTCAATTGTCCATTCTCTGCAGGGTAGTTTGTGAAGAATAAAAGTTCATCATTACCAGCATTGGCCTTCTTGTTATCATTCTCATTGCCGACAAGGACAGCACGATTGTTCTCAAACTGAACGGGCATAGCGCCTCGATCATTTGCATTATAATAAACACAAGTGTTGTTACTACCAAAATCGATACCAACTACAGCAGTACTCTTCATGTCGATTGAAGACAGATCTTTTATAATGCTATGGCGAAGCATCAGATAACCAGCACGCTCATCATGACCACCCTTTTGCACAATGGCTAATAGACCTTCAAATGGCTTATCTGCTGCAATAATGTTGTACTTTGGAAGGTCTTCAACTTTACCTGCAGGATAGGTAATCAAAGGTTTGATGTGTACCCCAAGTTCTTCATTTGGTGCTGCCTCATACTGTGGAGTAAAGAATTTTTCGTTACCATCACGGATTATATTTCCTTCGAACTTGAAAATAGGCTGGAACCTGTTCTTTGCATCAGCAGTGAACTCTGTATACATATAATACTTATTCCACCGGTCAGACACAAAGTTTGGCCACATGATAACGCGTCCCATATCTTCCATACATTCAATCTGGTACTCACGAGTGTTGAGTGTTACGCTCTCACCATCAATCTCTACAACCATAGAGACAGAAAGCATATCACCATTATCACTGATTGAAGCTGTAATATGGCTATTACCTCCTGCATTGTAATCTAGCAATTCAGCAAAGCGATTCTTGAAAATGTCTATACCCATCTCTGAAAGAGGTATAGTGAAATAGCACGTAGAACCAGAATGTAAATCCTTTACCTGTAAATAATAAACAGGTGCTTCTGAACGCTTCTGGCGTTGTTCTGCATCCTCTGCCCAACCAAGTACATAACTGTCAGAACTGAGAAGATTCTGGATGTCGCCGATTTTCTGATAGTCTGTTCCATTCATATATGTAAAAAGTAAAGTCAGGCTTCATGTATACTGGAACATCGCTACAGAACAACACATTGAATGGACAAGACAGAGCACCGTAAGTTGGGATGGAGCCCATATTGCGCAGATTTCCATGAGCCTTCTGGAGAATTTCAGATTCCCAATCACGGCTCATGCTCTTGAATCCATCAATATTTATTCGCTGCTCATCCTGACGGAACTGGTTAACCTTGTTCTCGAAAGCATCAAGATTGCCATTCATATTCTTGACGAACAGATAGAGCTTTTGTAACTGCTCTGGTGAGAGATATGGCATTGGATCCTCCAATTTACCATTCCTATACCAGCTAATATCATTCATGCCATTCAGGTTTGAATAATTCACGCCAGTAAAAACACCAGTCAGTGGTGATGTTCCACCAATAAGCTGGTCTTTATAATACAACAGATGAATGTATGGCTGTGCATCAGGATCTTGAGCAAGAACATCCTGATTGCTCCAAATATCCTTGTCGTTGAAAAGCATACGACCGAATGCAGAAGCAATTTCATAATCACCTCCCTTTGCGTTCATGACCACAGGTTTAGAAATGCTAATACGGTCTGAGTACAAAGCCATCAAAGCCAAGAGGCCTCCACTCTCCGTGAAGCATCTCATAGAACTGGGTAAGACCAGAATTTGAAATTGCAGGATCAGGGTTTGCCAAAGTTCCAAGCGCAAACTTAAAAAGCTTTGCTCGTGCCCATGGCGTAGGTACACCTGAAATTAGTGCAGCAATTTTGTCTGCACTCACATCTTCAAGAATTTTTCCTGTTTGGATTCCCATGGATATAGGAAGACGCCATGTTCAGGTCATTCCAATTACCCTGTGTGCCGGTTGTAAGAGTTGTATAGCTCTTTATCAATAAAGCTTTAGACATAGCGTTTCAAATTAGTTTATGTTATAGATTTTGCAAAGCGTATCATAAACGAGTTTATAGAAACGCTCTCCTGTATTTGTAATCGTTGTCGGGGTTCCGTTATGGAGCATTTTAATAAATTCTTCCTTAAAAGAATTGAATTTGGAGCCAAAGAAGCCAACAGAGAAAGTCCAATCCTTACCAATGCCTTCATTCCTATACAAGTTCTTGTTCCAATCGTATTTATGCAATTCCTTCATAGTATGGAATGCAAACAACTTAGGGTTAAAAAGGAAATTGTCACCGCCACCCGCAGAACGATGAATCTGACGAATCCATCCTTCTGCCAATTCGTCATTGACCCTACGCACATTAAAAAGACGGAAATACTTCTTCAGATATTCTATCTGATTTACATCCATACCATCAAAGCCAGTAATCTCTTTGTGTCCACCGTAACGCACACTCTCTACAAAGTCAATATGAGGATCATTACAAAGGAATGAGAATACAATCAACATACCAAACTTCTTTGCAAAGTCCTTGTCATAATTGTCCTTATTTCCAACAAAATCTTTAAATTCAAACTTACCAGAGCCATCTATAGCACGATATACGTAATCTGTCTCTCCCACACTCTTGTTTGCTTTCAAATGGGCAACATCGGTGTGGAAGAAGTCTAGAGCTGCACTTGCTGCTAGGAGCTCAATATAATGAGAATCATTCTTTTGAGCTCCACCTCCTGTTATTGTCTTAGTAATTTTATCTGCTTCACGAGCCATAGGATCCCATCCTTGTCCATCTGTTCCCATCATATAGAAACGTTGATAAGTATTCTTAACAGTGGTATCGTCATCATAAAACATCATTGCAACCTGCGAGTTCAAAGCAAATTTATCACTGGTAGCAATTACCTTCTGATCTCTCTGTTCTTCTGCAGAAGGAGCCTTGAAACTGAAATATGCAGTCAAAAGAGTTGATGCAAAATACGCACGACCTAAGATATTAGCTGCACCATTGCTCATGATACTTGCTGCTTCAGAAATAGCCTGAGGTATGATAGGTATAGAAGACGCTCCAGTTCCTCCAAATACCGAACCCAATATGAAGACCTTGGAATCGCTACCTCCATTGCAAGCCTGAATAAGAACCTGAAGGAATCGCTTCAGATCACTATCCATACGTGAACGAGCATCCTCGATTATAGAATGGTACATCATCATTGAGCCAAGGTGGGTCTGTGCACGATATCCATGACGCAAGTTAAAGTTCTCGACGTTGTCAGTGAGAACAAGATCTGCCAAATCAGCCTCCTCTGGATTATTGTATCTAGTGCTGCCATAGTTAAATACGTCATTGAATGTACTCTTCTTCTCGTAATTAGGGCTGAACTCATAATATTTAATGTCTGCAGAGAAGAAGGTATCAATCAATGGAGTACGGTTAGCCTTATCAAGGTTTTTCGCATTTACATACGCCTCCTTTACCTCCTTCAAACGTGAAAAATTACCATTATTCTTATCTGTATCAAGTGCCAAAAGATGTATCTCAGTATCGTCAAACATTCCCATTGCACAGAGGTGAATCAATGACTCTATGCAACGCATGCCGGTACCACCGATACCCATTACGAAATATTGTTTTGCCATAATCTATCTATTTTTTAGATTATTAGATTTTTGTTATGCGTTCTTTTTTTTTCCAAGGATGGAACCAAACTTTGAATGACGAAAAACAAACATGAAAATAATACTAAGAAGTAAAGAACCAAAAATAGTTATACCTAAACATTGAAAATTTGTTCTTGCAAATTGGTTCTGTAAAGCTGGTTTCTTAATATAATCCATGACATATAAATCATTGTATAGCCAGAATAATACAGAGCCACCAAAAACTAAAATACCCAGCAAAATTCGGCGTGTAATATATGATTTGTCATCACCTCCCCGATAAGGAATACAATTAGCTAACAAAAAGGCCAAAAAGAAAATCATTACTGCAACTATAGCTGCGTAAACAAATGTATCATTCTGTAAAGAATGAAGCTGATTTGGATTCACAATTGATCTCATAATTTTATTTTTTAGTTAAATCTTTCGCTTTTTATATAAATTGAATATATTATTTGACCTCGCATTTTCTCGAGGACTTCATCATCTGCTAAGCACTGTTTAATACTTGACGCAACGGATACATTTTTAGCTCCTTGATGAGCAATAGATTCGAAGATAAATTTTTCTTCATGTTGGTCAAAAACAGATTGCACCTTATCAATCATGATGTCAACCTTAAAATAATTGTATGGTTTCCCCGATAAATCAGAAGGATTAAACCATTTATTAAAAGCAATATTAATTTTGCCATGCTCAATAAATTCTTTTTTATCTATCTCCATAAAATTATCAAGACTTGGCAACTCATAATCTATTTTTTGGGGATTGTTCTCCATTGTTTTTTGCTTCATAATATGCAAAATATTCTTGATTAATGTCATATTCTTTTAACGAAAGTAATTGAATTTGATAACAGCCAAATGAAGTCTTATCTAATCCCATCTCAATAATAGTAGCACCTTTATCTAATGACAGACCTGTTTCTTCATCATAGGCATTTATTAAGTTTTCCTCTATTGTATTCCAATCACATCCTTCCCAATCCTGAATCTCAAAAGTCCCGTAACCTTTTGATTTACTCATAAGATATTGATTTTGAATAGAGCTATTATTACCATTTCCTTTCAACAGAGGATGACTCACAGACATATGAAATTCATCCACTTCTGGGTATTGAGAAAAATCAACTGTACGACAAATACGCTTATATATATTATTTTGCATCCGATCGTCTGTAAATATGATATAAAAACGTTTTTTATTGTAGTTATGACTTTTATATGATTCAATGTAAGGCTCAGATATAATATGAATATCGTACCCCCTAAGTATCCAAGTTTTAAAAGCATTGGCAAAATATGGATCATTATCATGACCTTTAGCTATTGATGGGGTATAATACTCCCCATCTGTAATCATCACAGATTCACATTCACCTTCTGCCATCATCTGCGAAGCTTTGGCAAGTTCTGCATAATTTATTTCTTGAATATTGCGAAGGAGTGTATAAACATCACCTTCTTCTTTTCGTATTTCTTTTCCTTTAATTGAATAGAAAGATGTCGTTTTATTAACAAGAGATGCTGCAACATCCTGAAAAAAAATGGTGAGTTTTGACCAAGTTGATTACAGGTAGAATAATCTACATAAAGGTTCAGATTACCCTCTTGCAAATATTTTTCTTGTGGTTCAAAATTCTCAAGATGAAACTCTTTAAGATATTTAGTGTCTACCGGCGTTTCTTGACCACTTTTACATGAGGAAAAGAATTCAATTATAATCACAAAACTTACTACAAGTTTAAATAAGTTGTTATTTTTTACATAGCCAATTTTCATCATATAGATTACGTCATAATGCCTGTAAGCTCCCTCAGACAGGATATAAAACTTAAATTTCACAAGCATAAAAAAAGCGTGGGAACTGTACTGTCGTCCGTTCCACGCTCCGAGGCTCTCGCATTGCCTAATCCAGTTGAACAGACAACGTTAGAGCCCACGCCAATATGAATAACCTCTCATAAGAGACCTATATAAACATTTATCCTGCATCCATACGGATACAGTTCGTGCCTAATAGGTCTCTACGTGATGATGTAATCACGCCCGGGACATCTACCGTTGGCTATGCTCATGACTGGATTTAGAAATTTGCGAGATTTCAGAACGTCAAGAACAAAACGTCTAGTAAACGCCTTTAATATGTCTTGGACTATTTTTCCATCTATGCCAGCATCGTATAAATATGCCTTTCTACTTAATTTGCTCAACTTGACTAGAATGTCACTACAAGGCTACAAGAAAGAACACATCTATCTGATACTAATAAGAATCAAGCAATAGTCCAATGGCAAAGATAACAACATTATTTGTTTGTTCAAATTAATTAAGAAAAAAAATAATCGGGGATTTTAGTATTACCAAGGAAGTCATTGAAAAAGCGATATTATCAAAAGCTATTTCTGGTTTTATTATTATATATCTCTAATTTTTTCTCAAAGTGTTTTGCGATAGGTTAGTGGTGTTTCATAGAATCAGTTTTTACCAACTGGCTATGTCAGCAGACTATTAGTAGAATTAAAAAAAGAAAATTGATAAACAGTCAATACAAAAAAACAGTCACTCCGGATAAATCGGCTGTTATTGAATCGTCATTAAAACACTGTTTAAACACCATTTAAATACTGTTTTAACGTACTCGTCTTTACTTCATTTGGGCATAGATTTCATAGTAGATTCTATGAAAAGCCATAAATCATCAGAAGTTCTGACTTTCTCCAGACTTTTACAGAAAGTTGTAAGAGTAGTTGTAAAAGTCGCTCTTTCCATTCTTTCGAATTCCCGATAGTGTATCATAAGTCACTCAAAAACATGCTTTTCACAACTGGTTGATAAACATTTTCTCGACTGGGCAATTGCATAACTTAGGATACTTTTAATTGGGCAACGACAATTTAATCTTCTCACCTAAGTGAGAAACATAAAATGTTGGATGTAAATGTTGTCGTTGACTACATAATAATCCGAGCAATTTTAGGGATAAACAATAGCATACTACCTTTTTTTCAAAAAGCATACTACCTTTTTCTAAAAAGCTTACTACCTTTTTGAAAACTCCCTTAAATGCTGTTCTAACGTACTCCTTCTTTAAGCGGATAATTCCTCGTTGGGCATACATACCGACAGTTTCCTGATTCATGCCGAAGAGGTGGGCTTTTAATCAACGTTTAGACGAACTTGCAAATTAAACGAATTGTCACCCCGATAAATCGGCTGTCATGAATCGTCATTAAAACCCTGTTTTAATGTACCATGTAGCGAAAACACGCATCAACTTCCTTCTTACACCAAGACAAAAGGATTGGATAAGGAGAAATTACGCCAGATGATACTACAATTCTTACAAAACGCAGGTGACGAAGGGGCAAAGCGAGACAGTATTTATGAATACTTGAGGGATGTACTTCCTTCCAACAAAACAGACGAACAACAACTGCGCATGGTGGGCAAATTGCTTGTTGAGATGGATGAAAATAAATTAATAACAACCAAAGGACGAAAGTGGATAATAAGGTCGTAATAAGACCTAATTTGTGAATTACGACCTTTTTACGACCCAATATGCCCACTTGAGGTTGAAATAGGTCGTAATTTTAATCGATTTACATCGAAAAAATCATATTATAACGGAGTTAGTATCGTAAAATACAAAAGATATGTTATTCGGAAACAAGATAAGAGAACTCAGAGACGAGCAGGAGCTCCTGCAACGCCAATTGGCGGCAGCATTAGAAATTGATACTCCCATGTTCAGTAAAATTGAACGTGGGCTGTCATGAATCATCATTAAAACACTGTTTAAATACTGTTTTAACGGCATTAAAACACTGTTTTAATACCATGCCTGATGGATGCCGAAGGGAAGGGTTTTAATCGAAGTTTAGTCGAACATACAAATAAAACGAACAGTTTGCTTTTTCGTTTGGATACAATCCGTATCTTTACCCATATTTTGTAATGGATAATTTCGCAATATGGGAAAAAAAGTAATTGTTGTCGGAGCGACTTCCGGCATTGGCCTTGAAGTGGCTCGTTTGTTTGCCCAAAAAGATTACACGGTCGGCATTGCCGGACGACGCATGGAGCGGTTGGAGGAAATAGCCCAATCCTCTCCCGGTATCGCAGCCATCCAACAAATTGACATAACCCACAAGGAAGCTCCGGAACATCTGGAAGAACTCATAGCCAAACTTGGCGGCATGGATATCTACTTCCATAGTTCGGGCATCGGCTGGCAGAACAACTTGCTTGACACGGACAAAGAGATGAAGACGATAGAGACCAACGCATTGGGGTTCGTCAGGATGGTAACAGCAGCATACAACTGGTTTGCCTCAAACGGGAAGATGGGACAAATCGCATGCATCACCTCCATTGCCCGCACACGCGGATTAGGTGCCGCCCCTGCCTATTCCTCGACCAAACGCATGCAATCGCATTACCTCGAATGTTTGTCACAGCAAACCCGCATACGCCATTTGCCCATACGCATCACCGATATCCGCCCCGGTTTTGTCGCCACCGACTTGATTGCCGGCAGCAATTACCCATTGCAACTATCAGCCCAAGATGTGGCAAAAGATATTGTGCAAGCGGTAGAACACGGCAAGGAGGTGGTGACAATCGACTGGCGTTACCGCCTGCTTGTAGGAGCATGGCAACTGATTCCAAGATGGATCTGGACAAGGCTGACGTTTGCAAAGTAATGCACCGCACGATGTTTGGCGACCCATTAGATATTGTTTTTAGAAAGCTGCCATATACTTTTTCTCGTTATTTTCCGTTTTCTTATATAGCTCACGCCATTTTTTAGCACGGAGGATAGCCCGTCATGTGAAAATTCGGCGTAACTTTGAACCCGTTTAATGAATGATATGAGAAAGATTTTATCCATTATATGTCTGTGCCTGCTGGTCCATCTTGCGCATGCGCAAATCGGAAATGAAGCGTATGGCTTTTTGCGGTTGCCCTCCTCTTCCCATGCCAATGCGTTGGGGGGATACAATGTCTCAATTATCGAGCCCGACCCTGCATTGGGATTCCATAACCCTGCCCTGTTGGGTGGAGAGATGGACAACATGGTCAACTTGAATTACCTGAACTATATTTCAGACATCAATGCCGGCAGTGCCATCTATACCAAAGCATTCAAAGAGAGGGGGACGTGGGGAGCCGGTGCCACCTTCTTCAGTTATGGCAAAATCAAAGAGTATTCCAAAGAGAACGAGTATATCGGTGATGTCTCCGCCAAGGACATAGCCTTGCAAGGATTCTTCTCTTATGACTTGAGCGAGAAATGGCGTGGTGGCCTCTCTTTGAAATTCTTATATTCCTCCATGGCTGAATACCATTCCATGGGATTGGGCGTGGACGCAGGATTAAGTTATTATGACGCAGACAAGAAATTGTCATTCGGGTTTGCCTTCAAGAATATCGGTGCCCAGCTCAAATCGTACTACGATGAGCGGCAGAAGATGCCTTGGGATATCCAATTGGGCGTATCCAAACAGATGGCACACGCCCCCATCCGTTTCTCATTGACGGCAATGTACCTCAACAAATGGAAATTAAACTATATAGACGAATCCGACAAAGAGTATAAAGGGGATAGTTTCGGAAAGACATTCCTGAAACATTTGGTTATCGGTGTGGATTGGCTTCCCTCGGAGAACCTATGGATTGGCGTAGGCTACAATCCTAAAAGGGCGATGGACATGAAGTTGGACGGGGCGAACGCTTTGGCTGGTTTTTCCGCCGGAGCCGGGCTGCACGTCAAAATGTTTGATGTCAGTGCGTCCGTTGCCAAATACCATCCGTCGGCATTGTCGTTCATGATCAGTTTATCCACCTCTCTTTCCGGTTTCAAATTGTAATTTGTATTATTTATGAAAAAGATTGTAATAGCAATAGACGGTCACTCCTCAAGCGGCAAAAGCACCATGGCGAAAGAGCTTGCCCAAGAAATAGGATATGTATATATTGATACGGGCGCAATGTACCGGGCTGTGACTTTGTATGCGTTGAGACAGGGTTATATCCAAGGGAACAGCATCAACGAAAAGGCTTTGGAAGCGGATATGCCCCGACTTTCCATCACCTTCCAATCCAATCCCGGGACAGGCAAATCCGACACCTTCCTCAACGGGGAGGATGTGGAAAAAGAAATCCGGGGCATGGAAGTCGCCAACAAGGTCAGTTTGGTCGCATCCTTGGGCTTCGTGCGGAAAGCGATGGTTGCCCAACAACAAGCAATGGGGAAAGAAAAAGGCATCGTGATGGACGGAAGGGACATTGGCACGGTCGTATTCCCCCATGCGGAGTTAAAGCTGTTTATCACCGCCTCTCCGGAAGTACGTGCGCAACGCAGGGTAGACGAGCTGCTTGCCAAAGGTGAAAAGATCTCTTACGAAGAGGTCCTGGAGAATGTCAAGAAACGTGACTTCATCGACTCTACCCGTGAAGAGAGTCCTCTCCGCAAAGCGGATGACGCGATTGTGCTGGACAATTCCAACATGAGCCGCGCGGAGCAAAAGGCATGGTTAAGAGAGAAATTTGAAGCTTGCGTAAAGGAATGAACCGCGATATGATTGTAGAAATAGACAAGGGTTCCGGCTTCTGTTTCGGAGTGGTCAATGCCATCAACCACGCAGAGAAAGAGCTTGCCAACACGGATGTGCTGTATTGCTTGGGGGATATCGTGCACAACAGCCTGGAAGTTGAACGTTTGGAAGCAAGTGGACTACGGACAATCGAGCACGACGAATTCGCCCGCCTGAAAGATGTCAAAGTCCTATTGAGAGCGCATGGCGAACCACCCAGCACTTACAGGACAGCGGAAGAGAATCATATCCAGATAGTAGATGCCACCTGCCCCGTCGTCTTGCAATTACAGAAAAGGATCCACCGCTGTTTCCAAGAGGTAAAAGGGAACCACACGCAATTGGTCATTTACGGGAAAAAAGGTCATGCCGAGGTGAATGGACTGGTGGGACAAACGGAAGGGACAGCCATTGTGGTCGAGTCGGTGGAAGATTTGGACAAACTCGACTTCACACGGGATATTACCCTCTTCTCCCAAACAACCAAATCATTGGATGGATTCCGGAACGTAGTTGCCGCCATTGAAAACCGGATTGCACCGGGTGTCAACTTCCAATACCATGACACCATTTGCAGGCAAGTCGCCAACCGGTTGCCCAACATCAAGAAGTTCGCAGCAGAGCATGACTGGGTTTATTTCGTGGCAGGCAGGAAAAGTTCAAATGGCAAGATGCTGTTTGAAGAGTGCAGGAAAGCAAACCCCAACAGCTGCTTCATCTCTTCAGCCGAAGAGATAACAGAGCCTTTGCCCGACAGCGTCATGCGAGTGGGCGTGTGCGGAGCGACTTCCACCCCAAATGGTTGATGGAAAAGATAGCGGAAAAGGTAAAACAGCTGAATGGGTAAGTACAAAAATAATCTTTACCTTTGCCTGCATATCATAAAGAGACAACAGGATGAGACCTTTTTTATACCAAATAGCAGATTTGTTCCTACGGGAATATGGCACAGGGATAAGCCAATTGGCATTCGTGTTCCCCAACCGGAGAGCCGGGCTTTTTTTCCAAAAGCACCTCTCGGAGATTGCCAACCGGCCTATCTTTTCGCCTAAGATCTTAACCATAAATGACCTTTTTTCCCTTCTTGGGAAGAGGCAGACGGCAGACCGGATCCGCACCCTGTTCAAACTTTATGACATTTACATAGAGGCATCGGGGTCGGCTGAATCTTTTGACGAGTTCCTCTATTGGGGAGACATGCTCTTAAATGATTTTGACGACATAGACAAATACATGGTGGATGCCGGAAAGTTGTTCCGCAATGTGACCGACCTGAAAGAGCTGGATGACAATTATAGTTTCCTGTCGGAAGAACAAATCCAAGCCATCCGTATGTTTTGGTCGTCGTTTTATCCGAAACACGACTCTCCCAACCAACAGCATTTCTTAGAGCTTTGGGAAATCCTTCACACCCTTTATTCCGGGTTGAAGGAGCGATTGGCAGAGGAGGGGTGCGGCTATGAAGGAATGATTTTCCGAGAGGTTGCCGAAGCGGTCGAACAAAAAGGAGTGCCGGACGGATTCCCTTTCCAAAAGATTATATTCGTGGGATTAAATGCCCTTTCCGTATCAGAGGAGAGGCTGCTATTGGCCCTGCAAAAGGCGGGGAAAGCCGATTTCTATTGGGATTATATGTCTGGATACGTAAAAGACCCAGACAACAAAGCCTCGTACTTTGTCGAACGCAACCTTGATTTGTTCCCGTCCGCTTTCCATCTGCCCGAAGAGGAAGCGGAAAAGAGTGCCATCAAAATAGCCGGAGTGCCTTCCGCCATCGGACAAGCCAAACACGTTTACCAGTTGTTGGAGAACTATATGCAGGAGTCTCCCATGACTGCCGAGTCCGCTTTGCGCACTGCCATCGTGCTGCCGGACGAACATCTATTGGTTCCTGTTCTCAACTCCATCCCGGAGGCAATCCATCCTATCAATGTGACGATGGGATATCCTTTGTCCGGAACCCCGGTTGCTTCGTTGATGGAGCATATCTTGCAATTACAAAAGAACATCAGATACACAAACGGGGAAGCCACCTATTACCACAAGGATGTTTTGGCAATCTTGAACCATCAATACGTTGTTGCCGCTTGCCAAGGAGATGCTACCTCTTTGGTGAATGAGATGGTAAATAACAATTGGATTTACATAGAGGCAAAGAACCTATATAAAGATGATTTCTTGCGTGTCCTGTTCACTCCCGTCACATCGACAGAAGAGCTTTCTGATTATTTGATTTGCATATTAGAGAACTTGAATGATTCTTTGAGAAGGGGAAATCCTGAACCGGAAGAGGAGGACATGGGGAGTTGGAAAGAGAAGGAATCCTCGCTGAGCGATATCGAGCAGGAGTTCATCTTCCACTATTTCGCCACGGTGAACAAGATGAAAGATGTGATGCAGGAAGCCAATGCCACCCTGCGCCTGGACACCTATTTCAGGCTTCTTAAAAAAATGGCGGATTTGGTAACCATTCCATTTGAAGGAGAACCGTTGTCCGGTCTACAAATAATGGGTGTGTTGGAAACAAGGGCTTTGGATTTTGACAGGCTGATCATCCTTTCCATGAATGAAGGAATCTTCCCATTAAAAAAGGCGGCGAACTCTTTTATCCCTTATAACCTAAGGCGAGGTTTCGGATTACCCACTTACGAACACCAAGACAGTATTTGGGCTTATCATTTTTACCGGCTTATCCACAGGGCGAAGGAGGTGACCTTGCTTTATGACACCCGAAGTTCCGGGATACAAACCGGGGAGATAAGCCGCTATGTCCACCAGCTGCGCTACCACTATCAATTTCCTTTGGAGGACCAGCTGATGGTGTATAATGTCTCCTCCTCGAAAGTCGCTCCTATCCTCATCCATAAAGATGCCCGGATATTGCAACGTCTGGATAATTACACTGACGGAGGACGATTGGCTTTGTCGGCAAGTTCCATCAACACCTATTTGGATTGCCCTCTTAAATTCTACTATTCCGTGGTGGAAAACATCCAAGAGGAGGAGGAAGTGGCTGAAACCGTCGAGAGCGATGTGTTCGGTTCTATTTTCCACAAAGTGATGGAAGAGCTCTATTTGCCTTTCAAAGGCAAAATGGTAACGGCAGACCTGCTTAAAATCCTCAAGAAAGACGAGAAGGCATTGACGGGAACCATCCAAAAGGCTTTTGCTGAAGTTTTCTTCAAAAGCAAGGCAGTCCGTGCCTTGGAAGGCGAAAACTATTTAATCGGGGAACTAATCCGCAAATATGTCATCAAAGTATTGGAGAAGGACGCTGCCCTGACTCCGTTCCATTTTATCCATTCAGAGCAGAAGGTCATGGCTGATTTCCCATTAGGCGATGGGAGAAAGGTGCACCTCAAAGGGTTTATAGATCGAGTGGACGAGGTAAAGGAGGCGATAAGGATTGTGGACTACAAGACAGGAACAGGCTCTCTGCAGTTTAGTTACATACCCGACCTGTTCGACCGCAGCCTGAAAGAACGACCCAAAGCAGTCATGCAGGTATTCCTATATGCTTGGATTTATAATCAGTTAAACAGAGATAAGAGGTTGCCCATCCAACCTTCCATCTATTATCTAAGGACACTTTTCAATTCCCAGTTCGACCCAACCGTGCTCCATAGCATAGGAAAAGGGAAAAACGAGCGGGTGGATTCATTCCTGGTTTTCCAAGAGGAGTTTGAAAGTGAAATGCGGAAATGCTTGGAGGAGATATTCAATCCGCTCATGCCTTTCGTGCAAACCACAGTGGAAAAGAGATGCACATTCTGTCCTTTCGCTTCTGTTTGCGGGAAATGAGAGAGAGCCCAGAGGGATTTAAAACACAGCGCCCAATGAGAAATTCAACACATTGGTGCGCCTCTCAAAGGAAAGCGTCCCGTTCCTGTCTTGGGCTGCATCATAAAACTTGAAATCAGAGCGCACATTATGCAATGCAAACTCATAAGAGAAGTCCAAAAACAGGCGACCGATGGTAACGCCCACTGCTGAAACAAAATTAAAGGCATAACGCATATTGTCTTTTTCATAATAGGCTTGGAAGGAGCTGTTCTCACAACGGTGCTTGGTCTTATATTGGTATATTCCTTTCGGTCCAAACTTGATACTCATGCCATAAGGCCCTTCTTTCACTACATGATAACCTACCAAGATAAGCACTTCCAACGAATTGCCCTCCAGATCCAAATTGTAGTGTTCAAGCGAATTGATGGATGAATTGATTTGGCTGTTCAGTGGCAATGCAAACCGGATTTGCGCCTCTTTGTGATACCAACTGACGCTGGGCTGAAGGGTAAAGCGGTTAAAATTGACGGAGAAGGTGACAGCAGCCAAATATCCTACTTTATAATGTATTTGTCGGTCGGTTATTTCAATGTCGTCAATCGTGAATTGATGGATTAAAGGCAAGGCGGAGTTGAAGCCCACCCGAAAACTGACATCGAAAGGCTTGTCATATCTTTGCATAATGTTTTGGGCGGATAAGCAACCGCATAAAACTGCAAAAACCATTGATAAAATCCATCGTCTCATCATTTGCTTTATTTTTTCTTTTGGACAGACCAGCCGAACTTTCCGATTGCGTCGCCCAAACCGTAATACTTCCCATGGGAATATGCCATCAAGCCGGCTTGTTGCATATCAAAAGCCCCTGTTTCCGGATTCATGTATTTATCGTCAGCCAATACATTTACCACGTCCGCAATAAACATATCATGACTGCCCAAAGCCACGACCTCTTTGACACGGCATTCGATGCACAACGGAGATTCCTCTATGATAGGAGCTTGCACCATTTCCGCTTTCCCCGGAGTAAGGTGCATCTCTTCAAACTTCCGGTGGTCTTTCCCTGAATTAACCCCGCACCAATCCGTTGCATAAGCCAACTCTTCCGTTGTCAGGTTAATGACAAACTCCATGTTCTTTTTCAAGATTGGATAGGAATGGCGTTCCGGGCGGACAGAGATATAGCACATCGGTGGATTTGTACAGATAGTGCCAACCCACGCAACCGTAATGATATTATACTCTTCCGGACAACTGCCACAACTGACCATCACTGCAGGCAATGGGTAAATCATTGTCCCCGGTTTCCACGAATGCTTCATGATGTTATCGTTTATCTAAATTACAATGACGGTGTGTCATAAATGCAAACTGTTGCATTGCATTTTATTAATCCTGACGCACCGCCATTGCTTCACTTTATTTTATGATAATGTCATCCTTGTTTATCTTTCGCTCGCAATAATGACATTTGATGGTACCGCTTTCCTTGTCAATCACCTCAAAACGGGTCGGAACCGGTTCATTGTTCGTAACACATTTAGGATTGTTGCATTTAACCAATCCAACCAATTCATTAGGCAATGCCACGCGCTTCTTTTCCACAACTTCATAATCCCGGATAATGTTCAAAATCACATTAGGAGCGACCAAAGCAATACGGCTGATTTCATCGTCATCGAAGAACTTGCCCGAAATTTTAATCATTCCTTTTCTTCCACATTTGCTGCTCGGAAGATTATTGGCGATGGTAATCGTATGCTCCATTTGATCCAAACCAAGCAATGAAGTCACTTTGAAAAGCTGAGTGGGAGGAATATGATCGATAACAGTACCGTTTTCAATAGCGGCAACCTGTAATTCTTTGTTATTTTTCAATGTAGACATAACAAAATATATTTAATCAATAGAAATACCTAAAACCTCACAAATGATAGCTTGACGGGCAAAAAGACCGTTGCGTGCTTGTTGGATATAATAAGCCTTAGGATTGTCGTCCACATCGTAAGCTATCTCATTCACACGAGGAAGCGGATGCAAGATGCGCAAGTTATCACGGCTGTTTGCCAACATCGAGTTCTTAAGGATATAAACGTTTTTCACCCGTTCATACTCTTCCAAATCCGTAAAGCGTTCACGTTGCACACGCGTCATGTACAAGATATCCGTCTTGTTTATAATATCTTCGGTAAAATCTGTATGTTCCTCATATTTGATGCCATGCTGGTCACAGAAGTTTTTCTGCTCATCCGGCATTTTCAATTCATTCGGAGCGACAAAATGGAAATTAGGATTGAAATGGGACATTCCGACAATCAAAGAGTGCACTGTCCTGCCGTACTTCAAATCCCCGACCATCGTGATTGTCAAATCCTCCAGTTTGCCTTGCGTCTTCCGGATAGAATAGAGATCCAACATCGTTTGCGACGGATGCTGGTTGGCGCCATCTCCTGCGTTAATAATTGGGACATTCGTGACTTCCGAAGCGTAGCGGGCTGCACCTTCCAAATAGTGGCGCATGATTATCAAGTCCACATAGTTGCTCACCATCAAGATGGTATCCTTCAATGTTTCACCTTTGGATGAACTGGTTGTAGATGCATCTTGAAACCAATCACTCGTCCTCCCAACCTGTTCACGGCAGTTTCGAAACTCAAGCGCGTGCGTGTTGAAGGTTCAAAGAAGAGTGTTGCCGCTACTTTTCCTTCCAACAGACGGCGGTTGGGATTCTCTTCAAACTTCCTTGCGTTGTCCAGAATACGAAGAATGTCCTCTTTGGAACACTGATCGATAGATACTAAACTTTTACTTTTCATATTGCATATTTATCTTATTTGTTTTTAATAAGATAGAAAAACTATTCTTGTCCACGTATACCAATTACAAAAAGGCATAATAAGATTGCCTCCTCTTGCTTTAGCGCAAAGATAATATTAATTCCGCTACATTTATTTTTTCAGAATAAAAATATAGTTTCCTTTCTTTAAAAACAGGCATGACATAAACCACACCCAATGATATGCGCTGCGTATTCGGACATTCAGCCCCAAGAGCTTTGGCACGCTGTTCCAAATGATGCCCTTTATACAGCCAATGGGCGAATATTTTCAAATCCATATTCTTAATGGGCAAATATTCCGCACAGGCTTGGAGATTCCAATTGGTGCAATACAATCCCTTCTCGAAAGGACCAATTGCTTTTTTGTTGACCCTGGCTGTTTCGTATGCACCTTTCACATATAAATTCCAATGGCTGTGGATCCGGTAATCCAAATTGGCTATTACGGAGAAATATCCTAAATTCTCTGCTGTGACCGGATTGGCAACCGGAACTCCTTGCAGTCTGCTTATGATGCCTTTGCTGTCCAAATCTTCATTGGAATACATCACATCGACATAAGCCACAGCTGGTCCCTTTTCATATATGTTACCAGCCGTCAAATAGTAGACATTCTTTTTCTCCGCTAATTGTCCCCATGCTGCCGCATATCGCAACTGTATTGTTTTGTCCACAAAACTACCATTCCAGTTCAAGGTTGCCATAAGGGGAGCCTTCGATTTCCCCACGCCTTCGGGCAGTCCATGCGCAAAGGTGTGTTCATAACTACCATTACGGCTGTTTAGCAACTGGACTATCAATTCTTGGCTCGGCGAGAGTTCAATGGTCCCGCTCACTCCTGCCAAATAAGCCGGTGAATTATTGTTGAATTCGCTATATTCCCTCACGCTTATGGCACTCACATAATATTCATATCCTCCCAATGCAAAGAACTGTTTACCAAAAGTCAGCTTGAACTTATCAGAAGTATCCCAACCGATAAGGGCATATTCAATGGACGATGCTATATTATCCAAAGATTCCGGAGTAGTATTGTTATTAAAAGCCTGTCTAAAGTGATAGAAAAACTTTTTCTTCAACGTTCCTAACACTTCCATTCGGACCCGGTTCAGTTTGAATGCCGTCTCATCCAATTTCCCATCCGTGAAATTTGCAGCCCCTGAAGTGTAAAACTCCACATTCATGTTGGAAGTCAAATCAGTTTTTGCTTTGGGGAACAAATAATCAAACATGCTTTTTATGGAATCAGCAGAAGTAACAAGAGGCCTGTCTTGTGCATGTCCAAAGAAAGAGCATGACACCAAGCAGCAAGTGAGAAGTAACTTTTTCATCAAATCAAATTTGTGTCTTTATTAATTAAATTCTACAATATGTTTTTACAGCCTTGCAATATTAGTAAGTTTTACCGACAACCGCAAGAAGTTGTTAAATAATTTCAAATCGACAGATTGTTTATCTTCTATCTCCTAATCAACACCGTAATCCTCAATGCCAAATCGAAAAAGACCATCTTGGCATTTACATTTTGCGTGATATGCTGTTCCGCTTTGTCCAATTCGCCCATCAACTCGAACACGTTCCGTTCATTGACAAACGGGGAGAACTTGACAGAGAAGGAGGTCTCGTCCGGATTCATATAGTTCAACTCTGGAGAATGGAAACGATACACAAAGTTTTCCCGGATAAGGTGTTGGCAATATGCCAAAAAGTTCTTCTGTTTCTCACGCCCTATCGATGCCAAAAGTTCGGATTGCTCTTTCATCCCCCGGACATTGCGAGCCCAAGAATTACGCATAATCGTCTTGAACTGCTCCAAGTAAAACTGGTTCTCATCGTTGACGCTCAATGCTTCCAACGCTTTCAAATAACTGCCATTAGCCAAATGGGCTATGTATTTGGCATCATCCGGCGAAAGATGCTGTTCCTCTTGCAAAGCCCGCTCCATATCCTCTTGCCGTATCGGAGGGATGGAAAGCCGCTGGACGCGTGACAAGATTGTCCCTAAGACCAAGTCGGGATTCTCCGAGACCATCAAGATGGCTGTCTTGGCAGGCGGTTCTTCCGTCATTTTAAGCAGTTTGTTGGCACAAACGGGATGGAGTTTTTCCGGTAACCAAACAAGCAATACCCGGTATTCGGCTTCGTATATCTTTAAGTTCAGTTTATGGACAATCTCGTTGCTCTCTTGGGAATAAATCAAAGCCTTGGGAATTTCCCGCATCAATATAATCCAACCAGTCATTCAAACTGAAGTAGCTCCCCTTTTGCAGGAAAGACCTCCATTCTGGCAAATAATCATCACATATTTCCTTTTTCCTCTCTTTATTGCTGACGATGGGAAAAACGAAATGCAAATCGGGATGAGCCAACGCATCGTATTTCAGGCAAGAAGGGCAATGCCCACAAGCATCCGTTTCCGAGCGGTTCGTACAATTCATATATCGTGCGTATGCCAATGCCAAAGCAAAAGCCCCTCTTCCCCCTTTTTCGGTAAACAACTGGGCATGCGGTATGACACCTGTTTTGACAGAATTGCGCAAATGCTCTTTGATTTCCTCTTGTCCGATGATATCCTTGAAATACATGATTCTTTTCTGCTTATGGTTAATATAGTCTGAAAACGTTATCTTCTTCCTTTGGCGTGAGTCTCATTCCTGGCAGGATTGCCCTTCCGGAACAATTTATCAGCCAAGTCCCTTCTTCCCAGCTTCTGCAAGGTACGCATTATCTGTTGCCTGAACTCCGGTTTATACCAGAAAAAGAACTGGCGCTGTGCCAATTTCTGTTCTTTGCTCCTTGCCGTGTAGACCTTTTCCAACGTATAAGGATGATAACCGGTATAATACATTTCCGTCGCCAATGTCATGGGTGTCGGGGTGAAGTCTTGCACCTGTTCCAATTGGAAATGCAGGTCTTTCGTGATGACAGCCAATTCAGCCATGTCCAATTCCGTGCATCCGGGATGGCTGGAAATGAAGTACGGGATCAATTGCTGGTTCAATCCATACTTCCTATTCACCTTGTCAAAGATGTTCTTAAATGTACCAAACAACTTGAACGACGGTTTCCTCATCTGCCTTAAGACCTCGTCTTGCGTATGTTCGGGAGCCACTTTTAATCTTCCGGAGACATGATGGGCTATCAGCTCCTCGGTATAATCACGAGCAGCCACATTCAACGCCTCCTCGTCATAGTGGTTCAACAGCAGGTCGTAACGCACTCCGCTGCCGATGAATGATTTCTTGATGCCATGAATCTTCCCGACCTCCTTGTACAACTCTATCAAAGGGGAATGGTCTGCATTCAGATTCTTACACACAACCGGAGATATGCAAGATGGCTTTTTGCATTTGGCGCATATTTCCAGATTCTTCCCTTTCATGCGGTACATATTGGCAGAAGGCCCACCCAAATCACTCAGATAGCCTTTGAAGTCCGGCATGTGCGTAATGGATTCCACCTCCTTTAGAACAGACCTCTTGCTACGTGACGAGATAAACTTGCCTTGATGGGCGGAAATCGTACAAAAAGCACATCCTCCAAAGCAACCCCGGTGGAGGTTGACAGAGAATTTTATCATTTCGAATGCCGGAATGATTTTGTCTTTATACTTTGGATGCGGCAATCTTGTATAAGGCAAATCAAAACTTGCGTCAATCTCTTCTTCCGTCATAGGCGGATAAGGTGGATTCACCACAATTACTGTTTTCCCGCAATGTTGTAAAATACGCTGGGCGTGCTGCTTGTTGGATTCCTCTTCGATATGCTTGAAGTTCTTGGCTTGTTTCAATTTGTCTTTCAAGCACTCTTCGTGTGAATACAAAACAATATCCTCTTTCCCGGCTTGGACCGATTTGTCCAAATATACCGTCTGGGGAATATCCCGGATTTGGTCGAAAGGTTCGCCCTTCTTTAACCGCCTTACCAATTCCCGTATCGGTTTCTCCCCCATTCCATATATCAACAAGTCCGCCGGACTATCTATCATGATTCCGGGTCTAAGCCGGTCTTGCCAATAATCATAATGTGTCAACCTGCGGAGAGAAGCTTCAATGCCTCCCAACACCACCGGCACATCCGGATAAAGCTCTTTCAAGATTTTCGTATAGACAATACTGGGATAATCCGGGCGCATCCCGGGTCTGCGGTCCGGCGTATAAGCGTCATCGCTTCGAAGGCGTTTGTTTGCCGTATAATGATTTATCATTGAATCCATCGCTCCGGCTGAAACACCGAAGAAAAGCCGAGGGGCACCTAACTTCTTGAAATCACGGAAATCGCCTCTCCAGTCCGGCTGCGGCACGATGGCCACACGCAACCCTTCCGCCTCAAGGGTTCGTCCAATTACTGCGCCGCCAAACGACGGATGATCCACATAAGCATCACCATTGAACAGGATTACATCAATGTAGTCCCATCCACGCATTTCAACTTCTTTCTTTGTCGTAGGCAACCAAGCCTCCGGTCTAAACTGATTCATGCGATTCTATCTCGTTATCATGAAGCCACCAGCTCCATATTCTTAAACCCATATATTACAAAAGCATCTCCTTCAACCGATGGATGGCCTTTTGGAGCTGTGCATCTACTGTTTTTATACTTATATCCAAATCTTCAGCCACTTGTGCATAGGTTTGGTTCTCTTCGCGAACACGGATGAACACTTCCCGGCATCGTGCGGGGAGACGGTCAAGAGCCTTGACATAACGGGCAAACAACTCTTCGCCTATCATTCGTTCCTCAGGAGATTCGGTCAAATCCGAGTCCGGCTTCTCTTCTGCCATCTCCACAGGAGTGTCCAGCGTTTTCTTCTCTTTTTCCAGATAGTTGATGGAAGCGTTCTTGACAAGAATGAAAAAATAGTCTTCCAAATTGGCTATTTGATACATCGCCTCTTTCCGTTGCCATATCTTCAAAAAGACATCCAACACGACCTCTTGTGCCAATTCATCCCTTCGCAAGTAGTAATGAGCAATACGGAAAAAGCGGTCATAACAAAGGTCATAAAAATGCTTAAAGGCAATCTGGGATTCTTCCTCCCGCATTTGCCTCAAAAAACGCCTAACCTCTTGTTCTGTCATGATTTTTCTTCCTACTCTTCTGTATTGTGTGCAAAAGTAAGCAAAAATTATTACCTTTGCATCATATAATATTCGTAATATGAGAACTCAACTACTATTGTCTGCTGCTCTTCCTCTCGCGGGAATGGCTTTATTGTCGGCTTGCCAAAGCGAGAAAAAGAACACTAAAAAGCCGTTTAACATTGTGTACATTATGACTGACGACCATACAGCCCAAATGATGAGTTGCTATGATACTCGTTATGCCCATACTCCGAACTTGGACCGTATCGCTCAAGACGGTGTCCTATTTTCAAACAGTTATGTCGCTAACTCTTTGAGCGGACCAAAGCCGCGCTTGTATGGTTACAGGCAAACACAGCCACAAGAATGGTTTTTATGACAATACCAACTGCGTATTTGACAACACACAGCAAACTTTCCCTAAGTTGTTGCAAAAGGCAGGATACCAAACGGCTTTGGTGGGCAAATGGCATTTGGAATCATTGCCTACAGGCTTTGACTATTGGGAAATCGTTCCTGGACAAGGTAGCTACTATAACCCAAGCTTCATCACGCAGGAAAATGACACCATACGGAAGCATGGTTATCTGACCAACATCATCACGGACATGAGTATCGACTGGATGGAAAACCAAAGGGATAAAGAGAAACCTTTCTGTATATTAATCCACCACAAAGCTCAACACCGCAACTGGATGGCTGATACTTGCAACTTGGCTCTTTACGAGGACAAGACATTCCCTATTCCTGAAACTTACTATGATGATTACAAAGGACGTAAAGCCGCGGCTGCCCAAGAGATGAGCATTATCAAGGATATGGACTTGGTTTACGACTTGAAGATGATAGGAGCTGAAGGAAAAGCGGATTTGAAACAAGCCTATTTGGGAATGTTGGGAAGAATGGATTCCGCACAACGTGCTGCTTGGGACAAGTTCTACGACCCAATCATTAAAGATTTCAAGAAACAACACCTCACTGGAAAGGCTTTGGCAGAATGGAAATTTCAACGTTACATGCGTGACTACTTGAAGACATTGAAGTCGCTTGATGATAATGTCGGACGGGTATTGGACTATTTGGACAAGGCCGGATTGTCTGAAAACACTTTGGTCGTCTACACTTCCGACCAAGGTTTTTACATGGGCGAACATGGATGGTTTGACAAACGTTTCATGTATGAAGAGTCTTTCCGCACACCATTGGTAATGAGACTTCCTGGCGGCAAAAAAGGAACAATCGACCAAATGGTACAGAATATAGACTATGCTCCGACTTTCTTGGAACTTGCCGGTGCTCCTATTCCTGATGATATCCAAGGTGTCTCTTTGCTTCCTCTGTTAAAGGGAGAAAATCCTGAGAATTGGCGTACTTCCCTGTACTACCATTATTATGAATTCCCAGCAGAGCACAGCGTAAAACGGCATTACGGAGTAAAGAAAGACCAGTATAAGTTAATCCATTTCTACAATGACATTGACGAATGGGAACTTTATGACTTGGAGAAAGATCCTCATGAATTGAATAATATTTATGGCAATCCTGATTATCAAGAGGTAACTGACCAAATGATGCACGAAATGGATAGCTTGCAAATCATGTATGATGATCCTATCCGTTTGAAATACAAAAAGCATAATTCTTTGGCAGAATAAGAGATTATAGCAGCTCCTATATTGCTAATTATTGCTAAAACGATTGTTTGTTTACATAATTAATCGTACTTTTGCAGCCGGAATTGAGTTCGGGATGTAGCTCAGCCCGGTTAGAGTACGCGTCTGGGGGGCGCGTGGTCGCTGGTTCGAATCCAGTCATCCCGACATACAAAAGGGGTTGTATCAAAATGAAAGTTTTGATGCAGCCCCTTTTCAGTTTATGAGTCACCGATGTTTTTGGGTTTGCATCCAACATTTTGCTTATGTCAGGGTAACCTCGTTCGTGAATAAGACAGAACATGGTCAACCTGTTTTATTACTAAGTTTTAACCGAGTCAACTTTCTTTATTGATAAGACATTTAGTAGTCAACTAAAAACGTTAACATACATTTTCACCTTAATGATAAGTGCTTTTCACCTAGGTGATAAATGCTTTTCACCTTAATGATAAGTGCTTTTCACTTAGGTGATAAATGCTTTTCACTTAGGTGATAAGCTAAGGTTGTATTAAGTACAATCCCAAATAAATCCTGAAAAACGAAATGTGTATTAAGATAAAGTAGAAATAGCATTAAAACACCGTTTAAACAGTGTTTTAATGCTATTTTAATGTTGTTATAATGTATCGAATATGATCTTTTGGTGTTTTAAAACGGCTTTATCCCGTCCATTTCTTTTTTAACGACCTTTAAAAGAGGCAATAATCCTGATTTAGTGTCTATTTTTATTGTATATCTGAGATTATTCATCTATTTTTGCTTATGACATTAAACATTTTGAAATGGAAGATTTTTTTATTTTCATCCTTATAAGAATCGTGGGGATTGTGATGTGGGGGCTCTGTATTGCGTTCCCCCTTTTCCTGCTCGACGAATTTTGGTGTACCATTACCGGTCATAATCTTTTCCGTAGGGATGACGACGATGATGATTAAAAGTATTAATCCTCCCCGAATAGGGCACTGATTCTTTCGAGATCATCCGAAGTTGTTTTGTCGTGAGTGCTATCCCACGGGAATTTTGCTATATCCGTAGGTCTTAGCCGCTTCCCCTTTTTCTGGCAAGGAAGGAGGGCGGTCAAGACTAAAAAACGGGTGCGCTCCCATTTGTCCTTGTATTCTGCATCTCCCCCAACAATGCCGTCCACCTTGTAAGCGGATTTGATGCCGTGATAAATAATCACTCCTAACTGCTCCATGTCTTCGCCGGAAATTTGGAACCCTATCTGCATCATCCTCTGTGCCTTGCATTTTGCTAATTCTGATACACCTTAAAAGGGCTGTATCAAAACTTTCGTTTTGACACAGCCCCATGTAATAAAAAAGAAAATTTTATTCGTTCACCGAGCCTTTTCATGAAAGGGAGTTCCAGCCTTGAGCTTTCAGCTCGACCTCTCCGCCATCTCTTCCTTCCAAATAATTGCCTAATTCCGGCTTTGTGATATGCCCGATTATCTTGATTCCTTTTAAGTTTGAGACTTTATCATAGTCCGCCAATGGAACTGTAAACAACAATTCATAATCTTCCCCTCCGTTCAATGCCGCAGTGACCAGATTCATATTAAACTGTTCCGCCATGACTGCTGTTTGATAATCAATAGGGATTCTCTCCTCATAAATACGGCAACCGACATGGCTCTCCTTGGAAATATGGAGCAGCTCTGAAGACAAACCATCCGACACATCCATCATGGCTGTCGGCAAGATTCCTGCTTCACGGAGAGCGGCAACGATGTCTTTACGCGCTTCCGGTTTCAATTGTCTTTCCAAAAGATACTCTTTTCCCGAAAAATCAGGAGTGAAATCTTTTTCGCCATTGAACACTTTCTTTTCACGTTCCAACAATTGCAAACCCATGTAAGCTGCACCAAAATCTCCAGACACACACACCAAATCGGTCTCTTTCGCCCCGCTACGATAAACGACCTTGCCTTTCTCGCCTTCACCGATACAAGTAATACTGATTGCCAATCCGGTCAAAGAGGCAGAGGTATCGCCTCCTACCAAGTCAACGCCATAAACATCGCAAGCCAAACGGATGCCGTTATATAGTTCTTCCATATCTTCCACAGAGAAACGTTTGGAAAGACCGATTGAAACAGTTATCTGCTTAGGCTGGCCATTCATGGCATAGATATCAGAGAAATTGACAACAGCAGATTTATACCCCAAGTGCTTCAGCGGCACATAAGTCAAATCGAAATGCACACCTTCCAGTAAAAGGTCTGTCGTCACCAATACCTGTTTGTCTTTATAATCCAACACGGCGGCATCGTCCCCGACACCTTTCAAGGTTTCCGCATTTTTAAGCGGCATATTTTGAGTCAGGTGTTCGATAAGACCGAACTCACCCAACTTCGAAATTTCTGTTCTCGTAGTCATATCTTATTTGTCTTTTTTATTGCGATAGAAATCGTCAATATGTTTACAGATGATTTTGTCAAATTCTTCCTCTCTCTCTTGAAGGAAAGCAATTTGGATAGGAAGGTAAAAACAATATGGCACCATTTCCTTTTTCAAGCCTTTATTTGCCATCAGACGGACCGCGTCTTTTTCTGTCATGACAATCAATTTGTCTTTCGCACGAATGGAATTGAATTCATCATTTATCCGGCAAATATCTTTCTCGTTAAAATCATGATGGTCGGGAAAATCCAACACTCGGACAGCCTTTGCCCTTTTCTTCAATTCTTCATGAAAAGGAGCAGGAGAGGCTATTCCGGAAACAGCCAATACCGTATAAGCTTTCCCTTTTGAAAAGGAAATGGCTTTGCCTGGGAATAGAGGCTGCAACTCCCCGTATTTTATATAGGTAAAGAAAAGCGATTGATGCGCCTGCAAATACAAATCGTCTTCCGCAATCCGATAGTCTATCGGTTTCATGGATAAAGGTGCTTTCGTCACAAGCACCATGTCTGCGCGCTGCGCACCTGAGCGATGTTCACGCAAACATCCTGCCGGAAGCAAACTGTCTTTACAGTACATCCGATGATAATCTGTCAATAACAGGGAATAAGAAGGCTGGACATATCTATGCTGGAATGCATCGTCAAGCAGAATCACCTCCGGACGCTTGTTCTTAGGAAGATTCATCAATAGGCGGATAGCTTCACAACGGTTTGCATCGACAGCAACAGCCACCTTCGGGAATTTATGCTTTATCTGAAATGGTTCATCCCCGATATCATTATAAGAATGACCCATTTCAGCTAAAACAAACCCTTTAGTGAGGCGTTTGTAGCCGCGGCTCACCACGGCTACTCTATATTTATCTTTTAATAATCGAATTAAATATTCGATATGCGGAGTCTTGCCGGTTCCTCCTACTGCCAAGTTTCCGACACAGATAACCGGAACATCAAAAGATTCCTCTTTCCATATTCCCTCATCAAACAACATATTCCTAAAGCGCACTCCCATCCCGTACAAGCAAGACAAAGGACGCAAAAGGAAACGAAATTTATGAATACGATTATCCCATTCCATTCACTTGTCAGCAATAAGTTCCTATTTATCTCCGTATCTTAACGTATTACAACAATAAACCTGCAGCCACCTCTTCTGCCACAGCTTCACTTCGTATAGCAGCAACAATAGCCAAGGCAAAGTCATACACAAGGCCTGGACCTTTACCTGTAATGACATTCCCATCAACCACAGCAGCTTCACCCGTTGCGGTAGCACCAATCAAATGATCCTCGAATCCGGGATAACAAGTAGCCTTGCGTCCCTTCAACAATCCTAATCCACCTAAAACCAATGGAGCTGCACAAATCGCTGCGACGATTCGTCCTTCCCTGTATTGTTGTAGCAAAGCCTCTTTTAATACAGTGGAGGCATTCAAGTTCGTTGCTCCCGGCATTCCTCCCGGCAATACCAAGGCAGCGGCACCTTCTAAAGCGACTTCGCTCAGCAATGCATCCGCTTCTACTGGAACTTGGTGTGCTCCTTCCACTTTCTTTTCGTCCGAGATAGATACCGTAGTTGTCTGAATACCTGCCCGACGCAACACATCAACGGTTCCAAGAGCTTCCATCTCTTCAAAACCTGTAGCTAAAAATACAAATGCCTTTACCATACTTTCCATTATTTAAGTTTATACTTATATGTAATCGTTCCGCTTTGATTATTCGTTCCGGAGATGCTGTTGAACGTAGCTTTCTTGGCTGCTTCCAAAGCGCTCCTTCTCATAGAGGCATTATCGATGTTCGTGCCTCTTCCAATTTCAGCAAAAATGACCGCACCTTTCGGATTCACGGTTATATTGATTACAATCTTTCCCTCTTCCTGTATCGTATAAGCAGGACGAGGAAGTCCACCCGCTCCAATGGAACGACCATTCAAGTTAAATTCGCCATAACCGCCAACACCTTCATTGGCTCCATGATCCGAATTACCAAACGGGCTTCCTTGGTTGCCACTGCCGGAGTCCGCGTCACCTTGGCTGTTTCCATCCGCAGCACCAATACCGAAAGCACCTGCCACCTTGTTGCTGATATCTTCCGCTTTTTTACGTCTTTCCTCAGCAATCCGTTTGGCCTCTGCCTCCTTTTGTTTGCGCAAACGCTCTTTTTCTTGTTCCTCTTTCCGTTTCTTCTCCTCTTGCTCCTTTTTCCGCTTCTCCTCCTTTTTCTTTTTTCTGCTCGTCGATTGACACGCTTTCCTCGATATCTTGCGTCAGCAAATCTTCTTTAGGAGTTTCCACCTTGGGAGTCGGAGCTGGAGGCGGCGGAGTGGTCGTCTCTTGTGGGAGTTCCTGTCCGGTATATTTCGGTTCAAACTGCCCGGCAGCCATATCCACATTCCCGAAATTGACCAACACACCACCATCTTCATCCAGAATCTTCGTCTTCAATACAGAAAACCAAAGAATCAAGAATATGAAGACATGAAAAAGAGCCGAACCAACTAATCCGAATATGTCATCTTTATCTATTTTCATAATGCTCTTTTAGGCATGAAGATTCTTTATTTTTTCGGTCTTGTCGCCAAAACCATTCTAAATTTGTTTTCGTTAGCGATATTCAATATCTTAACGATTTCCTTGTAAGGGACTGTTTCGTCAGCATACAAGGCTACATACATTTCCGGCTCATTTGCAAAGCAATTTTGCAGGAATGGAGTAATCTCATCATAGGATACCTGAACCTCCTTTTGTTTTTCAAAAGCGACATAGTAGTTCAATCCGGCATCAATGGTAACGCGTGTAAGCGGTTTGACAGCAGTTTGTTTCTGCGCTTGCGGCAAGGTTACTTTGATGGCATTCGGGATGACCACAGTCGAGGTAACCATAAAGAAAATCAACAGCAGGAAAATAACATCCGTCATGGATGCCATACTGAAGTTTTCTGATACTTTGGTTCTTCTTTTTAATGCCATAGTGTTATTGATTAATTAGCCGGTTCATTCAACAAGTCCATAAATTCCATGGTACGGGCTTCCATCTTGTTTACCACGTTGTCTACTTGTGAAACCAAATAGTTGTATGCAAACAGTGCGATGATACCCACAACCAATCCACCTACGGTTGTCACCAAAGCTTCATAAATACCACTTGACAAAAGAGAGACATCCACATTGCTACCTGCGTTTGCCATATCGAAGAAAGCGCGGACCATACCTGTCACTGTACCCAAGAATCCCAACATCGGTGCTCCTGCAGCTGTCGTCGCAATCAAAGGGAAACCCTTTTCCAACTTGGCAACTTCCAAGTTACCCACGTTCTCGATAGCAACCATCACATCATTCATCGGACGGCCCAAACGGGAAATACCTTTCTCAATCATCCGTGCAGCCGGAGTGTTGGTCGTACGGCATAAGTTCAATGCTGATTCAAGTTTCCCTTCATGGATATAATCCTTGATGCGGTTCATAAATGTCTGGTCCTCCTTACCAGCGCGCTTGATTACCAATAAACGCTGGAAGAATATATAGATAGCCATCAAAGAGAGCAATAACAAGACAATCATGATCCACCCTCCCTTACAAGCCAAATCAATGATATTGATTTCTGCTTCAGCAGGAACTGTTGTAGCTGCTACCTGTGTCAAATCAGGCATTTGTTCGGAAGCTTGTGCCGCAACCGACTGTAATAAAAGTAAAAGATTCATTTCAATTACGTGTTTAAATTATAACCTATTTATATTACGATATTATCCTTCGAGACAAGCCCTGTATTGCCGTATTGTCTCCTTCAATCCCAAATAAAGGGCATCGCTAATCAGCGCATGGCCGATTGAGACTTCATCCAATAACGGGATATTCTGATGGAAATAGGCAAGATTGTCCAAATTCAAATCATGTCCGGCATTCACTCCCATACCTAAGCTTTTGGCATATTGGGCAGCGGTGACAAACGGGGCAATCGCCTTTTCCCTGTCCTCGAAATAGTGGGAAGCATACGGCTCGGTATACAGCTCGACACGGTCGGTTCCGGTTTTGGCTGCCCACTCCAAGTTCTCCAACTCCGTACCCACGAATATCGAAGTACGAATGCCATAGGAAGTAAAGTGCTCCACCAATTCCGCCAAGAACGAATAATTGTTCTTCACATCCCAGCCTGCATTGGATGTGATGGCATCCGGAGCGTCCGGCACCAAAGTGACTTGTGTCGGCTTTACTTTCTGTACCAAATCGATAAACTTATCACAGGGATTACCCTCTATATTAAACTCTGTCGTGATTAAAGGTTTTAGGCCATACACATCACTGTAACGTATATGACGCTCGTCCGGGCGCGGATGGACAGTGATTCCTTGTGCTCCGAAAGCCTCCGCATCACAAGCAAATTTCAACACATCCGGTGTATTTCCACCTCTTGCGTTCCGGATTGTTGCGACTTTGTTAATGTTTACACTTAAATTTGTCATCGTATATCGTTAAATCTTATTTCTTTGATTACTTTTGCATAAAAGAGTTTTGCAAAAATAACAGAAATTAGGTAATTAGCGGGTATATGTTGGTAAAAGATTTCATAACAAAGGAGATTCCTGTGTTAAAAAGTTCGGATAAGGGCAAATATGCACTGGAGCTGATGGATGATTACAAAGTCAGGCATTTGCCTTGGTTGGTAGAGGACTTGGGAACATACCAGGCTTTGGTGTCTGAAAAGTCTTTATTGGCTGCCGCTGATTTGTCTTTGACATTGGCGGAACTTAACCCGGCAGACTGTTGGTCGGTGCATCCGGATGCCCTTTTCCCCGATGCTGTTGACATCATGTCACGGCATAACCTGAGCCTGTTGCCTGTCGTCGGGGAAAAAGCGGAATATCAGGGTGTGTTGACCCAAGAAAAGGCTTTCCAAGTCTTGGCTCTCTATTCACAGATGGAATCGGCAGGGTGCGTCATTACTCTCAGAATCGCTCCCATCGATTACTCCGTATCGGAGATTGCCCGGATTTTGGAGTCGAACCACGCCATATTGCTAAGCCTTTTGTCCACGACCCTCGAACCGGACGGATATTTGGAGGTGGTGCTAAAAATCAATCTGGAAGACCCTTCTGCTGTCATACGCAGCTTTGAGCGGTTCAACTACACCGTCACAGATATTTCCGCCAAGGAGAATCTGACAGGTGAAATATTCCAACAACGAATCAATGAATTTATACATTATATTAATATATGAGAATAGGTATATTCGGAAGCAAATATCAAGACGAAAAGCAAAGTACCATCAGGCGGGTCTTTACCCAATTGGCTTCTTTAGGAATGGAGGTGTATGTGGATTCAAGTTTCGCCTCTTTCTTGAAGAGTTCCTTGCAATTCGAACCGCAAATAGCAGGATTGATTACAGGTGATACGTTTGATATCGACATGGCTATCAGCATGGGAGGAGACGGGACTTTCCTCCGGACAGCTGCCCGCGTAAACCGGCAAGATATTCCTATATTGGGAATTAACACAGGGCGTTTGGGATTCCTTGCCGACATCGGAAGTCCTGATATTGAGGATACGCTGGTCGAACTCGCCCAAAACAATTACCGCATCGAAGAGCGCACCTTGTTGCGGTTGGAAACGCAGGAGAAGGCTTACAAAGGATACAATTACGCGCTGAACGAAATAGCCATATTGAAGCGTGACACCTCATCCATGATGACTATACACACGGCTCTGAACGATGAATATCTCACTTCCTATCAAGCAGATGGATTGCTTATCGCAACTCCCACCGGTTCGACTGCCTATTCGATGAGCGTGAACGGCCCTATTATCCTCCCGCAAGACACCAGTTTGGTGCTTAGTCCCGTTGCGCCTCATTCTCTGAATGTCCGTCCGCTTGTCATACCGGACGATTATGTGATAAAGATTGGAGTTGAAAGCCGTAACCGCACGTTCTTGATTTCATTGGACGGGCGTTCCGAGATTTTCCCGGCAGGTATCGAACTTCGTATCAGCAAAGCCGACTACACGACAAAAGTCATCAAACGTTTCAACCATACTTTTTATGAAACGCTCCGGCAAAAGTTGATGTGGGGAGCTGATGCCAGAATGGGGAAATAGGTGATAGTGGATTTTTCAAACATACCGTTGTTTTAAAAAAAACGTTTGATGTTTTCAAAAAAACATTGGACATTTTTGAAAAAACATTGGACGTTTTCAAAAAAACAACGGTATGTTTTTTCGGCCACCTTTTTATAGTAACCGCTTACATTACTTCAAGAAGTCTACCAATGAATCCGGCAAATAGAACGTGTTGTTTTTATCTACATAAACGACAACAGAATTCAAACGAATTTCGTCCTCTGACTTTTTACCAGCCTTAACAATATTGGTAAAGCCTTTAATTGTCAACTTCTTCTTTTTATTCTTCTTGTTTGTAACCACCAATGTCGGGCTCTTTTCTCCTTCCTTCGCAGGGATGATTTCACACTTGTAATCAGCGAACACATCTGTGTGGCGTGCAAAGTATTTATTGCTCATATCGCTCAAGAAAGTAGGACCGAAGCCATACAAACTACACATATAATGGTTTAACTCGATGTTTGTCACCATACCCATAGGACGAGTTCCTGCAGGATGGTAACTTGCCAAGAACACCTCTTCTCCGGTATGCCCGTGGGTTGTGAAACCGATGCAAGTATGGTTGGCTATAATCTGGCTCATCAAACCTGTCAAAGAGTTGCTATACATAGAAGCTTTGCTCTTTTCATGGCGTTCTGCTTCCGGAACCGGACTGAACTTGTAATCTTTACAGTTGTTCAATGCATCCATCTCCTCTTCGCTCAATTCGAAGCCTGCATTCTCACGGAACAAAGCCTGAACTTCGGAGTTAGGTATGGAATTTACCTTTTTAGCAAAGCCTTCCGCAGACATCTTGTAGCTGGTCAACTGTTTGAACAACTGATCTTTTGTCAGCTTATCATAACCTTTGCAAGATTCACGGCCAATGCTGATGCCGCTATTGCCGTGGTCGGCAGTAACGATGATGGTAGTTTCACCATTCTGACGTGCAAATTCAAGAGCTGCACCCACTGCACGGTCGAAAGCCAAATAATCGGTTGTCATGGCAACAGGGTCATTCGCATGAGCTGCCCAGTCCACCTTGCTACCTTCTACCATCAAGAAAAATCCGTTATCGTTCTTGGACAACTTCTGGATAGCTGTACGAGTCATCTCTTCGATAGAAGGCTGTTCTTCCGGATTACGGTCGATATCATAAGCCATATCACGGTCGCCATACAAAGCCCACATTTTATCTTTGTTGTCTGCACGCATGCCTTTCAAATCGTTCTTATACACGCTATATCCATTGTCCAACAAATACTTTTCCATGTCGGCATCCAAGATGGAAACACCACCACCGATTACGACTGACAAATCATTGTGTACCATCTGCGGAGCAATCCATTCATACTTGCCACGTTTATAGCTATGGGCAGAGCAGTCGGCTGGAGTCGCATGAGGAAACTCACAAGTGAAAACCAATCCTACAGAAGCACCTTTGAACATCTTAGCAGCTTCGAGCACGGTCATGGTCGGTTGGTAGGCACGATTCGGGTCTGCCGGATAAATATCATCTTTACCACAATCATACGGATAAGTAGAAACGAAGCCAGTGATGGTAGGCTGTCCTGACATGTAGCATGAAGTCGTCGGCGCAGAGTCTCCAATAGGCGCATTGGAAGAGTGCGTGCGGACAGTACCGCAGAGATAAGGGTCAATGAACAAATTGGGTTTGTCAGGGTTTGAATACCACTGCATCCAACGGGCAGTTGAAATAGTACCAAAAGAAGTTCCATCCGTTATGAACAGGATGACATTCTTAGTTGGTTTCACGTCTTGGACATCCGCTGCTTTTGCCGGACCAAAGGCAAAAACAAACAGCATCAATAAAACTAAAATTCTTTTCATGTAATTATTTTTTAATGGTTAAATATTTAAATCTATGATTTCTTCGGGAGAAAGGGTCAACTTCCTCACCCCGTCGGCTGTCACCAAATAGGTATTTTCAACACCTACCGCTCCAATGCCTGGCAAAACGAACTTAGGCTCGAGGGCAAAGATCATATTCTCTTCCAAGACCTCTTTGGAACGTGGAGTAAGTACCGGCAGTTCATTAATATGCAAACCCACACCATGTCCGACAAACTTAGCTTGTTGCTTTGTCCCCATGAAGTTCGCACTGAAACCCGCTTCGTCTGCCATTTGGTAAGCTACATTATATAACTCCGAACAAGGAACGCCCGGACGTGCGATTTGGGCAATCTTATTATGGATTTGTATGGATACATCGTGTGCCCGGTATGCCTCGTCGCTCAATTTGCCAATGGAGAACACACGTGTCATGTCGGTCATATAAGGCGCATAATTACCAGCCATGTCTACCATCACAGCCATTCCCTCCTTCAGCAATGTCCCGTTCGCACCCAAAGGACAAGCAGCATTCACGCCGGCTCCTCCCAAAGCAAAGTCGAATGGAGAGGGAGTTTCTGCATTCTCTCCTGCCAAAAGGCTACCCATGAAGATATCCATATTGGCTCCGAAAGCACGGAACAATCCGATTGAACCAGGCTGGCGCATGACACGTTCTATCTCGAACTGGAAATCCAAGTCTGTCATTCCCGGCTTATAAAGAGTGGGGACAATACTGTATACTTCCTTATGGCGTTCTGCACAAAGCAAGGTTTGCTCAATCTCCCACGGAGTCTTCACTCTTCTAATCGTACGCAACACCGCAGTGGCATTTACCGTCTCTTCCGGTTGGAATACTTTCAATAGGCGCATATAGTCCGAGTATGTCAATTCGTCTGCCTCCAACATCAACTTTCGAGGCATCTGAATATCATGCTGTGCGAAATAGTCTGGAATCTGCTCCGGTTTATGAATATAGCAGAGCTGCTCCCCTGACAATCCATTCGGACGCTTCACGAAGAAGCAAGGATTCCCTTCCACTCCTAAATAAAAGTAACCATTATACATAACTCCTGTCACATAAAACAGGTTTATCCCTCCGGACAACAAGCAACCATCTGCCCCACATTGGCGCATCGCTTCTTGAATCCTTTTCCATTTCAATTGGAAATCGGGCAATAACTTTTCTACAATCATATCTGTTTTTTGATTATTCTTTTTTCTCTTTACTAATGGATAGCTTTTCCAAGAAATATACGGAAAAGAAACCAACGAGCATCAGCAAAACGGCTTCCACCAAATGGCTGTCGGGTGCGATATTCGACTCCAATCCTGCCACTGTCTCTTTCCATGGCCATACTTTATTCAGCGAACCTAACATAAATCCGGCAAGGACGGCGATTGTCGTATCATGATAATGCTTGAGGGCGTATGAAAGCACACGGGAAAAAGAGGTAATCCCTATGGCTGCACCACATGCGAATACGCCTAATACCAACAAAGAGTGCTTATCCATGGTCTTGACTGCTTCCATGATATATTGGTATTTACCTAACAGCAACAGGATGAAACTCCCCGATATGCCCGGCAATATCATTGCGCAAATGGCTATCACTCCGCAAAGGAAAATGAACAGGAGATGATCCGGGGTCTCTGCCGGAGTAGCCACAGTCACATAATATGCGACAGCTCCGCCCAACAAGAATCCTAAGACCCGCTTCCAATCCCATTGGCGGATATCTTTGGAAACGAACCATGTCGATGCCAACACCAAGCCAAAGAAAAACGACCATATCAACACCGGTTGGTGGACCAGCAAATAGGTTATAATGCGGCCAATGAAAGGATACTAATGCCTATCCCAATAATCAATGACAACAAGAAACTTCCATTTACCGACTTCCAAAAGCCCCTATCTTTCCTTGCAACAACAGTTTCAGGTTGGACAGGTTGATGCTCTTTATCGAATCTAACAGTTCTTCATAAATCCCGACGATGAAAGCAATCGTTCCGCCGGAAACTCCATGGTACAACATCCGCTGCCCCCATGGCTATGCCTTTCAATGTAATGAAAGCATAATCTTTCCATCTTCTACCCATAATTTATCAATATGCTTTTCTGAAAAAAGGATAGCCAGGCACGGAACAATCCGCACCTGACTAATAGGATGTCATATTATTTGTTCTTAATCTTATTCCATGTATCCTTCAAAGATACGGTACGGTTGAATATCAACTGACCCTCTTTGCTATCCGCATCCATAGTGAAATATCCGATACGTTGGAATTGGAAATAGGTTAGCGGCTTCTGGTCTGCTAAATATTCTTCCACGTAACAGTTCTTCAATACAGTCAATGATTCCGGATTGATCATCTTCTTCATTGCTTCCAATGCGGTCAAACCTTCACCTTGCAGCTTAGCCAACTCATCACGTGGGTTTTCAGCTGTCCAAAGACGGTCATACAAACGCACTTCTGCTGGCAAACAACGGGCACTGCTTACCCAATGCAATGTTCCCTTGACTTTGCGGTTGCTATCCGGCATTCCGCTTCTCGTATTTGGGTCATATTCGCAATATACCTCAACGACATTGCCATCAGCATCTTTCTTGCATCCGGTACATTTCACAATATAGGCATTCTTCAAACGAACCTCTTGTCCCGGTGTCATACGGAAGAATTTCTTCGGAGCATCTTCCATAAAGTCGTCTCGCTCCATCCAAAGTTCACGGCCGAAAGCGATTTGATGGGTTCCATCTTCCTGATTCTCCGGATTATTGACAGCCTCCATCATCTCTACTTTACCTTCCGGATAGTTGGTCACTATCAATTTCACCGGATCCAAGACTGCAGAGACACGGATGGCACGTGTGTTCAAGTCTTCACGGACTGCACTTTCCAACAGAGAGAACTCGTTCAGAGCATCGTATGTTGTATAACCGATTTTATCAACGAATTTACGGATGGACTCAGGTGAATAACCTCTACGACGGAATCCGCACAATGTCGGCATTCGCGGGTCATCCCAACCATCCACCAATCCTTCTTTCACCAAAATCAACAAATTACGTTTACTCATCAACGTGTAATTCAAATTCAACTTGTTGAACTCTGTCTGGCGAGGACGATTGTCATCCAAATCCTTGCCCTCTTTCAGCCAGTCAATGAACAAATCATATAAAGGACGATGAGGTACAAATTCCAATGTACACAATGAATGGGTCACACCTTCAAAGAAGTCACTCTGTCCATGCGCAAAGTCATACATCGGATACACTTTCCATTTCGTACCAGTACGATGATGTGCAATCTTCAAGATTCGGTAAATAATCGGGTCACGGGAGTGCATATTGCTGCTTGCCATATCAATCTTGGCACGCAATGTCATGCTCCCCTCTTCAAACTCCCCGGCATTCATCCGCTGGAACAAGTCCAAGCTCTCTTCGATAGGACGATTGCGGTAAGGGCTCTCGATGCCCGGTTGCGTAGGCGTTCCCTTCTGCTGTGCAATCACTTCAGAGCTTTGTTCGTCCACGTAAGCCTTGCCCTCTTTGATAAGGCAAATGGCAAAATCATATAATTGTTGGAAATAGTCAGAAGCATAATAGACATTGCCCCAATGGAAGCCTAACCATTTGATGTCCTCTTCAATAGCATCTACATATTCCATATCTTCCTTCACGGGATTGGTATCATCGAAACGCAAGTTGCAAACACCACCATGGCGTTCTGCAATCCCAAAATCCAAACAGATAGCTTTGGCATGTCCTATATGTAAATAGCCATTCGGCTCTGGAGGAAAACGTGTCTGAACACGTCCACCGTTTTTTCCTTCAGCCAAATCCTTTTCTACGGCTGCTTCAATGAAGTTCAAGCTTTTCTTGCTTTCCACTTCGTTAGTGTTGATTTCGCTCATATATTTCCTGTATTTCTTCTATAACGTACAAAGGTAATCATTTCTTACGGATAACAAGTAAATCATTTTATTTTTGTCAAACACGCCTCCTTTCTGTTGCTTTATATCACAGATTTACCGCCTACTTGCTTGGGTATTTCTGTTATTATTTATACATTTACACTCTAAACAAAAAAACAGAAGAAGATGATAAAGAAAACAGCCATTTTATGTTTGGCTCTCTCCTTTTCAACCTATATCTGGGCTGAAAATCCGTTGTTGAAAGGGCTGAAATCCATCAATATGGAGTCAGCGAAAGCCCACATCGGCTTTTTGGCTTCCGATGAACTAAAAGGGAGAGAAGCCGGGACTGCCGAAGGACGTATCGCCGGGCATTATATTGCTGCCTATTTGCAATCTTTGGGGATTGCCCCTTTGGGCGGTTCTTATTTCCATCCGTTCATTGCCGCTCATGCCGAACGCCAAGTAAGGAACGCAAGATGGCAAATCCATCCCGATTCCATTGCCCGCTTAGCACAAGGGACGCATCAAGAATTGGCTTTGAATAACGTGTTAGGGTTCATCCAAGGCAAACGGACGGACGAGTATGTCATTGTGGGTGCCCACTACGACCATTTGGGTTATGACGCGACGTTGGCAGGTGATGGAATCTATAACGGAGCAGACGACAATGCTTCCGGGGTTTCTGCCGTCCTTCAGATTGCACGGGCATTTGCCTCTTCAGGTGTTCAACCGGAACGAACAGTCATCTTTGCGTTTTGGGATGGCGAAGAGAAGGGATTATTGGGTTCAAGGGCGTTTGTCCAATCTTTCAAATCCATCCAACAGGTCAAGGGCTATTTGAATTTCGACATGATAGGAAGGAATCACGATGAGAACAATCCGCAACAAGTGGTCTATTTCTATACGGAATCACATCCTTCGTTTGGCTATTGGCTTAAAGAGGATATCCAAAAATATCATTTGAACTTAAAACCGGATTATATGGCATGGGACAAACCTGTAAGCGGAAGTGACAATGCCACTTTTGCCCATTTGGATATTCCCATTATCTGGTATCATACCGATGGCCATCCTGATTACCACCAGCCCGGCGACCATGCAGATAAAATCAACTGGGAAAAGGTGGTGGATATAACCAAGGCTTCGTTCCTTAACATGTGGAACTTGGCCAACGAAGAGAAATATTAATCTTACAAACAGAAATGCACATGCGACACAAAGAGGTATTATATGCCTGCCTTTTCTCGTTGGGCGGATTCTTTTCCTGTTCTTCTCCCGACCAAGGCATAGATTCGGGATGGGTGCAATACACCAATCCCATGATAGGAACCGATTTTACAGGGAATACATATCCTGGAGCACAAGTTCCTTTTGGTATGGTACAACTAAGTCCGGACAACGGGCTTCCGGGATGGGACCGTATCTCCGGATATTTCTATCCGGATTCTACCATCGCTGGATTCAGCCACACCCACTTGTCTGGGACAGGAGCGGGGGATTTATATGACATTTCATTCATGCCGGTCACATGGCCTATCAAAGAGGCGGATTCTCCATTGGGGATTTATTCCACTTTCTCCCATAACGATGAAGCCGCTTCAGCCGGTTATTACAGGGTGCTCCTGAAAGATTATAATATCAATGTGGAATTGACAGCTACTGAGCGATGCGGCATTCAACGCTATACTTTCCCGGAAGCGAACTCTTCCATTATTCTTAATTTGAAGAAAGCCATGAACTGGGATTTCACCTTGGATACACACATCGAGGTGGTGGATTCCCATACGATTCGTGGTTACCGCCATTCCATGGGCTGGTCTCTCGAACAACATGTCTACTTCCAAACCCGTTTCTCCCGTCCTTTCGATTCTTTTGAAATGGACACGTCTGCTATCATCACAATGGACAAAGGGAGAATCGGGACTGCTACTATCGCCCGTTTCAATTTCAACACACACAAAGACGAGGAGATTCTTGTCACTACGGCTCTTTCTGGTGTAAGTATGGAAGGGGCTGCCCTGAATATGGAAAAGGAAGCACCCAAGGATGACTTTGATTATTATTACCAACAGGCTGTCAAGAAATGGGACAACCAGTTGGGGAAAATAGAGGTGTCGTCTGAAGATGGCGACCTGAAAACTGTATTCTATACTGCGCTTTACCATGCCATGTTAGCTCCTACCTTATACTCGGATGTAGACGGCAAATACTTTGGTCCGGATGGTAAAATACACCAAGCAGAGGATTGGAACAACTATTCCACATTCTCCCTTTGGGATACATTCCGTGCTTCACATCCTTTGTTCACTTACATTGAGCCGGAGCGTGTCAACGATATGATCGAGTGCTTCCTTCACTTTTATGAACAGAGTGGCGCACTTCCTCTTTGGAACTTGTACGGATGGGAAACCAACATGATGATTGGCTATCATGCTGTGCCGGTCATTGTAGATGCCTACCTGAAAGGAGTCGGGAATTTCGATGCGGAGAAAGCATTAGAGGCTTGCATCGCTTCCGCCAACAGGGATGATTATCATGGAATCGGGTTTTACAAAACTCATGGATATGTTCCTTCCGACAAAGAGAACTGGTCTTTGTCTAAGACGATGGAATATGCTTACGATGATTATTGTATCGCCAAGATGGCTGAAGCCATGGGTAAAAGCGAGATAGCGGAAACATTCTATCGTCGTTCCCAGAATTATAAGAACACATTCAATCCTGCCTCATCATTCATGCAACCTCGCGATTCAAAGGGGAACTTCATGGATAATTACGACCCGGAAGAGTATATCGAAGATATCTGCGAAAGCAATGGATGGCAATATTATTGGTATGTTCCTCATGACATAGACGGATTGATTTCTTTGACAGGTGGTATGGAACGTTTCGGAGAGCGTTTGGACAGCATGTTCACGTATGAACCGACAGACCGCACGAAATTACCGATATTCAGTACGGGCATGATTGGGCAATATGCACACGGAAACGAACCGGGACATCATATCATCTATCTGTTCAACCGGATTAATCAGCCTTGGAAGACTCAGAAGTATGCGGCTGAAGTGATGCGTTCTCTTTATACCAACGAACCTTCGGGCTTATGCGGGAACGAAGACTGTGGACAAATGTCTTCTTGGTATGTGTTCAGTGCTCTCGGTTTTTATCCGGTCGATCCGATCAGTGGCAGATATGAAATAGGTTCACCTCTCTTCCCCGAAGCCAAACTTCATTTGGGAAATGGAAAGACCTTTACGATTATTGCACATAATGCAGGCGAGGAGAATCCATATATCCAGTCGGTCATGTGAACGGGAAACCTTATGACAAGAGTTATATCACTCATCAAATGATCATGCAAGGCGATACCGTCAGCTTTGAAATGGGCAACCAGCCTGGTCCGGTCTGGTATAAGGATAACGATTGATAGAATACCTTAAAGGGGCTGCATCAAAAATCCATTTTGACACAGCCCCTTTTTATGAATAAGCACCTTTCTTATTTGATACCCAATTTATCTTTGATTGCTTGAGGAATAGCGTCCTTGTGAACAACAATATTCATTGTCTTATATTTCACGAAAGCTTCAGAAGCATACCAAGTTCCTTGATATTTATTGTCAGTACCCCAAGAGTTCTTCACCATATAGAACTTCTTACCTGTCTGGTCTTTTGCGATACCGTAGATATGCATACCATGGTCATCAGTAGTTTCGTAGTTGTCATACGCTTTTTGGCGCATTTCCTGAGTTACTTCAATCTCTTGGCAAGGTTTGTTAATCATCTTTCTGATTTCAGCATCTTTTTCAGAAGAGCTCAAGCCTAACCAATGGTTCCTGGTCTGAACCAGCACGTTCCAGAGCTTTGATGTCCGGCATAACAGCGATACCATTACGAGTAAAGCCCTTTTCACTAACGTCTGAGCCCCAAGCGATAGAATAGCCTGTGTTGATTGCGTTTTCAAATACTTGCATCAAATCATCTATCGGCAAGTTATAAGAAAGTGACCAACGCCAGTTGTCTTCCACTTCAATAGCAAATTCCTTATAGAATGGGTGGTGAGTGTAAGAAGTCAAAGATACATAATCATCCGGATTAAGGCCTAATTCAGCTGCAAAGCTCTTCGGAGTATATGTTTTGCCGTTGTATGTGAACTTTTCAGGAGCCACGCCTAAATAAGCATCTACAATTCCGTCATAACCTTTTTTCCATACCGGAGAAAGTTTGCGGTTCGGGTTCTTGACAACAGCATTCAAATATGCTTCCGTGAAAGAAGCAAGTTCTCCATGAACGTGCATATCTTCACCGTATTCCAAGCCTTTCATCTCTGCTTCCGGAACGATACCATAATCTTTCCAAGCCTGCAAAACATCATAGCAAGAACCTCCCTGGCCGAAATTCAATTTACCATGAAGACGGACATAGCGATCTCCTTTCTCTTTGTAATTCTGGCTTACAATATACATTTCGGAAAGGTCATGTTCACCTTTACCCATGCGAATCAACTCTGATTCCAAGAATGAGAGTGTAGAAAAGCACCAGCAGGTACCTGTCCTGTTCTGATTTTTAACTGGAGTTACTTTCAACTCTTTTACCGGAGTAAATACATACCCTTCCTCTTCTACTGCTTTCTTTTTGTCTTTAGCATAGCCAGAAGAAATAGCACACATCAGTGCCAACGCTGATATAAACGTCCTTTTCATGATTAGTAAGTATAATAATGTTATTTGTTCATTATGCAAAAATATATAATCATTTCAAATATCACAACTTTTGCACAACTTTAATATGCACCAAAATTCAAAGAAAACCCTAATAAGAGATGAACATCCTCTGCATAAGGGTTCAGGATGGATATTAACAACAGGGGAATTCTTCTCCTCGTCCTCATTTTCCTTTCCGAATCTTCTTTAACCTATGTTCTTGGATAATGCCTTCCGAATATCATCGACAGGGACATTCCGCCTTTGCGCATAATCATCCAGCTGTTCTTGGTCTATATGTCCGACCATAAAGTAGGAACTTTGAGGATGGGCTAAAAACAATCCGCTGACAGATGCAGTGGGCAACATGGCTCCATTTTCGGTCAATTGGACTCCTATCTGTGAAAAATCCAACAGCTGGTTCAACGAATGGTTCAACAACTGGTCAGGCAAAGATGGATAACCAATAGCCGGACGAATGCCTTGGAAGGGGACTTTGAATAGTTCTTCAGGCGTATAATGTTCTTCGGGAGCATATCCCCAAAACTCTTTACGAACTTTCTCATGGAGATACTCTGCGGTTGCCTCTGCCAAACGGTCGGTCAATGTCTGCAACAACATGGCTTTATAGGATTCGCCATCCTGCTCCAGCTTTTCTTTGAGGTATTGGCTGCCGGCTCCACCTGTAACGACAAACGCCCCGACATAATCCGTACGTCCTTCCGATTCCGGCATGACATAATCTGCCAATGCCTTATATTCTCCCTCCTTTTTCACCTGCTGACGCAAAGTAGGAATAATGGTTTGACCTATTTTCAAATCATCCCCCATGCTTGCTGCCGGGAAGAAACCATAGATGGCACGGCAATATTCCGCCTTCATGTTTTGCAGGTATTCCAACATCTTGACAGCATCTTTATACAGTTGCATGGCCTCTACAGCCTTGGCACGCTCTTCTTCCGGGAAACCGGAGATCCAAGAGGCACGGCAAGCATCGCAACCATGTATTTTGCTTATCTCTTCAAACTTTCCGTTCAAACGCCAAGCGAGGAAGAAGAATGACCAATGTATATAAGGTATTATCTCTTCTATTGGAATGTAAGCAAGCGTATGGACACCCATCTGACGAGGCTGGACAGGAGTGTATTGTTTCCAATCTATCTGAACACCGTGGGAGCGGGCATAAGAGAGCGGAACCAACTCTTCATGGTTTTTCTCCATCGAGTCACGCAGTGTCTGGTACTCTTTGTCCAACTTTTCCACGAATGCGTCATGGGTAGCCGGATTCAACAACTTGGCTGCTATCAACGGATTTTGCGCTGCATCGGTCACATGGATAACAGGAGCGTCATAACGGGGTGCAATCTTAATGGCTGTATGCAGTTTGGACGTTGTAGCCCCACCAATCATGATAGGTGTATGCAATCCTGCTTTTCTCATCTCATCCGTCACATGCACCATCTCCTCCAATGACGGAGTAATCAAACCCGACAAACAGAGGATATCCGGTTGTTCCTCTTTTACAGTCTTTATGATGGTTTCTGCCGGCACCATAACGCCTAAGTCCACGACTTCATAGTTGTTACACGCCAACACGATGGAAACTATATTCTTTCCAATATCATGCACATCGCCTTTGACTGTGGCAAATACCACCTTTCCAGCTTTGGCTGCACCAGCCGACTTTTTCTCTGCTTCGATGGCCGGTTGCAAAATAGCGACCGCCTTCTTCATCGTCCTGGCTGTCTTTACGACTTGGGGTAAAAACATTTTCCCTGCTCCAAACATCTCCCCGACCTTGTTCATGCCTCCCATCAAAGGGCCGTCTATGATGTCAACTGCATGAGGATAGGTTTGTAATGCCTCTTGCAAGTCTTCCTCTAAGTATTCACCAAATCCTTTCACAAGCGCATACTCCAATCGTTCGTTGAGAGGCAAGTTCCTCCAACTGTTTTGAGTCGTAGGTTCATGTCCCTGCTTCTCCGCATGGGCTTGTTGCGCATAAGCAATCAACTCATCTGCCGCTTCCGGCCTGCGGTATAAAATCACATCTTCCAACAATGAACGGAATGCCGGTTCTATATCTTCGTATTGTACGGAAGAAGAAGGATTGACAATTCCCATATCCATTCCCTTTGCTATTGCATGGTATAAAAACACAGCATGCATTGCTTCTCGTACATAATTATTCCCCCTGAATGAGAAGGAGAGATTGCTTACTCCTCCGCTCACTTTGGCTCCTGGCAAATTATTCTTTATCCAGTCAACGGCTTTGATAAAGTCCAATCCGTACCGGTTATGCTCCTCCATTCCGGTAGCTATTGCCAAGACATTGGGGTCAAAGATGATATCATGTGGATTAAAGCCTATTCCGCACAACAAACGATAGGCCCTGCTCACAAACCTCTATTTTACGTTCGAATGTATCAGCTTGGCCTTTTTCATCAAATGCCATTACCACCGTGGCTGCACCCAATTGTTTGATGCGGCGTGCATGTCTCAAAAATATCTCTTCACCCTCTTTCAACGAGATGGAGTTGACGATGCTCTTTCCTTGTATACACATCAATCCATTCTCAATGACATTCCAATTGGAGGAATCGATCATCACCGGGACTTTTGCTATGTCCGGCTCTGATGCAACCAAATTAAGGAATAGCTTCATCTCCTTGACTGCGTCCAAAAGGCCGTCATCCATATTGATGTCTATCACCTGTGCTCCATCTTCAACCTGTTTGCGTGCTATTGTCAGCGCCTCTTCGTAGCTTTCCTCTTTAATCAAACGCAAGAACTTGCGGGATCCTGCCACATTGCAACGCTCTCCCACGTTGACAAAATTATTTTCCGGTTTGACTTCCAGCAATTCCAATCCTGAGAGCCATAAGCAATCCGGCTTCTTTACAGGCACATGTGGTTTCTTTCCCTTTGCCAATCCCGGAAATTTGGCAATATGGGCAGGTGTCGTACCACAACATCCTCCTATGACATTCACCAGTCCTTCGTCAATGAATGGTTTGACATGGACCGCCATCGTTTCCGGGGTTTCGTCATAAGCTCCTAAGCTGTTAGGCAATCCTGCATTGGGATAAGCACTGATATAATAAGGTGCATTGTGAGCCAACTCCTCCAAATAGGGTTTCATGTCGGCTGCCCCGAAGGAACAGTTCAAACCTACACTGACTATATGAGTATGTTGAATGGATGCCAAAAATGCCATCAATGTCTGTCCGGATAGCGTACGTCCTCCTTGAGCAGCCAAAGTCAAAGACAACATGATAGGAAGGTCTTTCCCCTTTTCCTCCAAGACGGCCTCAGCTGCTTCCAATCCCGCCTTTACGTTCAGCGTATCAAACGTAGTCTCGAATAGGATTATGTCAACACCTCCGTCCACCAATGCGGATATCTGCTCATGATACGCTTGATATAAATCCGGGTAAGTAACCGCCCTGAAAGCAGGGTTGCTCACATCCGGGCTCATGGAGGCTGTTTTATTCGTAGGACCGATGATCCAGCCACCCATATCATACGTTCCGGGTGCTCCTTCATATAGGAATCCGCCAATTCACGAGAAAGGTGCGCTGCTGCCAAGTTCATCTCCTTGACATATTCCACCATGCCATAATCTTCCATGGATATGGCATTGGCATTAAAAGTATTGGTTGTAAAAATATCCGCTCCGGCATCCAAATATTGCTTATGGATGGAGCGAATCACATCGGGCCGTGTAATACAAAGTAAATCATTGTTGCCACGCAGCATACCGGGGAAATCAGCAAAACGCTCCCCTCGATAATCTGCCTCAGTCAATTTAAATCCTTGAATCATGGTTCCCATGCCGCCATCCAATATCAGGATGCGTTCTTTGAGAAGATTCAAAAATGTCTCTTTGTTCATCTTATATCTTAAAGTTGTCTTATGGTCAATGTTGGAAAGCACGAGCCATTTCCCTCTTGTCATCCCGGTCTTTTTATCGCATCGCGTTTATCATACTCTTTCTTTCCTCGCGCGATAGCAATTATCACCTTTGCCAATCCTTTACTGTTTATGAACAGTTTGGTAGGGACAATCGTAAAACCGGATGCCTTCACGGCTCCTGCTATCTTCCTTAATTCTTTCTTGGTCAAAAGCAGTTTCCTATCTCTACGGGCGGTATGGTTGTTATATGTCCCGTAAAAATATTCAGCTATATACATGTTCTTCACCCACAATTCACCCTTTTCAATGATACAGAAGGTATCGACCAAGCTGGCTTTACCCAAACGGATGGATTTAATCTCCGTGCCGGTCAATACGATGCCTGCCGTAAAGGTGTCGAGCAATTCATAGTCGAATGTTGCCCGCTTATTCTTGATGGATATGTTTTTATCAAATTTTTCTTTCATGACTTTTCCTTTCACTTATGTAATCCCGGCATCAATACTGTTAAAAAGAACTCTATCAGTTTTGGGGAACCTATTATAAAAGCAGATAGCAAAACTGTCATTTTCATGTGCAGATTCTCTTCTATCTTCAGGAAGATGGTAGTCCCTTCCCACACGATGTATACTGTATAGAGTACAAATATGTATAAAAAGAAGAAATCGGGTAATAGCAACCAAATTATATTGAGTGTATACAACAAGGCTGACCCAAAACCTACGAACAACTGGAAGCGTTGTAACTCTTTCTTCTGTTTGAAGAAGCCTCCCCAAATCTCATTCACAACATAGGATGCCAAATGGAATCCTCCGAATGCGGAAACAAAAGAGACCACACTCGACTTCAACGCTATCTCCAAATCAAATTCTTGCCGTGTGCAGATACTGAAAAAGGCTGCGACAGTCAGTAATCCTAAAAACGGATATAGGTAACGGCTTAGGAATAGTTCATAATCCTTGGGTGTCACCTCTTCCTTTCCGTCGCCAAAGTATCGGATTTCAAGCATTTTCCATGTCCTTGAAGGTTGAGATATGATTGCTATAATTAATTTAAATAGTGCCTTGTACATATCGTTTTATTATTTAAATAGACTAAACATTACTTTTAAGATTTTTTCTTACCTTTCAGCAAGATGGTCAACGCTTCTGAAGTCCTCCATCCAAACGCAGAGGAATCTGCCAAAAAATATTCAGGATAGCTGACCCTGACATTCAACGAATCCCCGCTCACATATCCTCTTTCCTTGGCTTGGGCAACCAATTCTGATATGTCCAAAGCCTGGGGCAGCCTGATTTTTGACTGGTAAATGGTATCAGTCATATCATATTTGCACGTTGACCTTAAATAGACATGCAAACATCTTTTTCCTGTCAGCTCGTCTATCTCGGGTTCCATTTCCGGGTCGTAAAAAATCCGGAAAGAGTCCCGTTGTGAAGTATAATACCGCTTATATTCGGGATAGATAAACAGACAGCCATCCACATATAAACTTTTCAGCCAATTCAGTGTCAAGAACGACTCATCAGGAGTGACAGACGTGGTATCTATGGTTGTTTGGATATCCCACCTTGGAACGGGTTCATATTTTAGGACATCCACGCCGGATTAGCGAACTAACCCGGCTCTACTTCGTGCTCCTCGCACTTACTAAAACGGCGGCTACCTACTCTCCCACTGTTACGCAGTACCATCGGCGTGATTGGGCTTAACTTCTCTGTTCGGAATGGGAAGAGGTGGGACCCCAATGCCATAACCACCTTAATATCGTCATCTTTAGACCTGCGACATCCAATAAAGGCACTCGAAGCGCGCGCCCCGGAAGTATCAACCCTTCCTGCGACATGAAAGTTTCGGGCTATTAGTATCGCTCGGCTTCGCCATTGCTGGCCTTACACCTGCGACCTATCAACGTCATCGTCTTTGACGGCCCTATGAGGAAATCTAATCTTGGGGCTGGCTTCGTGCTTAGATGCTTTCAGCACTTATCCAATCCAGACTTAGATACCCGGCGGTGCACCTGGCGGTACAACCGGCAGACCAGAGGTCTGTCCAACACGGTCCCTCTCGTACTAGTGTCAGATCCCCGCAAATTTCCTGCGCCCACGATAGATAGAGACCGAACTGTCTCACGACGTTCTGAACCCAGCTCGCGTGCCACTTTAATGGGCGAACAGCCCAACCCTTGGGGCCTTCTCCAGCCCCAGGATGTGACGAGCCGACATCGAGGTGCCAAACCCCTCCGTCGATATGAGCTCTTGGGAGGGATCAGCCTGTTATCCCCGGAGTACCTTTTATCCTTTGAGCGATGGCTTTCCATGCGGAACCACCGGATCACTATGCTCTGTTTCCTACCTGATCGACTTGTATGTCTCCCAGTCAAGCGCCCTTATGCCATTACACTCTACGACCGGTTACCAATCGGTCTGAGGGCACCTTTAGAAGCCTCCGTTACGCTTTTGGAGGCGACCACCCCAGTCAAACTACCCGCCATACAGTGTCCCCGTTTAACGGGTTAGGGGTTCAAACAACCAAAGGCCGTATTTCAACGGCGGCTCCACTGGCACTGGCGTGCCAGCTTCATAGCCTCCGGCCTATCCTACACATCGGTTGCCCAAACGCAATGTAAAGCTATAGTAAAGGTTCACGGGGTCTTTTCGTCCCATCGCGGGTAATCGGCATCTTCACCGATACTACAATTTCACCGAGCTCACGGTTGAGACAGTGCCCAGATCGTTACACCATTCGTGCAGGTCGGAACTTACCCGACAAGGAATTTCGCTACCTTAGGATCGTTATAGTTACGGCCGCCGTTTACCGGGGCTTCAATTCAATGCTTCCCTTGGTGACATCTCCTCTTAACCTTCCGGCACCGGGCAGGTGTCAGGCTATATACTTCATGTTCACTATTTCGCATAGCCATGTGTTTTTGTTAAACAGTCGCCTGGTATATTCTCTGCGGCCAATCTTTGAGATTGGCGTCCTTTATCCCGAAGTTACAGGACCATTTTGCCTAGTTCCTTAACCGTGAATCACTCGAGCGCCTCAGTATTTTCAACCCAACTACGTGTGTCCGTTTGCGGTACGGGTACTGTAATGGTTAAGTTTAGCGGATTTTCTAGGGAGCCGGATTACGCCCATCTTGCCTCGCGCAAGCGCTTGGCATACTCTCAGGTTCGGCTCAAGCCGCGGATTTGCCTGCGGCCATCTGCACCTACACCCTTCAACCGGCTATTCCGTCAGCCGGCAGGGCTTTCACTTCTCCGTCCCCGCTTCACCCAATACAGTAGTAACGGAATATTGACCGTTTCTTCCATCGGCTTCGCCGTTCGGCTTATCCTTAGGCCCCGACTTACCCCTGATCCGATTAGCGTTGATCAGGAAACCTCAGTCTTTCGGCGAGGAAGTTTCTCGCTTCCTTTATCGTTACTTATCCCTACATTTGCTTTTCCATGCGCTCCAACCGGGGTCGTCCCCGACCTTCGACGCGCATGGAATGCTCCCCTACCATCACTTGCGTGATCCACTGCTTCGGCAGATGCCTTATGCCCGATTATTATCCATGCCGGACTCCTCGACTAGTGAGCTGTTACGCACTCTTTAAATGAATGGCTGCTTCCAAGCCAACATCCTAGCTGTCTCTGCAGTCCGACTTCGTTTTTCTCAACTCAGGCACCATTTCGGGGCCTTAGCAGGTGGTCGGGATTCTTCTCCTCTCGGACGCGGACCTTAGCACCCGCGCCCTCACTCCACCGGAATGTATTGCACGCATTCGGAGTTTGTCTGGACTTGATAGGCGGTGAAGCCCTCGCATCCAATCAGTCGCTCTACCTCGTGCAATACTGCCGGCAGGCTGCACCTAAATGCATTTCGGGGGAGTACGAGCTATCTCCAAGTTTGATTAGCCTTTCACCCCTACCCTCAGCTCATTGGAACACTTTTCAACGTATAACCATACGGACCTCCAGTTGGTGTTACCCAACCTTCATCCTGGCCAAGGGTAGATCACTTGGTTTCGCGTCTACTCACAGTGACTCGACGCCCTTTTCAGACTCGCTTTCGCTTCGGCTGCGGCGCTGAACGCCTTAACCTCGCCACTGAAAGTAACTCGTAGGTTCATTATGCAAAGGCACGCCGTCACACCACAATGGTGCTCCGACCGCTTGTAGGCAGACGGGTTCAGGGTCTATTTCACTCCCCTGTTCGGGGTTCTTTTCACCTTTCCCTCACGGTACTGGTTCGCTATCGGTCTCTCGGGAGTATTTAGCCTTGCGGGATGGGCCCCGCTGTTTCGCGCAGAATTCCTCGTGCTCCGCGTTACTCAGGATGCCACTAGGCTTTGGCAGGATGGCGCGTACCGGGCTTTCACCGTCTTTGGCGGCGTTTTCCAACGCCTTCCGCTGTCCTGCCGTCTTGCCACGGCGTGGTCCTACAACCCCGGCGCCGCCGAAACGACGCCGGTTTGGGCTGTTCCGCGTTCGCTCGCCACTACTTGCGGAATCACATTTGTTTTCTTCTCCTGCGGGTACTTAGATGTTTCAGTTCCCCGCGTTCGCCCCATTTGCATGGTGGCAGGCCTCCTGCCTGCCGGGTTGCCCCATTCGGAAATCCCGGGATCAAGGATTATTTGCATCTCCCCCGGGCTTTTCGCAGCTTATCACGTCCTTCATCGCCTCCGAGAGCCAAGGCATCCACCGTCTGCCCTTGCTTACTTTCTATGTCACGGCACTTGCGCACCGGATTGATATTTCTCAAGCTTGCTCTTCTCGTTACTTTATTGAATGTACAGCATGTCAAAGATCTTTCCGCCAAGCAACTGGTACTTTGGCGACTGTGGAGAATAACGGATTCGAACCGTTGACCCTCTGCGTGCAAAGGATGCTCTAGATGCGGTGCGTACGGGACTCGAACCCGTGACCCCATGCGTGACAGGCATGTATTCTAACCAGCTGAACTAACGCACCTTGTTGAGTTTGATTTTGTTTGGTAGTCCCAGGCAGAGTTGAACTGCCGACCTCTACATTATCAGTGTAGCGCTCTAACCAACTGAGCTATAGGACTGTCAACTTTGCCGGGATGAAACCCAGCCTCATCTTTCTCTTTACCTTTATATGTTTCCATATCCAACGGGTACAAGCGGGAAGCCATACTGCCATTACTCAAGCCCAAGGAAACCTTCGCGCTCCAGAAAGGAGGTGTTCCAGCCGCACCTTCCGGTACGGCTACCTTGTTACGACTTAGCCCCAGTCACCAGTTTTACCCTAGGCCGATCCTCGCGGTTACGGACTTCAGGCACCCCCGGCTCCCATGGCTTGACGGGCGGTGTGTACAAGGCCCGGGAACGTATTCACCGCGCCATGGCTGATGCGCGATTACTAGCGAATCCAGCTTCACGGAGTCGGGTTGCAGACTCCGATCCGAACTGAGACGTGGTTTGGGGATTTGCTCCTTGTCGCCAAGTCGCCGCCCTTTGTCCACGCCATTGTAACACGTGTGTCGCCCCGGATGTAAGGGCCGTGCTGATTTGACGTCATCCCCGCCTTCCTCGCAGCTTACGCTGGCAGTCCCGCCAGAGTCCTCAGCTTTACCTGTTAGTAACTGGCGGCAGGGGTTGCGCTCGTTATGGCACTTAAGCCGACACCTCACGGCACGAGCTGACGACAACCATGCAGCACCTCGCAGGAGGCCATTGCTGGAAAGGGTGTTTCCACCCCAGTCCCCCTGCGTTCAAACCCGGGTAAGGTTCCTCGCGTATCATCGAATTAAACCACATGTTCCTCCGCTTGTGCGGGCCCCCGTCAATTCCTTTGAGTTTCACCGTTGCCGGCGTACTCCCCAGGTGGATTACTTAACGCTTTCGCTGTGGAGCTTACACTGTATCGCAAACTCCTAGTAATCATCGTTTACTGCGTGGACTACCAGGGTATCTAATCCTGTTTGATACCCACGCTTTCGTGCTTCAGTGTCAGTCATGGCTTGGCAAGCTGCCTTCGCAATCGGGGTTCTGCGTGATATCTATGCATTTCACCGCTACACCACGCATTCCGCCTGCCTCAATCATACTCAAGCCGGCCAGTTTCAACGGCAGTCCAATGGTTGAGCCACTGGATTTCACCGCTGACTTAATCGGCGACCTACGCACCCTTTAAACCCAATAAATCCGGATAACGCTCGCATCCTCCGTATTACCGCGGCTGCTGGCACGGAGTTAGCCGATGCTTATTCGTACGGTACATGCAAACGGGGACACGTCCCCGACTTTATTCCCGCACAAAAGAAGTTTACAATCCATAGAACCTTCATCCTTCACGCGACTTGGCTGGTTCAGCCTCCCGGCCATTGACCAATATTCCTCACTGCTGCCTCCCGTAGGAGTTTGGTCCGTGTCTCAGTACCAATGTGGGGGGGGCTTCCTCTCAGAACCCCTATCCATCGTCGGTTTGGTGGGCGTTACCCCGCCAACTGCCTAATGGAACGCATGCCTATCTATCAGCGATGAATCTTTAACAAATATCCCCATGCGGAACCCCTGTTTTATGCGGTATTAGTCCGACTTTCGCCGGGTTATCCCCCTCTGATAGGCAAGTTGCATACGCATTACTCACCCGTGCGCCGGTCGCCGGCAATGTGTTGCCACACCCCGCTGCCCCTCGACTTGCATGTGTTAAGCCTGTCGCTAGCGTTCATCCTGAGCCAGGATCAAACTCTTCGTTGTTGATTTGTTTTATGTCTTTAGCTCAAGATTCCCTTTTTATTAGAGCTTAAGTATTTTTTTGACGGTATGTCTTCTTTAATACTTGTACTACTCGTTGTATATGTAAATCTTTCAAAGAACTTCTCTCGATTTTATTGAGAGTTGCGGGTGCAAAGATAAGAACTTTTTCTTTTATCTTCCAAATTTTTCCGGAAGTTTTTTTCATTCTTTTTTGTTGAAACCCGCATCTCTCTCGATTGCGGATGCAAAGGTAGGTGGTTTTTATTTATTGACCAAATGTTTTTGCAATTATTTTTGAAATATTTTTGTCGTTTATTGTTTTTTGTTGGTTTCCAATAATTTAGTCGTTGGCATTTTTCCTACAAGAGTGTCCCTTACTTTTATTCCTCCCATGGGTGTCCGTTACTTTTGGCTTGACCCAAAAGTAACCAAAAGGTCAAGGCTTACGCTGCTGGCCTACTCCGTTCATTGCGTTCGCTGTGCGCGCCTAAAGCCGTTCGCTCCGCTCACTTCGACGGCGCTCCGGACGCTCTCTCCATTCTCTCCGTTTTACGGTCACCAGCGAATGCCGGGCTTTTCTTCCTTTCTGCCTTCTTTGCTTCTTCCACACCGGCTTCCGCTTCGCTTAGCCTTCCTTCTTCTTTGCCTCCGCTTTCTCGTGTTATTGGAGGTTTGCCGTAGTAATAATACTATTATAATGGGGCTGCCATTATTTCCTTGCTATTATAATAGCGTTTAAATGGTGTTTTAATGCCGTTTAAATGGTGTTTAAACAGGGGGCTCGTTTTTTCGATAGGTTTGACCTCTTTCCTAAAAGGTAGTATGCTTTTTGGAAAAAGGTAGTATGCTTTTGAAGAAAAGGTAGTATGCTTTTTGGAAAAGGGTCGTATGCTTTGTTTTGGGATGAGTTGAGATGAAAAATATGGCAATTGTAATTCTGTGTATTCTTTATAGCTATTAGAAAAAGAGAAGGGACGCTGCAAACTCACGTTTGTATGCATCCCTCGCTTAAGTGTCAGTAAAAAACACATTAAAAATTGATGGAAAAATTTACTTCACACCGGTTCTGGTATCCCACCACATTTTCTCACCCCAAGTATTATCAACAATACCAGAAGTCACTGCTCCTATGTTTTCTTTGTTGTAAACATACTCGTTATTTGGGTAAGGCATGCGGAAGGGAACATCTGTATGCTCATTGCCGAATAAACAGAATTTGCCTGGATATTCTCCAGAAGTCTGGATTTCTTTCGGATATCCTGTACGACGGTACAAAGACCATGCTTCTTTGTCTTCCTTGAACAGGGCTACCCATTCTTCCATATAGATTCGTTCTAATGTATTGTCGAATTTTCCTTTGCCTGCCAAGTATTTGTCGGCTTCGGCTGATTCGATACCATTGTCATCCATTGAGATGCGGACTGCTTTTTCGTATGCATCCTTGGCTGAGATTCCTACGTTCCAACCTCTTTGTGCGGCTTCTGCCAAGATGAAGTAGTTTTCACATGACTTCAAGAACGGTGTGAAACCGGCTGCTTCGTTACGGTACATGGATCCTACACGGGAGATGGTTGTCAGGTTGGCAGGTGCGGACAATGCGCCGTTCTCATATCCTCTGTATTGGCCGTCAGAAGCTGCAGGCTTCATGATTGAGGAGATACGAGGGTCTTCCATCTTTGTCATGTGTGCCACGAATATGTTACTCATACCGTAGTCGTCACGAGACAATGCGTTGTCATACCATGGTTCGTTGTACGGTTTGGATCCTTGCCAGTAGAAATAGGCATTGTCTGCACTGCTGTCCAAGATTGGATATTTGCTCAAGTTCTGGCCGATCTCTTCGATGGTGCTCTTTGCCAAATCCGGAGCTACGTTTACGATACGCATCGCTGCGCGCAAACGGAGAGAGTTACAGAACTTCTGCCATAATGCTATTTTACCATTGAACAAGAAGTCTCCACTTCCTAAAGCGTCGCTACCTAAACCTGCTGACATTTCATCTGCGACAGCTTTCAGCTCGCTCAAGATAGCCGGGTAGATATCCGCCTGGCGGTCATATTTCGGTTTGATGATGCCTTCAGCCACTTTGTTGGCTTCTGTGAAAGGAATGTCACCAAACTCATCCGTAGTAGTCAACCACAAATATTGGCTCCAGATGCGGGCAGCCCAACGGATGTTCTTCAACTCAGACGCAGACGATTCCGTGTTGGCCAAGATGTCGTTCATCAACTCGATACCATTGTAACAGTTATAGAACTTGTTGCCATACGTATTGTTGGTCGGGATGTAGTTATAGTTATCCATATACTGGATTTTCACCTGGTAACCAGCCCATGTTTCCGTAGCGTCATAACCGCCCTCGTTCGATGCTTTTCCACGGATGGAATAACCCAAGATATTGCTCGGTTCACCTTTAGGAAGCGCATCCGGGTCGGTGTTGATATTTTCAAAATCACTTGTACAGCCTCCAAGCACTAAAGTGAACAGTAAAGAGGCGAATGCCGATTTTTTTAATATGTTATTCATCATGATTTCTACCTATTTTAATGATTAAAATGTCAAGTTAAGTTTCAAACCGAAGCTACGAGATGAAGGAACAGCAGCCTGTTCAAAACCGATACCACGGCTATCGCTGGATACACCACCTGTTTCCGGATCCAAACGCATCGTGTTAGAACTATGTACCCACATCAACCATAGGTTCGTACCAATCAAGGATACGGAAGCGTTGCTGATGTAACGTGTCTTAGCAATCAACTCTTTCGGGAAGTTGTAAGAGATATAGGCTTCACGCAGTTTCAAGTAAGAACCATCGAATACATAATACTCGCTTACATCTGCCTTGAACCAAGAATAAGCATCTGTCTTGATGGTGTTGGTTACCCATTTGCCGCTCGCATCCTGCATAACCACTCTTTCATTCTTCAATACATCCACACCACCGACAATGTCACGTTCACGGATGCCGTTGTCAGCTGTCACGTTCGCAACACCGGCTGTATAGGAGTGGGCCATTGTCTGTGACCAGATATCACCACCGATTCTCAAATCCAACAAGAAACCGAAGCCCCAGTTCTTGATGTTGAAGTCATGACGCCAGTTCATCATGAAGTCCGGAGTGACGTTACCGATTCTCTGTGCGCTCTTGCTTCTCAACAAACCATTGGAATTGACCTTGACAGCTCCGATTTGGTCGGCTGTAGCCAAACCGTTTTTCACATCATCCTCGTCTACTCGGTCGAAACCAGGACCTACCAATTCGCCCCACTTTTCACCTTCGATAGCCTGAGTAGCGATACCCCATGTCCAACCCATGCCATACTCTTTCAAACCTGGATAAAGTTCAACGACTTTACTTCTATCCTTAGAGAAGTTCAATGTAGAGCTCCAGTTGAGTCCATCTTTGCTTTCGAGGATGTCACCTCTTACCTGCAATTCAATACCTTTGTTTTCAATCTTACCGGCATTGATCAACAAAGAGCTGTAACCACTTGAATAAGGAATTCTAACGTTCAAGATCTGGTCGGTAGTTGTCTTGTGGTAATATGCCAAGTCGAAGTGCAAACGATCATGCAAGAAACCAAACTCGGTTCCCAATTCCCAAGTCTTGATGCTTTCCGGTTTCAAGTCTGGGTTAGGATAAACCGTACTCTTATAAATCTGTGCCACGCCATTGAAAGCATCGGTTGCAGCATAGTAGTATGCGCGGTTACGATAAGGAGAAGTGGCACTACCGATTTCCGCCCAACCTGTACGCAGTTTCCAGAATGAGAGGTAGCTACCGTCACCTTTCAACGCTGGAAAAGACTCTGTTACAATCCAGCTGGCACTTGCGGATGGATAGAAGAAGGCATCCTTGATAGTTGAATCCCAGTCGTTACGGGCACTCAAGTCCACATATAACTGGTTTCTCCAACCGATGGAAGCATTGCCATATACGGAATTGGAACGACGGTGTGAGTGATCCATTAAATTGTATGCCGCACCATCTTTATTGGCGATGGTATATACACCCGGGATAGTCAATGCCGTTGCACCGATTCTTGCATCTTCCCAAGATAGGTCACGGTAGTTGGCACCCGCCATGGCAGTGATGTTGAAGTCACCGAATGTCTTGTTGAAGCTGGCGATGAAGTCCAAGTTCAACTCGGTGTTCTTTGTATTGATTTGAGTGAAGCCACCTTTTGTCCAATCGGACCTATCAATATAGTGACGTTCAAAAGACTGTGAATTATAGTAATCGACACCGGCACGGCCTTCGAACTTCAAGAATTCAAACGGCTGGTAATACAACGATGTCTTTCCGAAGATACGGTCACGTTGGTAACTGTTCGTATTTTCATTCACGTTGAAATACGGGTTCATGTGGTAATTCGGATTCCAGTTATAATAGGTATAGTTGCCATTCGCATCCTTCTGGTCCCAATTCTCCTTCAAAGTCTTCATGTTGATCTGGCGGCCTGACCAAGCGAACAAAGAGTTGATCGGGTTGTTTCCACCGTAACCCTGTGCTACCAAGTTATCGCTCTGTGTCCTTGTGTAGCTTGCGCTCATGTCGTAAGAGATATAGTTGTTCAACTTGAAGAAGGAGTTCAATTGGGCTGAATATCTCTTCTGGTCTGTATTAGGAACCGTACCTTTCTGGTCACGATAAGAGATAGAAGCACGAGTAGAGGACTTCTCTGAGTTCGCTGACAATGAGATGGTATGGTTCATGGAGTAACCTGTCTGGAAGAAATCCTTGATGTTGTTTGGACGGGAAACCCAAGGTGCCTTCTGTCCGTTGCTGTCATATTGAACCAAGTTCAAGCCTGCATCCAAGCGAGGTCCCCAAGATTCATCATAGAAGTCATTGATACCGTTTGTACCGTCTACCCAGTTGAAACCATACTTCTCAGCATATTCCTGGTAGCTCAAATCCGGAGCGTTGTGTTTCCAGTGCCATTCGTCACCGTTGTTACCTTGGCCGTATGAGTTCTGCAATTTAGGAACGGTAGAGATGCGGTCGATTGTAAAGTTGCCATCGTAGGAAACCTTTACTCCGCTGCCCTTCTTGCCCGATTTGGTTGTAATCAAGATAACACCGTTACCAGCACGCATACCATAAAGTGCGGCAGAACCTCCTTTCAATACCGTCATGGATTCGATGTCTTCCGGGTTGATATCATTCAAACCTGAACCGTAGTCCACACCGTTATAGGTGTTATCACCAGAACGCTGTGTATCATTGGCAATAGGCACACCATCCAACACGATCAAAGGCTGTTGGTCAGCTGCCAAAGATGAGTTACCGCGGACAGATATACGGGAAGAAGCACCGACGCTACCACCGAACTGGTTGACCTGCACACCGGCTACTTTACCGGACAATGCACCCGTCACGTTGATTTGGCCTGCTTTCGTCAATTCCTCAGAACCTACTTCCTGGATGGCATAACCCAATGACTTCTTTTCACGGGAGATACCCATTGCCGTTACGACAACTTCATCCAATGCGTGGGAGTCTGATTCCAATTTGATGTTCATTACAGCTGTAATAGGAATTTCTCTACCTTTCAATCCCACGTAAGATACCATTACACTCTTGGCATCGTTTGGAACATCCAATGAGAATTTTCCATCGAAGTCGGTGATGGTACCGATTGTTGTACCCTTAACTACAATAGCCGCACCAATTACCGGCTGATTGTCCTCGGCAGAGATAACCTGCCCCGTCACTTTCTTAGTCTGTGCGGTAGCTAAACCTATGCTGGACGCCACGCAGACCATTAATAAGCCAAACTTATCCATAGACATTATTATTTTCATTAGTTATACTTCAGTAGGGTCAGTACTATTGCCGCGTCCAATATCCTTCAACCTGCGGAGTATAATGTTAGTAATTTTCCTTTTCACCATTTGTTTAAAACAACTGTAGAGTTTTTAGCGAACTCTAAAATTTATGACACTTAATTTCCCATCTTTAATCCTTAATTTTTCTTTCTTTTAAGTACCGATATGGTAATTTACTTTTCAATATCATAAACTTTGTACACCGCAAAAATAAATATGATTTTTCATTATACAAATATTTATGCCTGTTTTTTTCAATAAAAATTGAATTTTGTTGTTTATAGTTTCATTTCGTAAGCAAATTGTTAACCTACCGACCCTTTTGGAATATCCAAACTTTTCACATTGGAAATAACTATTATTTGCAATTTTAAGGTTATAGAAACAGGGCTTAGAAGGCAAAAAACTGCCATTTCGTTGCTCTTGCATCCTGTTTTAACTAAAAATCTTCCTGCTCTTTCTTGGTAAATGGATAAATCGGATGTTTTTGTTTCTATTTGTCAAGATTGGGTCGTCTAGAAGGGATGGTTGCTTTCATTTGTCTTGTTTTAATGGATAATTCGGTTCTTATTGCTTATTTCTGTTTGATTGAGAGCGGAGTGTTCGTTACTTTTGGCTTGGCAGCCAATTTCGCCCGTTGGTGTTCGTTACTTTTGGCTTGACCCAAAAGTAAGCAACCAACGGTCACTTAGCGAAGCGTAAAGTAAAAGGTCAAGGCTTACGCTGCTGGCCTACTCCGTTCATTGCGTTCGCTGTGCGCGCCTAAAACCGTTCGCTCCGCTCACTTCGACGGCGCTCCGGACGCTCTCTCCATTCTCTCCGTTTTACGGCCACCAGCGAATGCCGGGTTTTTCTTCCGCTTCGCCTTTTTTGCGTCTTCCACACGGCTTTCGCTTCGCTTAGCCTTTCTTCTTCTTCGCCTCGTCTTTCTTTTTCCTTGCGTTGATTCGTGAAACTTGTTTTAAATAGCGATGATAATGGTTAAAGAATATATAAATGTCATGTTTTTGACGTAACAAACTGGACTTTTTATTAGTTTTGTCTGCGGAAAGGAGTGTGAATATGGTTATAGGAAGAATGATAAAAGAGAAATTGTCATCGACTCCTGAGGGAGTTGTGTTGACAACTAAAGACTTTGATGTGGAGATGCGGTATCAACCGGCTTTAGTCAAAGCCTTGAATCGTCTTGTGCACCAAGGGGTATTGCAGAAAATTGCAAAAGGGAAATATTATATTCCAAAGAAATCTATATTTGGGACGTTGAAGCCTTCTGAATCTGAACTTGTAAAGGATTTTTTGGAACAGGATGGTAAAGTTGTTGGCTATATAACTGGAACGAATGCGTTTGCGTCAATGGGGCTGACTACTCAAATTAGTTCGTCTGTTCTTGTGGGTACGAATAAGTATCGCAGACCTGTGACAAGGGATGAGGTAAAGATTTCTTTTCTATTGCAACTGAATCCTATAACTTCAAGCAATATTCCTTTGCTTAGGATTTTGGATGCTTTGCGCCTTGTTAAGGAAATTCCTGCCACTTCGCCCGATGAATGTGTTATAAATATTTGTAGGGCGATAGGGCTTCTTTCACTGGAGCAACGAAATGAACTTGTGGAATTGTCTTTGGTCTATACGCCTTATGTGAGGGCGTTGCTGGGCGCAATCTATGAGGACTTGGGGTTTGATACGGAAATAATTAGCAAAACACTTAACGGGGTTACAAGTTATAAGTTGCCTATCTCCGATAAGGCTTTATCAAATAAAAGAAACTGGAATATCGTATGAAGTTACATGAAAACAGAGAGCTGTTCTCTGATGCTTTGCAAGCGGCTTCCCAGGCAATAGAGGATGGAGGGCTTGGCATTAAGAGCATATTCATAGAGAAGGATTATTGGATCTGTCGTTCCTTGGCATTGATGGCGGAAAACGACAAGGAGAATCGTACCGTATTCAAAGGGGGAACAAGCCTTACAAAGGCTTTTGGCATTGGGAGCCGTTTCTCCGAGGACATAGACATTGCCATATCTGAGGCTTGGACTCTTAGCGGGAACCAACTAAAGATGCTGATAAAAAGGACAGCTAAAAGTATGACGGAGGGATTGCAAGAGATGAATATGCCTGGTTTTACAAGCAAAGGTTCTCATTATCACAAAGCCTATTATTCATATCCCCGGGCAATTGACTCATTGCAAATCGGAGCGATAAAAGCAGGGCAATTACTTGTCGAAATCAATTCTTTTGCCAATCCTTACCCGTTTCAGAGATGTAAGTTACAAAGTTTCTTGACAGAGTTTTTACAAAAAACTGGCAATGAACAGCTGATTAAAGAATACGATATGCAGCCTTTTGAAGTGAATGTGCTCGATAGAAGGAGAACCTTGACCGAGAAATTAGTCTCATTGCTTCGCTGTTCATTGGCTGATAATTACATGCCTGAGTTGACTGCCAAGATTCGCCATTTCTATGACTTGCACTTTCTTTTGAATGATGAGGAAATACAATCTTATCTGAAAAGCGATGCCTTCAAATCTGATTTTGCAAATTTGTTTACCCAAGATCAACAAAGGTTTGACAAACCTGAAGGATGGCAGAATAAGGATATTATGGATTCTCCTATTATTATGGATTTGCATTCCGTTTGGAGTACGTTGTGTAAAGTCTATTCAAGGGAATTGCCGAATCTTGCTTATAAAGAGATACCGACTATCGAAAGTATAGAAGATAGCATGGGGCTATTGTTATCCTATTTGACGACGTAAGTTCCCGTTCCTTTTTTCTTCCGCTTCGCCCTTCTTCTTCCTTTCTACATCACCCACTCTATCCAGTTCTCTGGAGTAATGATTGCGGTCTCTTTTACGTCATAGGCTGTCAGGAATGAGGAGGGGAATTGGGTGCTTGCCCTTTTGGGATTCCATTTCATCTCAAAGAGGGTGAATTGGCCGTCGCACTCCTCTAGGTAATCTATCTCTTGCTGCAATGTCGTGCGCCAGAAATAGCTGTTGGCATAGCGCATTGAATAGTGGTTGGCTTTGATGCGCTCGCTGATGATGAAGTTCTCCCACAAGGATCCTGTGTCTTGGCGCAGGGACAAGGGGGCGAAGTTCTGGAGGATGGCGTTGCGTATGCCGTTATCATAAAAGTATATTTTCTTTCCTTTCTTCAACTCGGTGCGCAGGTTGCGGTTGAATCCGTTCAGGCGGAATACGATATAGCATTTCTCTAACAGGTCGATGTATTTCTCCACGGTCTTGTTGTCCGTTCCTATGGTCTGGGCAAGCTCGTTATAAGACACTTCACCGCATACTTGCAGGGCAAGGGCGGTGAGGAGTTTGCCTAATAACACGGGGCGGCGGACGCTCTCAAGCGAAAGGAGGTCCTTATAGAGGTAACTGCCGGCAAGGTTCATTAGCAGCTCTTTGGCATCTTCGGCATGGTTCACGATATCTGGATACGAGCCATATATAAGCCGTTGCTCGAGTGTCTGCTTTACCCCCAAGAGTCCTTGGCTTTCCATTATCTCCGCTGTGGAGATGGGATAAAGGTGGTACTCGAACTTGCGCCCGGTGAGTGGTTCATTGAGCCTGTCTTGCAATTCAAAGGAGGATGAGCCGGTGACTAACAACTGCACACCGGGGAAATTGTCGGTGATGCGCTTCATGGTCATTCCGATATTCTCTACCCGCTGCGCTTCGTCTATCACCACTATCTTATTATCGGCTATGAGGAGGCGTAGCTCCGGCGTGTTCACGTTTGTGAGCATGTCGCGCACTTCCGGCTCGTCGCAATTCAACTGCAAGGTCTTGCACTCTTGTTTCTCAAGGATCATTCTGAAGAGCGTGCTTTTGCCTACTTGCCGTGCCCCTATGACGATGATTGCTTTTCCGGCAAACATTCGGGCTTCTATCGTTTTCTGAAGTTGTCGTATTATCATGGATATTTCTCCTATTTCTCCCCACAAAGATAAAGAAAAGGGGCGGTAATCCCAAAATTCTATATGATATTTAGGATTGTAATCCTAAAAGTTATAGGGAATTTTGGGATTTGCCCCTTTGGCGTCTTCCCGGCTTCTCTTTTGCAAACTGTACTTATTCAAGCCTGACGCTCGTTTTTGCCACTAATGGTTCATGCTGGCGGCGGTCCGAAACGGTTGTCGCCTTCGCCTTCCTTTATTGTCAATACCAGGAACCAGATGGATCCAATCAGTGGTACTAAATTGATGAATATCCATCCTCCGCCTTTGCCTATGTCGTGCATCCGGCGTACCGACACTGCCAATGAGGGCAGAAGCAGTCCTAACATGATGATGGCGTTAAGACCCATAACGATGTAGTAGGCTATCGACAGCGCACCGAGGAGGTTCTGCAGGAGGGTAAAGATGAGGTTGATTATGAACACAACCAATACATATTTCCAAAATTCCCCCCGGCTTGCCCTGCCTGTAAATTGGGCATACTTGCCTGATACTACTTCCCTGAAATTTGATAAAATTGTTCCCATAAGCGTTTTATTTAAGTGATTTATGAAACAGTTTGTTATTTGACTGTTAATTTGATTATCTTATGCTGCTATCTCCTTTCATACATTGTTTGCACGAAATTAACTTTGATAGCCCTTAACAGTTAGTAATATTTGACCAAAATATAGGAGAATATAACCTTTTTTATTCCGTGGATTAGGACAATCACATCGCTTTTCAAGGTTAATGGTTTTATTACCACACATTTACATATCCTATTCCGACCAACGGTTACGACTTTGGGAAAACAAAAGAAGATGGCATACAAGGGGATGATTATCAACCGCCTTCGTATGCCATCTTACTTATTTAGGGATATTCACGGAATATTCCCTATTCAAGAGAGTAATGGAGAGAATAACTTTATTGAGGTTTAATAAAAAAGTCTCCAATTTTCGTTGGATCACTTTTTCTCTTAAAACGAATTTCAGCCTCAGTATCATTACCAGTAGGGTTATTATCTGTAACCTCAATCTTATAAAATACAATAAAACCACTTTTAACATCAATAACCGGTGTGATTTTAATAGCATCATTTGTGTCATATAGTTTACTTACTTCAAAAAATTCATTTGATTTTTTACCTAATACCAGCCATTTACCATCATACTTAATCCTAAGGTATCGATCCTCTCCTTTTTTCACACTATCGTAATAATAGTTCAAAAGTCTATAATCGCTGTCACTAGCATTTGGACTTTTTGCAACGTACAACTGCAACCTATTTGCTGAATTAGCATCAGTCACTTCAAATTCATATTTGCTATTCTCTAACTCACAATAAGAAGGAAGTTCAATATTCAAGGAGGTAGAACCTTGACTATTACCACCCAAAATGATACCTCTTCTATATGTGGAAGTAGTATAAATTATCTTCTTATTATTAACCTTAAATATAGCTTTATCAGAAGAATCAGAAAACTCAATATCTTTTCCATCTTCACCGAAGAGATGAATCCATATTGAGCTTTTTCGTTCCAGCTTAAACTTTGAAGGTAATACATCATAAGAACCATCTTTCTTCCGATATTTGACCACTGCCCTCTTGATTTGAACTCCATCTACATACTTTCGCCACTCACTTGCCTCTGAGCCAAACGGTCCCTTTATCGTAACTTTCTGCCCAGGATTCAAGCCCTTAGAAAAATAATCCCGCGCGTATATTGTGGTCTTATCTGCATTAGCAATACAAAAAGTATTATAGGTTGTGCCAAAAATACCCCAAGCCGTCAGTTTTTTGGTAGGTTCATCATATTCATATGATGGATCATCAAAACCTCCAAACCAGGGATCCCATCCCGGATCTAAGAATTGTGTTAAAGCAATCCAAGGTTGCACTTCTGCACCATAATCCGTTTTTTGAACTAAAGTCCAACCTGGCTCCACATCCTCTACAACTAATTTAGAAACATTGCGCTCGTTCAAATTTATAGTAAACACAAGTTTATCGCCAGCCCATTCATATTTGCCCTTTTTTGTATAGACAACATCTCCATGCGTTTCACCTTTAATCTTGCCACCTTTTCGCGTCCAATTCTTGCCTTTGGTGCAATAGATAGCTGTCAGCGTGCCCGATGAGGCAGAGAACGAATTCTTTAAATCGCCACCCAGCCATGAGTCAAAATGCCATTCACCCGCACCTTTATAGGTCAGCGTAAATGAATTGTCCTCCGAACCGACGCACATATAAATAATGTCACCATACTCCCAAGAACCGCCATCAGTCAGCTTGGTAGCAGGTTTTTCACCTTCATAGCCCGATAGGGTCGCATTGACCTCTATCTTCACCTTTGAAAAGTCTCTCGGCTGATCCTTTTCCAACTCGTCTGCCGTACAACCGAACAACATGCCCGCAAACAGGCAAGCCAAAATACTGTATATATAATATATCTTCTTCATAACACGTTCGTTTTTATCCTGTTACCATCTTCCTATATCTTCATAACCCTCAGCAGAAATATTATCTTCGGGTTTCTCAACTGTCACCACACATGAAGCTGTCTTGTTGCCATCTTCGGTTGTTACCGTAATGATTGCCGTGCCTGATTTTAAAGCACCGACCAAGCCGCTCTGGTCCACATCCGCCACACTACTGTCGCTCGATTCCCACTTCACGTTCTGGTTCGTTGCATCCGCAGGGGAAATAGTCGCTTTAAGCTGGAAAGCCTCTTTCACCTTCATCGACAAGGAAGTCCTGTTCAGCGTAACGCCTGCTACGGCAACCTTATCTGCCTTCACCGTTACCGTACAAGTAGCCGTCTTGTTGCCGTCCTCGGTCGTTACCGTGATGGTCGCCGTGCCCGCCTTGACAGCAACAACCAAACCCTCTTGGTCCATCTGCCATGTTGCTGTTGCTTGATTTCCATGTCACATTCTGGTTCGTTGCGTTAATAGGAGAAACGGTAGCTTTAAGCTGGTAAGAATCCCCTTCGGTCAACGACAGAGAAGTCGAATTCAACTTCACGCCCGTTACTGCCACCTTGTCCTCTTTCACAGTAATGGCACAAGTGGCTGTTTTCTTGCCATCTTCCGTCGTTACCGTGATGGTTGCCTTGCCCGCTTTGACAGCAGCGACCAAACCCTCTTGGTCCACATCTGCCACGTTACTGTCGCTCGATTTCCATGTCACCTTCTGGTTGGTCGCATCTTTCGGGGAAATGGTTGCCACAAACTTAAACGAACCACCGACCGTCATCGAAAGCTCCGTCTTGTTCAGCGTCACACCCGTTACTGCCACCTTGTCCTCTTTTACAGTAATGGTACAAGTGGCTGTTTTCTTGCCATCTTCCGTCGTTACCGTAATCTTCGCCACGCCAGCCTTGACCGCAGTCACCTTGCCGTTCTCATCGACCGTGGCGATATCCGTCTTGTCAGATTTCCAAGCCACCTTCTTGTTGGTTGCACCTTCCGGGGTGACCGTTGCCACCAAAGTCACCGTGCCGCCAACTGCCAATGTATGCTCCGTCTTATCCAACTTCACTCCCGTGACAGCCACCTTTTCCGCCTTGACCGTCACCTTACAAGTAGCCGTTTTGCCGCCATCCTCACTCTTGACAGTCACCAGTGCCTCGCCCGCCTTATGCGCAGTCACGACACCTTGCCCGTCAACAGAAGCGACATCCGTCTTGTTGGAACTCCAACTCACCCGTTTATTCGTAGCATTTTCCGGTGCGACGACCACCTTCAAAGTCTCCTTCGCACCCACCATCAGCGATACTTCTTTCTCATTCAATGTAACTCCCGTCACTTTCACGACCTGCGGAGTCACAGGGGAATCATCGTCGGAACAAGCCATCACAAAAAAGGCAAGTCCGAGGAATGCAATAAGTTTCATTAATTTTCTCATACGGTTATCTCCTTTCATACGTTAATTTAGGGCAAAGTTAACTTTAATACAACTTAACAATTAGTAATATCCAACCAAATAACAGGAAAAAACAAACATTTTCATTTCAAAGAATAGGATTATTTTATCACTTTTAAAGATTAATCCATTTATTACCATATAATTATCAATCCTATTCTTTTTTCATTCGGGCAAAAGCAAGCGGGTGGAGGAAAAATCTAAATAACAGTCAACGAACTTAAATCAATATCGGGAATGATGCTATCCTCAATCCTATCTTCAAGAAGGAATCCCATGTAAAGCGGCAAAGTGAGAAGCTCTCCCTCACGTCCCACGTTGTAATGTCCCAACTTGATTGCGCTCTTCACATGATACACATTCTTGTTTTTAAGGACCGTTATCATGCTTTTAGCCTTTCCTGTATGAGCTTTAACTTCCAATATGACGCACTCCCCTTTGAACCTTACCAAAAAAGTCCAACTCAAGCCCGCTGTCCTTATGGAAATAGTACAACTTCTGTCCGGATTTATACAAGAAATCAGCCATGAGGTTCTCAAAGATTGCCCCTTTGTACGCAAGAAGATTCCCCTTCAAAACATCCACTTGCGTACCATAATCGAGCATAGCCATCAAGATTCCTATATCCGTCGTGTACACTTTGAAACACTCTTTGATGGAATTGCCTTCCAACGGCAGTTCCGTTGCCTGTGTGTTATAACACCTACGGACTATCCCGGCATCCTCCAGCCATTGGATGCTGCCCAAATATTGCGAAGCCCTTCCTCCCTTCTTCACGACAGAATACTGGAACTTTTTGTTCTCCTTTGCCAACTGCATCGGGATGGACTCAAAACATTCACGGATATGCGGTTTGTCCGCATCGTCGGCATATTTAACCATATCCTCCTCATATTCAGCCAACAGGTTGCGCTGCATCTTATATATAAGCTCAACATTCTTTGTCTCGAGGAAACAATTCACCACATCCGGCAGACCACCGACAATGACATAACGATACAGCAAATCCATCATCGCCTTGTGAATCCCATCAGGGACAACTGTTTCGTTCTCAAAGCAAGACTTGACAGAATCGATAACCCTCCCACTGATTCCATTTGCCCATAAAAATTCCTCGAAGTCCAATGGATACATATCAACAACTGTTTCATATCCAACAGGGACAGAATCCTGTCCCTCCTGCACCTTTTTGCTCTTGCCATATCCTTTCACTCCTAACAAAGATCCTGTGGCAATGACATCAAAACGGCCATCGATATGGAAAGACTTCAAAGCCGTCCTAGCCTCTTTGCACTCTTGGATCTCATCCAAGACAATACAAGTCCTCCCTTCCAAGAAGCGGCAATCAGGAATCAAAGCCGAAAGGTTAAGGATAATCGTATCAACATCTATATTCCCCGTGAATGCAGATTTCACACCGGGTTCAAGAATGAAGTTCATATAAACCACACTCTCATAATTCTCTTTGGCAAACTTCCGGACGATATAAGTCTTTCCACATTGTCGGATGCCCTTGATCACAAGAGGTTTTCTGTCACCCGACTCCTTCCACCGTCCCAAAATCTTCTCTATTTTTCTCTTTAGCATCATATTAGCCCCTCCTTTCCAGCACAAATATACACTTTTCCCAACGAAAATCCCAACATTCCTGCATTTTTTCAAGGGAATATTCAACAACCGCTACATTTTTTCCACCGAATAATCCACACACGTTACACTTTTTCAAGGGAATCAACAACAAGCAGCAGCACTATTTTCAGCAGCACAACGATACTTTGTTTTTTTCACTTAGGTGAAAAGCATTTATCATATAAGTCTGTCGCATTTACCGTGGAGAAGTGTTCATTGCGGACAAGGAGAAATGGAACGGTCGTTTGATGGTGATACAGGTGGATACTGTTACAGAAAGAAAGTCCAATGACCAGACTTCCCTTGAGAAGAGATTGCACTTGTCAAGTCTTGACTGCAATATAAAACTATTAAGCCTCATAACGAGAAGGCACTGGCTGATAGAGAGCATGCATTGGCATCTTGACAGGTATTTCCTTCAGGATAAAATCAGGCGCAAGACTGCCAGAACAGCAAGAAACCTTGATACGATACAAAGAATGGTACATGCAATTTTGTCTATATGGAAGCACAAAAGGAGAAAACACTCTGATAAGCGTAAGGGGACAGCTGAGCTTATCAGAGAGTTAACGCACAGCTTTACCAAAGTCATACGCATGCTGTCGCAAAAATGAAATAATCTTTATTTTCTATGTAATTTAACTTATTGACTATCAATTGCGAATATTGACCTATGCAGGACTTGTATGGGTGGGGGTATACGCACTCATGTTGGGTTAAATGAAAAAGCCGGACCGCTTACAGAAAACAAAAGGGAAATCCTTTGTCTACTCAAAACAAATTGGTAAATTTGCAGTTGAGGTAAATAACAAGTGAATAATCAACAAATTTGAAAAATATGACGTTCGATTTTCAAGGAATTATGTTTCTGGGGCTTCCTCAAAAGGAGATTACCATAGAAAGCATTCGCGAATTTATGGAAGATAAAGCTACTAAAAGGATAAATTTTGCTTCATCCCATGCAAATGCATTAAAACGAACAGGAGAAAAGGAGGTTGGAAAAATTATTCTTCCTTTTGGGGATTCTATTAACCCAATTCTAAAAAATGCCACTGATTGTATTTTATTTAAATCAAAATTTGGTGATAGTTTTTATCGAAGAATTAATGATGAGGATGAATATAATAAATTTGAGGGTTTTGTATCCCGATATAAAGATGTCGTTTTTTACGTGATAAATTAGATTTGTCAATTGCATTATCAATGAATTACGAAGGAAATGAACGTACCGAAATCGGAGAATTAGAATATCAAGCCAAATTTAATAATGATGAGGATTCTGAAAGCCAATTAGTAGATATATGTAAAGAATGGATTGAGGAACTTCCATATTATAAGCATGCAGACTATATATGCGCTATGCCAAGTAGTAACCCTGATGAAGAAAGTCTGCCAGAAAGAATAGCTGATTCATTAACACATTTTAATTTTACAGACATTTCTGAAAAAGTTTTTGGCTTTCTAAAACAAGGAGTGTAAAAGACGCTGAAGATGTTAAAGAAAAATTAAAGATACTGGAAGAGTCTAATCTCACAATTGCAGAAGACTTAGACTTTAACGGAAAAACAGTCATTTTATTTGATGACCTTTATATGTCTGGAATATCAATGCAATATGTGGCAATGAAACTGAAAGAAGCAGGAGCAAATAGAGTATTAGGATTATCTATAGTTAAGTCGAGAAGTAATACAGCAAGATGATAACGTCTAATTTTGAAAAAATAGAGGTAATTTACCGATTTATGAAAGTGAAGGGTATTGGCACTGTACAGACCAATAGGCTTTTACTGTCTATAAAGGGAAGACTGAGTTCTATCGAAATAGAACAACAAATAAGAACGGTTTTGAACGATTCACAAAAAAACGATTTTGACAACAAATCAATCGTTATAGATAATTCAAAATCAAAGTTTCCTATTAATTTTGTTTCCTTGCTTGATAATAATTATCCTGATGATTTAAAACGATACTTATCTACGAATACACCATCAGTATTATCATACATCGGAAACTTAAACTTATTGAATAAGAAAAAAGTAGGTTTTAGTGGTTCTCGGAAAGTTTCTGACAAAGGAATTGCCATCACAAAGGACTGTGTAGAGCAACTGTCTGAAAAGGATATTTGTATTGTATCAGGATATGCAGCTGGGGTAGACCACATTGCGCATTACACTGCCATTGAACAAGGTGCTTCCACGATTATTGTGCTACCCGAAGGAATAGAAAGTTTTAGGATAAAAAAAGAATTTAAAGATATTTGGGATTGGGATAGAATTCTTGTTTTAAGTGAATTTATGCCTGATGATAAATGGACTGCGAGCAGAGCAATGTTAAGGAATAATACAATTATTGGATTAAGTGACATTGTTGTTGTGGTGGAAGCAGGAGAAACAGGAGGGAGTCTTGACGCTGGACTAAAAACGATTGAAAGAGGAAAATATCTTTTTGTCCCACAGTATGGAGTAGTGCCTGATTCTGCTTTAGGGAACAATTTATTAATCAATAGAGGAGCATTTCCTATAAAAATGAAACAAGAAACAGGAAGAGCTAATCTATCTAAAATTTTTGAATTACTTGGCATATCAAATAAGTATAGTCTTTTTTGATAAAAACTCAATGCTATGCTATATATTCACGATTATGATAATTGGTGGCAATTCCGTTATGACAGTCTGCGGGTAATGAATGAATTAGGGACGCGTGCGCTCTAAACAGGGTATGATAACAGGGAGGATGCAGTCGCTCGAATTCGATTCTCAAGATGAAGCCGTGTTGTCAAATATATCCATGGAACTCGTTCGCTCTTCAGAAATTGAAGGAGAGAAACTTAATCTCGAAGAGGTACGTTCATCGTTAGCACGCAGACTTGGGATAGCAATGGCAGGAATGGTTTCTACTTCACGTTATGTTGAAGGAATTGTAGAAATGCAGTTAGACGCCACGCAAAATTATAATCAGCCTCTTTCGTCAAATCGTCTTTTTGGCTGGCACAATGTGTTGTTTCCTACAGGGATAAGTGGATTATACCGTATCGAGGTTGGGAAATACCGCAGTGGCGGAATGCGGGTAGTATCCGGTGCCATGGGCAAGGAAAGAATACACTATCAAGCCCCTTCGGCAGACAGAGTACCTGTGGAAATGGAGCGATTTATTTCATGGATAAACGATGACAGGAATACAGATGCTGTATTGAAAGCAGCCATAGCGCACTTGTGGTTTGTATCCATCCACCCTTTTGATGATGGCAATGGGCGTATCGCCCGCACATTGACAGATATGCTACTTGCCCGTTCTGAAAATTGCGCTAAGCGTTTTTACTCCATATCGGCAGAGATGAAACTGTTACAAAAAGAATATTACGACATTTTGGAACGCACACAGCATGGCGACGGTGATATCACCGAATGGCTTTTGTGGTTCTTGCATTGTTTCGAACAGGCGTTAAACTCCACTGAAGAAACTTTGGATTCAGTACTTCGTAAAGCCGATTTCTGGGAACGCAACCGAAACATATCTTTCAACGAGAGACAACGTAAATTGATTAATATGCAATTTGATGGATTCTTCGGAAAACTCTCTACGGGTAAATGGGCAAAGATTGCAAAATGTTCTACAGACACGGCACTCAATGACATCCGTGACCTTGTTGGAAAAGGCATATTAAGGAAAGCCGAAGAAGGTGGGCGTAGTACAAACTATGTCTTGATAGAAAATCCTTAGAGTCTGCGATTGATGTGCAGTCCCTAATATAATCCGGAGTCTCTAAATAATTCCGAAATCTTTCAGTTGTTTTCTGTTGATTGTTGGACTCTCTTTTACTGTATCTATGATAAGTCTCATCACCTCTGTATCAGAGATTTCACCTCTGTAAGTATCCTTGCTAAACTTTGTCCTTTTAGCAACAATGATTTTAGAGCAATTTACGAATGAATTATGTTGTAGGAAAGGACATTGTTTAACAGTTATAGGCAACTGGTAGTCTGTTACGGTAGATGGTAAATTATAGTTTATTTTAGAATTTATCACCAAGCCTCCTATCACATTTCCTTCTTTGTCAAATCCAAGAACGATGAAGAATTTATTGCGTGAGGCATCATCGTTCTTGGGCGTTATGCCATTAGAAGGGTCAAGATTCAGCAAATAGACATCACCAACATTAATACTTGATTGTGCAAGTTCATTTGCCGCATTTCCAAGTAAATCACCTATATTTGTCATGTCAAAGCTGCTTCTATAGCAAGGTTTTCCTTTATATATTCTATCATGTCTTCAGATGCCATCGCATCTTTAGCTATGCCGACAATGCTCATGACTTTACGTCCCGGTTGCTTATAGGCACGACTCCACTCTTCGCCATGCGATTTTGCACGTAACACCCCATAAGGGAGATTCCCGTTTTCTGCTATAGAGTGGTCTAACGCTTCAATATCTGCTTTTGAAAGATAATCAGAGTCAGCATTGCGCTTTGCTTCCAACATATAATAAGCGTCATCTGCACCTTTCGATACAGTCTTTTCAAGCATATCTTTCAACTCTTTATCACAATGAGCATCTCCTTTTATACAATCATATAAGATTGAAGGAACAGGACCATCAGGCAATGCACAGAACTCGTCAGAAACCATAGGAAATCCGTATTTTGCCAAATGTGCACTATTGGCAAAATATATAATCTTGAACATGTGGTAATAATCCAATCCCTTTGTCTTATTCAAGATGTAAAGAATAATCTCTATAAGTTTTTGCTTGTCAAACTGTGTCATATTAATCCCCTTTGAATTACAAAGATAATTCATATACGCTATATAACAATCTGTTAGCTTCCTTTTAACTGATTCAACGTCCATATTTAACACGATATTAACACTTCATTTGTGTTATCATATAAACATTTGGCGGAACAAATACTACTTTTCTTGCAGATAAAGACTTGATACACTATTGCAAATTTCTATCTACTTTTGAATTTATCAAGAAACACTTGGAAAGCAAGTAAAAGAGAAGGGATAGACATAGGTCATAAACGGCAAATTTACTTTACGCTTCGCTAAGTGACCGTTGGAAGAATCCCCACAAACCCCTATCTTTGCAACATTAATATATAAAAGAAAGAAATGGCATTCACCGATTCTAAACCCCATTACGCCCTACTCGACGGACTACGAGGCGTTGCAGCCCTCCTCGTCGTATGGTACCACGTATTCGAAGGCTACCAATTTGCTGGCAACAAGCCCGTCATCGACTTCATCAACCACGGATACTTAGCCGTAGACTTCTTCTTCATGCTCTCCGGGTTTGTCATCGGCTACGCCTACGACGACCGCTGGGGCAAATCCCTCACGACAAGCAAATTCTTCCGCCGTCGTCTCATCCGCCTTCATCCCATGGTCATGATGGGCGCACTCATCGGAGCCATCTCCTTCCTGCTTACAGGCATGGAACGCTGGGACAGCAGCCACTCCACGCTGCTCTTCACCCTCATAGCCCTCATCTGTTCATGGCTCATGATTCCCGCACTACCCGGAATGCCCCGAGAAGTACGAGGCAACGGAGAGATGTTTCCCCTCAACGGTCCCTGCTGGTCCCTCTTCTTTGAATACATTGGCAATATACTCTACGCCCTTATCATACGCCGTCTCAGCACACGCACCTTGGCATGGCTCACGGCTCTACTTTGCGGCACTCTCACCTGGTTCGCTGTCACCGACCAATCAGGCAACGGATCCATCGGAGTAGGTTGGACAATCGACACTACCAACCTCCTTGGCGGCACATTACGAATGCTCTGTCCCCTCACGATAGGCCTATTCATGTCCCGCATATACAAACCTATAAAGAATGTACGCGGAGCATTCTGGACCTGCGCCATCCTCCTGCTCCTCCTCTTCCACGTTCCCTTTATAGATAGCGGATCCACACTAAGCCATAACGGAATCTTCGAGGCTATCTGCATCATCTGCGTGTTCCCCGCCATCATCTGGTTTGCTGCCTCAGGCAAGACCACAGACAAAGCCTCCACCCGCATCTGCAACTTCTTAGGCGATATCTCTTACCCTCTCTATATCGTACATTATCCCCTAATGTACGCCTTCTACTTGTGGCTCATAAAGACCCAGCTCTACACATTCGTAGAGACATGGCCATTAGCATTAGCCACCGTAGCTTGCAGCATCTGCATAGCATGGCTATGCCTCAGATTCTACGACGAACCAATAAGAAGAAAACTAAAACACTTTGCCAAATAACAGAAGAAGAGAAGAAGGCTAAGCGAAGCGGAAGCCGGTGTGGAAGAAGGATTTTGAGAAAGCCCCGTCAATCGGATACTGCGCATCACAAGGGGTGTATTATTACGGAAGAAGGTGGGCGTAGTACAAACTATGTCTTGATAGAAAATCCTTAGAGTCTGCGATTGATGTGCAGTCCCTAATTTAATCCGGAAACACAGGTCAATGCAATCAGACGTTTTCCACCTAAAATCATCGCATTTTTTGCAACATTACCTGGCTCAACTTGGTGATACGACAATAATCGACTATATTTGCCGCAAATATTGCGACGTTATCCATCGCTTAATGACGCATCAAATAGGATTAGAGTATGTATATACACGAAAGAGACAATTGGACTGCATTCAGATGGGATGCAACTGGACTGACGGCTCTTCTTGAAGAAGTGAACCGTAAGCAAGGTTTGTTATATGGCAGGCTTGCCTCGCTTGGCTTTGATAGCAAATTAAAAGCAATGGCGGAAAATCTGACGTATGATGTAGTTTATTCGTCAGAAATAGAAGGAATACGATTGAATGTGGACGAAGTACGTTCATCCATCGCCCGGAAATTGGGTATAGAAAATATCAAACAGACAGCACCATCGCATTACATAGATTCTGTTGTGGCAGTCATGCTTGATGCCGTAAGCCATTATGACCAGCTATTGACGAAAGAAAAAATATGTGCATGGCAAGCAGCATTCTTCCCGACTGGTTTCAGCGAGGGTTCGCAGATTGAAGTCGGACAATATCGTACAAACGAGGAACATATCGTTTCCGGGATGTTCGGTCGTGAGAAAATCCACTATGTAGCCCCATCTCCTGGAGGTGTGGATGAAGAAATGGCAGACTTTCTTGATTGGTTCAACAACCATGATAATATAAATTCTGTTATACGGTCAGCCATTGCACATTTCTGGTTTGTAAGTATCCATCCATTTGAAGACGGCAACGGACGTTTGGCACGCATACTTTCTGATATGCTGTTGGCTCGTGCTGACAAGAGTGAGTTCAGATTTTACAATATTTCCTCGCAAATAAATAAAGATAAAAAACGCTATTACGATATTTTGGAAAAGGCTCAACATGGCGATGGTGACATTACAGAATGGATATGCTGGTATGCCAACACATTGTCGCTTGCACTTGACGAAGCGGAGAATATCGTCAGTACCATTTTAAACAAAAGTTTCTTTTGGCAAAAGGCTTCTTCTATACCACTTAGCCAAAGACAGACCGATATGCTGAACTTGTTCTTAGATGGCTATGAAACAAAGATAACCTCCAAAACATGGGCATCATTGGCCAAATGTTCCAAAGACACAGCCATACGAGATATTCAAGATCTTGTGGATAAAGAAATTCTTCGAGAAGATATTCCCGGAGCCAAACGACCGAGTTATTCTATTATATATGACCCAGAGGACATTACTTCCTTTTTTTCAGAAGTCACCATCGAGCAACAAAACGGAAATCAATACATCAAAGGTCTCTACAAAGGAAAGCAACAAGTGTGCGAAAGAATTTTACCAATTGATGCAGAGCGGTATGAGAAAGGTGAACTTCCATTGGAGAACCTGCTTGCCAAGTATTGCTCATATCTGAGGATAAGCTAAGGAAAATACATATTAAGATGTAAACCGCCAAGCCAAAAGTAAGGGACATACACTATAACAAAGACGCAAGATTAGGAACCACAACGTCCAGCAGCTCCTTAGGCTCCAACTTATGCAAACCGCCTCCATATTCACGCCCTTTCATCACAAACTGCTCCGCACTTACCTCCCTCAGCGCATTCCATACATTATTAAGAAGATCCGCATCAGTCAAGCACCTTGAATAATCCTTCTTAGGATATAACAACAAGTACACATTCGTCGTAATGGCATCAGACCTATTTAAAATAAAACGAAACATCTTTTTAGAAGAATCTCCACGCCCCATATAAGGAATAACGAAAGGCGCCGGTTCCCTCTCCTCGCAATAATAATACCATAAAGGGCGATGACTACATATATAACCCTTGTCAACACCTCGTCTCACACCCTCTTGTATATACATCCACACACCCGGATATTCCTCTTTCAAAGCCTCCTCTTTCATACCACAAGAAAACAGATACAAGGTTTTAGGCAATACAATATTACCCTCCTTATCAGAAGTGATAACATCCTCTTTCAGATACCTTGGACTGGGGAGAATAGGCTTTAGGAAAATCTTAGGAATCCCATACTTATTAATGACATCCTGACCAACAACAAAGAAATTATTATCCCCCGTAGCAATTCCCCGTTTGACAGTAAAGAAATTACCCAATTTGCATTCCGCATTCTCTACTTGCCTTTCCTCTTCAATGAATAAGTTAGACCATTTATCAGAAGCATTCAAGTCCGCCCTATTTATTCGCTTTGTAAATGATGGTACCTCCACATTTTCCCCTTTAGAAAAGACAACACTTTCACCAGAAAGTTTGCCTTTCCGGAAGATAACAACAGCAGAGCTTACCAGTGCGTCATCAAACTGCACATCATCCGCCATGAACTTATGGACACACAAAAGGTCAACCTGTTCCAATAGATACTGTTTTATCGCCTTCCCGTAATTCACATCCATGAATTCAGATGGTATCAGCCAACAAGAGACACCTCCATCAGATAACCACTTCTCCGAAAGTATAAGAAAATAGCAATACAAACCTGCCAATCCTGAAATCTTAATCCCCGTGCTTCGCATAACCTCCTCTTGTAGTTCCCGTTTTGTTCCAGAATCAATATGATGATGTCTGACATAAGGCGGATTTGCAACAAGCAAATCAAACAGCCCTTCATCCGGTGACTCCTTTAAGAAATCGGCATGCCTTAATTCAATGTTTTCATTTGCCCACAATTTGCTTGCCGGTTCATAGTAAAGAGCATCTATCTCGAAGCCAAGAGCATCTCCTGCATCCTGTGCAAAGACCTCTCTAAAAGCAGCATAAAAAGAACCTAAACCCATAGAAGGTTCAATAAAACGAACCTTTCCATTTGCACAAAATCCCCTAACCTTCTTCATTATATGGCACGCCAACGGATAAGGCGTGGCAAATTGCCCCATCTTATTACGCTCCTTGGGGGACTTCTGCGCATCCAATAGCCCTTGCAGCCTCTCACGCTCCGTATTATAATATTCAATATCAAAACTCATACTCCAGCCTTTTTAAAGTCAGCCACTCGATGTTCCCATACCCAATCAATACCTTCTGCGGCTTCATATCCAAGATAGCCACCATCAAAATATCCACACAAGAAAAGGACGAAGTCAACATCATTGCCATAAGTCGATTTCAGTTGTCCCATTTTCTGAGCCTCTTCCTTCCGGCGCTTGTTGGTATTTGTAAAATCCCCTGCCGACTTGCATTCCACAAGAAGAGGCAAAGACTCTTGCGAACATCCCAAACGCTTTATCACGACATCAATAGGCATCTTCACCCCAAAACGACTCATTTCCACAGGAACATTAAGATGATATGTGAACGTGCCTTGTTGCATATCAAGGAAAGAACCAACATCCTTCGGGTCAACATACGTATATCCTTCAGAAACGAGAAAATCTCCGATAACCTTTAATTGCCTCTTCTCTTGTTCATTGCGGATTATAGGGTCAGACAAAGAGCCACATAATCTATCAGCCATAATACATTCAGCCACCTTCAACTCCTCCACCGTTGGAGTTCCAGCATTTTGGATCCAAGGAAACAATTCCAAATCAAGCAGCTTTTCCAGCACCTTGACAATCCTATTTAAACACGCCTCCTTTTCCTGCTCGGAAAGCCTTTGCGGAAACCGCCCCTCTTCCATAGCCCTCACAAAAGAAGGCTTCACCTCTGATAATCCGATAAGCCTGTCACGTGCAATCGGAGGAGTCGTTGCCATTCTCAATATTGTTATAAACTCCGGATGCTCTTTAAGATGCATAGATGTGAATTGAAGATTATCAGTCAAACGAATAGCCAAACCAACTTGTTCCATAGCACGCTTACGTTCATTTGTATAAGTTGTTGGTGCAAAATTCAGGAACCAATCATTATAAAGCGATACAGATTCGACAGTATCCTCTTTCCACAATTCCGTATTCCTTCTATTTATTATAAATTTAGCCTTTCGAGTCATATTATCTTTTATTTTCAGTTCCCATCAAGAACTATCAATTATCCATATTCCAAAGGGATGTTTCAACATTATAAAGCACCTGAAAGCAATCTGGTTCACATTAATTCTTCACTTATAAACAGCAAATTCCAACAACCCGACTGATTATTAAACCAATACGCTCCATGTACCTACAACAAAGGTAGACAAAAAAGAGAAAGAAAAAAAGAAGAATGAAGAAGATCAAGCCAAAAGCAAGTAAAAGAGAAGAAAAGGAAGAAAAGAATTAGCGAATAAAATGCGGCATCTCCTCTGGAACAACAATCGACAACTCCACCAAACCAGCCACAACACCCTCCTTATACCAAGGCGTTTGGTAAATCAACTTCTTCTGCCCATTCTTTGAAATAGTATAACTATTAGATTCACCCGTCGCAATCATCCGCTGGATATGATCCCAAGACTCCGGCTTATGGCAATCCTTCAAATTCTTACCAATCAGTTCGCCCCTGCCAGAGAAAGTAGCCTTTGACTTCTCATTCATATATAAAATGACACCTTCCGTGTCACACACTGTAACAGCACAATTCAATTCTTTAGCCCAATCGTAATCCATGATACATATCTTCATTAAGAATATGCAAAGAAATGAAAATAATCCCGACCGCCTTCCCGTTTTAACAACTTTAACCATTAACGCTTCACATCATCCACATTCCCGTCTCTATCAATTTGGCATAAACAACACCAAATAATCCCAAAAACCAAGCTTTACAATACTTAAAAAATATTCCTATCAATATATTTTGTTTTCAAAATGATAGTCCGTATCTTTGACGGCAGAAAATTAAAACTTAAAACGAATATTTATGAACACAGAAGAAACACGCGTAGAAAGCGACTTGTTAGGATCACGCGAAATACCAGCAAAAGCACTATATGGTGTACAAACACTTAGAGGCCTTGAGAACTTCCCAATCAGCAAGTTCCACTTGAATGAATATCCTCTATTCATCAACGGCCTTGCCATTACTAAGATGGCTGCTGCCCAAGCCAACCATGAATTGGGCTTGTTGACAGACGAACAAACAAACGGTATCGTCGTTGCGTGCCAAGAAATCATAGACGGGAAACACCATGAACACTTCCCTGTTGACATGATCCAAGGAGGTGCAGGTACGACTACCAACATGAATGCCAACGAAGTGATTGCAAACCGCGCTTTGGAAATCATGGGACACAACCGTGGTGAATACCAATATTGCTCACCTAACGACCATGTAAACTGTGCCCAGTCTACCAATGACGCATATCCGACAGCTATCCATATTGGACTTTACTATTCACATCAGAACTTGCTTCCCCACTTGCAGATGTTGATTGACTCTTTCGATAAGAAAGGCGACGAATTTGCAGACATCATCAAGATGGGACGTACCCAGTTGGAAGATGCCGTTCCGATGACATTGGGACAGACATTCCACGGTTTCGCAAGCATCTTGCGTGACGAAATCAAACATTTGAACGAAGCAGCGGCTGACTTCTTGACTGTCAACATGGGTGCTACCGCTATCGGTACAGGTATCTGCGCTGAACCGGGTTATGCAGAGAAATGTGTCAACGCATTGGTTAAGATTACCAACCTGCCGTTCGTATTATCAGGCGACTTGGTAGGTGCCACATCCGATACCTCTTGCATGGTAGGTTATGCGGCTGCTTTGAAGCGTGTAGCTGTCAAGATGAACAAGATTTGTAACGACTTGCGTTTGTTGGCAAGCGGTCCCCGCTGTGGTTTGGGAGAATTCAATTTGCCAGCAATGCAGCCAGGATCTTCCATCATGCCGGGTAAGGTTAACCCAGTTATCCCAGAAGTGATGAACCAGATTTGCTACAAGGTTATCGGTAACGAATTGTGCGTGACAATGGCTGGTGAAGCTGCACAGATGGAGTTGAACGCCATGGAACCAGTCATGGCTCAATGCTGCTTCGAATCTATCGACTTGATGGTTAACGGTATGGATACATTGCGCACTCGCTGCGTGGACGGTATCATCGCTAACAAAGAACATTGTATCTCCAACGTCCATAACAGCATCGGCGTTGTTACAGCTTTGAACCCGGTAATCGGTTATAAGAACTCAACCAAGATTGCCAAGGAGGCTATGGCAACAGGCCGCAGCGTTTATGACTTGGTACTTGAACATGACATCTTAAGCAAGGAAGATTTGGATACTATCTTAAGCCCGGAAAATATGATTAAGCCGGTTAAGTTGGATATTCATCCGAAGCATTAATATTAAAGCCTAAATCACGGCGGTGTGTCATAATTGCAAACTGCTGCGTTACTTTCGGAATTCGACCTCTGTCATTTACATCAGTAAACTTCTGTCGGTCTCATCCTCAGCACCTTGCATTTTGCTAATTCTGACACACCTTAAAGGGGCTGCATTAAAACTTTCGTTTTGACGCAGCTCTGAGTTAAGTGCATAAATAGCAAACAGAAGTTAAATAAGTGCTTTTATTTTTCCGGAACTCATACTTTTGATACTTTTATGGAAAAATAAAAGCACTTTATATGAATGCCATATCAAATCTTATAGGCAGGGAGAAAGAAGTGAAAGAACTTCAAGCTCTCTACAGAAGCGGCAAATCTGAATTCGTCGCCATCTATGGTCGCCGCCGTATTGGAAAAACCTTTTTGGTAGATGAAGCTCTAAAAGGGCTTATCACGTTCAGACATGCAGGACTTTCACCGATAGACGAGAATAGCCATAAGAACAATCTTAAAGATCAATTGAAGCACTTCTACTATTCCTTACAATTACATGGCATGAAGAAAAGCAAATGTCCTTCCTCTTGGATGGAAGCCTTCTTCTTACTCTCTAAATTCCTTCAAAGCATCGACAACGGAGAAAGACAAGTCATCTTCCTTGACGAGTTGCCATGGTTAGACACCCCTCGATCTGGCTTTATCACTGCATTTGAAGGATTTTGGAACACATGGGCTTGCCATCGAGACAATCTCATGTTGGTATGTTGTGGAAGTGCGAATTCATGGATGCTCAACAATCTTGTGAACAACCATGGTGGCTTATATGGAAGAACCACATACGAAATAAAATTAGCACCCTTCTCCCTACACGAATGCGAGGCTTTTTATATTCAAAAAGGTATCAAACTATCCAGATATGATATCGCCCAAAGTTACATGATTTTGGGCGGCATCCCATACTATCTTGGCTACATACAGAAAGGACTAAGTTTAGCGCAGAATATAGACCAGCTGTTCTTTACTAAAACAGCCAAACTGAAAGAAGAATACAAACGACTATTTTCCTCTGTTTTTTCCAATCCTGAAGAGATGATGAGGATTGTCAACTTATTAGGCTCTCGACATGCGGGTTTCACAAGAATAGAGATTTCAGAAAAACTTAATATTAACACCAGTGGCGCACTGAGTAAGATGATCAACGCTCTTGAGGCAAGCGATTTTATTGAGCAATATGTTCCGTTTGGGCGGAAAAAATCAGATGTATTCTATCGTTTGATTGACCCGTTCTGCCTGTTCTACCAAAAATTCGTCAAAACAGACAACTCTTTAGACGAAAATTTTTGGCTCAATAATGTCTCTTCTTCCCGCATCAATAGCTGGAGAGGACTTGCTTTTGAAGAAGTATGTTTCAGACATATCCAACAAATCAAGAAAGCTCTTGGTATTTCCGGGGTTTCCACATCACAATCTGCTTGGAGCATGATCGGGAATGACGCTAATGAAGGAACACAAATAGATATGCTTATTGATAGAAAAGACAATGTGTTGAACATGTGCGAAATAAAGTTTTACAACGAAACATTCACAATAAGCAAGGCATATCATTCCATCCTTACTCATCGGCTCAATGTTCTTAGCAACAATATTTCAAAACGAAAAGTGATACATAGTACACTCATCACTACATTCGGATTGGAGTATAATGAATATAGCGGGGATTTCCAACAAGTTATAACACTCGACGACTTATTTATGGATTAGTATGGGCGCATAAATAGCAAACAGAAGCACTTAAAGTGCTTTCAAAAAAACATTTGATGTTTTCAAAAAAACATTGGACGTTTTTGAAAAAACATTTGATGTTTTCAAAAATCCCTCGTGATGTTTTTTTAAAAAAAAACGGTATGTTTTTTCGACACCTTTTATCCTTATTTTGATATGCACAACTTACATTTTCCATGGAACGGAGTGCCGTTAAAACAGTGTTTAAACAGTGTTTAAACACTGTTTTAATAGCGTTTTAATGCCGTTTAAACATGGAGTCATCATAACTGAAAAGCTTCGTTTTCCTATCGTTTCCTTCCCTTTGCAAGCTCCTCAAAGCCCTTAAATGCTAAACAATGTTAAGCGGATGATTTTTTCTGATATATTTATATGCTGTATAACATAATTCCTTTATATTTGCACTGTGTTTTTCATGGTATTAGATTTAAGGTTAACAATGGAGATTGGTTGTCGTGACGACAACCTTTTTCGTTTTATAGACCCTCACAAATTTTCACAAGAAAAAGTTACTTCTGTTTTCACAAAACATCATGATGGGAAGATTCATAAAAAAGAATGTTAAATCCGCACAATATTCGAAATTTTTCAATAAAAAATCATGTATTAAAATAAAATATTCATATCTTTGGCTCGGACGCTAAATCTTCAAAGCCATAACTCTGGACAAAATACAAAAAACACAATAAAAGTATGCTAAATCTAACGAGTTAAAACCTAAAAGGCTCAACAGGTGAACGCCACTTTTAATAAAACGTGTTATTCCTTTAAATCATCAAAGTCCTGTTAATACCGGGACGATTCAATATAAATCGAACAAGACCCTAATAAAGGGGAAAAGATAGCTCTTTGACTTCGTTGAAATCAGTCCTATCAAACAGTTGTGCCTTCGTTTCCATTCGACATGCTCGAACCATATCGCAAGCATTTGATTCCGACAAGGGAAGTACTTCGTATTGCGATAACTTCATACCGGCAAACAGAGTTACCATTCTATTGGCAGGACTCTATTTCAACCTTCAAAGAACAATCCATCCTCCTTGAGACGGGCATTAACTTTTAAATACATTCTCTATGTTGAAAAAAACTAAATTCATCAGTTTGATTTTGCTTTCGGGAGTCTTGGCTTCTCCCCCAGCAGATGCTTTTGCTGAAACGTCACCGTTTAAGCAAGAGACGAACACTTCCCAACAAAACGGGAAAGTATCCGGTACTGTAATTGACGAATCAGGCCCTGTTATCGGTGCTTCAGTGTTGGTAAAAGGGACCAACAACGGTACGATTACCGACATAGACGGTAAATTCACCTTGGATGGTGTGAAGAAAGGAGCGATTATCCAGATTTCTTTCATCGGATATGTCACTCAGGAGATTAAGTATGCAGGTGAATCCTCATTGACGGTAACACTTGTCGAAGACACACAAAGATTGGACGAAGTGGTTGTTACCGCTTTGGGCATCAAACGTGAGAAAAAGGCGTTGGGTTACGCCATGCAGGAGGTGAAAGGAGATGCTTTGGTGTCTGCCCGAGAAACCAATATTGCCAATGCCTTGTCCGGAAAGGTTTCCGGTGTACAGATTATCCGTTCCAGCAACGGTCCCGGCGGTTCTTCAAAGATCCAGCTCCGTGGTAGCAACTCTGTAACCGGTCTGAACCAGCCATTGATTGTTGTCGATGGAGTCCCAATGGACAACTTCACCGGAGCAAGCAACAACGACTTTTGGAATCCATCGGCGGATATGGGTAACGGACTTTCGGATATCAACGCGGAAGATATTGAATCCATGTCCGTATTGAAAGGTGCATCAGCCGCAGCACTTTACGGTTCACGGGCAGGTAATGGTGTCATCTTGATTACAACGAAGAAAGGACGCGAAAATCCGGGATTGGGTATCACTATTTCCGCATCCGTTTCAGCCGAATCCATATTCATGAAGCCTGACCGCCAAAATATATTCGGGCAAGGAAGCAACGGTATCTACGATGCCAAGTCGTCAGCCAGCTGGGGACCGAAAATCGAAGGGCAAACCGTAACGAATTGGAACAACGAGCAGGAGGTATTGACATATTATGACAACGTTTCCAATTTCTTTAATACGGGTACCAATGTGAACGAGAACATCTCGTTTGCACAACAATATGGAAAGACCGGAGTCTATACATCCCTCACCCGTATGGACGACTTCAGTAAGATTCCGGGAGCGGAACTCTCTCGTACCAACTTGATGCTCCGTGCCAACTCCACATTCGGCAAGGACGACCGTTGGAGCATCGATGCCAAGGTGCAATACATCAATTCCAACGCCACCAACCGTCCGTTGTCAGGCGTGAACGACAACAACTACTTCTACACCATGTTCAGTATGCCTGCCACAGTGGACATCACCCGGTTCAAAGATGCGGTAAATCCGACGACAGGAAAGATGTTCTGGTGGCAAGAAGGTGCCGGCTTAAACCCCTACTGGGCAAAAGACTACAATACGAACAAAGACTCCCGTAACCGTTTCTTGCTGAACGGGTCGTTGAAGTATAACTTCACGGATTGGCTGAATGCAGAAATCAAGGGCGGTAGCGATATGTATTATACAGAAACAGAGAACCGCCTGTACTCCGGAAGCCCATTGTCCACCAATGGCCGTTACAGCTTCGGGGAACAGAAATTCTATGAAAACAACTTCAGCTTCTTGGTGTCAGCCCAGAAAGACCGTTTCTTAGGAGATTGGGGCGGAACAGCTACATTCGGTGGGAACATGATGCAACGCAAATCAACCGGCGTTTCAAACAGCTTGGGCACGCTGATTGTCCCTGACTGGTTCTGGCTCACCAACGGTGACAAAGGCGATTTGTCCGTTTCACAAACATACAACCATAAGAAGATAAACTCATTGTATGGTTCATTGGGTGTAAACTACGACGGTTGGATATTCTTGGATGCCACCTTCCGTAACGACTGGTCCTCTTCGTTAAGCAAAAAGAACCGCTCGTTCTTCTACCCGTCCATCAGCGCGTCATGGGTAATCAGCGACATGGTCAACAATCGCTTTAACGGAATGCCGGAATGGTTTACTTATGCCAAGACACGTGTTTCATTTGCAGAAGTAGGTAACGATATGGATCCTTACCAACTCTACAATGCCTATTCCATCGGTTCGGATGGAAACACGGGCGGTGTGACCGCAAGCCCCTCCTCTTCTACCTTATATAATGAAGATGTAAGGAGCGAGTTAATCAAGTCCTGGGAAGTCGGAGCCGAAATCCGCTTCTTCAACAACCGTTTGGGATTGGATTTCACATGGTACAAATCAAACGCTACCCGCCAATTGTTGAACATCCCGATGAATGCCCTCTCTGGTTACACGGCTAAGAAGGTGAATGCGGGTGACATCGAAAACAAAGGTATCGAAATCATGTTGAACGCCACTCCTGTACAGACGAAGAAATTCGTTTGGGACACGCAGTTGAACTTCTCTAAAAACGATAATAAAATCAATGAACTGCTTCCTGGAGAAGAGAACAAGGGGATGACTTACACGTTGGGAGGCTATGACAACTTGTATATTTATGCGGTTGCCGGAGGAAACTACGGTGAAATCTGGGGAACGAAATTCCAGCGCGTAAAAGAGGGCGAGCACAAAGGCAAACTGCTGTTGAACTCTGCCGGTCTGCCACAAGGCACCTCTACTCCGGAGAAAATCGGAGACCAGCAAGCTACTTGCCTCTTAGGTTGGACCAACACATTCTCATACAATGGATTTAGCTTGAGCTTCCTGATTGACGGACGATTCGGCGGTGACATCTTCTCCGGCACGAACCGCATGTTGCAAGCCAACGGTGTGGCAGGCTGCACGGTAGTGGACGGGGCACGTAACGAGTTTGTTGTCGATGGCGTGATTGCCAATGAAGATGGAAGTTATACACAGAGTACCATATCCGTGACCCCACAACAATATTGGTCGGCTGTCGCCTCTTCCAGCGGCAACTTAGGTATCGGCGAAGCCAACTTGTATAGCGCGACAAACATCCGCCTTAGGAATTTGTCCTTGAACTATACACTTCCGAAAAAGGTCCTAACGGGTACACCGCTCCAGAGAGTCAAATTGGGTGTGTCATGCAATAACGTATGGATGATCTATAGCGACATGAACGGCGTGGATCCTGAATCAGTCTTCGCAACAAGCACCAACGCTACCGGTTTCGAGAATGCATCGTCTCCGACTTCTCGCACATTCTTGTTTAATGTCACACTTGGGTTCTAACTATTAATACATTTACAGTAATGAAAAAATATAAATTATTTTTCAGTCTGGCACTGGGGGCAATCCTGACTGGTAGCTTTGTCTCTTGCGACGACTTTGATGAAATCAACGAAAACCCGTCTATTGCCGGCATAAACGTTGTTCAACCCTATTATGCGTTGAACAATTCAATCATAGGCGCCCAACAGTCGCCACACGAAGCAGAACGTATCTTCGTCTATAACTGGGCAGGTGCAGCCCGTATTTCCGGTGAAAACAGCACCTTCTTAGCGACAGGACGTTATAGCGACAGTTACAACCAGGATTATTTCAATTCCTATTTGACGCAATGGATTAAGAATGCGAGCTTGGCCATCACGTTGGCAGACGAGCGTGCCCCGGAGCTGACATCGGAAGAAGAAATCAACCTCAACAGCAACATCAAGGCTTTCGCCCGCATCTGGAGAGTCACCATGATTGCCGAGTTTACCGACAACTTCGGTCCTTATCCGTTGGATGCCTTCAACGGCACGAATCCGACATTCAGCAGCGAGCAAGAGGTGTATCATTTCATGCTGAACGAATTGAAAGAGGCGGCTGCCAACATCAATCTGTCGGTGAAGGTGAGCGATGCCGTGGCAAAGTGCGACCCTGCTTATGGTTACAATGCCGAAAAGTGGCTGAAATATGCCAACAGCATGCGTATGCGCATGGCAATGCGCCTCTCCGAAGTTGACGCAAGCACAGCCAAATCCCATTTTGAAGATGCTTGCAAAGGTGCGACCATCACTTCATTGGAGGATATGTTCGCCGTGCAAGAGTATAATCAATGGAATGCTTGGGCGGGAGTGTACAGCCGTGGCTGGAATTACATCACATTGACCTCTACGATGTCGAACATCTTGACGGGATTGGGTGGTATTCCTATCGCTGAACAACGTCCGGACTTGGCTCAATATGCGAAGCCGATGAACTATTTGGGATTGAAGTTCGACCAGCATTATGCAGAATGCACGGACAACCCGACCAAACAATATTGGTTGGATGGCGTTCCTGAAAACTTGGACCCGCGTGCATTGAGGATTTATTGCCTTCCGAACGACGTGAACGCAAACAATTTCCAAGATTATGGTTCAACCGCAAACCACGCCAACTTCACATTGAAGGATGACAGCGGTAATGACCTGGTTAAAATAGACGGGCAATTCACATGGAACTACTATCCTGCAGGAGCTCGTTCGGCATGGTCGCCCAAGTTTGCAAAGAACTCGCCGGTTGCCGGTGCTTATCCGTATGTCTTGCCGGTATTGTCAAAACCGTATGTGGACTGCTCGGGCAAGAGGATTTGGTTTGCTCCTTGGGAAACTTACTTCCTGTTAGCAGAAGCTGCGCTTTATGGTTGGAACGTAGGCACAACGGCAGAAACGGCCTACGAAAACGGTGTGGGCATCAGCTTTGAAAGCTTTGGCGTAAGCCAGTTCTTGGAGGCTTACCTGAACTCTACCGAATACAACCGCATCGGCTGCTCTGTCAAGTTCACACATACGACAGAACCGGCAAGCTTCACGGCTGACTATGTAAACGGTTACACCAACGCTCCTGCTACCGTGGCTTACCAATATCCGGATGCGAACAAGGCTCTTTACAAAGGAAAGAAACTGAACGACCAGCTGACGAAGGTCATCACTCAAAAATACATTGCCCAGACTCCTTACGGGGCATTGGAAATGTGGAACGACCATCGCCGCTTAGGTTTGCCTTTCTTCGATATCCCGAACAACGAAACCGTACTTACCGGTTCGGATATGGAAAATACATGGACATCCACGACTTACATGACGGGGCAGACAAGCCAAGTGTTCCCGCAACGCTTGCGTTATCCGTCAAGCTTAAAGAATGCCGACCCTGAAGGTTATGCAAAAGCTCTTGGTTTGTTGGGTGGAAATGACAACACAGTGACTCCGTTGTGGTGGGCTATCCACTAATGGCGAGAGCCTAATGGATTAGCGGTTCATACAGTTGGTACTTACGACCCACTCTGTTATCTCTTATGTCGTGAGTATTGACTGTGTGGGCCGCTTTTAGTTGATAAATTGTTTTTCGCTTTCGTCGGCGTTGCCATATTATTTGCTGAAAGAGGTAGTGGGAGTCACGTGCCCACCATTATAGTTTAGCTATGGATACTCCGGTTCATGCGTTCTAAATCCAGGCTGGAAGGCTTTTGGTAAACCCGTAGTCCAAAGGTGCCGATGACAGCAAACAGGTGTTCAAAGACCTTGGCCTGCAGGCGTTCATAGGGAATCCAGTCCTTATCTGTCGAGAAGAAGTAGAGTTCGACCGGTAGTCCTTCGGGCAGGGGCTGCAACTGGCGGACCATCAGTGTCATTCCGGTATTCACTTCCTGCAGGCTCTGCAAGTAGTGCTCGATGTAATGGCAGAATACATGGAGATTGACGATTTGGCCATCGGCCTTTTCCGCTTCGCTAATCCAGCCTTGTGCGGCGAAATAGTCCACTTCATCGACTGTACAAAAGCGGATAGAGTTCATATCAATGTGAAGCGACCGTTTGATGCGCCTACCACCGCTTTCGCGCATGCCACGCCAGTTCTGGAAGGAATCGCTGACCAAGGCGTATGGAGGAATCGTTGTTATCGTTTTATCCCAGTTTTGTACCTTGACCGTATTCAAGGTGACTTCCTGCACGACACCGTCTGCTCCATACTTCGGCATTGAAATCCAGTCGCCCGGACGAAGCATATCGTAGGCACTCAGTTGCACGCCAGCCACCAGTCCCATGATCGTGTCTTTAAACACCAACATCAAGATAGCCGCCGAAGCACCTAAGCCGGTGAGCAGTCGGCTTGGATCTTTATCTAGCAACAAACTAAAGATAATGATAGCTCCGATTCCAATCACAACCATTTTCATCATCTGATAAACCCCTTTCAGCGGACGGTCTTTCAGTTTGTCGCTCCGGTTCGACAATTCGTAAAGCGAAGAAATGACAGCATTGATCAATCGAACCGTGACCACCACAATATAAATCTGCAAGAACATCAGCAGATAAGATAATAATGGCGACAGCGGCGGAAAGGCAAGGGGAAGCAACAGATATATTACAATCGGCGGAATCAGATGACAAGCATTGTTAAGCACCTTATCGTTCAGCAAATAATCATCCCATTCAATCTTGGTCTTGCGGACAATTTTCCGGATTATCGGAATAATTCCCCGGCGGCAAACATAATCGAGTATAAATGCGATTATCAAGATTGCAACCACTGTTACTATCTGCTGCATGACAGCATGAATTCCCCAATCTAACCATTTGTTTGATATTTCCATCATCGTTTTCCTTTTTCCGACAAATTTATCATAAATACTGATTCAATCGTCAACATCGGGACTTAAAATAAAAAAAAGGGAAGGGTTTCGTGTTAAAAAACGAAATCAGCAAGCTACATAATATAACTTGCTGATCTTCATAGAGAGCGGCAAACGGGACTCGAACCCGCGACCCTTAGCTTGGGAAGCTAATGCTCTACCAACTGAGCTACTGCCGCATTGCGAGTGCAAATATAACAATATCTTTCTTTTTTTCTTAACTTTGGCGCAAAATATTTCATAATTAATTCATCATGGAAAAATTAACCCTTATCAAAGTCGGCGGTAAAATCGTCGAAGAGGCTGATACTCTGAAACATCTATTACGTGATTTTGCTGCCATAGAAGGCTACAGAGTATTGGTTCACGGAGGCGGACGATCAGCTACCAAAATCGCATCACAATTGGGAATTGAAAGCAAAATGGTCAATGGAAGACGGATTACAGATGCCGATATGCTTCATGTCGTAACAATGGTCTATGGCGGTTTGGTCAATAAAAACATTGTCGCAGGATTGCAAGCGTTGGATGTAAATGCACTCGGACTGACAGGAGCGGACATGAACATCATGCGTTCGGAAAAAAGACCGGTGGCAGAGGTGGACTATGGATTTGTAGGAGACGTAAAAGAGGTGAATGCCGACCTGCTCGCAACACTGATCAAGCAGGGAATTGTCCCGGTCTTGGCTCCTCTTACTCATGATAAGAAAGGGAACATGCTCAACACCAATGCCGACACCATTGCGGGAGAGGCGGCTAAAGCGTTGGCAAAGCATTTTGATGTGACCTTGATGTTCTGCTTCGAGAAAAAAGGAGTCCTGCTGGACGAGAATGATGACGATAGTGTCATTCCGGAATTGAGCCGGGAAGAGTTCCAACACTATGTAGAAGAGGGAGTCATCCAAGGCGGCATGATTCCAAAACTCGAAAATGCTTTCCAAGCCATTGATGCCGGCGTAAAAGAGGTCATCATTACCAAAGCTTCGGAAATAGAGAAAGGCAACGGGACACACATTGCTTGAGACGAACAAACATGGAAAGAGAAATTGCACACATTCGGAACGTAGTCACCCGCCTGCCGGAACTACGTTTCAAACAACCTGTAGAATGGATTATCAAGGAAGGTGAACAATGGGCGGTAATCGGACCGAATGGAGGAGGAAAGACTCTGTTGGCGGATATCCTGCAACGCAAATTCGCCTTCAAAGAGGGAGAAGTCACCTTCGGGATGGAGGGGAAAGTAAGTGAAATCATCCAAAGCATAGCCTTCAAAGACATCTATTCCTTGGCGGACTGCCGGAACAGCTATTACCAACAACGATGGCACGCCACGGAAGCGGACGAAATGCCCACAGTAGAAGAGACACTCAAAGGATTGCCTGATTTCCATGAAATCTTCCACTATTTTGGCATTGAAAATCTGCTGCACAAGAAAATCATCTTCCTCTCCAGCGGCGAATTGAGGAAGTTCCTCATCATCCGCACTCTGCTTTATCGTCCGAAAATCCTAATCTTGGACAATCCTTTTATTGGGCTGGATGCCCCTTCCCGGACGGTTTTGGTTGATATGCTCCAACAACTATCCCATTTACACGGAGTCCAAGTTGTCCTGCTCCTCTCCAATCCTGCTGACATCCCGGAGATGATTACCCATATTCTCCCGGTAGCAGGCAAAGAGTGCTTCCCTCCGGTGAGCCGGGAAACATTCCTCCGTGACACCACACTCATCCAACAGCTTTTCCCTGAACAAAAGCGAAACGGCATAGAGTTGCCTGTCTCACCGGACAAACAACCGTCCACCCACCATGTGACTTTTCGAATGGAACACGTTTGTATCCGGTACGGGGAAAGGACTATCCTAAAAGATTTGGACTGGGAAGTCCTGAACGAGGAAAAATGGGCGTTGTTCGGTCCTAACGGTTCTGGCAAATCCACCCTGCTGAGCCTTGTCTATGCAGACAACCCGCAGTCGTATGCCAACACTCTTTACCTGTTCGACAAGAAGAGGGGTTCGGGCGAAAGTATTTGGGACATCAAGAAGCGAATCGGCTATGTCTCTCCGGAGATGCACCTTTACTACATGGAAAATGTCCCGACATTAAGCATAGTCGGTTCCGGCTATTTCGATTCCATCGGGCTTTTCCGCAAATGCAACGATAAACAGGAGGAAGGGGCATTGCAATGGATGAAGCTTTTCGGCATCGACCATTTGAAAGAGCGTTCATTCCTGACCTTGTCATCGGGCGAGCAGCGTTTGGCTTTGCTCGCGAGGGCATTCGTCAAGGATCCGGACTTAATCATATTGGACGAACCTTTACATGGATTGGACATCAGCAACAAGACAAGAGCTGCCGCCATCATCGAACAATTCTGTTCCCGTCCGGGAAAGACTTTGATTTATGTCACTCACTATCCACATGAACTTCCGTCCTGTGTGGACAAACAGTACACTCTTCCATTCTCCAACTGATATGTCTGTCCGCTTTCCGGGCAGACAGCCCGGTTGGAGGTGCCGAAGTCCAATTTGCAACCTCGTTCACTTACCCATCCTACTTGGCGGGAAGGATTGCCGACAACCAAAGCATAAGGCAAAACATCTTTGGTGACAACCGCTCCCGCTCCTATCAAAGCGAATTCCCCTATCGTATGCCCGCAGACAACCGTCGCATTCGCTCCTATCGTAGCCCCGCGCTTCACCAAGGTCTGTTTAAATTCATGTTTCCGGGAGATAAAACTCCTTGGATTGGTTACATTCGTAAAGACACAACTGGGTCCCAAAAAGACATCATCTTCACAAACGACACCGGTATAGACGGAAACATTGTTCTGTATCTTTACCCGGTCACCTAAGCAGACGCCGGGCGAAACAACCACATTCTGACCGATATTGCACTCCTTTCCGATGGTACAACCGGACATGATATGGGAGAAATGCCATATACGAGTGCCTGCTCCTATCTGACAACCTGCATCGACCACGGCTGTCGCATGTATTTCCACCTCATTCATTTTATTTATATATTAAAAAGATAGTCGGTTTCTTTGACAAATCGGGCAACTTCCCTGCCCACTCTTTTACCGGACGGGTCTGGATGAACTCATCCTCACAAGTGATGTCCGAAGCAATGCACAATTTGGTGGATGGGCGGCAGGTCCTTATCAACTCCTCCACCAACTTCGCATTGCGGTAAGGAGTCTCTATAAAGAGCTGCGTCTGGTTCTCCGAATAGATGCGCCCCTCCAATTTCTTGATGGTGTTGGTTCGCTCCGCTGCATCAATAGGCAAATAGCCATGAAAGGCGAAACTCTGCCCGTTAAAACCGGAAGCCATCACAGACAGGATGATGGAAGAGGGACCCACCAACGGAACTACCGGATATCTCTTCCTTTGTGCGATTGCCACGACATCGGCTCCCGGATCCGCAACAGCAGGACAACCGGCTTCCGAGATAACGCCGACCGACTCCCCTTTTGCCAAAGGAGCCAAATAACCGGCAACCATCTCCGGAGAAGTATGTTTGTTCAATTCATAAAAGGTCAAATCGTCTATCACAATCGCCGGTTCCACTTTTTTCAAGAAGCGACGGGCAGTCCGCACATTTTCAACAATGAAATGTTTGATTCCCAATATAATTTCACGGTTATACTCCGGCAAGACCCTGCGATGTTCCGTATCGCCTAAAGTAACCGGTATAAGAAATAGAGATGCTTGCATAATCATAAATTTCTGCAAAATTACTACTTTTGTTCATAAGAAAACAACGAGTAAAATAAAAATATGACAATAGCTTATTCTACACTGGTTTCTGACAGTTTGCATATCCCAGAGAAACAGGTCAGGCAGACAATTGATTTATTGGAATCGGGCGCTACCATCCCTTTTATCAGCCGATATAGAAAAGAGGCGACGGGAGGACTGGACGAAGTGCAAATCGCAGACATCAAGAATTGCTTGGAGAAATTTCAATCCTTGGCATCCCGGAAAGAGTTTGTCTGCAATGCCATTGACAAAGCTGGCAAACTGACAGAGGAGCTGAAACAAAGATTGGATAATTCATGGGACAGTGATGAGATTGAAGATATCTATTTGCCTTACAAGGCGAAAAGAGCGACTCGCGCGGAGATGGCCCGAAAGAATGGATTGGAGCCTTTGGCGAAGATCTTATTGGCTCAAAACCGTTCTTCCCTCAAAGGCATCGCAGATTCTTTCGTCAAAAACGAAGTGAAGACGGAGAAAGCGGCATTGCAAGGGGCACGGGATATCATTGCCGAATGGACCAATGAGAACGAAAGGGTGCGCAACACGGTACGCAGGGCTTATAAACAGGCGATTATCTCCTCTACTGTCGTTTCCGGGAAGGAGGAAGAAGGCAATAAATACGCCAATTACTTCCAGTTCCAGGAGAAGTTGTCCCGCTGCCAATCGCATCGCATATTAGCCATGTTGCGAGGCAAAGAGGAGGGCATCTTGCGCATTAGCATTCTTCCGGCAAATGAAGAGTCTTGCTTGGACGCGCTTTACAGGATTTATCACAAACAGGACAATGATTGTTGGCAGGAAGTGCAAACCGCCATTGACGATGCCTATAAACGTTTGCTGAGGCCTTCGATAGAATCGGAGTCCTTGCGTGACAGCAAACTAAAAGCGGACGAGGAGGCCATCAAGGTTTTTGCAGCCAACTTACGCCAACTATTATTGGCTCCTCCTTTGGGGCAATGCCGTGTATTAGGTATCGACCCGGGATTCCGGACAGGTTGTAAAGTTGTCTGCTTGGATGACCAAGGGAATCTATTGCATAATGAAACGATATATCCGCATCCGCCCAAGAACGAAAAGAGACAGGCGGCTTTGAAAATACAACATTTGGTTGAGGCTTACAGCATCGATGCCATCTCCATAGGAAACGGGACTGCTAGCAGGGAAACGGAACTGTTCATCACCAATATCCGTTATTCCCGCCCCGTGAAGGTGTTTGTGGTGAGCGAGGACGGAGCCTCTATCTATTCCGCTTCTGCTTTAGCACGGGCAGAGTTTCCACAATATGATGTGACAGTACGTGGAGCTGTAAGCATTGGACGCAGATTGATGGATCCTTTGGCGGAACTGGTAAAAATAGACCCGAAGAGTATCGGAGTCGGCCAATACCAACATGCCGTGGACCAAACTTTACTGAAAAAGAGTCTTGACCAAACGGTGGAGAGTTGCGTAAACAATGTGGAGTCAATGTCAATACAGCCAGCAAAGAGTTATTGGCGTATGTGTCGGGAGTCGGGCCATCTTTAGCCACCAACATCGTCCATTACCGGGCAGAGAACGGGCCGTTCAAAAGCAGGTCAGAATTGAAGCGTGTCCCCCGTTTAGGTGAAAAGGCTTTTGAACAATGTGCCGGTTTCTTACGCATCCAGGGAGGTGAAAACCCGTTGGACAATTCCGCCGTCCATCCTGAACGATATGCGATAGTAAGGCAAATGGCCAAAGATCTGAATTGCTCCATCGAGGATTTGATACGGAACAAAGGGTTGAAACTGCAACTCGATTTGAAGAAATACATGAGCCAGTCGGTCGGAATGCCCACCTTGCAGGATATCATGAAAGAGTTGGACAAACCCGGTCGGGACCCACGGAATAAAATTGAAGAATTCAGTTTCAACCAAGACATCCATACATTGGAAGATGTACAGGAGGGAATGGTGCTCCCCGGCATAGTTACCAACATCACCAACTTCGGGTGTTTTGTGGATATCGGCATCAAGGAGAACGGATTGGTGCATATATCTGAAATGAGTGACCACTTCATTAATAATCCGGCTGAAGTGGTTTCTATCCACCAACACATCCAAGTGCGCATATTACAAGTAGATAAAAAGAATAAAAGGATACAACTATCAATGAAAGGGATTGAAAAATGAAAGAGAAAATCAATAAGACAAATGTCGCCCGTTTGCTAGACAAAGCCAAAGTCGCCTACGAGCTGGTTCCCTATGAAGTGGACGAGAACGATTTGAGTGCGACCCATGTGGCAGAGCAATTAGGTGAAAACATCGAACAGGTATTCAAGACATTGGTGTTAAGAGGCGACAAAAGCGGCTATTTCGTTTGCGTAGTCCCTGGAGACACGGAGGTGAATCTGAAAAAAGCGGCGAAAGTTTCCGGGAACAAGAGTTGCGAAATGATTCATGTAAAGGAGTTATTGCCATTGACTGGATACATCCGTGGAGGTTGCTCGCCCATCGGCATGAAAAAACATTTCCCCACTTATATCCATCAGAGCGCGGAGCAGTTTGACCATATTTATGTCAGTGCGGGACAACGTGGATTACAAGTCCGCATCGCTCCGGCAGACTTGATTCGTGAAGCAAGGGCGGAAGTTGCCGACCTGCTTTCTCTTTAAAACAAAAGTTAGCGTTTAAACGGTATTATAACAGCATTAAAACAGTGTTTAAACAGCATTAAAACAGCGGTGTGTCAGAATCAGGAATCACAGTTTTGCTAATTCCGACACACCACATTGGAAAATATCATTTATACTCCTTGCGATAAGAGACCTCCTTTTCTGTCGGGAAATCAGCCGGGACTTTCTGTGTTACTTTTCCGGTTGCAGCCCATTCAGCCCCTCTCAGGAGAAGCACTTGGAATCCTGTGCATTGCATGGCTGGATTATCTTCCAATGTATCACCCGCATGTCCTAACATGATATGGAAAATACGAGCCTTCCCATAATCGACAGTAAAAACCAACGGCTCTTCCCTTCCGGATCCTCCCTTTTCAGGAAGTGCGAAAGCGGTAAACATCAATGTCGCGATATTTGCCGGTCCCCTCATCCGGTCGTAAAGCTCATCCTTGGCATGTTTCCAAGTATGCGGAAGCCCTTTCATGATTGGATGGCCATTATCTCTGGCAGTCAATACATATTCACGTTGTTCCCCATGCGAACCGCCCAAGCCATCTGAACTATCTTTCGTCAATCTTCCATCCTTCCAATAGGCATAAGGCCCATCTTTCTCATTACGGCCTTCCCATCCGCCCAAAGCACATATTTCATTGTACGCCTTCCACTGGGGGAATGAGTTATTGGCAGCATGATAGATAACCACGCCTCCACCGTTTTGCACATAGTCCAAAAAGTTTTCCTGCATCTTTTCGCTCCACAAATCCCCGTTGTAATCCACCACGACCAACTTATAAGAGGAGAAATCGGGAGAGAAAGCACTCATGTCTTCCCCTTTAGCCGGGGAAATGGCTATATCCGCAGTGAAAAGACCTGAATTATCCAATATCTTTTGGATGGCAAGGTGGCTGACCTTCCAATTATGGTTGTTCTGACCTGTCACAATCAACACTTTCGCCTTTTGTCTCGCATGAGATTGCAGGCTACACAATCCGCTTACCACGCAGATGCAGATAAGCCAAAGCAATTTTGATAAAACTGTTTTTTTCATGGATTTATAATTTAAAAACAGGGAGAGGATTCCCATAGACCCCGCCCCTGCCGTATGCAATTAATAAGTCAATATTTCCAGACCGTGATCCGTCATGACAAACGTATGTTCCCATTGTGCGGAAGGAAGTCCATCGTCGGTAAGTACCGTCCATCCATCATCCTCATCAATATAAACCTCATAACGACCCATATTAATCATCGGTTCGATGGTAAACACCATGCCAGGCACCAACAACATCCCGGTCCCTTTCCTTCCGAAGTGCAACACTTCCGGCTCTTCATGAAACGCAAGCCCCACGCCATGTCCACATAAATCACGGACAACGGAATAGCCGTTCTTTTGTGCATGCTTTTGTATCGCATACCCGATATCACCCACAAAACCAAATGGCTTAGCAGCTTCCATGCCTATCTGAAGACACTCTTTCGTCACCTCCACTAATCGTTTCTTCTCCGGGGAGACGTTGCCTATCATAAACATGCGGGAGGCATCGGAATAATAACCATCCAATATGGTGGAGACATCCACATTTACAATATCACCGTCCCTCAAAATCTCCTTTTCATCCGGTATTCCGTGGCAGACCACATCGTTGATGGAAGTACAGACACTTTTCGGGAAGCCCTCATAATTGAGAGGAGCGGGAATCGCCCCATGTGAAACGGTATAATCATACACTAATTTATCTATGGCTGCAGTAGACATTCCCTCTTTGATTTCCCGGGCAATCAAATCCAACACGCCCGTATTCACAACGCCACTTCTGCGGATGCCTTCGATTTGTTCCGGAGTCTTGATCAATTTGCGGGAAGGAACCAAATGCCCTTTATTCTGCAAGTACATGATGTGCTTGTCCAATTCTGTCAAAGGCTGCCCTTTGATAGGATGCCAGTTATTCACTTTTCTTCTTGACATAATAATCCAAAGCTATTTCTCAAGCAAAAATAGACAAAATCCGGGAATAATGGTGCGGGAATCCAAGACTATCGTGCATATTTATCATAAAAACCATAAGAACACTCATATCCTATCTGCTCTTGCTCCTTGCATAAGCAACCTGCACAAAAGCTGATGCACTTCCAATTTTCAATGAAAGAAAATGCAATTGCATCAAAGTTGTATTTGTTGGTAAGTAACTTAGAATAGTTCTACAAGCCAGTACAGCTTAGCTCTCTGATGAAATCATGAAGGATATCAACATCCTTGAGTCGGAAACAGATGGCCTCCGGGCTGAAATATTGAAGTAAGGATATGGAAGATAACGGCAAGATTATTATGAATACTCGGCAGATTGTGTCGGCAGTGTCGGCACAATTGCGACTTGAATATGGAAGCAAAGGATTTAAGAAGCAAGAGTTTATCGTGTTGGTGTAACTAATGCTGCCGATAGAGGTCTTGATATGTATTCTAATTGGGAACCAGCAATTCAGATTAAACATTTAAGTTTAGACATTTCTCTTGCAGAGAGCATTGTAAATGGTGTTTCAAGTGACCGCATTGTTATTGTTTGCAAAGATGCAGAGAAAGATGTGATAGTTTCTCTTCTAAGTCAAATTGGTTGGAGAAGTCACATTCAAAGCATTGTTACTGAAAATGATTTAATCAAGTGGTATGAAAAGTCTCTTCGAGGAAATTATTCAGAGCAGTTGGGAGAAAAACTTCTGTATTGTCTTGCTAATGAAATAGCGGAAGAATTTCCTTCTGTGGACAACACTCCTGAAATAATAAAGAAAAGACATTACGAGCTAATTTCAGACCCTTTTTGGGAATAGGGTAAATACACAAAGCATACTACCTTTTTCAAAAAGCATACTACCTTTTTAGAAAAAGCTTACTACCTTTTTAGAAAGAGGTCTACCTGTTTAAACACCGTTTAAGCGCTATTATAAAGATGGTGCGGGGAAACCTTGTGTATAATCACTTACACCCGACCAACAGAAACGTTTACCTCGTCTATTGTTAGGCGACAGTCAGATTAATGCAGCTTGCAGAGCATTCGTTTCTGATGCGAACTTTAAGAGTACAGGGGACAGCATTACAGGCTGGCAGCTCTTAAACCTGCTCAATGGTTCTGTAAAGTCAAGTTACATGGATAACTTCTTGGAGAGGAATCTTAACTGTACAGAGTTTGTACAAGGCATTCAACGTGCCAAATTAGGAGATAGTGAATACGCTTGGTTCTTGGGCTGAGTGGATTGTTGATTGAGAGAGGAAAAGGCAGCTATTAAGTTAGTTGTCCTTTTTTATACTTAATAATTAACTAATTATATTTGCAAGTACGCAAATAAGTACATACATTTGCATTATAAAAAGGAGGACTTATGAGAACAACCAATTACACAGATTTAAGAGCCAATCTAAAAGGTTATATTGACTCGGTTATTGACGATTGCGATACGGTACTTATCAATCGTGGTAATGGTACGGGAGTAGTAATGATTTCTTTGGAAGAATATAATTCTTTGAAGGAGACCGAATATATCATGTCTTCTGAACAGACCTTGAATGATATCCGTAAAGGAGAAGAAGATTTAAAGGCAGGTAGAGGAATAGAAGTAAAATTAGACGAATTATGAAACTGATATTTACTCCTATTGCACAAGAGCATTGGGAATATTGGAAAAAGAATGACCCCAATATAACCAAACGCATTAAGAAACTGCTTGCTGATATATTGGAACATCCTTACATGGGAATAGGTAAGCCAGAACCCCTCAAATATGAATTGGCAGGTAAATGGTCAAGACGAATCAATTCAGAGCACAGGCTTATCTATTCTGTGCATGATGATATGATAGAGGTTTATATATTCTCTATGAGATATCACTATTCCAAGAAGTAACCACATTATTACATTTAATTAGAAGGACATCTATTAAGTTAGGTGTCCTTTTTCTGTTTATACACTTAAATTAGCAACATATGGATATAGATTATACTGTGGGAGAAGTGGAACTGTCCTACAAACCCAAATTTAAAAGTCTGCATCAAGACTTGTTCAGAAGATGCTTATAAATACTTGCTTCCTACCTATAAGGAAGGAACTATCTGTTACAAGGAATATTTCAAAGTCTTGTTTCTAAACCAAGCCAAGCAAGTCTTAGGTTACACTCTCATATCAGAGGGTGGAATTACTGAAACCTGTGCTGATGTAAGAGTGATTCTACAAGCTGCATTGCTTACCAATTCAGTAGCTATCATTCTTGCACATAACCATCCAAGCGGTAACATAAAACCAAGCAAGCAAGATGTGGAGATTACTAAGCAGGGGATTCAAATTGTAATTGTTAAATTAATCAAACTACGCAAAGAGGAGTAATCAAATATATCTTTGATAGCTCCTTTTTCGTGTTTTATATACTATATTTGCTTTATGTTTATCTATTGTTATACAATTAGTATGAAAATTATAAATAGACTTACAGTCATTCTCATTACCTTCTTGTTCGGGTATAATTCTGTTTATTCACAAACACAAGCAGATGTAAAAATGGGAGAAATCCTGAACAGCGGCGATTTATTCCAATTAAGAAAAGAATACCCGAATTTGAAAGACTCAGTAAGCGTAAAAATGCTTAATTTCGTAGCGGATGCGCAGTTAGGTATCGGATTCAACAAATTGGAAAATGCTGCCATTGCCCTTGATAGCCTATTATTACATCATCAAAATGAAATGGGAGCTGAAACCTCAATAGGAATGGCAGCTTTACAAGGTATGAATCTTTTGAATTTGGGTATGTACGAACAAGCCGGAAAAATTGGAGAAGATTTGGTTAACGCACTTAAACAATCTGTACCGTTTGAAGCTCTTTACAGTTTTGTTTTTATAGAAAAAGTAGGCAAAGCACTTGCCAATCTACAAAAGCCTTATCTTGAACGTCCCAATCGAGATGTTACGGTACCGATGAGTGCGGAAACAGTAGGAAGAGGGAAACATATTTATATACCAGTGGAAGTAAACGGAATAACGAAGAACTATATTTTTGATACGGGTTGTTCGTTTGGTAATTTCGTTTCAGAAAAGTATGCGGAAGAAACAAATTTGAAGATTGTAGCAGATTCGATTCCCGTATCAGGAATGGAGATTGGTTTTGTAAAGCTTGCTACGGCAGATTCTATAAAAAAATAGGAGAACTGGTATATCATAACCCTGTTTTTATGGTCGCACCTCCTGACAATGAAGTGGACTCGGTATTTGCATTTGATGGAGTACTTGGCTACCATTTTATCAGAGATGCAAAAGAAATAATCATAGACAATGAAGCCTGACAGTTTGTCTTTCCGCACAAACCGTCAGACGGAGAATCGAATATGTATCTGTCGTCAAACACTCCTCAAGTGAGAATCAGTTATAATGGACAACCTTTCGATTTGATTTTTGATACCGGAAATGTAAAATCTGATTTGGGAAACAAGTTCACAAAAACATTCCCCGATGCCATAGACGGACTCGCAGAAAATATTACTTCCCGTGGAGGTTTTGGCGGAATATCACAGACAAAAGCTGTGGTATTGCCCGAATTCCATTTCGAAGTGGCTGGTTCCACTGTAACATTGCATGACACGGAAGTCATAAAAGATACGGAATCCAGCAGCCAGTTGTTTTCCGGTTCTTTAGGTGCAGACTTCGTACTGTCATTCAAGCGGCTTGTGATAAACTATCAGAACATGTTTATATGTGGAGAATAATATTAGCCACGATAATATTTATTGAATGAATATAGAATATTATAGTCAAATATAGTATCCTATTTTTTGCCTCTCAATAAGGATATTCAGTAAATGTCCCTAAAAAATACAATGGCTTATGAAGATGACCCAGTATAATCACTTCATATGCCATTTTTATTGTCATTTTTCTGTATTTTCCCATATACTCTTATAGGCAGGACATGACGTTCCGGAAGAAGTCTGACGACCTCTTCTGATTTTTTTTCGGTAAAATCACGTGAGTTCGATGAATTTAAAATAAGGCAAGCTGTGTATCAATCGTTCTCGAAACATTGATACACAGTTTCTTTGGGAAACAGCAGTAAGCTGCGATTGCACCCAAGAGATTGACAATGAAATTATCAAAAGTCCTATGTCTTGAATGTTCCACTTGTGCTATATTCTTGAGTTCGTCATTAACGGTTTCTATGATGGCTCGTTTCCTAAGAAGTAGCTTGTCGGTAAGTGACATCAATGCACCTTTCATGTTGCTTTTTAGTTTGGTTATAAGTTGTATGCCATCGACAAATAATCTTTGAAAGAGAACCTTGCTGATATACCCTTTGTCACCAACAAGCTTCCCATATATAAATTCCACAAAGGATTTGTATTCAAGAGGTTTACGGTCATCTATATCACCTGGGGTAATCATGAAATTCAATAGTTCCCCACACTCGTTACATATCAGATGTAATTTGAATCCGAAGAACCATCCCATGGAACATTTGCCCCTTTGTGCTATTCCTTTGAACGGCTTATGAATATGGATCCTCTGGTTCTTGCATACGCGTAAAGGAGTACTGTCAACGAAACTGATGCCTGTACATTTGCCTAAAAGTACCTTTTTGATAAACAAAGCCAAGGGGATGGAAATCTCTTTTTCCAACTCCACAAAACGGTTATAAGAGACAACCTTTGGAAAGAAGTGTCGCATATACTTGCAGACCTTTTCTTGATAGAAATGCTTCAGACAACGATAGCCTGAATCATGAAAAAGTATCAAGATTAGCATGATTTCCGCCTTGGACATGGTGGAATCTCGGTGATACTTACGCTTTGTGGTAGATGGAAGAGTATATTTTGTCATCATTGTATCAAAAAACTTGCAAAAATCATCTGCCATACAAAATATTTCTATAACTTTGTTTTCGGTGATTATAGCGATTATTGTTTGTATTTATTTGTATTTCAACACTATAAAGATACAATAATTTTCGCTAATCACCAATTTTATAGACTGTTATAATTCATCGAACTCACGTTAAATACAAATATATAAAATAGATATGTATAGTCCCTTTAAGAAAGTTACACCAAACACTCTTGAAGCAGCATTGCAAGCTTGTAGTGCTGCTAATAAGCAGGGGTATGCTGAAGCAAAAGTCTATTTGAATGGGCTCAAAAAGTCTATAGATGATGCTTCTGAAATAATAAATGAATGTATTCAAGGAATGAAGATGTATCATATCAATGATGACTCTTTGATCCAAAACATTCGCACCCAACTCCAAACTGTGCAAACCGAATTTGAACAATCTTACTATGACACTAAAAATAGCCTTAGTAGTAAGAGTAAGATGTCATCTAAGTTTAACATTACATTGTTCGGCAAAACAAAGGCAGGTAAAAGTACTTTAATGGAAATACTTACCCATGGAGATGGTTCTCACATGGGTAAAGGTGGGCAAAGAACTACACGAGACGTTAGAAGCTATGAATGGAAGGGAATGACTGTGACTGACGTTCCTGGAATCGATGCATATGGAGGAGAAGAAGATGATGAAAAAAGCAGAAGAAGCAGCCACATATGCAGATTTAATCCTATTCATGATTACTGCAGGACAACCAGAAGGTTCTGAGGCAGATTGGATGGTAAAACTTAAGAAAATGGATAAGCCAATGTTGTGTGTTTGCAATTACAAACAAAGTATTGGCGAAGGAATTAATGACTTTAGACTCAAAAGACTTCTTTCTAATCCCCAAAAACTGGAGGAAAGAATGAATATAGGTGAATTGGTCAGCCAATTCAATACCTTCTTAAACGAGCAATTGCCGAATGAACATGTGGATTTCATAATAACACATCTTTTGGCGAAATTTTGTTCGCAGCAACTGGAATATGAGTCTAAAAAAGCTGAACTTGAAAAGGTTAGTCGCTTTTCTTATGTCGAACAGTCCATAATAAATGAAGTTAATAGTAATGGAGTACTTCACAGAAAGAAGTGCTATCTGTCTATAATTGATGCTCCTTTGTATCAGCAAATGAATCAATTATTTGCATTTAGCCATGATGCATATACGCAATTCCGAGTAATTAAAGATAAGGCATCTTTATACACAGACTGGTGTGATACATTTAACAAAAATCAGAAGCGTCAAATCGTAAATGTTATCACGGAAGAATATAACAAGCTTAAGAATTCTATCCCTGGTTTTGTTGAACGTCACATTGAGGATAATGATGTTGATAATGCGTGGAAGAAACACTGTGAGGGCTTCAACATACAATATAATATAGAAAAGTGTATTGAAAACATAAAAGTAAAATTGGAAGAAAAAACGACAAGCCTATTTTCTGAATTGAAAACGGAAATGAATTTTTCGTTTAAGTTCAATGCGGAAAATGGTTTGGGCAACTACCAGTTTATTAATTGGAAAAGAGGAATGAAATGGGCTGGCGTTCTTGGCTCCGCTGGTTTAGGATTAACTGCACTTGCACTTTCATCGGGACCATTAGGTTGGGCTGCACTTGGCGTGACAGCCATCTTTAGTTTTTTCTCATGGCTTTGTGATTCCCGCGAAGATAAGTTACGAGAAAGAAGGAAAAAGTTGTCAGATAAGCTGAATGAAAGCATAAAGAAGGCTGAGGAATCTTCTAAGCGTAAGATATTAAAATGGTATGATGAAAATATCACCCTTCAAGAACAACAGATTTCTCGACGCCTTTCAGTTGTGGGGCGTAGTATGCTTTCTCTTTCAAATGGTGAGAGGCAGCTTGCATTGGGGTATAGCAAAAATCATAAGGATATTACAAAAATGATTATAGCAAATATCTTTTATGCGATGAAAGTCCCAATGTACGAAGTGGACCGCATCGTATGTGCAGCCAGAGTTCCCGGTAGAAGAATTGCTCTCATTATCAGTGGTAAGGAAAACCTTCCAATAAGACTTCATGAATTTGCTTCACGTTTAGGAAATAATGAGGTTATACATGTTATCAAATTAGATACATCGAAGCCTATAGAAACACAAATTGTATTTCTACTTAAGTTTTTTGGTTTTAAGGTAAGACCTTTGATCAAGCAAGTTAACAATGGTACCCAAACTGTAGTTTATCTCTATGATAATGAATACAACCAAAAAGACTTGGACTCGTTGGATTTGATACAACAAATAATGAATGTACATATAATTCTTAAATAATATGGATACTATAAAAATTGAAGAACTTAGCAAGAATGCTCAGACGCTTTTTTCTGATGCGAGAAAGGCGTTTTCTGCATCATCTTCTGTGAATTTGAAGGAGCAGGCTAAATTCGTTCCGAGAACATTTGTAGATGAAGACAAGAAAGTACGCATTGTATTTGTAGGGCAATACAGTGCAGGAAAATCATCTATTCTTTCAATACTTACAGGTCAACAACTTGAAGTCGGTCAAGGTGTAACTACAAGTAAATGTAATTTTCTTGATTGGAATGGAATAGAGGTTGTTGATACTCCTGGCATTCACACCCAAAAAAGACCTGACCACGATGAAATTACATATAATGCAATGTCAGAAGCTGATCTCATTGTTTTTGTGTGTACAGCAGAGGGGTTCAGTAAAGGTCTTGGAGCTCATTTCAGAAAATTACTTATTGAAAAAGGTAAAGGTAATGAAATGATGCTTGTTTTCAACAAGATGGAAGATTCTATATATGGTAATACAAAAGAAGGGCAGGAAGAATTCTTCAAATGTGATGTAGGACCTGTTATATCTCCGGATTTTACTGCAGAGGATTTGTATGTGACGTACATAGATACATATTCTTATCAAGATTCTTTGGAAGCTGACGATGAAGATAAAGCACAATTGCTTGAAATGAGCGGTTTCTCTAACTTATTCAATAACATTAATAAGTTTATAGAAAAGAAGAAAGTTTTAGGTAGGTGTACGACATCTTTATACAAACTTGAACAGATGTTGTCTGAAGCGTTATCAGAATTCAAAACTGGTGATGTTTGTGTTGATGGTTCTTTAAACTTGCTTGATCAACAGAGAAAGGCACTTGTTGAAGCTAAAGAGCATATCAAAACAGAATCATACAATATAGTTAGACGCAATACACAAGAGGTGCGAAATTGGGGCTACGAAATAGCGAACCAATTGTCTTCATCTGATAATGAAACGACAGTCAATAATAGACTTCAAGAGAAGTACAAAGAAACAGATTCTGTTTTTGGCAAAGCGGCAAAGGAACTTGAAGAGGTTATTCAGAATGAAAATAATTCTCTTCAAAAATTTGCTGAAAAATTGGAACAGTCTGAGTTCGCTGGAGCTTTAAAATCAGCTATTGAAAGAAAAATAGGTGATATTAAAATGTCAAAGAAAACTGCTTCCAAGTTAGGCTCAGGAGCGCGAAAAGCCGAAGAAGCCGGAAAATGGCTTTCTAAATTTGCAACTGGAGAAAATGCAGGTACAGGATGGAACGCTATTTTTAAATTAGGTACCTACTCTGGTTCCGACGCCCATACAGTTGTACTTAAGGTGGGGCATTTCTTTGGACACAAGTTTAAACCATGGGAAGCAGTCAAAACTGCCTCTAAAATCGGCAAGTTCGGAAAAATTCTTGGGGTAGGTGGTGCTTTACTTGGGGTAGGACTTCAAATTTGGGAGGACCACCAGGAGAAAGAAGCAGAGCAGCAACTCATTGAATATCGTAGCGATATTAGAAATACATTTGGTGAAGCTGCTAATGTTATAGACATGAGATTTGATGAAGAAACTCAAACTTGGGTAGAAAAAAATCTCCAGCCCAAGATAGACGAGATTGATTCTCAAATCAAGAGTATCGAAGATGAACAAAATTGTAAGCACTCAAATTAGGGCTTAAATTCGAAAGAAGTAACTTCGCTGCTGAATTTAAAACATCAAATTATGTACAGCAGTGAAGATTTGGAAAGATTCTATTTCCAGTACCAGACGGAGGCAATGCCGAAGGGCATCTCTATTGAACAGTTCTGTTCACGTAATAAAGTACCTTATAACATATTCTACAAATGGTACAAGGATACACGCAACAAGATTGTGGAGGTAAAAGTGGATGGGCTTCCTACCTCGGATCAAGAAGAGTCAAAGAAGGAAAGCTCTTCTCAAGAACCATCTTCTACAGCAATGAAGCCTTCTTGTGTTCGTATCCTCGTGGAGTTGCGAATGACCAATGGGCTGCATATCTCCCAAAAGAACCTAAGCTATCAGGAGTTGAAGCGGCTGATAGAGAAACTGGAGGGTCTATGCTGAGTGTTACCGGTATTAACCGCTTCTATTATCTCCGTGACTTTACGGATATGCGATGCAAGCATAGCCGGGTGTTATCCATCATACGTGAACAACTCCATCGTGAGCCGTCTGACGGGGATGTGTTTATCGTGATGTCACGAGACCGCCGCATAGTAAGAATGTTCACATATGACAACCGTTCATACAGCCTGTTTGAAAAGAAGTTCGTTGCAGGTCATCAGTTCATGAAAGTGGAGCGTGAAGGTGGAGAACGGGTTTACAGAATAGACTGGAAAGATGTTGTATTGTTATTGGAAAATCCAATAGTTAAAACATTGAAAATTAGATAATTATGTTGCTTGTTTATTCGTTTTTCTCATATATTTTCACTATCTTTGTAGTTGAAAATCAGAGCATTACGGATGAACGAACTGCAACATATCATAGAACAAAAGCAAGAGCTGTTGGCACGGGAGGCAATCTCGCGCCCGGCTGTTGATTACAGTAAAGATATGACAGCAGAAGAGCAGAAACGCTATATCAATTATCTTGCAGAACGCCTCGAAAAGGCAGACTTGGGGTTGCGTGCCCGTGATGCGGTGCTCCAGGATTTTCTTGATGAGAAAAAGATTCTAGTAGAACGCTTGTCAAAACTTGATGCTGTATTGTCAGATGTGGAAGATCTTAAGAAGAACTTGGCTTCTGAGGTTAAGAAACGTAAGGCTGCTGAGCGTAAGGTGGATGACTTGAAGGCAAAATTGAAGTTTGCTAATAAGAATCGCTACGGTAATAAAAGTTATGGCTCAAAGAAAAAGAATTCAAGCGAAGAATCCGACCGTACCAAAGACAAGGATGATTTTGACGGTACCTCTTCTTCTTTGCCAGGAAACTCCATAGCCAACAAAGAATCGGATTCATCATCGGCAACCGTTACTCAGGAAAAGAAACCTCGCGACTTGTCAAATCGCCCCGACACCTATAATACCATGGGGGTTCAGGGTGCTTCCAAAGAATATAGGTCAGACTTGTCAAAAGTCCCAGGACGTATACTTGAAAGAAAGATGATTCCCGTTTTCCATCTTGAGGTAAACCTTGTAGAGGAACGTTTCGAGATGGTCCACTATGTGGAGAAAGGCAAGAAACCGAAGTGGGGCTATTTCCCTGTAGCAGGTAATCCGCAGCTTGTCACCAAGTTTGACGGCACAAAGGCTACGCCCGAATTCCTTCAGGCTATAGCATACGAGGTTTATGTGAAGAATGTCACTTTTGGCCTGCTTCATCGTTGGCTTACCGATTTGGGGATGAAGGTATCAGCCAATACATTACGTAACTGGTTGAAGAAAGGCAAAAATACCTTGACGAACTTGTCAAGGTACTGAAGGAAGTGGCGTTGGAGAAAGACTCGATAGTAAACTGTGACGAGACCTGGTGTAAGGTCCGTAAGTATGACCATTACAAGAAATGTTACATCTGGGTATTGGTCAACAAGGCAGAGCAGACAGTCATCTTCTTCTATGAAGATGGGTCGCGCGGTCGTGACGTGCTGACTCATTTTATAGGTGACGCAGAACTGAAGAGCGTTATGACCGACGGGTATAACGCCTATGTATTTATAGGTGATGAGTTGAGTACTGTAGAGCAGAGCCCTAACTTAAAGAAAGCCATACATCAAGTCTGTATGGCCCATTTCAAGGCCAAGTTGAACAAGGCATTGGAACAAGCTGGCGACATTCATGCGCGTCCTTTTCTAAGTGGTGTTGATTTCTATTATAAAAGAGAACGTCAATATGATGCGGAAGGTCTTACACCAGAAGAGAGAGGCAAGCGTCGACAAGACCTTGAGTCAAAGGAAATGCTGATAACTCTTAGACAATATCTTAAGATAGAGCTTGACAAAGATCCGTCAGAGACTACTCCTATTTGCGGGAAGCCTTGAATTATCTGGATAAATTCTGGAACAACATCTTTGCTTTTCTAAAGGATGGCAATCTTCCCATTGATAATAATTTGGCAGAACGCACGATTCGTCCTTTGACAACCCAGCGCAATGCAATGCTCCACTTCGGCAGTGACGAAGGGGTTGAGATGGCGGCTACTTATCATAGCATCATCAGTACAGTGAAGATGCAAGGAAAATCGGTCTGGGAATACCTTGGTAAATTTTTTACTAAAATATTTAACGGTTGCAAGGATTTTATCAGCCTGCGACCAGATAAAATCGGATTGGCAATATGCCAATAGTTAATAAACAAGTAATTTTTAACAACTCAACATATAGGCACTTGCAAAGTTGTTCCAAGAGATTGACAATGAAATTATCAAAAATCGTCCTATGTCTTGAATGTTCCACTTGACAATGAAATTATATCCTATTCTTGAGTTCGTCATATTCTTGAGTTTCTATGATGGCTCGTTTCCTAAGAAGTAGCTTGTCGGTAAGTGACATCAATGCACCTTTCATGTTGCTTTTTAGTTTGGTTATAAGTTGTATGCCATCGACAAATAATCTTTGAAAGAGAACCTTGCTGATATACCCTTTGTCACCAACAAGCTTCCCATATATAAATTCCACAAAGGATTTGTATTCAAGAGGTTTACGGTCATCTATATCACCTGGGGTAATCATGAAATTCAATAGTTCCCCACACTCGTTACATATCAGATGTAATTTGAATCCGAAGAACCATCCCATGGAACATTTGCCCCTTTGTGCTATTCCTTTGAACGGCTTATGAATATGGATCCTCTGGTTCTTGCATACGCGTAAAGGAGTACCGTCAACGAAACTGATGCCTGTACATTTGCCTAAAAGTACCTTTTGATAAACAAAGCCAAGGGGATGGAAATCTCTTTTTCCAACTCCACAAAACGGTTATAAGAGACAACCTTTGGAAAGAAGTGTCGCATATACTTGCAGACCTTTTCTTGATAGAAATGCTTCAGACAACGATAGCCTGAATCATGAAAAAGTATCAAGATTAGCATGATTTCCGCCTTGGACATGGTGGAATCTCGGTGATACTTACGCTTTGTGGTAAATGGAAGAGTATATTTTGTCATCATTGTATCAAAAAACTTGCAAAAATCATCTGCCATACAAAATATTTCTATAACTTTGTTTTCGGTGATTATAGCGATTATTGTTTGTATTTATTTGTATTTCAACACTATAAAGATACAACAATTTTTGCTAATCACCAATTTTATAGACTGTTATAATTCATCGAACTCACGTTAAATAGTAAAATGAAGGAAATAGCAGAGAAGAGCTTCTATCACTGAATTTGCCTAAAGAATAAAGATATGACAGATTTGATAACAAAACGGACGACTTATGACTGGGTATTAGAGTTTTTGTCATGGATTGGCATTTTTTTTGCATTAATTCCTTTGGGAAGATATAACGAGATTCCTGATAAAGCTATAGTACCCGTTCATTTTGATTTTAGAGGAGCTATTGATGCTTGGGGCAATAAGGAATATATACTTTGTTATTCTTTTCTTGCAATATTCTTTTTTTGTTTTAATGTTCTTTTTGGAGAGAAATTATAAAATATTGAATTATCCAATAAAGGTTACAGAAAATAATAAATTTTGCTTATATAAATTAGGAGTAAGATTAGTTAGGCATCTTAAATTAATTGTAGTATGTCTTTTTTCATATTTAGCTAATATGTCTTTTTATGTCTCAATTGGTAGCAGATATAATGGGCAGTTACCAATCTTAATTATAATATCTATTTTATTGATTACGTTGGCGTTTTTTTTCGTAAAAATGATTAAGTTGAAAAGGTTACTATGAAAAGAATTATACTAAATTGCGTTCCCCCATTTGCATGTAATATACCGTCTCCAGCAATATCTATATTGAAATCTTGGCTGACAAAAAAGTTTACTGGAATTTAAGATTTCGATAAAGCTTACTACCTTTTTGAGAAGAGGGGGCAACCTGTTTAAACACCGTTTAAACGGCATTAAAACACCGTTTAAACGCTATTATAAAGATGGTGCGGGGAAACCTTGTGTATAATCATTTAAACTTCTTATACCACAAATAGTAACCCGTCCATGGGAACACGGCTCCAAGCAGAGAACTTAAAAAATAGAGAGTCTTTGTTATGACTCCGCCCCACAAACCTGTATGAAGGGTGTAAATGAAACGCCGCATTTCGGAAGATTCCACGAAACCATCAAATATTGCTACAAACCCTTCCTTATACCAAGAGAACGACCAAGTCAATCCTGTCAAAGCCATAACCAATAAGAATATGGATGCATAAATGCCCAATGAAACATGACTGTCATACAAGAACCTGTACCAACTTTTTCGGACGGAAACTTTCAACCGGATCCTTAGTTGCCGGAAAGATTTTGGGAACCAGATTACGATGCCACTTGCCAAGACAAGCACCATCATTAGGGTTGAAATGCCCACCACCATTTTACCAGCAGAGTTTTCGCCTTTTTTAGCAGGGGGATCCAAGAGCCAGCGGTGCATCTTGAAAACCGTCTGGAAGAAAGGCAAGCGAGGAGCACGTGCTTTTTTCATCTTATGCTCTCCCGTTCCTGCATGGGGAGATTCCTGACGAATCTGTTTTTCTACCTGAGACGATTGTGGCAATTCTACAGGTTGGTTCTTTTCTGTCCCAGTGGTAACCATTTGTGTTATTTCTTTTTCAAAAACCAATATGGCTCCTGTAAAGCAAATGATGGAAAATATTAAACCAAAAGGCAAAGAGAGCCAAAGATGTATTTTTTTGAATAGAACATTCATTGTTATTTATTTTTAATAGGGAGGTTTGCCATAATTGCAAACTGCCGCATCACTTTACGAATCATATATCATTTGTTTAGAGGCTGATTGTCCCGTCCTCTGCGCCTGGCTTTTTGCTAATTCTGACAAACCTTAATGGGGCTGCATCAAAAATACCATTTTGACGAAGCCCCGATTGTTTAATTATTTCTGTATTCTCAGTTTTCCCGCTCTGGAGAGTCCGTCAGCCTCAACAACAAGCCCCTTGGTTGCCACACCTGTCTTTGCATCAATACTATAAAAGGCAGGATAATCACCACCCGTTACCGTCACGGCCATATACATCTTGCCATTCTCTCCATAAGGTTCGCCTCCAAAGCCAGCCGAATCAGCAGGAAGTCCTGTCACAGGTGTTATTTTTCCTGTTCCTCCTTGGAAAACAGCCAGTTCACTCACATTCGCTTTCCTGCCTTTCTTCATTTCATCGACCCCTCCGGCATAGAGTTGCAGGAGGAAATAGTCTCCCGAAATATGCCAACAGCGATAAAGCGGGTGACGGGTGCCGATTTCCTCAAGGTTGACATAATAGCTATCATCGAACCGTGTGCTTCCCGCTTTGATGCGCATCACACCAGATGGCTTTGTCCCTATGACCTTCTTCAAGTCGGCAGAAGACTCTGCGGTTCGTCCATAGCCCGGCGAGAAAACATAAATATCTCCATTGTCGGCTGCCCAAATGGTTTGATAATATTGAGACCTAAAACGTCCGCAAGCATAACCTATTTTGTCTGTTTCGGCTATTATTGGTGTCTCATTGAAGCTTTTACCGCTATAAATAGCTACAAAAGCCTTGTCGGGATACTGGGTGGAAGGTATTTCCCCGGCCTTGTAACTGCTGCTTGCCGCACCGCCATCGGCTTGGGATATCAAATCTCGGTCAGTGACAGACTCCGGCCAGCGATTGATGCCATACTTGCTCATGCCGCCGGGTATGACCGAAGTGTAAAGCTTGCCATTCGCCTCGACAAGCCCCGCCAAATGCACCTTCTCCCCATTGCCCAGGAAATTTTCACTCATAACCGAAGAAGAGGTTTGTGAGCCGTCCTCGGCATGGAGGTAATTGAACAGCAGCACTTGCGGCAAGTTACCTTTGTTATCCGCCTCACTGGTTGCCGCATTACCCGTAGAAGCCGTTACCACGTAGTCACCCCAATTGCCATAAGTAGTGATACGGTTGTATTCGTATGTATATTTCTCCTTGATACTGCCTGAAGCAGTCAAGTAGTAGGAAGCACCTGTGCCATTGCCTCCTTTGTTATAGACCAGACCGAAAAGGTACTTCTGGTTCTTAAACACCCAATAGGATGCACCTAGCACCTCTGAGCCATTGCCGCGGGCGCTGATGCGACCTTCGTCAAGTGAAGATGCAGCAAGCAGGTAGGATGTCCCATCCACGGTCGCAGCCACGACATACGATGTTTTAGCTTCGTTTTCTTGTCCTTTATCCGGAATAATATCTTCGTTTTCGCTGCAAGAACTCATCACCAAGCCTGCCATCATCATATTAAGCAGGATCCACTTCAAATTGTTTTTTTTCATACTTTTACTTTTTTGTTCGTTATTCATCTATTTATTTCAAATATGGATTCGCACCTTACCATAGAATGCACGCCCCGCACGCTGTAGGCTGAAGTTGTCGTAAAGCTTTGCATCGGTCAGGTTGTTGCATTCAAATGAAAGATTATATCGACCACGTTTCATGCTGTAAGTCAGAGACACATTGTGGGCGCACTGCGTAGGCACACTGTTCTTATCCTCCTTGTTGCCTATGCTTTCCCAATAGAGCGGGAACTCGTGCTGCCACATCATGTCATAGGTCAAAGTGAAAGTGTTTCCCTCCCTGAAGAGATTATGCCAATAGAAATTGGCATCAGCATTCGCATAGCGGAACGGGATATTAGGCAAGCGGTCTTTGTAGTGCACATTCTTCTGTCCAGAACCTGCGGCATAGTAAGGCTCATAGTCCCTCGTGTCGGCATTGTTGAAAGCCCCACCCACACTGAGCCACGAGCCATATTTGTAGCGCAGTGCCAAGTTGTAACCTTTGGTCTTTACATGACCATGATTTTCGTAGATGCCATATTGCAAGGCTCCATGTTTGCCGATACCCCGCTTGATGAAATCTTTCGTATCGCGGTAGATGAGTGCAGCCTCCACATACCACCCATGCTTGCCGGTTTGCCAGTTGTAGTTCAAATTCAGATTGAAGTTGTCACTCTTCTCAGGACGCAAATCGGTCTTGCCAGCCTCCAAGTCCTCATCTCCGAAAAGCTCGTCGTTGGTGGGCAGTCTGTAAGCTTTCTCATAAGAAAGTTTAGCTTGCAGGTTCTTAATAATATGATAGGAGCCAGCAGCCCCATAACCAAGGGCACTCACCTGTTTGGATTGTTTCACATAATTACCCACGCCATCGGCATTCCCCGAAATGGCACCTTCGCTGTGTTGATTATAATACTTTATGAATGCGGTAGCATTCCAGCGGTCGGAAGGTACGATTTTGTAGGCCAAACCGGAGATATCCTTGCGGGTAAGCTTTGGAATATTGAAAGAGGTCAACGCTGACGATGTACCAATGTAACTCCGGCTGGTACGACGAAAACCGCTGTGCACATGATTGAACGAAACCGAATGCACCTTGCCGAAACGATGGTTGATGCTGGCGGTGACATTCCAATTCTGGTTCTTCTGCTCGCTATTCTGATACGATTGTTCGCCCTGGCTTTCCTTCGTGTAATATTGTCCATACCAGTTATAATAGCGGGCTGTTGTATCCACATTGTAGGTGATATTATGGTTGTAGTTGGCATGCAGCTGCACGTCAAGCCCTTTGACGAACAGGTTGTGTTTGCTATATTCAAACGCTGGCAGCATGGAATATCCATGTCGGTGCTTCTGCCCAAACACTATCTCCTGATAAACACCTGTCTGGATTTCCTTATAGAACTTTGAATAGCCCATGCCCAACCAAAGTCGGTCTGCCCACGGCTTCTCCTTGACTCCCACTTTGCCTATCACTGCTTCGTTATGAAAAGTGTCATTGAAACGCTTAACACGTTTTATATCCGTCTTGTCAACCGGATGTTTGGTCACAGACCCGTCGGGATTGACAGTAAAGGTCCGTACCCAGTTGTTGACGTAGTAGTTATTGTCCGAATAGTTTTGGAACGCATTGACCTCATAAAACAGGCCGCTTTTGAGTTTGTGCGAAATGTTGAGGTAGGACTTATGCGTGTTAAACGAACCAAAACTATACGAGGCATCAACAGAAAAGCGATTAACATTCTTCTTGGTCACTACATTCACCACTCCACCAATAGCATCAGCACCGAAACCTACAGGAACCACACCCTTATAAACCTCGATACGCTCGGCATAATTGACCGGCAGGTTATTAAGGCTGAATCCCGTACCCGTACCTTCTTGTGGCACACCGTCGATAAAGACTTTAATGTGGCGGCCGCTGAAGCCATCCAGCATAATCTGGTTATCCGACCCCACGCCTCCTGCTTCTCTCATTCTCACACCAGGCAAAGCCGTCAGAGCCTGACCGAGATTTTTGGTGGAGTTCTGTAGCTCCTTTGTATCGACAGCCACTGCGTTGAATGCCGAAGATTTCACCCGGCTCACCCCGGACGCTGAAACCGTCACTTCATTTAGTTCATAAGATGTCGGCTTGAGTGTTATATGCAACTTCTGGCGTGAACCTCTTTCGGAAGAAAGGGAAACATGCTTCTCCACGGTTTCATATCCGACAGATGAAACTACAAGTACATGTTCGCCTGCGGGGACTTTGAGATGGTAAATGCCTCGCTCATCGGTACTGCACCCTTGTTGCGTACCCTTCAGTCGAACTGTTGCAAAGTCAACAGGCATCTTTTCCGTATCCAACACCTTGCCCGAAAGGACAATTTGAGCCATCATGGCAGAAGTTGAGATTATCGCCATCAGCATGATCAAGAGAGTCAATCTATTTTTAATCTTAGTCATAATCATTTCAGTATTTTTGTTTTTGGAGTGCAATATTAGCAGCTATTTCAGATGTGTACAATACGCAAAAATGAGTGTTCAATCATGAACGGTTTTTCGCATCATACTCATTTCAGATTAGTGCCATACTTATTTATAGTGAGCAAACAGGTTTTTCAAACGACCACTATACCAACATATTAGTATTTTTCATATAGAAAAGGCACAACAAAAGCCCAAGCCCCGGAACATGAAAGAAAAATCCATATATTTGTTCCCGGAACTATATATTTTTGTGATGAAACGATTGAAACTCTATGAAGCTGAAGACAAAATGATTGACTTGATCAGCGACAACTATAGTCTGCTCCAAGCGTTGAACGCCTTTGGCATCCGTCTTGGTTTTGGCGACAAGACCGTAAAAGAGGCGTGCACCGAGCAGAGTGTAGATGCTCATACCTTTCTTGCCGTTGTCAACTTTATCATCAACGGATATGCCCCCAAGGAGACTGATGACCGTATTTCCGTAAAGACATTATTAGGTTACCTGCGTGCTTCCCATAGATATTTTGTCGGCTTTCAGCTTCCCGCAATCAGGCAAAAATTAGAGGATATTTTCAATCAAAAGGATAGTTTGGCCATCCTGATTACACATCTTTATGACGAGTATGCCCAGCATATCCAGCGTCACATGAAATATGAGGAGAAGACGCTTTTCCCTTATGTCGAAGCACTGCTCCGGGGCGAACAGATAACGAAATACAATGTTGGAATCTTCTCAAAACACCACGGCAACACAACCGACATGTTGCAGGAGTTGAAACGGATTATCATCCAGTATCTGCCAAACGATTGCCTTTCGAACAATAAGCTTACCGCCACACTTTATGACATTTATAACAACGAGGAATGGCTTTTGAACCACAGCAAGGTGGAGGATGAAATATTTGTCCCTGCGATACGCTCCCTCGAAAACAAGATAAAGTGCGACGGCATCACGTCCAAAATCACTGATATGATACGCTCGGTCGAAGGTTGCGAAGCCATATCTGAACGAGAAAAGGAGATAATTGTCTGTCTGGCCCAAGGGATGTCGAACAAGGAGATTGCCAGCCACCTGATTATTTCTGTAAATACGGTGATTACGCACCGTCGCAACATTGCCAGAAAGCTGAACATCCACTCGGTGGCCGGCCTCACAATTTATGCTATTGCCAACAATCTGATTGACAAAAAATGTTTTTCAAACCTATAGCACTCCTGAGTTGTCAGTATGTTTTTTAGGCTGGAAGCTGCGATGTTTCTGTCTTTCCAAGGATTCCTTTTAATGGCATTCTAACGGCGTTTAAACACCGTTTAAATACTATTAAAATATTAAAAGAGGCTGCATCCTTATTCAACAAGTATTCAACTGATAGACTGATCTTTGATAAAAGTAGAGCTTCGTGGTTGTGGTTGATTCAAGTCTGATGCACAATGTCAACATTGCGGAAATCGGGGCGCACGGCTACAAATAGGAATGCGCCCCTTGTTTCATTTTATGCGCTAACGCATCGAAACCCATATATGCATATCTGTATTCCTAAAACACAGAAAAACGCAAGTCTGGCTACTTTCCCTGCAGCACTTCATACGCATAACGGGCATAGTGGCCTTGAAGACCTTTTGCATAACGCTCCAACACCGCTTTCCCTATCCCTTCTTTATCACCGCATAAATAAAGGGCACGGGCCAAATGCAATTCCTTCAACGCCATGTTACGGGTAGAAGTATCATTCATGTCAGGCACAGCCTCCCTCCGGCCTCCACATAGTCCTTGAGCGAATGGCAACGCACTCCCGGAGCAGTCAACAACATTGCCAGCGTGGGAACAGCCTCCTTGCTGCCTATCGCTTCCGCAGCCTCGGATATGGCACGATAATGCGAGAAATAATCCTCCGGACAGAGAAGCCTTGCCTTTTCCAAGATTACAGCCAATGACGCAGGGTCTTTCGCATTGCCCAACGCCATGACCAAGGCATCGAGCCTGCTCATGCACATGCCGAACTGTCCCATGCCCGTATAATGCCAACCTTCGTCCCAGCCCTTTTCCTGGCGGACGGCATTGGCGACGATGGATGCCGCCCCTTTCTCCCCATATAGGCAGAAGATGCTTGCCAAGACGACTTGGGCTGCGGGATTGCTTGTCTTTGCCAATTGTTCCCGTAGCAAAGGCAAACTGCGCTTCATGTCCGTAAGCAGGATTTCCAAACCTTCATATTGGTCCGCCACCGCCTGCGCTGCCCGTTTCAATTCGCTATGGCCATAACCCTTAAAAGCCTTATCCGTCAAGACACGTTCCGGCAAATTGCCAATCTTCACCAAGTGGCGTTGTACCTTCTTGATGTCAATCTGGCGAGGAGTCTTGCCCTCTTTTACACAGAGTGCCGCCAAATAGCCCACCGCATATCCTTGGTTCTGCAAACAGGGTTGCATACGGATAACCGGCATCGCATCACGATGGGCACTGGCACCCAGCCCAGTCGCCAGGATATTCTCCAACCCCTTGGGCAACAACGCCCGCAAAGGCACGTCCGCATCGTAAATCTTGTGCCGTTTCTCAGGAGGATTCAACGTGAAGTAAGGATCGATTGTCATGCCGTGGGTGTCGAACGAACTCTTATGATAAGAGATGGTATCGGCATAGCGGCGATGGCTCAACACATCATAGACCGAGACGGTATAGTCGCCTACCACCCTGCGGCGCTCACGTGTCTGCGGGATTTTCACCAAGTCGAACTGCTGGGCAGACTTGTTCTTCGCCTGCACGAATGCACGGGAAACATCCAACACATCGGTGTCGTCCACGAAAAGCCAGTCGTTGTTGTTATAATAATCACCCGGAGCCCATTTGCCGGTGCCCGCACCTTGAACTGCAATCGTATTCTTTCCCGTATATTCATAGCCGGCACCTGCAGCGATGGCAATATCGGCGCTTCCCGTACTATCGATGACTATCTTGGAAAGAAGCACGCCACGGCCTTGCGGGGTGGCGACAACCAATCCCTTCACTTGCCCGCCTTCGCTCAACGCACCACAGCCCATAACACCAAACCACAGTTCGCCTCCTGCATCCAATAATTCCTTGCGCAACCATTCCATCTTCCAATCTGCCGGGAAACGTCCCTCCTCCTTTGGCATGCGCGGATGACCGGACGGAGCCATCGCCAACACGCCTTTGTCCAGCGTCGCCGTATAGCCTCCGCGGAAACCGTCCCAATAGACACCAATCATGCCCAACGTGCCCAAGCCGCCCAAGCCATGGAGATATTCCAGCACAAGGGTCTTAGCTCCTTGACGAGCCGCAGAAATGCCGGCAGATGCCCCGGCTACACCACCTCCCACCACAACGACATCATATTGTCCCAAGACTGGCAATGCACTGGCAGGTGATTCCACCCATCCTTGATTCAAAATCGGGCGAAGCGGTTGCAATAGTTCTCCTATCGTTCCATAGGAAGAAGCCCGTGCAACAACCTTCTTCACCTCGGCATTGCGAGAAAGCGACAGCTTGCTCACTTGCTCTGCCACCTGTTCGCCTATCAATTCGCCCAGCCACATAGCCGGTACAGGACGCATAACACGAGCAGTCAACTTTCTGGACAAGTCCGCTTCCGGTCCTAATATCCAAATCCGGGCGGTCGATTTCGGCGTAAAAGCATCCAAAGGCAAATCACGCAAGGAAGCACCTAACGTTTCGCAATGAGTTTTACAAACAATGTTTTGTTTGGGTATATACCATAATCTGTCAGAACTATCCACCTGGTCCGCATCCCATAACGACGTACGGATTTGCTGTTCTATCTTTTCCAAGGTCGCATAACTATTGTCTGGCATTGAATAGCGGAACGTATAACGAGTTACGGGATAATGAGCAGAACCAACCTGCAACTCCTTTTTCCAAGGATGAATTCCTATGATTTCTTTCGCCTGTTTCGGAGAATTTCCAACGACCGTAAAGTCAAAGTCCTGTTCACCGGGTTGGAATGGAGTCCTCTCGGCGTTCAAGAAACCAGCCACAACAGCTTCATGCGTAGCATCTATAATCGCCTTGCAACGTATCGCTTCACGACCTGAACGATTGGCTATGACCACACCTGCCGCTTCCCCTGCAGCATCTACCAACACATTGGTAGCGTAGCTACTGTAAAGAAACTTCACACCGTTATCAATCAACGCATCTTCTAAAGTCTTCTTGACCGCCATCGGAGTAGGTATGGAAGCAGACTGGAAAATACGTCTTGCCAAAGTCGTCTGCAACTCCTCATCCTTTTCACGTTCGTAGAGATGCGAAGCACATACCTCCTCACCTAAATAGGGCAAATCACACACCAAATAAACTTGACTTCCACTTTTTGCCGCAGCTACTGCCGCAGCCACTGCACGGGCACTTCCTCCCACTACAACAATGTCCGTTTCTTCAATAAGCGGAATCTTACGTCCGCTTTCATAAGCAAATGCTTCATCCGGCAAAGCTGGTTTTACCACAGCCTTTGCTTCATGCATGCTACCAATGGAAGCAAATGCCCCACCAATGGCGGTTACTTTCAAAAAATCGCGCCGTGTCAACATAGTATATTAAAGTATTTGTTTGAATTATTCTTTCGGCACCAAAAGTATGGCATCAGCAAAGATAGCACCTTTAGAGCTTTTCCCTTGCACAGTCACTTCTGAATTTCTAAATCCTTTTTCAAAATGATAAGTTCCTAAGCTTACCCATTCCCCTTTGTGCATACGCGGTTGGATTTTAGCTTGCTTCAGACCATCCATACTTTTTATATCGAAAGAGAGTTGTTCCGGTAAATTTTCATCAGCCAACGCCGTGCAATAGAAATAAACAGTATATTCATGGCTCTGCTTTACAACAGGCATGAAAGTAAACGAAGAAGAGCCCTGTTCATTATCCGACCATTTATAACTACTCTTATAATGACCACCTTCCTTTTTTGTCCAACGGCCTTTGATGTAAACTTTGTCTATATTGCTATCATCAACTAATATTTCCGGAATAGAACCATCTAAATAAGGATTATCCCTTAAAGTTTTACGCAGTTGATTAATATCCACCTGCTGTACAGGACACCGCTGTTCTATCGCCATACATGCAGCCACTGCTGCAGATTGACCTAATACCATAAAGACAGGTTCCATACGTATAGAACCAAAAGCTATATGGGTAGATGATACACAAACAGGCACCAACAAATTCGTACACTCATCATGTTTAGGAGTGATGCTCCGATAAGAAATCGGATAAGGAGGGAAACCATGATATTGCACATCTCCTTCATTTTTCACCATACCATTGGTAACAATACGTTGGCAATTATGGGAATCCATTCCATAAGCAGCCATACCGATTGCATCACCCACCGTCTCCTCGCCTTGGCAATTCTTTTGCGTCATCACATATTCTCCCACCATGCGGCGAGCTTCTCGCACGTAAAGTTGTGTCGGGAAATTATCATTATCCACAAACTCATCTTTTGCCCAACCAAAATCACTTACCCGCTTCCTTAAAGCTTCCGGCAAACGATCGTCATGTGAAAGGAAATAGAGTAAACCTTTGGTATATTCAACATGCTCTTTCCATATCTTAGCCCTTGTATCGTAATCTCCATCGGGATATTCATAATTCATACCTATCATATCTGTAGACAAAGGTCCACAGTTGTTTACATCATATTTATTCTCCGGCATCAACCCCCAATTAAAAATCAAATAATGGTTCATGTTCGATCCCATTTTGCGGACTGCACGAGCTAATAACTCATATTTTGTCGAATCATAACTTTCCGGTCTTACAAACGGTAGCTGGTTATCTTTATTGTCAGTCAAACATAACCTGAAGTTATACGCTTGAACCAATCTATCCCCTGTACCATCCTTCTTCAGTGTTTGTTTTTGGATTCCCCAACAAAGGCCACTGGTAGAATCTCCTTCTACGACATAAGGATCGATTCCATCAGGGAATTGATGGGCATACAATAGTTGCACGCCATCCAAAGTTTCATCATAGTCGGAATTATCTTCACGCCCCACTACATAAGAAACACCCGCACGAGCCATCAAATCTCCTTCATAGGAACAATCTATAAACTCTTTCGCTTTAATCGCAACCAAAGGCTCTCCTAAAGGGCTCTGAGAATCCTCCAATATAATTGATTTTATTTCTTTGTTTCGTACCTCCGCTTTCGTAATACGACGATAGTACATCACGTCTAAATCAGCATCTTCCACAAAACGGTTCATAGATTTCGTGGCCACACTGGGTGGAAATGTCCACTGCTCAAATTTACCGTAATGTTCTCCTACTCTACGATAAAACAGGCGAGCTAAACCTGTAACAGCATATTTATTGCCAATGTCAGTCATACCCAATCCCCCCGTTGTCATGCCACCTAAATACTTACCCGGTTCGATCAACAGAACAGTTTTTCCCATTTGCTTAGCTGAATATGCAGCAACAACGCCTGAGGATGTTCCTCCATAGACACAAACATCCACCTCCTTAACTTGAGAAAGAGAGGGAGCCTCCCCTCTTTGCTGGCAAGCAAACAGAGAGGAAGCTAATACTATAATAGTAAAAACTATATGATACATAATACACTGAAACATAATATATAAAGTATTATTACTGCTTCGTTGAGTAACAAATAAGAAACAAATTTTACCCAATATAAAGTGCTTGTTAATTGTTGTTTTCTGTTGTTTTCACATAGCGTTTTCGTTCTTTTCAGATGCTTGGTTATTGTTTTCATTATTCTGTTTTCACGCTTTCGTGACCTCGTGTAATTATTGGTTGCTGACCAAAAGAAAAAATATTATCGCATCAAGACTTGTTATCCTGATGTCTGATATTACGGTGTTTTGCTTTTGCAGACATTGCCATTCCGTAATACACATAAATAGTTTATTTATCCTTTGTATATATAGACAAAGAGAGTGGACGGATTGAATTATGACGATTCAATCCTTTTTCTTTTCGCCAGCCAATAGAAAATCTTTTTTTGGCTGTATTCTCCATATCCTCCCCTTTGTAATTCGCCTTTTGAGTAAAGCGACTCTCCTGTTCTAAATTCAACTGTTATAACAAGGACAAACTATTCTCTTCATGTTTCACATCGTCTTTCGGGTTGGCTGATAAGAATTGTGTCGCAAAGGTATATATCCCGTCTTTCTTCCTTGCAAGGTCAAGCCTATCGGTTCAAGACAAAATCTCCACACTCGGTTTTCAACTGAGGTCGTATTTTGTCTGTGAAACCTTGCAGGAAGAGCCGAGACACCTTGCAAAGCGACATAATTTTAATCAAACCCGAAAGTAGCTGATGCTAACAGAGGGAAAAGTAAAAAATCAAATCAAAAGCGATTATGGCAAATTATGCGACTAACATCTTCTACGCAAGTACGGAGAACGAGAAAGACCTTGATAAGGTGGAGAACTTTTTGGAAGACACATTTTGCGACTGTTACCTTGACAGGTCGGAAGACAGTATCGAGGGCGAGTTTTCGTCAAAATGGGACTATCCCGAAAAAGAGATAAACAAGATGATTTCTCTTTTGGAGGACAAAGACAAAATCTACATTCGAGTGCTGACACACGAACTATGTAACGAGTATGTGAACTTCCAAGTGTTCTCTAATGGCGAATGGTCATACCGATAACCTTTAAAAACTCACTGACTATGTATTACGAGGATGAACAAGATGCGGACATTATCGGGTGCTTATGCACATTACTGACTCCTTACAAAGGGCATACAGAGGGTGAAGTCGTGGGAGACTACGGCAACGAGATAGTGGTAAGGCTCACCAACGGCAAGGAGGTTGTGGAATACCGGGATGAAGTGCTAATCTATGACTAATGGAGGATTGCTTTATGATGACACCGATAGCGACAAGGTTTGTGGATTGGGATATTCCCGAACTTTCAACCCTGCAAGACAGCAAGGTCTATCAATTGAGAGTGCAACTCAATGAGGGTACGCCAATGAGCCGACAACAGAAGAATTGGCTTACGGACAGCGTGAACAGCAACACCTATTTCAAAAGGGCTGTTCCGCTAATGGGCTACCGCTTTGACTTCTCTGACATACTGAAACGCTACTTTGTCAAGCAATACGGACATATAGCCGAATACTATGCTGTGGACAAGACCGCTTTACGGACATTCCTTTGCGGTCGGATTGATGAAATAATTGAGATAACAGATTAAAAGAAAGATTATGCTGTACGATTACAGAAAAGAAAGCAAATCGCCTATGCTTCTGACTTTGGCGAATGGCAAGACCATTGAGGGAGAATTTATTGATTTGCGGATTGCCACCGAAACCTTGCCCAAGGGTAAACTGTGGTATCATATCCGACATACGGACGATGATTGGAGTGAACCAGCCTCTCTGAAAAACGGCTGTGTAGTAGTCAATTTCTGTGGTACATTCATTTGTGACCCTATCATTGATTTCCCTTGTGGCGAGGAACTGGAGATAACAGAATGGTCATACCTGAACTGACCGGCATCTGGCAGAATGGCAATGTGGGGCAATGCTCCACATTGCTGTGCCCACGCCATTTGGAAATACATTTCCAATGGCATCAACTTTTATAATTTGGGCTTGCCTTGCAAGCCGTTCTTCCTCTTATATATTCACCTTTGACTGTCAAATCTCCTTTTGTATATATGGCATTTCATATTTCGCAATGGCGACCGTGCTGCTTTGTTCAACGAGCACCGGACTTCTTGCCATTGTTTTCTTTGCCTCGATTTCTCCGGTTCTGTCGGTAAGGTAGAATGCGGCTATTCTGATGCTGGTTTCCGCGATCGTCGTGTGCCATTCTGTTCTTCGGATATCCCTTCCATAGCAAAATACCTTTGGCTGTGCAGCGTCATAACGGATTCAGTATTACGGCATCCACATTGAGAGGACATACTGGATTCCTCGCTTCATCACTCTGCTCCTTTTGGATTTACAGCCGAAGCGTACCTGAAACTTTGTGTCTGCGGACGGATACTGTCCTTCGTCTGCGAACCTTGCTCACTTGTTTATTCACCAATCCATATCGTTACAGCTTTTGGTCGTGTTATTCCTCATTTTTCCGTTGCAAAGTTAGTATGCAGCCGGGTACGGCTGAAAGCCTTGGTCAATGGTGTAGCTTCACAAATCTTCCTTTATCGGGACGGAGGTTTTGACGGCTTACGCTGACAAAAATAAAGAGTATTTGATTGCTAACCTTGTCGCAACCCTGTAACTGCACTCACTTGTATTGGCAGCGTAAAAATAATTTAATTAACAACTTAAAGCATTGTAACATGAAACAGATTGAGAACAATTTCGCAGTATCAGGATTCGTAGGTAAGGACGCAGAAATCCGTCAGTTCGCAAACGCAAGCGTGGCACGCTTCTCTTTGGCAGTAAGCCGTCAGGAGAAGAGTGGCGAGGAAACGAAACGTGTGTCCGCTTTCATCAACGTGGAAGCCTGGCGCAACAACGCCAACACCGATTCGCTTGCCCAAATCACCAAGGGTACCCTGCTCACAGTGGAGGGCTACTTCAAACCCGAAGAATGGATTGACAAGGACGGCGTGAAACACAACCGCATCGTCATGGTCGCTAACAAGTTCTACCAGACACCCGACAAGGAGGAAGCTCCTGCGGAGCCGGAAAAGAAAACGAAAAAAGGCAAGAAGTAACTCCGGCCTCGTTCCGACAAACAAAGCGGCTTCGGTCGCTTTTGTTTTTGCTCGTATGTTTACCTGTTATACATCTATGGGTTGCCCATTATAAGTTTTCCCCATCCCGTAAACGGCTTCTTCTATTTTTCTTCGAGAGACTTGCTCGGCTGCGCAATGTTGCACGTTGCTCCTCTTTCGCAAGACACTCTGTCGAAATCGCCCGATACAAAAAGATTTGCCAACCGCTCCAAGACTTCGTTTTCTCCCGGTAGGCAAAACATTTTGTTATTTATCGGGCTTGCAGAAGAAACTCGTTTACTGCCCGCCCTTTGATTGGGTTGATATTTTCGACAAGAGGGAGAATTAAATACTGACTTTTACGACTCTCGCTATACCAGACAGGAACGACTGTCATAGGCTGCATTCTGTTGGTTGAATCTTACCTGTCCCGCTGGTAGTCGCTTTTGCTCCAGCCTCTGAATATCACTTTCAAGATTCTGATGAACACCCACAATCCTAATACTGTAATGATTACGTCTCCCATATCACTGATTTATTTCTGATTACTACTTGTAAAGATACGAAAAAATCGCGACATAGATGAATATATAATGTTAAATATCAGTGCAATATGTGACTATTTCAGTTTCTTCCAATAAGGTTCGAGCTTGGTTTGCAGGAAACCTACAACTTCAGGAAAAGTCAGTTCTTGTTGGAGTTTAAGTTTCTTGACAAACGAGTTCCATCGTGTGTTTAAGTCCGTATTGTTGGCAAAATCATTGCTGAATACAATATGATTGTCCGTATAGACAGTCTGGCGATTTTCAAAAGTGGCGTTAATGGCCTCACTTAATATCTCACTGTCATATTTCCCTCCGTGTAAAATAGTGTATAGGTCGTAAAAATCTTTCATCCTACTGTTGGCTTCCGCTCTTACAATCACAGTTTGAAACTTTTCGGCGATTACGGTTTCTAATGAATATGCCAAAATGTTAGTTGCCGGGAATCCGTCAATTAAATTTGGATAATCCAGTTCGGAAGGGCATGGAGTTATCACGTCTCCAAATCCGATATCCATTGATACGTCTTGGCGAATGGTATCAATGGAAGCACCCAGCGTGAGCCTTACACCCGGATATTTCTTTTCAACGGCAATGTCTTCGGTTCTCAGAGTTTCTGTATAAAATGTCACCCCGTCTTGTTGGTATGGAATCGCACAAATCTCGGCAAACACCTTTTTAACATTCTCCTTGTCATTGTCAATATGATGCCCCATAAAATCAATATCCAATGTAGGCCTTGCCATAAAGCGTTCATGCGCATACAACAATGCTCCACCTTTCAGGAAGAAATGGTCGTGGTACTGGCTTATCGACAAACGATAGAGCAAACGCTCCTGGAGGTATCTTGTCACCAACATCTGGTACCCAAGTTTCTCATTCCGTGAGATATTCAACAATTTGGCTTTTACCGAACAGCCGAAATTATGTATTTCTTTTATTGCCATACTTCAAGATATTGATTCAGTGTTTTGCGTATTCTTAGCTTTGATGCGTAATCCATCAGCCGTGAGATATTTTTGTCCGGACGTCTTAGATAGGTTTGGAGGATTTCTGCCATTACATCAACGCCGACTTTGTTTCTGTATTTGATTGCATCGCATACAGAACGTTCCATATCAAAGATAGGAATATCGTATCCTTGTACATTTTTTCGGGTTGCCCCGATAGAGAGCAGATTGTCGGATTGATAAATCAGTTGAAATTCCGGATAATCAGGCAGAACGATCTTTCGTGTTCGTTCAATGGCTATATAGTAAGCATTGGGTATCTGTGTCGTCAAATTATAAACAGACCATGCCGACCAAAGGCATAGTATGCCACCGGGGACTATCATCCGTATATCCACCATGGTATTTGCCAAGGCATCAATATCTGCATATATGCCGTTTTTGAGCCTTACCGCTTCGCCTTTACGGACAGCATCCTGCAACTGTTGTTCTTGCCAGTCGCTCAAATTCTTAGTCGAGACGAAGCCTTCTTCTTTGAGTTTGTCTGTAATACACATCTGTCGAACATATTTACCTTGCAAAGATACTGCTTTTTCTCAAATATGCAGTATGTTTTATAGTTTACTTTATTCTTATTTCGGTTTACGTTTTCCCAGCGGCCCGCTGAACTTGCCCCGATTGAGCGAAACTCCGTATTTGTTGAGTATGCGGAACACGGAGCTGCGGCTGCTGAATCCGCTTACTTTCCAGATGTCATCTATTGAATGCCCGTTGTTGTACATCGCCACGATGGTTTTCTCCCTTTCCGCCTTGCTGATGTTATTCTCTTTGGACAGCTGGTTTATGTTCTGCTTTAGTTGGATGATATGCGCTGAAGCCTTTCGCAATGCGGCACACTCTTCCGGAAGCGCACCGAATATCTCCAAAACATCCGCAACTTTGGTTTCAGGGAACAGGTCGCCACGACTGTCAACCTTGTCGTGAATGGAGATAATCCGCACCACCTTTACACGGCAGAACTCGATGAATGCCGCCAGTTCACGAGAACCACGCAGGGCGTTGCTGAATTTTGCGAGTACGATTTCGTCCCCCCGTTCCAGACTTGCCATGAGCTGTTTCCATTGGGGACGCAGTTTCTCGTGTCCGTTTTCCTCCTCAATCACTTGTACACAACCGTATTGCTTCATCCACTCCACATCAGTGTCGAAACCGTCATAGCCGGCTGCTTTGAATATGTAACCTACTTTTGCCATAGTGCTGTTCAATGCTAAATGATACCAAGTGCAAAGATACAAAGTTTAATTCGGTCGAAATCATACTCAATAAAATATTTTTCAATTATTATACTTTGTATTTTCACTTGTTAAGCTCTTGTTTATTTCGCGGATTATACTCGTAAGTATGAAAAAGAAAATAGATTAAAGTTTTATTTTAGAGTATTATTATATAAACTTTTATACTTAACTTTGCTGCCATAATTCAATAAAGAAATCATGTATAAAGGTTTATTTAACGAGAAAATAGAACTGATAATAAAAGGCATGAGACGTAAATCATACTCAAAAACACATGGGCAATGTGCCAAACTCCTTGCCGTATGCTTTGCTACTATCGCACTGGCATCATGCGGTAATAAGACTGGCAACTATATATTTCAGACTGACGAAGAGGCGGCCAATGCTTATAAGTCTTACCTGTCCGAAGTGCGGAATATGGGAACTATCTCAACCGAGAGACTGATTGAGTCTGTCAATGAATGGCAGATACTCAGGGATTCAGTCTATGCCTGTATTACCAGAGGCACGACAAGCCGGCCACACCAAAATCCTGAAAACACGGTTCGGATGCTACATGATTCTTTGCGGATTGAATTTACCCGATTGGCATTGTCCCAACCACGGAGCTTCGCTGATGTGTTGCTCATCAAAGAAAAGACTTCTCAATATCGCCAAGACACAGAACTGGCACAAGCGGTAACAGATGCAGAACCTTTCTTCAGGTCGTTGGACTCAGTAGCTCCGTGTCACGGAAACGCAAAACAAACTGTGTCAATCTATCAATCCTTTCTTGCCAATACTCTGAAATCCGGAATAAGCGGCAAGAGTGAAATGCTTGCTTTCATAAAGGAAGAGGACTGGCTGTTCCGTTCTTTCCTGAGCCATCTTCCGGAGCTTGCCGATGCCGACCTGTCTGCCATTGCCGATGAAACTGAAAAATGCTACCTGTCTGTGTTCCAATCGGCAGAAGACGGCAAAATCTCTTATCGTGATGCCTTGGTATATACAGCCAGGCGAACCAACCGAAGAATCATACTCAACGCTTTGGCTTGCCGTGATGACATCAACCAAGGCAATGTAAAGACCGAAGCGCAGGCAAGGGCTTACGTTTGGATGTTGTTGCAGCCGTATGTTGCTTTGGATGGCTTCAGCGTGGCTATCCTGTCCGATATGGAAAGGACAACACTTCATGCAGTCGCTGACCGGACACCTCAGATGATAGCCAAACTCAACAAGACTGCCGGAACGGACAATGACCAATGGCAGGTATTGCCCGGAGTACTGATCAAGATAATGCTCACATCCATTTGACGAACCAGAAACAAATAAATACAACAGTTATGCTACAACTCTTTTACGATGACTTTCTCTCCTTTGTGCCGCTCCAGCTTCCGCAATTGCTGGATGTAACCACAATGGAACAGCCGCAGTTCTATGACGATTACGTCCTCCTTTCGTTTCCGCTTGCCGACCCATACGATCTGGAAGAAGTAATGGACATCTTCGAGGACGACATGGAGCTGATAACCCTTTATCATCATATTCCTTCAAGCGCAACGACTTTCGGCAGCAGCACCTGTGCCTATTCCAATCCGGCTTTCGGACAGATGTTCAAAATGAATGCGAGAGTTTCTGATACCGGCAAGGTAGACCGCATTGACGTGACCATCTATGAATCCCTGGAGTTCATGTGTTCTGACATCTGTCTTGACTTGAAACTTCACGAAAAGACCGGTCATTTCAAGTACCGCAAGACCAAGGAGGAGTTGCTTGCCGAATTTATATGAGACGGACGATTTACCTGCAAATGCTATACATTATCAATATGTACAGGAGTTGGATAGTCGTGGATGACGGATATGGATACAGGCAAAGTGTCGTGTTCAGAGGGGGCAGGCCGGTTTCCTGCGTGTGCCGTATGCTCCGGCTCCGTTCCACCTATAAGCACAATGGCTATGAGCGTGGCACGAAATGGAGCATATCCGAATACGAGCTGGACAAGGCATTGGCAAGGTATCGTCAAAAGAATCACGAGCTAAAGGCACGGCTTAAAAAGGGGCGTCATATCTCGAAGCCAAGGATGTGGAAGCCATTATAGAGATAGCCACCTATGGGCTGGTCAAACTGGAACTGACCGAACTGCCATTATTCAAACAATACTGATTACACAAAGGATTACGATTATGATTTGGATTATCATCGAAATGTCATTTCCGTCATTGCTCATTATACTGCCCATGTCATTGTACAGGAGCAACCGGCTTTTTATGGCAAAGTTTTACCTTAGAATGGCGGGTAGCGAGAGTGCAAGGAAACTCTATGTGCAGTGTATGCTTATCTTCCTCCTGCTATATCACTATGTCTATGCCGGCGGACACTTCGGAGAGTGGGGAGTTCTGATATCCACCATACCTTGTGCCTTTCTGTTCTCATTCAGATGTGCCGACAGGTGGATGCACAGACTCCACGAGGATAAGAAAAGGTTCGTTATGGCAGCATTGATCACATTATTGGTCGCCTGCGCTGTACCACATCTGCACACCACGGCGTTCACGCTTGCCTTTCTTCTTTTGGCCGCCATGTTCTATCCCTCTTGCCGTGTGTTAGCCGAATGGCAGGATGAAGACACGCGCAAGCATTTGAAAGAAAATCCAAAAACAATGTCCGAACATTACTACTGACATCATCACGCAAACCTGCCACGAATAAGTGGATAGTGGCAGGTCAATAGAATCCACACATAGTCAAACAAAAATCAAATGAAATGATGAAAGACAAGAATAGAGCCGCCAATCAGGTATTGGCAGATATGATGTTTTTCGACTACCTCAAAGAGAAAGTCGGAGAACGGAAGACAAAGACCGGAGCCTACTACGACCTGTTGGAGAAAGCAACGGCAGGTTTTATCGCTCCCTTTTTGAAGAACCACGAGTATGTGTTGCAGGCTGACCAGTGTCATGTGACCATTTCAGACCTTGCGGTTGAATGGCACTGGCACAGGGCTACCGTCAGGGCGTTCCTTGACAAACTGGAGGAGATGGGACATATTCGTCGGACAAAGTTCGCAAAGAGTGTGGTCATTACCGTGACTTTTGCGTCATTCTCCAGTGGTGAAACTCTTACCTCTTATACCGGTCATATAGGATCCGGACTTGCCGATGATTTGGACAAGGCTTTGTCCGAATGGATAAATGGCAATCTGTCTGACGAAGATATGGGAGAGATTTGTGGACAGTATCATGAAGCCGGACGGAAACGGCTTGCCGATGAATCCGGCAAAGTTCATTCGGGCGACAAGCCGGCAATAAAGGCAGGTACAGAAACGGATTTTGCCCAAGAGATTGTCGAGCGTGTAGCCGTAGCCGGACTGAAACGCGCCATACGAAACTCACGCTTCGATGACCCGACCGATTTCCTGGAGTTCTTTCACAAGGAACTGGAAGGTGACTGGACTTCACTTTGGGAGGCATCCAAGATAACCGCCAAGATGATTCTGGACGCCGGAAACGACGGCACGGTCAATAGTTCTAGCGAAACGGATATGCTCGCCACGCTCCGACAGCCGTTCAGGGCGTTGTGGGCAAAGTATCAGGAGCGTGATTCCACCCTTTTATAGACTTCACAACCGGTGTTGTAAGTCAAAAAACTATTGTATAACCACGGACGAGCCGTGATGCCCTACATTTGTAGGCTTGCCATTATAAGCGTGCAGCGGTGCTTGCACGTTGACCAAACAGAGGGAAGTATGGGTAACTCAATACCCCACACGACTACGGTCGGTGGGTGTGGTTGCCGGACAAGCAGCAAGCTGGGGCAAATCGGTTGTCCGATAAAAACGGATGATATGGCTGAAAAATCATGGCAGGTGATGCACATGAACGTGATGAAAGGCATAACCACCGCACAAAGCAACGAACACCAGCGTAACTGGACAGAAAGCGGCTGGACACACGCCATAGACAACGGAACTTATGACCGCCAGAGGGAACGACTGAATTTTGAGGTCGTAAAAGGCGGGCGAATACAGCCTGTAAACAAGGACAGGTCTATTCCTGAACGCATGGCTGAAAACCTTGCCGGGCGTGGGATAAAAGATCCCAATTCGGATTTGGCAGAACCGAAATTCCGCACAGTCGTGGATTTTATACTGGGCGGATCGAAGTTTCAAATGCGGCAGCTTGCTTTTGGAGAGCAGACTGTTGTGTATGGTTCCGGTAACAATACCGCCAATGCTTCGCTTCAACGAAGACCGGAAATAGAAGAATGGGCAAAGGATATGTACCGGTTCATGAGTGAAAGATTCGGTGAGGAGAACATTGTCGGGTGCTATGTACATCTTGATGAAACGACCCCGCATATGCACCTTACCTTATTGCCAATCCAAGACGGGAAATTTGCGTTCAAAAAGATGTTTGCAGGAAAGGACAAATATGAGTTTTCTGCAAGAATGAAAATGTTACACGATGAACTCTCGCAAGTGAACGAAAAATGGCAACTGGAACGGGGACGTAATGTTTCCGAAACCGGGGCAAGACATCGAAGCACGGAGGAATACCGCCGACACCTTTCGGAAGAATGTACCAATATAGAGGAACAGGTTGTCCAACACAAAAAGCATTATCAGACCTTAAAGTGGAAATAAGTCTGGCAGAGCGCAGGGTGAAAGGCTTGACCTCTATGGTGGATAACCTCCGAAAAGCGAAAGCGGAAAAGGAATCGCAACTATCGGCATTGGAACGCACCCTCCAATCCCATCAAGGAGACACGGCTGCCATTATAGCCGAAAGGAATCGGTTGGAAAAAGAACTGGCTTCTATTCAAACGAAACTAGAAGACAAGCAGGATAAGCTACGGACGGCTGACCAGCAACTTGAAACTCTCAAAAGGGACATGGATGCCATTGGCGAGCGCACGGAGGAACTGAAAGGCGAAGCCTATAAGTACAGTCGTGAAATCCATTCCAACGTGGATGTACTGCTCAAAGATGTAATGCTGGAAACATTGGTTGGAGAACATTCGGCAAGAGTGGCTGAAATGGGAGCTGCGGAGCAATCCGTCTTTGACGGTTCTTTGTTGCAGAGCCTGACCGAGCAAGGGGCAGAAGTGATGCACTGCGCCACGCTCCTCTTCCTTGGTATGGTCAACGACGCCACTACATTTGCCGAAACGCATGGTGGTGGAGGAAGTAAAAGCAACCTTAAATGGGGAAAGGATGATGACGAGGATAACCGTGCGTGGGCAAGGCGTTGCATGATGATGGCAAGCAGAATGATGCGATCGGCTTCCGGCAAGAAGCAAAAGAGGTAATCGGCAGAATATGTTTTTCTGCAATGGATAACAAAACAAAATAATGCGTTGAATATGACAAAGAAAATATTTTTAATTCTGGCAGTGGCAGGTATGAGCTGTTCACTGCACATGAAAGCGGCTGTACCACCTGTGACAAAGGACACTGTACAGCTGGAGTCGTACACGGATGTCGAACAGATGCTCCGGCCTTTGGAGCCGACTTACCATAAGGGTGTATTCGTGACATCGCCTTGGAACGGTAACTGGTTTGTCAGTCTTCAAGGTGGTGTAAGTGCGTTCATTGGCAAACCGATTGGCTGTGCTGACCTTTTTGATCGGGTACGACCAACGGTTTCCGCATCGCTCGGCAAGTGGTTCACTCCGCAGATCGGAGCAAGAATCGGTTATGGAGGTTGGCAGTTCAAAGATTGCGGACTGGCCACAAATGACTACCATCACTTTCATGCTGACTTGATGTGGAATGTGCTTGGATATCGGTATGGCAAGGTGGAGAATCCTCGTTGGGGAATCATTCCATTCATAGGATTGGGACTATTGCACAATCCGCAGAACGGACATAATCCGTTTGCCGTTTCATACGGAATACAGGGGCAATACCGTATCTGTAAACGGCTGTCTGCATTGTTGGAAATTGGCAATGTTTCCACATTCCAGGACTTTGACGGCTATGGTAGAACTAATCGTTTCGGAGATAATATGCTCTCCGTGTCAGCCGGCTTGTCGTTTACGATTGGAAAGGCCGGCTGGAAACGTGCCGTTGATGCGACTCCATACATCCGGCAGAACGAGTGGCTGATTGGTTACGCCACACAGCTATCGGAGAGTAATCGCAGATACACCGGACAACATGACAGGGCGATGAGAACGATAAACGAATTGAAGAAGATTCTGGAAATTGAGGGCTTGCTTGATAAATATAGCAGAATGTTTGATGACCGGGAGAGTTTGGGCAATGTCTATCCGGTAAACGATTACAGCGGACTGAACTCGCTCCGGGCAAGATTGAAAAACAGGCATTGGGATGGCAAGTCTCCATTGTCCAATGACGATTTGTTCAGTAAGTCTGAATTTGCCAATGCCATACTTAATAATGACGGTAGCGTTGTAAACGACTTCTATGTCACAGGTGCCGATTCCCTGCTGTCTCCAGATATGAATAATGACAGCATTTCCATTTATAGCCATTCGGATTATCTCTCCTTTATAGGTTCCGGCAACGAGTGCATCGGTTCACCTGTTTATTTCTTCTTTGAGCTCGGCACGGCTCAACTGACCGATAAATCCCAGTTGGTCAATCTGGATGAACTGGCGCGTGTGACAAAGAAATACGGATTATCCGTGACTGTTGCAGGTGCGGCTGACGCTGCCACTGGAACTGCCGATATAAACAATAAGTTGAGCGCATCGAGAGCCGATTATATTGTCATGGAGTTGCGCAGGCGCGGAGTGGCTGTTGAAAGTATAACAAAGGTCTGTCAAGGAGGTATTTCCAATTATGTTCCCGCTGAAGCTAACAGACATACCAAAGTCATGCTATATATGAAATAGGAAAGTGTAAGATTCTTTTTGTTCAAATTGATTAGTTAAATGTCAATCCTTTTGAAGGGAGAGCCTGTCCGTGATGGATCGGCTCTTCTGTTTTTGATATAGTACAAATTTATCGCCCATTATACAAAGGCTGTGCTTTACAAATCATGAACTACTCCGGCTCATCTTGCCGGCTCTATTTTCCTTTGCAAAGGTACTGCGGTGAGGGAACGCCAAGTACCGCTATGCAGGTCACTCCGCTAATGGCTTGGTGGACTTGACAACAACTTTCCACAATTTCCACCAAGTGTTAATTGGGTATTTCATCAACTCCTCTGCCATTTACTTGTCTTATCCCTCTGTTTCCACAGTCTCTTGGTTGCACGTAAAATTCAGATCCCGACAAGAAAGCCGATAAAGGCTTCAAAATAAGGGAGAAGAAAAAATCAAAATAAAAAGATTATGGCGAATATGAGAACAAATTCAGATGAGAGAAAGATAATAGACAGAGTTTTACATCGTGATATGGTATTCAGGTACCAATTATTAGGTCGTTTACAAACTGATTGCGAATACTACCTTAATTACGGCAATCGGAATATCAAACGCTTGTGGGCAGGCAATGTAAATCTGCAAATTAAACTGATGGCTGAACTTTATAATAGTTTCAAGGAAGACGAAAAACCTCAATGGCTTACAATGGATGAAATTATTGCATACGGAAAAGTAATGGCAGAGGCAGAATAAAATTGATGTATTAACGGACTGAGCCGGTATTTGGCTTCAATCCGTTATCATCGTTTCCTTCTTTGATGGCAATGCTTTTGATAGTTCGTTTAAGTATAACCTAAATGGGACCTAATATCCTTTTTTATCCGGAGGATAATTATCGTTACCTTTTTAATAGTCTGCTTCTGACTTTTATATTTATTGAGAATTATGAACTTTCCCCGGCTCATCTTGTCGGCTCTATTTTCCTCTGCAAAGGTACTGCGGCGAGGGAACGCCAAGTACCGCTATGCAGGTTGCTCCGCTAATGGCTTGGTGGACTTGATAACAACTTTCCGCAATTTCCGGCAGGCGTAAATTGGGTATTTCATCAACTCCTCTGCCATTTACTTGTCTTATCCCTCTGTTTCCACAGTCTCTTGGTTGCACGTAAAATTCAGATCCCGACAAGAAAGCCGATAAAGGCTTCAAAATGAGGGAAAAGAAAAAAAGATAAAAGTTCAACGATTAAAACAGACAGATTATGCACAGCAAGATTTTTCAAATCACGGAAACAAGGGTTGACAGGGACAACTACTTGAACGAGGACACCCTTGAACAAGGGGACGGACACTATTACGACTATTGTTCGGAGATAGACGAGGAAGAACGCAAATTCCATATCGCCAATCTGATAGAAAAGTCATTGCCCAAAGGGATGTTCACCCTTGTGGCAGAAAACACAATCCGATACAATGGCGGTGCGGACAAGTGGAAAAAGGAATTTGTTACAGCCATCCCAAAAAAGGCACAAGCCGTTACCGTTGAAAACTGCATGATGTGTATTGGGGCGGTGTACCAGCTTGAAAAATTTCTCAAAAATCCGCTTGACCTCGGTTATCAGTTCTATATGGACGAGTATGGTGTTAATGGCTATGCCGAACAATCGTACTCGTTTTTACAGACGGTCAGCCAGTTCGAGCCGGGAAAATTGCTTTACATAGGCGGAGTTATTGACTATCATTTCTAAACGCTATGAGGACAAGACGAATGACAAAGGAACAAGGGAAGCGGTGCAATATCAGCCGATTTCCCAGTTTCCACCATACAGGCAGTATCAAAGGAATGAAACGGATGTACTACGGTAACCAAGCACTTTTGGTAAGGTGCGGAGCGTACATATACAATATTTCAAGTGAACCAAGTATCTATTATCAAGCAAAATAACAGGCATTATGAAAGGAACAGAACATTTCAAGCAGGCAATTAAGGCATATCTGGACGAAAGAGCCAAGACCGATGAACTCTTTGCTGTGTCGTATGCCAAAGAGAACAAGAATTTGGACGATTGCGTGACATTCATACTCAACCAAGGCAATGGCAATCTGTAAAGAGGGCGGCTGCGGTATGACCGATGACGAGGTTTATTCGCTTGGAGTACATTACTATGATGAAGATGATATGGAAGTGGGAAAGGCGGTCAACTGCGGAGTGATAGTCAACCATAGAGTAGAACTATCTCCCGAAGAACAAGCCGAAGCGAGGGAGAATGCACTCAAAGCCTACCAAAACGAGGAACTGCGTAAAATCCAACAGCGAAACAGCAAACCTAAACCGACCCCGAAAGCGGTCAGACAAGAACCCGAACAACCGACATTATTTGATTTAGGACTATGAGAGCAAAAACGAGATTACAGCATAAGGTAGTAACCGCCAACGGACGGTTACTGCCACAGACAAAGAAGCAGGAGTTATGGGCATTCCGTCAATGTATCAGCCATTACGCATACCGTACAAAAAACGGAGGAACGACCTGTATGGATTGCGGTTATCAATGGAACGAGAGTAACAAAAAGGTGTGCCGTTGCCCACATTGCGGTGCAAGACTGGAGATACTGGACACCAAGTGCAGGACATTCAAGGACAAAGCGTATTATTCCACACTTGCCACACAGGACGGTTTACAGGTACAGCGTGTATTTCTTATGAACGCAAACTTCCGTAAAGGCAAGAAAGCGGAGTATTATTCTATGGAGATTGCACGCTATTGGGTGGATGATAACGGCAAGACGGAGATAACGGCATTGAAACGCACACTCGGACATTATGCGGATACTTTTGTTTTGGATGGCTGTTTGGAGTTACGGAGAGACAACTATGTGTATAGACGGATTGCCGATTGCAAGGTCTATCCATATTATTCTGCCACTCCAAAGTTAAGACGCAACGGATTGCAAGGCTCATTGGCTGACATTGAACCGACACGGCTTATCGAAGCCTTGTTGACAGACAGCAGAGCCGAAACGATGTTCAAGGCAGGCAGGAAAACTGATTTGAACTACTTCCTGCAACATTCAATGTACTTTGATTTGTATTGGAACACTTACAAGATAGTCTTACGCAATGGCTATCATATAGCAGATATTTCTCTTTGGATAGATTACATCCGTTTACTTGAAAGGTGTGGCAAGGACATTCACAATGCCCACTATGTCTGCCCATTAGATTTGAAAGCCGAACACGACCGCTACCAAGAACGGGCAAGAATTATCCAAGAACGGGAGGAGCGTGAGGAACAAAGGAAAAAGGCAAAGGAGAACGAGGAGCGTTTCAGAGAGTTGAAAAGCAGATTCTTCGGACTGTCATTCACGGACGGACTGATTGTAGTCAGTGTGTTGGAGAGCGTGGATGATTATTACAAGGAGGGGAACGCCCTGCATCATTGTGTCGGACAATGCGAATATTATCTCAAACCGCAGTCGTTGGTATTTTCTGCACGGATTGACAACCAGCGTGTTGAAACCATTGAATTGAGCCTTGAAACATTCAAGGTATTGCAGTCAAGAGGGCTTTGCAATAAGGCTACGGAATACCACGACCGAATTATCCGGCTTGTTCAGAAGAACGCCCGGCAAATCCGTAAGCGAATGACCGCATAATCTGTTCTGTTCTTTTTGTCAGCCACTTGTTACGACACACATTGTAGCAGGTGGCTTTTATATGTGAATCTAGGCACCTTTTAATATAAAGTCGGCAATAAGTGCGTTTTACTGCCGACTTTATATATAAGTATATGATTGTTGTCTATAAATTTTGCAATAATTCACTGGTTTTAGCCCAATAAAAATAGGCTTCTGGAGAAGTTCTCTTCAATTTATTCAAACGGGTGGTAAGCGTTGGAGCAATTTCCAAAGAAGATATTGATTCTATATTCCCGTCATATTTTTCTACGGTGGTTTGTCCTGCCTCAAGAAGCGTGGCAATATATGCTGCACAAGCAGCATCCTTTATAGCATCGTCAATAAGATACTTACCATTAAACATGAAAGTCTTTATTCTTTGGATGCCACGTTGCAGTGCGTCAAATTGACCATTGCCTTCCATACCTCTTGTTGCCAAGCATAAAGATGTTTGTCTCACATCTTCAAAAATTAGTTTTGGATTGTTCTCCAATTTACGGTATGAAAGTTCTACTTCTGCAATTTTCTCAAACGATTTAGTTGTAATATCAAGATTGTCCACCTTTTCAAATAATCGAGCAATGTCATATAGTTGTTTGATGATTTCCATGCTGGCATCATTTCCATTCTTGATATAAGGGATACCTGTCGTATTGGGTGCATAGGCAGTCAGCTTATCTCCAAGAATATCTCCGACTGATGGTACTTTTACGGAATTTGTTTCTCCTACAGTTTGGATAAACCTACTTTCTATAGGAAGAGTTAATACTTCATTATAGTGGCAATCTTCGTTAAGTACATCCAATAAAATTTTTTCTCTTCTATCTATTCCATCAATAAACGCTACCTGATAAAAGAATTTAGAATGGGTTTTGGGAATTTCTGTTCCTCGTTGTATTCTTTCTACTGGTTTGTAATCGATAAAACCATAATCTTTGTATGCTTGTAAGTATTCTTCTATCTCAGTTCCGGGAGGACATATTATGTCAATATCAATCGACAATCTGTGTCTCTGATCTTTTAGCAACAACATCAGACTGCTACCTCCTTTGAAATGGAATGGACAACCGGAATCGGCCAACATATCCAGCAATGAAAAAGCGTGAATGACCTTTTCAATTATATTCTTATCAGGATAGTTCAACTCTTTTGATTTGTCTTCAATCCATTCTGTCGTAAAACATTCTTTATTAATCATATTATTTGGATTCTTCTATCAGAGAAAATGTGCTTTTATATGCTCCTCTACGTTTTGCGTAACGAAGTATTTTTTGAATATTAATGGTGTATAAATCAAAGGCTGCTTGGTACATGTATGTTGTCTCAATACCTTGCATATAGTAGAAATCAGCATCCTTTTGTATATCTACGAGTATTTTTTCAAGTGTTGGAGTAAGTATGCCATTAATGTTATTTACAGGAGCTTCTGTAACGTATGTTTTTACAATGATACAAGGCTCTTGTAAATCTACATAATTATACATAAAATCTACATTAGGTTGTTTATAAACATACGGATAAGATTCTTTTAACTGAAAAAATACGGAATCTACAGCATCTCTATTGGTTTCAACATAGATGGCATGATTTATAGATACATGATGTTGGAGTGTTGTAAATATACTACCATCGTATATGCAAAAATCGGCAAACGGAAATTTCGCTTTTAATTCTTGATGTATTTTCAGTAAATCATCATTAGGGACAAATTTGAAAATCTGCTTGTTTGGAAGTGAATATGTACCGTTACCAATACGAACAATCTGTTTGTTTTTAGTTAATGTACTAAGATATTGCCGGGCAGTGTTGATTTTCATTTTCAGTTCCGTTACCAACTGATTAATTTCAAACTGCTCGTGATTTTGTGCATAATCCAATATACACTGTTTTATATTATAATCATCACTTCTCATTGCGTTGCAAAGATAATATAAAGTCGGCAATAAACCAAGATTATTGCCGACTTTATATTGATAATGTGACCTTTTTTATCTTTTGGAAAGATTTCCTTTGAACCGACCACCACGCCGCGCGGATTGTTTTATGGTGCAAAGGTACTGCTGTGGGAGAACGCCAAGTACCGCTTCGTCTAACAAATCACCGGACTTAACAACAACTTTCCTCAATTTCCAGTAAACAGAAATTGGGTATTTCATTAACTCACAGTTTGTTTTCTTGTCTTATCTCCCTTGTAACGCAGTCTTTAACGCACATAAAACATATCCCGGTAGCGAAGTCGGAAGGCTTCCAAGCAAAGGGAAACAAAAACAAGTTTAAGAGATTAAAATTTACGATTATGCCAAATTGGTGCAGCACTGCGTATGCGATAGAGGGTAACGCAACAGAATTGAAAAACTCTATGAGTTAATGAAAGATTTGGAAAAACGACAAAAGCCGTCCGTTAAAAATGGTTTTGGAACTACGTGGTTAGGGTGTCTTGTAGAAGCCCTCGGAGAAAGTTGGGAAAAGATATATTGCCGTGGAACGTGGGATAACCTTAAATTCAACGGAGAGGTGCTTACATTCAATACAGAAACAGCGTGGTCTCCCTGCAATGAAATGTTTGATATGGTATGTGAGAAATATCCTACACTGCGATATTTCTATCAGTCGGAAGAACCTGGTATGTGTGAGTATTGGACGAATGATGATGAGGGCAAATACTTTCCCGACAGATACTATGTTGATGTATGCACTTCGGAGGAAGAATACTATTCCGAGTATTTTCAAGACTTGGAAAGCGTATATGACTGGCTGGAGGATATTTGCGAAGTACAAGTCAAATCCCGTCAGGATGTCAATGCGATTGTCAAGCAATGGAAAGAAGAAAATGAAGACGCATACTGCTCTATTCACGAATATCAAATATCGGCATAATCGGAGAGCATAAAAGACAGGAGTATGGAAAAGAAAGGTTACGGCACAGGCAAACGTACAAAAAGAGATATTGGGAAATCCCTGATGGTTATCAATATCAAACAGGAAATCATAGATATTCTTCAAATAGCCAACAGACGTTTTATGTACAATCCTAAAATCGGAATCCTGATTTTAGGAGACGAGATGTACAGAAAGAACATTTGCAGTTCTCATTCGCAAGAGTTCTATGTTTCGAAAGCGGACGGACATTTCGATGATTATTTGCGTGGGTGGATAGGCGTATCAAAAAGTTATCCACATGGAGTTATTCATTTTGCCCCTGCTGTCAGCAAGGAGCAATTCGACAGAGGATTTGACTCCTTGCAGATGTTTAGCAAACTTGATGGCGTAAACGGAGATACTATCATTCGGGGATTTTGCGGTTTGCTGGAACAGAAGTTGAGTGATTTATTGCCTTCATCTGTTTAATATATTGACAGTCTCTATCAAGGGGTGTCGTGCTTATGTACATCACAAAAGCACGATACCCGTTTTTATGAGTTGCCTAAACTGCGTTGACAGTTTCCTTTTATATCTCAACCTTTATATTTTGCCCAAGCCATCTTCCTTTTATAGGTATAACTGCCGTGGCTCATCTTCCGTCCACACCGCTCTCGGTTTTATCAGATGCAAAGGTCTGCTGTCGTGCTTGATTCTCCGGCTTGAAGTGCATTCCCTGCAAATTCTTCCTTTCCGTGAAAGAGTAATTGGCAGGGAAAGCCGTCGTATGAAGCTGTACCGACAGCCGTTTAACGCATCCATAAAATCCAAGGCGGTTCAGACGAAAAAGGATCGACCAGAGGGAAAAGAAAAAATGTTTAACATCAAAATACTTTAGAATGGAGTACAACAATCAACTATCGGAGAACGACAAACGCTTTGCGGACGAGTTCTCAAACTATGTGAACGGGAAAATGGCTTCACCCCGAAAGGTGGGCAAGGCATTGGCTGACGACCACCGCTATTTGGTAAACGAGAAAGCCAAACTGATGTTCTACTTTATGGAGCAGTTGGCGGAGAACTGGCACAGGGGAAGATATGACCAGCGCAACGAGTGGGCGTGCCGTCTGGCAGCGGAAGCCATAGACCATTTGGCGGAGAACGACCTCTATCATTTGCCCGAAGAGTATTACGAAAACCATAAACAATAATAAGTATGGGAGCATTGCAAATCACTATTCCAAGATGGAACATAACAGAGATGAACGGTTACGAGCCGATAACTACCTTTTGGCAGGACTTCTCCATTGCTGACAAGTTCGGGAACAATGCCATAGCCGACACATACAGGCGAGCCAAGTCCGAATGGAAAGACAACTACAAGTATTGGACGGAACTTTGCCTTGTCCTCAATCACAAGATATGGCAGTGGCACGAGAGAGACAACCAAAGAGCCATTCTCTATGACAAACTGTGGAGGGAAGCGGATGCAATGACCGCTGAATGGTCGAACGAGGAACAGGAATATTATTTTGAGATAACGGATTAAATCAACCAGTGGGGAGATTGGAGAGGTCTCCCCACAAAAAACAATGAGTATGACTACCCAAGAACAGATACGGAAAGTAACGGACATTGCCCAAGAAAAAGGCTGGAGCATAAGCGTTGAAGACGAGAACAAGACAAGCATACAATTTGAGTTTCAACGCTATACCAAATACGGGCAGGACTTTAATTTCAATGCCGATATGCAGGATGAAGACATCAACACGCTTATTGCCGGTATGAAGCGATTTTACGAGGACTTTGACCCGGATTATGAAGCCTATTTATGGATTGGCGATGACGGACACGGCAGAAATGGCGCACCTTATCATATCAAGGATATTGTGTCGGATATGGAAGAAGCCGAAGAACAGATATACGAGTTGCTGCAAGCACTTGAAGTTGAATTTATCTAATGGCTACAACTATGACTTTATCGGACATTTTCTGTATTTGGTTTTTGAATTTATTTTAATTACTCAACTATTTTATCAGATGCTGTGAGTGTAATGGCTATTCCTGCATCGCACTCTGCATTTCTAAAGTCATAATGTATATCCATAGCTTTCATGCTATTGGTGATTGTCCCAATTTTGAACCAAATCGGTATCTCCTTATTTAGCTCAATCGGTGTCTCCCGATCAATTTTTGTTCCGCCAATCCCCATGGATTCATCAAATTGAGTTTCCAAAGTTGGGAAGCTGTACTTAACATGACCGCTCTCATCAATGGTATATAAATCACAGCTGGTTTCGGTTAGTCTAACGGCTATTCTCCTAGTCAGATGGGCAATATTTCCGACAGTCATTCCATCTTCAGCCCATTCACCATCACGATAAACCCAAACCGATATTGCATACGATTTTACAGTCTCATCAAAAGAAATATCAAAGAATTGAATTTCATCATCGAACAAATCGAGGACTTCCATCGTTTCATCTGATAATTCACTTGGCTTTATATACATTGTCGAGTGCTTATTTTGTGAACACGCACATAATGTAAAAATAAGCACTCCAACAAGTAATGCATATATAATTTTCTTCATCTCATGCCCTCCAAAATCAATATTTTCCAGTTCCAAACTTGCTGGCGGCGAACAGCATTTTATGCTGTTTGCGGACGGCAAGTCCACAGGGGATAGCCGCTTTAGCGGCGCAAGGGGGTGTAGCCACCTTGACAGAACGAAGTGACGAAACATTCTCCGTCTGGCAGTTTCTTTCTGCTGACGGAGTATGAAGCTCCGCAGGACGCACGATACTCCCGACAGGAGAGTATAGAAGTACGCCCTTTAGTTCCTAAAGGGATTTTATCAGTTCGGTAAACTTGAAGTTGACGATTACTTGTTAGTGAATCTGCCCAACTCTGCAAACAAAGCAGCAACAAATATACATTCAACCAAGATAAGCGTGAGAGCAATAAAAAGTTCAGAAAAAATACACCCTATAACAAGTGATAAAACAGGGATGATAATTGCGAATATCCGATAGCTTATCGACTTATATAACCACGAATATGGCAATAAATGTGCACCAAATACCATTGCATAGACCATTACCATTTTATCGGGTACAGCATTAAATACCCACATTACAATCAATAAATACAAAAACTGATTACAGGTAAATAGAAATCCTACATTACCGAGCGGGTTGCTTTTATCAAAGATATCGACCTTTAATATTTTACCAATCGCCCAAGAAATCGGTAATAACGGGCATGAGCAACAAAATACAAGCAAATTCTCTGTATTTTGTGGCAAGTCCAACAATATTACAATTAGTATCAATAACCATATAATTATAGAAGCACATATAAACGGTAATCCTTTTTTCTGCTTAATTGCTATATTGCTTCTTAATTCATCCAAGCACATCTTCTTTCCTCCAAACTATATATTCCGGCGGATAGTCGGCCACCGATTCCGGTGATACTCGGCCACCTGAGTTAGATTTGCAAAGATATCATATTTCGCAAATGGAAAATCCGATTGCAACAAACCGTAAACCTCCTTCACTTCCTCTATCGGTTGGGGTGAGAAGACCTGCTTCATCACTTTGGCATACGTTCCCCTCCCTGTTCTGACCAGTACATTTTCATTCACGAGCTTGAACAGATACCAGGACAAAGAGGATTTTTTGATGCCTGTCTTCTCTTGTAGATAAGCAAACAAATCTCCTAAACTAAAGTCACGATGAACTTCAGCATAGTCAAGTATGAATGTCGTCGTCTCGTTGCTCATGTGATTATTATTCCTTTCTTCGACTTCAAAGATAACAAATTTTCGGAACTAATTCAGAATAGTACCGATATTTTGCGGCCAATTAACATGAAAATCACTCTTTTTTTGTGTAAGTAGGACTTATCGGTGGGACTAAACCAATTCAGCCGCAGAGAGGACGACTCTCTACGGCTGAACAGAACAGATAACAGACTTTTATACTCAGCGGTGCATCCCGCCACTGTATTCCAACTCCTCTTTTTGATATTGCTCCATTTCATTCAGCTTTTCATTGACGGATTGGAGATTGGAATCGAGTGAATTGTCGTGGTCATATGGGAAACTGTGACTGACGGCAAGTCCGGCATTGGTCGCCGTGCCGACATCAAGGGTGTCGGCATTCCTGTTATACCCGATATGGAGAATATCTCCGTTTGGCATTTCAAGGACAGGAGTACGCTGCTTTGTCATCGCAGAGAACAGCTCGGCCGCCATGTCTTTGGCAACCTCTTTTATGTCACTGCTTGCCAGCCGGACACCATACCGTGTGATATGGTCACGGATTTCCTGCTCCGAGTATTTCAGCATCACCTCGTAAGTTCCTCCCACGCTGTTGTTATAGACCACGGCAAAATCCTTGTCTTCTATCAGCAGATCATCACCCTTGTTCTGGCGAGGAGAGACAAAGGTATATTGCTCGTTGATTCCATCGCCGTCATAATACTCCTTGGCAAGCCGGAGCAATCCATCATAATCGCCTTTATCCCGAAGCGCATCCAGCCGTGAGGTGTCATCGGTGGATTGCAGATAGGCTACGGAAGAGTAGAACACCTTTCCTTCGGGTACGGACTGTTTGACCTCATTCCGCTGCCCGTTATCCTGCTGCACCTTGTTTTTCTGTTCCAATTCCTGCACTATCTTATCCACATTCTGCGTAACGAGCGAGGTTGCCCTTTTTACATCCAGAAGTGTGGTCTTGATAAACTGGGGCGATTCCTTCAAGTGGTCCAGCCAGGATTTCAGATAAGCGCAGCTCTCTTCTTTCAATGCCTTGCTCATACCGTATCGCTGTGCCACCAATGCGCTACCTAATTCTGCCACCAGTTCCTCACGGGCGTATTCGTCCGAACCGAAACCGGACGGTTTGATACGGTCGAGTTGCCCCTCAATGCCCGTGCTGTGGGTCATCTCATGCCAAAGAGTACCATAATAGGATTCGCCGTCCTTGAACTGGGATTTTTCGGGAACCACAATCTCGTTCTTGGAAATGGAAAAGTATGCCTTGTCCTGGTGCATCGGCTTGATAGGGCAAATCCAGCGGTTATCACGGATCACCACATCCATCGGTTCAAAAGACATCTTCTCGCTTTCATCCAACTTTACGGCATCCCCATTCGCCAGCTTGTTCCAAAGTTCTGGACGGGCTTCCTGAAGATTGGTCTGGGCTACATTGAATACCCGAAAGACCTGCATCTTCGGATATACATTGTACATCTTCTTCTCTTCATCGGAGAGCTTTTTAAAATCGTCATACTTGATCTTCTCCTTGGTTTCCTTGTGGATGCAGGTAAAGGTCGTCAGCATCACGGGGAAGGATTTTTCGCCCTTGTTCACTGAAACTCTTGGCAGCTCCACGCTCTCCTTTGCCTGCTTTTCGGACGGTTTGTTCATCCGTTGCACGCAGTCAAAGGTGCAGAAACGCGGTATCTTGTAGCCCTCGTTCTCGCAATGAAGAAGCAACATCAGCGCGTTCATCCCATTATACTCACGTCCGGACAGATTCTTCGGCCACCCTAAGCTGCCCTCGGTAATCCATGGTTTCGTCCAGTCCTTGCTGATGGTCTCGATGCGCTCGATCATCATTTCCGCAAAGAGGTCAAGAGCCTTGTCCTCCGCGGACGGACCGTCACTGCTGTTTTTCCTGTAACCGGCCATGACTGTCAGTTGTTAGGGTTATACGGCTGTTTCACATATTCCGACATTTCCGATACCTTGCAGGCAATGTTCAGCTTGTCGTTATAGATGGACAGCTCCAGTTCACCTTTGGCCTCGATGCCGGTCTGCGGTTGCAGCCACTCCTCACGTTCACGGTCAAAGCCTAAGAAGCGTACCCACAGGTACTCGAAGCCGTCATTGACCTTTTCCGCAGAAAATGCGGAGAACTGCAAGAAATTCTTGCCTTTCTTGTCTGTCTTCTCCTCGATGTTCTTGCCTGTCTTTCCACGGAAGAGCATTTCGCCCTTGATGGAATCCTCGTTTGAAGCCACGGTAAGGTTGACCGATGAAGCCGACATATTGAAATAAAGATTGTTTCCACGCTTCTTGAAAGTCAACACACCGGAAATTTCCACTCTCTTGCCTACGGTATAGTCCGCCCGGTTGTATTCCTCCCCATCCTTGGCGACAGAGATTTCCACTGTTTTGTCGATACCGTTTCTTGCCGGAATCACGCAGTTTACGGCAAATGCCGTGAAAGCCTTGTTCTCATTGTTGGTGCGCACTATAGCCGCCTTGCTGATGGTTCCGCACACTGTTACGTTACACTTAATCATATTGCTTGTAGTTTTATTTTAACCAAGACCATTTGACCGGAATATCCTATTAAATGTGAACTACCTGCATATACGTTCCGTCTTTAATCGGGCGCACGGATTTTAATCCAGACTATCCCTGACGCAATGACAATCTGCACACCCACAATCACGAGTGTCGCCACCAGACCGAACAGCCGGTAGCATACGAGGATGTGCAGTCCTGCAAGGGATAGCCCGACGACCAACAATCCTATTTCCATCATCACGCGTTTCATTATCTTCTGATTTGCTCGTTCTGACCCTGTTGCTCTGACATTCCTTGCTCGAAGTTTTGTGAAGCCTGTTGCGAAAGGACAATGGTATTGACCATTCCTGCCACACGCATCCGCTTGCTTTCCTCCGAGAGTTCAGGATTATTCAAAGTGGCGGACAGCCGGCTCAATTCGCTTGCGCTTAACTCCCTTGAAACCTGCACGGCTCCGTTATCTGCTTGTAACACGGCTTTATTGTTTTCATTGATTATAATGGCACAGGCTTTCATGTGGGGCATCAATGAAGTCAGTTCCACCTTCCGGCTACCTGCCATTTCAGAAATGGCTTCTTTCTGTTCCTCCTCGTTCTTGTTGTCTATTACCACCGCCAGCATCATCAGCGAGGAAAAGGCTTTGACCACCATATCCATAATCGGGTCATTCGTTCCTGAAAGTCCGACACCGCTGTCTTCCGATGATAACAGTTTCTTCATCCACTCTTCAGGACTTTGTGATTTTGTTTCCTGGGGAGTAGCAGTAACCTCCGTCTTGTATTTAGCCAACAGGTTGTTGCCATTATGCAAGGCTTGCAGCTTGATGTTTCCCTTTTGGGCGATGTCTGCCAGATAGATTGCAGGATCAATGTCTCGTTTTTGTCCGTCAGCGGTAATCTGTGCCACTCCGAAATGCAGGTGTTCGCCCGTAGTCCGTGTGCTGGTGTTGCCTGACATACCGATTCTCTGTCCGGCTTGCACCCTATCACCCACCTTGACATCAACAGAGGACAGGTGCATATAAGTGTTCTGTATCTTGCTTCCGTCAGCCCTCTCGTATTCAATGGTTACGGACTTGCCTCCGGCGGTTTTGGCATTTTGGTTTACTGCCACCACTTTGCCGTTATTCTCGGTAGCCAACACCGCATCGCCCTTACAGCGGATGTCCATACCCTTGTGCATTTGCTGTTTGTCAGCATCCATGGGGTCGGTACGCATTCCAAACGGTGAAGTGACAAACAGGAACTCTTCGCGCTCGACCGGGAATGAATAGGCGTTTGTCGTAACCGCTTGTCCGGTTCCTGTTTCCAATCCTTTTGCCTTCATTTCTGCCATGACCATCCGGTCATACTTCTGCAGCCCGTTTGCTTCAATGATTTTTTGCAGACTTTGGGCATAATTGCCGCCACTTGCATACCCGGCCTGGGCAAGTCCTTCCGTCCAACCCTTGTAATCGTCAGGAGACAGGTCAAAACATTCCGCGTACCGTTTGTTCTCTACAAGGAATTTGGAGTGATGCTCGTAAGAATCGCCCACGCTGTCGTAGCTGCAAAACTTCTCGTTGGGCTTGTCATCGGTGTAAATGCCGTATTTGCCACCCTGCGTAATCCACTCCGGAGTGGCTTTGATACCGAAATGGTTGTTTTCGTTCAGGACCAGACGGCTTTGTCCGTTGCTGCTCTCCAGTATGCCCTGTGCCAAGGTCACGGAAGCCGGGATGCCGTATTTGCGCATCTGTTCCATCGCAAAAACGGCGTATTTTTCCGCGTATTCTTTATTCTTGCTCATTGCTTTGTCTGTTTATCGGTGCATTCCTTTTGAAACCTCTTCCTCTTCTTCAACGTCCTCTTTAGGCTGGTCGTGCTTGATGTCCTCGTCACGGCTGATCTTCGTTTCCACTTCCGACTCCTGTTTTTCGGAAGAGGTCTGTTCCTGTGCCTGGCTCTTGTTCAGCACGTCCGCGAAAAGCGTTGCCGCCAGATGTTGTTTGAAACTGTTCCTGTCCTCGGCGACCCACATCCGTTGCCATTGCTGTGGTGTGACGCTTCGGGGCTGCGGCTTCCGGTTGTCAATGGTGGGAGCGCAGAGTATCGCCCCGTTCTTTGTCTTGAACACGGCCACTCGTTGTATGCGGTTCAAGTCAATGCTTTCATCTGCCGTGTGGAACAGGTCCACTTTTAGATCCGGCTTGCTCTCGGCAAGGGCATAGTATTTTCTGGCCAGTTCTCCACGCACCTTGTCTATATTATCCAATGACTGTTTCAGCGTGGTGAAGAAACGGTTCAGGTCATCCTTTTCGGGATAGACGCTGTAACCGGCTTTCCCTTCCGGCTTGATGAACAAAGCCCAGCGGTTTTTGTCATCCTGTACCATCTGTATCTTCTCAAACCAGGGTTTGTCAGCTTGCTTCACCGCGGGGTGCGCATCGATGGTGGAGAGCGTTTCCAATGCCCAGTTTTTCAGACGCGCCACCTCTATCTGCTTTTCGGCGAAGTAACGGTCATCGGGACGGTAGCCCAACGCGCCGTCCGGATTATAGAAACGCACGTTTTCAATGCCGCTTTTCTCCAATGCGCTTTGTATGCGCTGTTTGCTCATTCCCTTGATCTCGTTGTTCACCTCCAAGGATGCACCGGCAGGGAGTATCACATCGGCACTCTTGCCTTGTTTGTCGATGACCAGGACAATGGTCTTGTTTTCCTTGTCGGGATGCTTCTTGATTTCGTCAGCCACGAAGAAATGCTTGGGCATTTGCTCCCGCATCTGTTCTGTCTGGCGGTGGTTGCGATAGGTGGCATACTCGATTTTCTCGCCCCGTTCCGCCTTGCGTATCACTTCCAGCGCATTGTTCACATCGCTCTCGATGGCATCCATCAGACAAGGGTTCTCTTTCAGTTCACGGTTCCAATAATCCACCAGTTTGACACTCTCGTCCGACAACCGGGCAGGAAGTCCCATTTCCAGCATCTTGATACCCGAAGCGATTTCGGCAATCAGCCGTTCCTGCTTGACGGCATCCTCTGTTGGGGGAATCCCGTTTTTCATCACCATTCCCTCACGGGCAAGGCGTTGCTGGTGTCCGGTGGCTGCTATGATTTGCCGAAGGGTCTCCTGCGCGTAATCGGTGTAATGTGCGAAATCCTTTTGCCGTGGAATATATATCGCGTCTTTCTGGCTGTCATAATGCGCCACACCGCTGCCATCCGTGCGAACCGGTGCCAGATTTCTCGAAATAGACTGTACGAAGGCATTGAATTTCGGCCTGAGCTCACGCAATTCCTTTTCTCCGAATCCTTCTTCGACACTGTTGCCGTATTTTGCCAATGCGTCATCGTATGCTTTCCTGTCAACGTGGGGCAGCAACGTCTGGTCGATATTGAACAATGTGCGTATCTCCCTGTTGTGTACGCCTTTGTATCGGTTCTTCTCTTCGGGAGAAAGTTTTTGGTAGTCATCCCTTGATATGACCTCGTTGGGATTGTTCCTGTTCACGTACTTGTTCCATTTATAGAACAGGAACGGTACTCCTTTTTCGTGTTCCTTGACGGATTCGCCTCTTGCCTTTGCTTCGCTATATAAGGTGAAGAGGTTGCTCTTGCATCCGTTCTTATCCGAGTGCAGAGCCATGAACAGGGCGTTGAACGGACTGACCGCCACGCCTGCCGGATAAAACTTGGGATAGCCCTTTCCTGTGGCATTGAGCCAGTGGCCGCCCGCGCTGACCGCTCCGTTTAACGCTCCGGAGAGCAGTTCCACTTGTTTGTTGGCGGCATTTTTCTCAAACTGTGATTTCTCTTTCATATCTGTTGCTGCTTTATTGTATTCCTCTGGTACGCACAATCGTTTCCCTGTCGTTTTCTTCATAATTCTGCGACATCAGTTGCTGTGTATGGTCGCTCTTGGCAAGGATGGCATTGGCAAGGGTATTAAGCGGCAATGCCCCGGCATTGTAAGCTGACACCACTTTTTCTGGCAACTGGATGGTGCAGGGTACATGGTCTATGGTTGCGATAAGGTTGTTCCCTTGCAGTATCGGACCGGAAATCCGTGGATTCAGCGGTTCGTCCGCATAGACCCGGTATCGGACGGAACGGTTTCCCGTATTCAAACCGTTATCTTCATTCCGTTCCCATCCTAATGCCTCGTGTCCCGCCTTGTTCAACAAATTGGCACCGCCCAGTCCGATCATCATCATTTTGAGAATAGGATTCTTAATGAATATGCCGGCGACGATGCTGGCGATAGGCAGTACATTGTCTCCCAAATCCAATGATTTTGTCCTGCCCGTAAACATACCCACCAGAATATCCGGCAACATGGCAAGCACATAACCCAAATTTTTGCTTATGTCTCCCATACCACTCAATCCCAAAGTTGAGAAAAAATCGCCCCAGCCGTTTTCGTTGGCATTGGCGGTTTGCTGTCCTGATTCAATGGCTGTATCTTCCCTTGATTCTTCCGTCGTTTCCGTTTCATTGGCTTGTTGGACGGATTGTGCGGTATGGGTGTTTCCCGATTGTCCCGGATTGCTTGCAAGCGCGGATTGACCTTTAACCTCTTCTTTCTTCTCCATATCCTGCAAATAAGTTTCCATGTATTCCGGAGCGATGACCATCGGAATATCCTTGTATCGCTCATCTTTTATCTTTTGGCCGGCAATAAAATCAAACGGCATTTTCGCTTGGGCGTTATGGCTCATCCAGTCCCTGAAATCAAAACTCTGTACGGGAATCTTCTTGGTCAGCCGTTCATTGGTGGCGATGATATAAGGATTGTCATTGGCTCGAATTTCCTTGGCTTCTTTACGGAATCTGTCAAAGACATTCCTCTCACTTCCGAATACGCCCTTGCTGATGCAATCTTCAACGGATGCTGTGTTTCCTGTTTTGTCCTTGGAGGAAGTCAGTGCTGAAAATGCCAAGGTCAGCCCCGACAAATTTGGCGAAGCTCGCCCAGCTTCCCGTACCGCCGAGTGATATGGCATCGATGCTTGCACCGATGACTTTGCCTGTCCCTTTTTCCAGTTTGGACGGTTTGTAGGCTGCTTCCCCACGTCGCTCGATTTCTGCGGCAAGCGGTGACTGGTTCAATGTGTATGACAGCCCGAAAAGCGTGTTCTGTGCCGCCTTGCGCATGATGTATTCAGCGGAAGACTTGGGCATATTGTCTTTGACCATCTTGCCCATCATCAACTCTCCGATACGGTATTCCGTATATGCGTAAGCGAGGTCGCACCCTAATTGCCCGGACAGTTCATCATATCTTTCCCTGCCGATTTCATCCACCACGGTGGAACGCCACTCGTTTGCCAACAATGCGAGGTCTGCCTGTATCTCCTTATTGTTTGCAATCTTCTCCCTGCACATTTCCAGATAGTCCTCCGTGGTCTTGGAGTTCCATTCCCCGGTCACTTTCAGTGTCTGGTACGGATCCATCATCGGATTAGCGGCTGCCGCCATAGAACCGAGGATGCCGGCTGCACTGGTGGAATACGCTGCCATTTCCTCCGCTTGTTTGCGGTTGAGATAGTCCTGCGTGTCTCGCATGACAGGGGCAAGGTGACTATTGAAGTAGTCACCGAATATCCTTTCTATCTCCGCAAAGCGTGCTGTATGCTTGATTTCGCCCATATTTTAATAATTCAATTGGTTCAACAGTTGTTCCTTGGTTTGCTCTATGGCGTTGTGGTATATCTCCATCTGCTTGGGGAAGAACTCTTCCAGCCATTCATCCTTTTCTATCCGGTCCTGAATGAAACGGATGGCGGCCATCCGGTCGATTTCTACGGAATGTTCGCCTTCCTCCCGGTTATTGAACCATGCTTTCGTCCACCATCGGACTCCGGCACGGTCGGGATAGACGGACACCATTCTCGGAATATCGAAGCTCTGTACATCTATCTCCAGTTCCGACAACGGGTCGATAATGCCACTGTCGGCTACTGCCTCGGATTGAAGTTTTTTTTTACTTCCTCGCTCATGGTGGAGAGATAGACATTGTGCCTAAGAGCGAGATAATTCAGAAAATCCGCTATCAGGAGATTCTGTACCTTGCCCGCCAAAGGCAAGGCACGGCCGCCTATGCCCAAAGGGTTCGCCATGCTCGGCATCGACTCAAAGAAGTAGTTTTTGGCCGCTCCCACGGTGAACACATTACGCAGGGACTGTTCTGTATATTCGGGTACGATGTACTCGCCACGGAACAGGTCTTCCATATAGACGGGAAGGAACCGGAGCATCAGTTCCTCGATTTCCTCCTTGTCACGGTCGTACCTGGTTTTGATCTCACCGTCAAACGGAGTGAACTCGTGTGCCGCACCGTGTCCCGATTTGCCGAGTGCCTGGATATTGCCGTAAAGCATGGTCAGGAACTCTATCGGATTCAGTTCCTCGCCGTCAAACGCCACTTCCATGTGAAGGTCGTTTCCACTGATGGCTACCGTCTGACCTGCTTTTACCTTTTGTCCGAAACGGATGAATATATTAGCAAGATGCGCATAGGTCACTTCGTATTTGCCGTAGCGTATGACAATATATACACCATGCTCTTTGTCCGTACCGATACTTGACACGACACCACTGGCCACTGCCGCCAAAGGACGGTGACTGGCATGGAAGTTTATGCCGTGATGAAAGGATGTCTCTCCGGTGACGGCATCTTTCTGTTCCCCGTAACCTTTTGATAAGGTTACCTCTTTATTCTTTTCTTCCTCAAAGGGCATACAATAGCCGCTTGGGGACTGTAGAATCATTTCTTCCGTGTATTTCATTTGTAGAATAGTATTGTGTTATGACTGTCTTATCTTCTCATTCCTCCGCTATGGGTCTGTTCCTCCTGTTCCTGCTGTGGACGGGCTTGACGCTGATTGTCGGTAACGGACGCTTCTTGCAGGCGTCGGGTGTTGTTGCCAATCATCATCATGGTCAAGAAGATACCGGCTATCTTGCCGAGCCAGCCTGTACGTCCGAACACGAGGAATGCCCCGGCAATCAATCCGACTATGCTTAATCCCGATACTCTGCCATGCGCGAGGTTGCTGAAGAAGTTGCCTAACATATTCCCGGCATTCCCGTTGGAAACACCGCTTAAAAAATTGGACGCTCCATCGAGCGTGGAAGAGAGCGAACTTGACGCCTGGCTCACGCTGTCAAAAGTCTGTTCGGCTTTGCCGGTAAGTTTGTTTACCGTTTCGGTAGCCGCTTTCGCCGTGCCGCTGATGGCGTTGGTGGTATCTTCTCCGATGACGGCATCGCTCACGATGCGCACCACGCTTTTGTCGGTGGTCAGTTTCTCCCAGCCGACATATCCGGCCGCGGCTCCTACGGTTGCCGTCTTCAATGCGCTTCCTGCCCCTCGCAAGGTCTGTGATGGGTGCAATACGGCTCCACCAACGGCTTTGCCTGTCACTCCTGCGGCTTTGCCGCCTGTCTTTAATAATGAACCCCAGAATCCCATATCTTTTAGTTTTTACATTCTCGTTATGTTAAAAAGCACCGGCCTTTCCGCTTCGTTTCCACCGTTTCATGGCAGACCTGGCTATCTCTGCTTTGTTGGCTTTGGGGTGTTCCCGTTCCGTGATTTCTGCCCACACGTCACCCATCGAGGTGTATTTCACCGCCATGGTCAGCCGTCGCAGCTTTTTGTTCATCAGTTGCAGCTTGGGACGGATTCCGAACACGATTTCCATCCGCTGTTTCTCCGTCATCTTGTTGTCTGACAGGCAGACCGTGCGTATGTCATTGACAATTTCCACGGAGTTGTATATCAGTTCCCGGTATATCTTGTTCCGGTTCGTGGAGAGTGCTACTGCTACGGCATTGGCTGGACTTTTCCTGAGTTGCCCGGTGAACTCGCCCATATTCTCTGTCAAATGCGTTATCTCGTGATAGAAGCCGTATATCTGTGCGGCGTAACTGATGACCGAACGGAATGAATCCAGATAATCATTGAACTCCCGTTGCAGGTCGGTGACGGCTTCTACCTCCTCTTTCGTCCAAATGTGACCGGTGGTTTGCAGGAGCATGATTTTCTCTTGGTTCTTCAAGGTCTTCTTGGACTTTTCGGTATAGATGAGAACCATTCCGGCAAGGGTGGGGTCTATCTGCGCGTGGACTTTCACGCCTATGCACAGCAGTGTGATTATGATAAAGATTGCCCGTCTCATTTTCTCTTTCCTCCATCTTTTTATCTTACCGTTGCTGCCCTGCGCCACCTGTTCATTGCCATTCGTGCCACTTCACCATTGTTCCTGTCCAGCATACCTGCCGTCACGTTGTTCCACACGTCCGTCATCGTGTAAGTCCTGATGCTCAGGTAAAGCAAGTTGAGTTTCTTTTGGAATGCGGACAGTTGGTCGTTCAATGCCCATAGGGTCTGGCTCCGTTCCGCTCCCGTAAGCATATTCTCCTTGCCTCCCTTTGCCACGGCATCACGGAGCAGGGAGAATACCGTCACCAGTTCGGTTGCGGTCTCGATGTACAGGTTGTTCATGCTCATTGCGGCGACAATGCCCTGTGGATTGTCGCTGATGGCTTTCTTCAACTTGCATAGCGAGATAAAAATCCTCACACCGTCATTGTACAGGTGGGTACAGGCTTTCAGCGAGGATGCGAAACCGCTTGCCGTTTTAAGGTAGTTGTTGTATTTCTTCTCCCACTGGCGCATCTGCTCGAACTCTGCGGCAATGGTATTCTGTAAAAGGGCGGTTTTCTTCTGCCCGTCCATCTGGTCTTTGACTTTGCCGAGAATCAGTTCGTTGCCTTCTGCCAATGCCACATATTCCAACGGATTGGTCGTGACAATCTGCGCCTTCGCCGTGACAGACAAGATGATGCCGAATAGGAGCATCGCTATTTTAGTGATTGGTGATCTCATAGATTCCTTTTTGTTGTTTGTTAAACTCTACACGTTCCCTGATAATATCCACGATATTGATTCGTTTGGGCAGACCTGTCAATTCCAACTTGGGCGTGGTCCTGTCCATAGACAACACCGTGACAGTCTTTAACCCGAAAATCTGCTGCAACAAGCTCTGCTGTTCGTGGAAGTCCACCACACGGTACAATTCGATGTAACCGATACTGCGTTGGAACACGCCATGCTCGGCAGTCAGCTGTTCGCTACCGACGTGATAGCGTATGCGTTTCAGGTATATAAGCCGGTAAATCAAAATGAGGGAAAGGAGAACGGCAAGGAGGGTGGCGATAGATGCAAGAGGGGCGTTCTCCATTCCTCCATAGACCAGTCCCACGGGACAAAGCAACAGCAAGGTCAGTTCGTCAATGAAGAACTGTGCCGTTTGCGGTCGTAGCGAAATCTCTCTGTATATCGGTTGTTGCATGGCTCTTATCTGTGTATATTGGGTTGTCGGTGTTCTTCTTCCTTGTCGGTTGCACACCCCGTTGTACCGAGTGGTGCTCCCAATGGGATAATCGCGTCCTTGATGCTGTCAAGGTATTCCTCGCCTGTCTTGCCAAGCAGGGCATCGTTCCAGTCCTTGTAACAGGGCATCAAGGGAAATACTTTTATACGGTCGGAATTGATGTGCATGGATTCCGCTATGGCTTGGAACTTTTTCACGAACTCACGCCCGGCACTGTCGTTGTCGAAACACAAGTAGTGGTTTATATCCGGAGTGACGGAAAGCATACCGCGAATCTGCATATCGGTGGGAGTGCCGCCCGTGGAGACGAACACGCTTTTCTTGGAAAGGTCAGGGTTGTCCCGAAAGCCATTCCTGTGTATCTGGTAGAAAGCCATTGCATCGTAGGCACTTTCAAACCACGCAACGCCGCCTGCCTTTTGTAAAGGCTCACCGCTGAAATTGGCTATCCATAAGCCCTCGCTGCTGTTGCTGCCCTCGGCTTTGCCCTTGTAACTTCCGCTACCGTCCATCTTGGGACGGCCTCGTTCCTCCAGTCCTGCAATCTTGTCCGGCTCTTTGGGAAGTACCAGTGGAAAGGCAAGGTTGGCATACGCCAAACCGTCTGAACGGTGTCTGGTAGCCAGAAAGAAATGGTCGGCAAAAGCCCGTTGTGTGAAGATGTCGATGCCACGGTTCTTGAAGTAGGGATAAAAACGCTTGTGAGTCTCCCTGTCTTTCACGTCAAAACGGTGGATGTCGTAATCATCCAGCCTGAACGGAGTGTTCTCCCGTCTGGGTTGGATGATGCGCAAAGGTCTGTCATTGGTGGGCTGGTTCAGCAGCCTGTTGCAGACAAGGTTGACCAACCTGTCGGGAGAGACGCCGTTCCGGTGTTCCGCAAACTTCTCCGGGAATGCCTTGATAAAGGATATGATATTATAGAGCTTTTGCTGTGGTGGCTGGAAACAGCATTTGCCGTTCGGTGTGACGATGAACTTGTCACCCCGGATGCGTGTGCCGTTGCTGTCCGTGCGGATATAGGACGGATAACGCAAGCCGTCACGCTTGTTCAGGTGATAGCCTGCGTCCATCAGTATATCCTGAATGTCCAGCCGTTGCAGGAAGTCATCGTATGTCAGTTCTCCGTTTGCCATTTCCGTGTTCCTTTTATTCCTTAAAATCCTCTGCGCATCTCTGCCACCTCCTTGTTCATCTGCGCTTCAAAGTTCCTTGCTGCCACATCCATCGGCGAGTCCACTCCCGGCTTGAAATAAGGACGGGGTGCGGAACTGAAACGCTCTCCGTAAAATTCCGGACAGGGATGGTGCAGCCCGTGGGCGACATCCGACAGCACTACCGCACCTGCGGCAAGTGCGGCGAATATCTTTGTCCCCAATCCGCTGCTCATTTCGGGACGGGTCTTCATATCCACTTCGTTGAATATCTTGGAAAAGAGCTTCATGCGGTGGTAGTCATCGACTGCCAGGAACTTGTCGTACTGTTTCTGGCTGATTTCATGGGTGATGGGTTCTCCGTTGATAATGGCGGTCATCTTGTATTTGCCCTCTGTTTCTGCCGGTTGTACGGCGATGGCTTCCACTTCCACCTCACGTCCGTGTTCTCCTTCCCGGTACCAGCCTTTGTTTTCGTTGATGTATGACAAGTCCCGTCCGTCAATCAAGGCTCCTTCTTGTGACTCTCTGATGATATGTTCGTCTTCTTGCAGTACGGTCTGTTCAGTAGAGTGCGGTGCAAGGCTGTTATCGGATTCCAATGGCAGGAGCAAGTCCTGTTCCTGCTGGTTCCGCATAGCCAGATCCTGCTCCACTTCGGGGTGCAGGGCAGTGCTGATGCGCTCCTTGCTGTTCAGCGATTCCAATGTGACTTTATCGGAATAGTCATTTTGAATGACATTGTTCAGAATCTCCAGGCGTTTCTCAACCGGATGCTCTTCAATGGAATTAGATACCAGTGCGGATAATTCCTCTTCTGTCAGGTCATAGACCATATCGGCACTGACTTTTTCCGACTGGACGGTCAGTGTTCCGGCTTCCGTATCCACGATGATGCCGTGTGACGAAAGGCATTCCTGCCACTTCTCATTGGAGAAATAGACGGGTGAGGTAATCAGCTCCTTGTAAGGCTTTGCCGGTTCTTCGCTTCTTGGCTTGTTTACCATCGGGGTGATGACTGCCTGCAAATCCTGCAAGACATCCTGTCGGACTGGCTGTACCTGCTCTTGTGGTTGCCGATGCCCTTTGTAGTAGAATCCGTAACCGCCGGATTGCATTTCACCGGGTTTCATTCGTCCGTCCGGGCGTTCTGCCACCATAGGCGTACCTGCATAGAAAAGCCGGCCGCCGACCCTGCGCAAGTGATAGCCTTCCTGCTGTCTGGGAGTCCATCCGAGGAAAGGGGGTGGCATACCGTACCTGCCGACCCTGCCATACTCACCGATGCCGATACGGTAGCCGTGAAGTCCCATTGCCACACGACCGTTGGCGTTGCGTGCGTGGACGAAGTTGCGGGGCATATCAAAATCGTCCTTTACGATGTCCGTGAAGGTCTCGTAGGCTTTCTTGTTGGCATGGTTCGTTCCCCAGTCGGTCAGGGCCTGCATCTGCTGCCTGCTGATGGGGTATCGTAACAGTGGGGAATCGTGCCCCTGTACTACCAGCTGGTAGCTGTCACCCACAGGTACGACATGGGCTTGCATACCGTTGCGCATCAAAAGAGCACGCATTTCGGGTTGCAAGTCCGGTCTCATCGGGTTTGTGTTGGTTCGTATTGCCATAGTCCGTGTTTATGCTTCACCGCTTTCCATGGCGGCTTCTAATTGTTCGCTCTTGTAATGGACGAATTGCTCGGCTGCCGCATCATCAATCGTGAGCGAGTGCGCCTTGCAGTATTCCACCAGTTCTTCCTGCCATTCGGCAGAAAAGTGGTTGACGTAATCCAGCCAGCCGTATTCTCCGCGCTCCATCTTTTCGATGAGCACTTCTTCAGGATAATAGGTGTTTTGTGCCATAATTACAGTATTTGAAAGGTTTTACTTGTGAAGTCCTGCACCCATATTGCGTTGGGCACTCTTTTTCTGCTCGTTCCAGAGTTCTTCCGTGTATTGCTCTTCCGGGATATAGTCGAGATTGCCGTCATCGTCCATCATCCAGCAACCGTAACAGCCGAAAGTGTATTTATCCCATTCTCTTTTGGTCTGCTCGCTCCATTTCTTGGCGTCTCCCTGGCAGAAGCGGATGCCGTCCTTCTCGTGCAGGCTGATGCCGACTGTTACAGGCTCGTCTTGCATCACAAAGGTCAGCGGTTCGCCTTGTTGCATCACCTTGATTTCGGCATTGCTGAGTTTCAGTTCTTCTGCCATCACCTGGAGGTTCCGGGCGATGACCTGCGTGGGGACGGACATGACCTGATTGGTCTCGGTATCGATTTGTACGAAGGCTTTTGTCTTTCGCCCGTCAGCCGTCACCGTGTCGGCAAGAATGACTTTGCCGGAACGGAGCTGCTTCTGTTGTTCCTCGCTGTACTTCTCCAAAGAGGATTTCTTCAGCACCGGGTAGAACACGACATCGGCTTCTCCGTTCTCTTTGCGCACGAAAGCGAATCGGCTACGGTCGGTGGCCGTGTTTCCGTTATCATCGTTTACCTTGATGGGAAGTACAGGCGAGTGCCTGCCGTGGCTGAGTTCTTCCAAAATGTGCATAGGAAGGTCTTCAATCATTTCCCGTGTGAGTCCGAACTGCGAGAGAGTTTCGTAAGGCAGTTCTTCAAATTCAAATCGTACTTGTTTCATATTTTAATATGATATTTTGATTATACTTTGGCAAAGGTATATACTATTGTTCATACTTCAATTAGCGTAGTTCTAAATAGCCTAATTATTTGTGTTTATTTATGCTTTAAGTATGATTATAATGCAGTGTTCATACTCTAAACTTATTTAATGTTATATTTTGGAGGTAAATCAAGACATCTTTTGGTATGGTCGGAGAACTGTTCCTACATTTGCATCTATGAGTAATGTACGAATCGTTATAGTCCTTCTTTTGTTATTATCCGGGAACCATGTGAAAGCGCAGTTCAACACGGTTTCCTGTCCGGGTAATCGCTATAAAGCCACTGTTGAAAATCCCACCCGGACGACAAACGAAACAGAGGCGACACCCGAAAGCATAACCTCTGAAAATGAGAAGTCCGTACCCGACAAAGTTTCATTGTCAAGTGCGGACACAAAAAAGGAAGAGCAGGTAGCACGCTATCTAAGCGTATGCTATCCGCTCTCACACATCAAGATAAATTCGCCTTACGGTTATCGGAAAGACCCATTCACTGGGAAGAGGAAGTTTCACAACGGCATTGACCTCCATGCCCGGAGTGCCAAGATATTTGCCATGATGCAGGGGAGAGTCATTGCTGTTGGGCAGGATAAGGTGTCCGGGAAATATGTCACCTTCCAGCACGGTGGCTTCACCGTCAGTTATTGTCACCTCTCACGGGTTTCCGCATCAAAGGGGCAGATTGTCAAGGCTGGGGATATAGTAGGTATTACTGGCAATACAGGTCGCAGTACTGGTGAACATTTACATATTACCATACGTCAAAAAGGAGAATATATCAATCCAAAGATATTCATTGACTACATTCATTCCGTTCAAGAATCATGTGTAATGGCATTGGCTCATATGTTATGACACTATAATATGGGTGAATACCATTTGTGGGGAACTTAGTGCTTGTCTACAACTGTCTCAACCGTCTGTTTTCCTATCGGTACTGAGTTAACTTGATTTTGATTGACTATCTCGAACGGAAATTGGTTGCCGAAACCGGATTATGGTTCAATGTCGGAATAATATACAACAAAGAGAGTTTGAAGTGTTTTGCGGATTTTGCGCATTCAGGAGATGGTATTTAGTGCTGCCCCTCGTTTGGGGTAAAATGAATACAGAGAGTAATAACCCGTTGGCGGAATTAATTTAGTGCATACTTAATTCTGCCAGTGGGCTTGTTGTTGATGAAGTTTACGTATTGCAGAATGGTAAGTGCACTAATTTTGCCGATGATTCTGGCAAACAAACCATTCGTTATTTTCGCATAGTTTCTGATGGCCAAGAACTGGTCTGTAAGTTGTGAGAATATTGTCTCAATCCTCTTTCTTGCCTTTGCAAACGGAATGAATGTCGGCTTCCAGTCCTTCTGGTTGAGCCGATACGGACACTCCAGTCTTATGTGTGCGGTTTCGAACAAGTCAAGCTGTACATCAGCTCCAATATACCCTTTGTCGCCATAGATGCTACAGTCGTGATAAGCATGTTTCACATCCTTCATATAATGGAGATCAGCCACACTTGCCTTTGAGAGGTCATAGGAATGGATAACCCAACTTAACCAACAGAGAGCGTGCAACTTATAACCAAAATAATACGTGTTCTGCGAAGCGCAGAAACCGAAGTCTGGAGCTTGCGAGAAATCACCGGTACGTCCCATCTTGCATCGTTTCCCTCTTGCAACCCTACAGACCTCTATTGGCTTGGAGTCAACAAAGAATTGTTCCTCTCCACCATCCATTTCCATGGCAACCCTTTTGCGCAGTTCCTCACACAAGCCTGCAGTTTTCTTCCTGCGGTCATTGAACTGTCTCCTTGATATGAGATTGGGAATGCAGTCCTTGTACTCTTGCAATTTATAGTCGAACAACTACTTCTCACTATCAATGCTCTCTGTCTCTGCTGTCAGGGACAGTGCCACTACTTCCAAGTCCGGAAACTTAGGAACAGGACCACGGCGTGGAACATTACCCGATTCATTGACGAGATTTTCAGCGAATTGCTTGCATATCTCAAGTATTTTGACGAATTTTGTATAAAGGTTGTACATACGATGGTTTGAACTTAATGTTTTGAGACAAGATAATAGTCGACCAAGCTGATGCCGGAAATCTCTATCAGAAAAAGGATGATGCTGCCCGGTTTATATTGGTAGCAGACTCAAAGGAGGCTGCCCATGGAGTGTGTGAGAAGTTCATTCTCGATCAGTGGGACGTAAAGCAACGCACTGTCAAACTCCCTGACAACTGCGGCAGAATCTCACTCACACCCGGTTCGGACGAAAGTATCTTTTACACCGTTTCGTTCAATGCTCTCAAGAATTTCAAAGAACCGGACATGACAGTCGTAATCGTTCCGGAGGAATACATGGACGGGGATAATCTTGCTATAGACCAATACTTCCCGGCAAGATGGACTGAAAAATGTCCCAATTGTGGTCATAAGTGGAAAACATTTGCATCCGGACCATATACATGCTCCGAATGTGGTCATAAGTTTGATTAGTATGCACAATACTTTCCGCGCTATCTTGGCAATGACAACGTTCCTGGTAACAGGAGCGTTGTCATCCTGTAATCATACCGATGAGTTGGAGCCGGAATCTCCGGCACCACAGATTGTTTTTCTCTTCTCTCCGGGGGGATTGGGTGACATGAGCTATAATGACCGTATACTTGAGGGTGTTCAGAGATTCAAGATGGAAAACGGAGATATAGACATCTATATCTACTCCCCGGAATCCCTGCAAGAGGCTGAGAAAATTTTTGCGGACTGGCTTGAACGTCCCCAAAGCAGCATACCCGTGCTTTTTGTATTAGGTAGCAGTGATTATGAGCCAATGGCGGAACTTTATCTGGCAGAACACGACTTGACACCCAACAAAAGTATTCTGCTTTTTGAAAGCCGGAAACAGTATAAGGACGAGAACATCCATACCTTCCAGATTTCGATGTTCGGGGCTTCATACCTTGCAGGAGTATGTGCAAGAAAATGTTCTGAGATGACACCTCTGGTGCTGCTTGCCAATAATACCGACAGCCCCATCAACATAGCCAAGGACGGTTTTATTGCAGGCTATGGCAGCGACTGCGATGTGGAGTATCTGGCGGATGATTGGACGGGATATGTGTCGGCTTCGCTCGCTTACCGGAAAATGAGCGATTGGGCGGTTGATTACGACTTCATCTTTCCGGTGGCAGGTGGCTCCAACGCCGGTATATACCGCTACTCCCGTGAATTTGAGGTCTCACCGTACCTTGCAGGTATGGACATCGATCAGTCAAGCCTCTCCAACCGGATTACGGGTTCGGTCATTAAGCATATTGACCAATTGATTTACAGGTATCTGACGGAATGGGTCGTCACAGGGGATATGCCGGAGAACCAACTTTACGGTCTTGAAAGCGGGTATGCCGACTGGCTGGTCGCACCCCGATACGTGAATGATTTCAGCAGCTTAGTCAATGGAATGCGCCCTCAGGCTATGATTTTTGAGAAAGAGTATTATGAAACAAGTGGTTATTAAACTTATTGCACCGCTCCTCTGCCTGATTGGTCTGTGGAGCTGTTCGGACGATGAGCCTTCCCTGTCTCCTGACAACAAGCAGTGGACAGAGAAGGTTGTTGCCGTGGTGCTTCCCATGGAGAAAGGGCTTGATGTGCATTGGAAAAGGACATTGGGAATGTTTACAACCAACTTTGAGCGTGCATTCAAGAACCACGAAGCGGGTATAAGGTTAAAGTTTGAATACTACGATGAGGCAAAGACCGATGTGCGGGAACTTGCCCGGTCGCTGGCATTCAACGACGAGGTGTATGCCGTAATCGGCGGGCTGTATTCTTCCAATGCGGCAATCCTCGCGGCGGAACTGACTATCGTGGGCAAAACATTCTTCACTCTCGCCACCGCCGAACAACTGGTTCGTGCATACGCATCGACAGGCTATCTTTGGGCGATGACCGAGACCGACATTACGCAATGTGAGGTGCTTCTCTCCAAGGTGATTAACTATGAGGGTAAAAGTGTGGCACTTTTGGTCAAGGAGAACGACGGTTACGGACAAACGTTCATTGACTGGTTCGCATTTCAAGCACGCGAACTGGGCTTGGAAAACATGGGATGCTATGCTTACACCTCTGACAATATAGCTGATGTGTCTCGCCAAGCCATGCAGTCAGGTGCAGAGTATGTGATATGTATCCCCTCTGAAATAGAAGAGATGAAGCCGATGCTTGAAGCGCATAAAGCACAAAGTCTGAACGGGCGCAGTGTACCGCGGATGTTGTTTTCGGATACCGCCTACGGTGCGGATGTACTCAAGATTCACGGTGATGCCGCCGAAGGCATAGAGGGAGTCGCATTTGGTGCCGACCCTGAGTCGGGGTTTGACGTAAGTTACAGGACCTTTTTCAATGCTACGCCTACTCTTGGAGAATCTCAGCTCTACGATGCCGCTATGCTCATCGGCTATGCCGCATGGTACCAGCAGTTCAGACCGGAGTTGTCGTTACAGAAATCATTAAGGGCCGTTGTTTCGGGTGAAGGCTTGAACATGGGCAGCTGGACAGGTGAGGATATGGGGCTTGTGGTGGATGCGCTCGCTGCCGGAAAGTCGCCCTATGTCCGTGGAGCGTCAGGACATTTAAGGTTCGATGCCAAGGTGTTTACCAATGTACTTGCCACCACTTACTATAATTTCAAGGTTTACAACGGACAGTACATCATCCTTGACTATAACACCAGCGACGGGGGGAACCGCACGGATGCGACACTTGCCGGTTGGAACTGGAAAGCCTCCCGGATGCAGGATTTCGACAATTCAGGAGAATTCAATTACCCTGCACATACCGGCAACTGGGCACTCCTTGTCGCTTCCTCCAAGGAATGGACCAATTACCGCCATCAGGCAGATGTGCTCGCTATCTATCAGCAGCTCAGACAAGCCGGATATACCGACGACCGTATCATTCTCATTGTCGAGGATGACATAGCCGATAATATATCAAATCCCAACAAGGGAGTCATACAGGTGACTATCGGGGGAAACAATGTATACGAAAATGTAGAGATTGATTATCGTATGTCATCGTTGAATACAAAAGATATACTTGCCATTCTCAGTGGCGAAAAAAGCGAAAAACTGCCCACGGTAATCGAATCTACTGAGAACGACAACCTGTTCGTTTTCTGGAGCGGACACGGTGTGCCGGGGGCCATGTGTTGGGATGAGGAAGCTTACGCCATGACAGGCGATAAACTGTCTTCTGTTTTTGAGGATATGAACCGCAAAAGGCGTTACCGTAAACTTCTCATGATGGTGGAGGCTTGTTTTTCGGGCGGTGTGATGAAGCAGTGCGAGGGCATCCCCGGGATGCTGTTCGTCACTGCGGCCAACGGGGACGAAACATCCAAGGCTGATGTCTTCAATTCAGAGATGAAAGTGTGGATGAGCAACCGTTTCACCTCCAACTTTATCGAACAAATAACCGATAACAAGGAGGTGGCTATGCGCGACCTCTATTACCGGCTGTTCATCAATACTGTCGGAAGCCATGTTATGGTGTATAATGCTAAACTATGGCAATCTTTATTCAGCCAATATGTCAGAATTTATAAATTCAATAGTTCGTTAAAAATTCGCCACGCCTAAGCGGCTCTGGCAGTAAATAAAATGAGTTCTTTGAAAAGTTTGTCAATAACTTGCATGTCTGGGTTAATCCCGAACACGCAAATAAATCGTTCAAGCATATAAGCATTGTGTATGAAAGACTTGCAGGAGGATATGGAATAGGTTATTCCGAGCCTCTTACATGCCGCTTTGGCCAAGTTGACAGCAGCAAGCGATGCATTGAAGTGAAAATCCAACTTTCTGAAGTCGGTTGACTGACAGTTGGTGATTCCTGCATGTTGCTTACCATCTCTCAAAATTCCAATTGGAACCTGGTTCTGTAATAATCCAGAACCTCCCGTCCATCCATCGAATCGTCTGTAGAGAAGTAAAGCTGCCACTTGTCTGTCCTCCCGTCCATCGGATACCAGATGGCTAAGGAAACATACCTTTTGAGAGCTTTGCATATACCCTCAATCCGTATAGCTTTCCTTTGTTCACCTCGTATTCCTTGCACCGGGTCAGATCCAGATTGGCAAAGTCGATTCTTCCGTCAAACCACTTTGGATGGCCACGTTTTCCTGTTTTCTGTTCCAATGTCGGATAGTACAGGATTACGTCATTCCGAAAGCGGCTGATGACATGGAAATCGTTCTCAAACATAGGCGTTATGAATGTTTCCTTGGAAAAGAATGCGTCTGCAACCACCGTTCTTGATATGCTCTGTATCTTGTCTTTTCTACTGATAAGATAGCTGCTGTACCAGTCAACGAGGTTCTTGTCCATATTATCCAAGGTTTTACAATCCGGTGTCTGAATGGAACCTAAAGTCATGCATTCATGGTTGTCGATGTCTATGACACCGATGCCCATGATTTCCAATCCACGCTTGTACTCTCCTGCACAACCAGACCAGAAGTAACCTATCCAAGGTGTCTTCTTGCCTGATTTGGAGATATAGGAAGGATCGATGGCGATGGCTTTTCTTTTACCTGTGAGATGCTTGCTGATGATAGAGCCGTTGAACGCAAACCAGTCGAAAGTTTCATGCTCAAAAAGGTTACGGTAGGTCTGTTCCGAAAAACGTCCATACCTACCCAATTGGAGGAAGTTTATACGATCAGGGATGGCCATGAATAATTTCATTGCATCCATGAACGTTTTTTCAAAAGGTTTGTGTATATTCACGACTGATTTGAGAGCCGATAGGCACTCAGGATTGGTATTGCATAAGGAGTGTTTCTTTAGTCATAATCAGAAGAGTTGGGAGACTTCTAATTTACTAAAAATCAACGAATTATGCAATACTTTCCACCTTTATTATCAGCAGGTTAGCACTCTTTTTTTTTCAGTACATTTCTTCATGCTTAACCATTCGTTTTTGACAACATTTCAATGACCTTTAGTGTTTTCGAACCAGCTTTTGCCGGTTTATTGTTTAACTTTTAATTTTTCGGTAAAAATTTACCGAAGTATTGTAAATTTCAAAAACAATAAATCAAAATGAAAAGTTCAATCAAAAAAATGTCAGCACTGCTGACGATGATGGCTGTCGCCATCCTTACTTTCACCTTCACCGCTTGCAGCGATGATGACGATCCTGTGACGGAAGTGACTTACACCTACGGCTTCTCCAGCATGTCGGCCTCACACCCCGACTTTCTCGAAGAGATGGGGAAAATAGAGAACGCCTTCCAGTCAGCCCTCGGTATCACCGGCAAGCTCTTCACCAAGAAAGGTACGATAGAAGAATGTGACAAACAGGTTTATGAGGCTTGCCGGAAAGCATTCGATTCGCTCAAAAGCGAGGCCTGGCAAGGGGATTACACCTTCCAGGTTACGAACGTAGGAACAGGCAAGGTGGTATGCACGGCTACATTCTGTGCCGACAACGAAAACTTTATATAGTTTTATTAGCATGACCTGTTGGCGGAATTAAAATAGCGCATATTTAACTCTGCCAATAGGCTTTTCATTTTTGTAGTTAATATATTGAAGGATTGTAAGTGCGCTAATCTTCCCAATAATCCGGGCAAACAATCCATCTGTATCTTTCGCATAATTCCTTATAATCATAAACTGGTCACACAATTGCGAGAATAGGGTTTCAATTCTTTTTCTCGCTTTGGCAAAAGCTGGGAATGTTGGCTTCCATTCTTTTTGATTACATCTGTATGGTACCTCCAATCTGATATTGGCAGTTTCAAACAAATCCAATTGCACTTGGGCACTTATATATCCTCTGTCCCCTATGACTGTACAATTACTATAATCCACTTTCACATCCTTCAGGTAATGAATGTCATGCACACTTGCCTTAGTGAGGTCAAAGGAATGGATGATACCACTTAACCAGCAGACTGCATGGAGTTTATACCCATAATAATACATGCTTTGTGATGCGCAGTATCCTACCCCAGGTGCTTTTCTAAATCCTTCTTTCCCATACTGCAACGTTTGGAACGGGCAATACGACATCCTTCTATCGGTTTCGAATCAATACAGAAATAGTCTTTACCACCATCCATTTTAGAAACCATTCTTTCTCGGATTGCATTACATAGGGAGGAAGTTATTTTACGCCTGTCATTGTATTGTCGGCGGGAAATAAGGTTGGGTATTTCAACCCTATATTCCTGTAGCTTTGCAAACAACAGCGACTCACTGTCCATACCAACAGCCTCTGATGCCATGTTCAAAGCCACTACTTCAAGGTCTGAGAATTTAGGGACGACTCCTCGTCTTGGTACATTCCCGGATTCATTGACTAAATTGCCGGCAATTTGCTTGCATATGTTCAGTAATTTTGCGAATATTGCATATAAGTTGTGCATACGATATTTGTCTATTAAAAGTTTAGTCACCTTTAATTTACTAAATATCAACAATATGCACAACTTTTTAAACATAAATCTTTTATAATTTATAGGTATAGGCGTTTAGAGCGCACTACATTCACAGCTGATTATCAGTCAGTTTTCTTTTGACAAATCATTCGACGAAGTAGCATATCGAAGATTGTGTCCATATTATTACGGCGGTTGAACCTGAAATGATACTCGTCAAGGTATCCTTGAAGATGCTCTTTGGAGCAATGGTGGTGTATTCCACGCAACCATCCCTTTATGTTCATGATGTGAATATGAATCTGTGGATGCCCTTTGCCCTTATCCGAAGGGCGTTGCTCCAATTTTGGATAATCTTTCTTTAACGGCAGGTAGCCTGACCATTCATCGGTTATGACTTTTTGCGTCCTTTGATATGTATCTGTCGAAGAACGGACGAAAAGAACTTGCCGAAGCATCATCTATCACTTGGGCATACGCACGTCCCACGCCGTCTCGGACAATCTCCAACGCGACTATCACAAGCTTCTTTTTTGCCTTCCGTGCTTCGTCCAATGATTCCTTCCTCTTCTCCTCCGATATAAAACTCATCGACATGTACCTCTCCTTTAAGAGGATAATTACCGCTGCTCCGCATGGCTTTCTGTATCTTACGCTTGAATTCCCATACGGTTTTCTGACGCATACAATATTCTTCCGCCAGTTCCAAAGAGGACATCCCTTTCTTCTTTGTCGATATTTTGAAGGCTATGTGGAAAGCGTAGACAAGCGGGAATTTTATCTTGTCGAACATGCTTCCGCTGGTAACGCTCTCGTCATACTTACAGCGTGTACAACGGCGAGAATAGGGATATCTGTCATTGCAATAATTGGTATGACCGCATTTCTTGCATTTGAAGCCGTCTGCCCACTTTATCGAGGACAAGTACTCAAGGCATGAGGCATCATCGGTAAAACGACTATAAAATTTGATTGATTCCACTCCTTTGAATTTATCGCGTTGTTCCATGCCTGCAAAAGTAGGCAAAATCCATAAAGTTAGTGCGCACTAAACGCCTATACCTATAATTTAATTCCGCCAACAGGTAGTAATACTAATTTTTAGATGTTACTCCCTGTTTAAAAGGATTTATTTCACTTTATATTTCTGTATCTCTTGTATCATTTCTTTGACATCCTCTCCAACTTGTACAAAGTTCTTGTAAAGGATGCGTTCTCGTTCATCCCTTGATTTGAAGGTGTAAAACTTGGGAAGCGGTACATAGCCGGCTTCCTCCTTTTTTATCTCCTTCATGTCGAAATCCGTCTTGCAGTAGAACTTGGAGGTCTTGAACTCCTCGCTTTCCTGAATGTTCATGCTTCCACCGCTTCCTGTTTTTGTCTGCACAAAGTCACGGGCTGTCTGGCCGCATATCCATCCGGTCGGCATATCGGAAATTTTGGATGCAGGAACGAGGCTGTCCATGTTCTCATTCAGGTTAATGGAGGTTTTGTCCCGGTCAATGGTAACACCTTTTTTGAGCTGTACCACCTTGCCGAAGATGTCGGAAGACAGCCATTCCAAGGTCTCTTTGGAACGGGCTGAACCGCTGACCACATTGCCGACAGTGGTGATAATCTTCTGCATACCCACCTTGCCATAATCCGCTTCAAGCTGCGGCAATTCCTGAAACCCCAACGCTACCGATACCTTGTTGCTTCGAGCCGTACCAATAAGGCGGTCTATCTTATGGAAATACAGGGTAGGCAACTCATCCACGATGATGCTTACCGGGATATTCTTGCCTTGTCCCGTGTTCACTCGTGTAACCAGACGATTGAGAATAAGGGCGTTGAGTGCCCCGATAATGCTTTCCATTTCCGGGTCATTGGCTATCAAGAGATAAGAAGGGCTTTTCGGGTCAGAAACTTTCAAGTCGAAGTCATCACCGTCCTTGTGGAATATCCAGTAACTTTCCTTGGTGGCAAGGCGCGAGGTATAGACACGCAGCGTACCTATCATGCCCTCCAATTGCTCCATTGCCTTGTTCTTCAGAGCGGTTTGAAACGGACCGAGCAACGGTGCCACCTCGTTGTCGGTCTCTAACACCTCGAAAATGGTCTGGTAACTCTCATTGAGGAATGACAGGATATGTGGCATATCGGAATACTTTCCGAGCCAATAAGCCGGTTCCACTTCCTCGCCTGCGGAATTGAACACCCGTCCGGTGGGTATCATCCGCTTGGTCTGTTTGTCCTGTACCTTCTCTGCCGTGAGCATATTTCCGTCCTTGTCGTATGGCTCTTTGCCCCAGTTGCAGAAGAAATAGATGCAGGCAGCCAAGAAGTTGACAGCGGATGTCTGAAAGAACTGGTCACTGCCACCGCCTCCTTCTTTCTTGCCTTTTTGTAAGGACTCAAGCAGGGTTTCTGCGGTTTCAGATGCGGCAGCAAGATTGTTGATGTATTTCAATTGGATAGGATTTACCCTGCGGCTGTATTCCACATCAACGAAATTGATGATGTTGAACTTGCACCCCTTGGGCAGCTTTCCGAGCTTCTGGTTTTTCTTATAATGATAGTACAATTTGGTCGCCAAAGTCGGAAACTTATAGTCGTAAACAACTAAGGCAAAACCTTTTGCTGAGTGTTGCCGGATAAACGGTTCGATAATGGAGAAAGTCTTGCCGGAACCCGGTGTACCGACTACCCATGTGCCTCTGAACGGATTGCTGATGTTCACCCAACCTTTGCGGAACTTCCCCCGGTAATAGTAGCGCATGGGGATATTGACCGAATACTTGTTCTCCTGCAACTCCCGGCATTGTTCAAAACTCTCGTTCTCAAAATTGAAACGGTCTTTCAGCAATCCCTCTTTGAGGAACTTGGAAATGTTGTCAAGGGCGATGTGAACCAGTACCACGCCGATTACTGAGGCAAGCATATAAAGCCAGATGTTCAACCGTAAAGTGTAAAGCCTTGTTTCCATCGGATATCCGAACAACCAAACGGACAGTACAATCAGCCCTATACCTGCTATGATAGGATAAAGAACTTGTTTCCGTGCATTGAACTCCAGTTTCTTCTTGTTCCTTGTCCCTATGCAGGTGATGCATATAAGCAGGAACGTGGCTAACTTGCTATATGCGAGATTTCCGTCATTGTAGATTACCCACCGCTTGATACGCCCGTGTATGTCGCAGAGTATGCCGCCCCAATGGTCAAGCATGGCCGGGTCAATGGCATACTCGAAGAACTCCAGCAGAATGGAGACATAGATGACCGAACGGAATATCTTGTAAAATCCTTGTAACTCTTTGCTTTCTTCCATTTCGTTTCCCGTTATTCGCTAATTCTTGTGTGTTCTGATTTTTAATCTCTTAAAGTAATGATTGCACGTACCTTGTGCGCCTGTGTCTTGGGTGTTTCCTGCATCGAGCCACTTCCCATGGAATAGAGCCACGCTTTCGCCTTTTCCTGCCCGGCCACTTCCGTACTCGTCCAGTACCAGCAGTCATCGGCAGCATCGGGCAGCTCGTCGCCACCGCACATCCTGATAATGGGGTTTATCTGGCTCTTGGCATTAGGATGGGATATAGGACGACTGTCCATACCGCCACAGGGCGAAGACCGCTTCTGCCATAGGCGAGGTGGTTTCTCTGGTGTCGTAGATTGCAAAGGTGTTCTCGTTGCCATCCAGTGCCGTGATGTCAGCAGATGTGCGTTGGCTTACCCCTATGCTATCTGCAAAAGCCTCCGGTGCCAAGTCCCACAGGTAAACCGCATAGCCGTTGCCTTCAATGGCTTCGTCGTGATTGACATGGAACACCACGGCAATAGGCTGTTTTTCGGATTGCTTGAAGTCTGATACCGACAACACTTTGCCGTCCGTACACAGGATATGACAGGGTTTCATTGCCGTGTCCGGGAAATCCCGGTGTGCGTCACAGGCCACGAATAACGTGACGATAGCCAACAGGCTGAATAGCCTGCAAGCGTTTATGTATAATTTCTTTTTCATTTTCCCTTAGTTTAGAGGTAATTTTACACCTAAGACAATGCCTGTGCGGAACAGGTCTTCTCCTTTTATCATCAAATCGGTTTTCACCTGGCAGAACAGCCTCCAGCCACCTCGAAGTACATAATTGTGTTCATAGCCGAGGTGGATGCCGCCCAAGAACCTGTTAGTGTCACTCCCGGCCGATGCCCCGATACGGACATTGCCATAATGGTTGCGACCACGCGCTACACAGGGCTTGTAGGCGACACCGAACCCATAGCTGCGGTAATTCTTCCAGAATGATTCCGGACAGATATGCTTGCAGGAGGCGCATTCATCCCATTTGAGATAACCATTGGCAAAAAACTCCCACGTGTGGTGGTATTTGCCCTCATGTTCGTATGAGAGGGTGAGATCCAGCCCGTTTTGATACAGGCAACCAACACCCAACGAAAGACGGTCGCTGTTGCTTTGCGCTTTACCGTTCATGGCAAATGTTATTACCGTGACCAATACCAATAATATCTTTTTCATCATTCCTCCTCCAATAATACACGGTTAAACGAATCGGCTGAAAGCACATCCTCGTAGTCTATATTCAAATGTATGTTCCTGCCGCTTATCTGTTTCTCGGTCATTTCAATGGTCAGTACCTTGTCGTTGGGGAAGGTCATCTTCTTCAACACGATGACGTTACGATAGCCATGACGGAATGACTTTGCCTGTTCAAGTACCAATGCGGGAGCCAGCTCTATGATTTGGGCGTTGGTTGCCTTGGACAACTTCTTGTCCGCGAGTTTTACCCGTATCTGATCGATGTCGAAACGGATATTGGTCTTGTTCTCGATGGAGAAGTCAATGAAAAAATAATCACCGACCGCATAGATGTTGTTCAATCTCATCGTCATGCGGTGTTCCCGGCTTCTCACGTTGCGGTATTTGGCAGGAGAGTTCCATATACGCCTCGCAAACTGTGTCATATCAGCCTGTGACATACTCACGGCCGGATTGTTATAGGCGTTACGTTCCCGGAACTCGATTTCCTTGTCCGTCACGGCTTCCTGCATCCTTGTGGTATAGAGCAACGCATACTGGGTACGATAGCGTTCCGTGACAATGGTGACGACGGCCAGTAGCTCACCGTCCTCGTGTCCTGTCTCCTTTGGTTTCAGACGGATTGTGTTGTTTATCGGTTGGTCACCGACCACTTTGTCCGTGGAAATATCCACGAAGCGTATAGGTTCGGAAGCGGTAATGACCGTGGTCACTTGCTCGTTGACGGTCAGTTGCTCCAATTCCTCGTAAGTCTGCTGGGCGAATGTAGGCAGGCTCGACAATGCCGCCGTTACTCCGATACAGATAGTCTTGATAATCTTCATATCTATGATTCTTTGAATGGTTATTTACTTTGCGTTTCTTTTTTCCTTGCTGTTGATGATATAGACAAACGTACCGTATTTCAGGTTGACCTTGTTCTTCTTGATGTTCTTGCTGATGGCGTTGCTCGTCTTCTGGTAGGCATCCTGAATAGCCTGCATTCCCCATTGGGTAAGGCTGTTGCCATTACCGCCGGTATTCATGTTCATGTTGCTGTTGAACGCTCCGCTTGCCACATCTTTGGCGGTTTCCCTGAATGAACTTGACGGCACATACTGCCCCTCCAGTCCGTCGGTATCATAGAGCGAAAGGCTGACCTTGATGATTTCATCATCCACCAGTACGCTGTTAATGGTTCCCTTGACCCTCTGCGATGAAAAACCGCTCATGATGGCATAGAGATAAGAACCGCTTTTGACCACCGTCTCATTGATTTCCACATCATCCAAAAGCCGAAGCCTGACACGGCTTCCGTCCACGGCCTTGACATCCTCGTCTATAATCGCCTTGATCAGATTAGGCTCATGCTCGTTTTGGGCAATGGTGTTGAAATAGTCGGAGGTCACTTTTACTTTCTTGACCATTTCACCCGGTTCTTCGTTTTCGGAAGGAGCGTTTACCGCCCGGCTGTCTTCATTGATTGTTCCGCTTGCGGACACTCCGGTTTCCGTATGTTGTTCAAGGCTGTCTTCTGCAAGCGGTTCAACAGGTGCCACCCGTGCCTGCGCCTTTAGTCGTGCTTCGGCGAGGGCACGCTCCAGTTCTTTGAGGGCTTCCTGCTCTCTCGCTTTGGCATCGGCAGCTTCCTCTGCCTGTAAATTCTGCTGTTCCAGTTCACCCAAGAAGGCAACTTCGTCCTGGCTGTACTGCGATTCGTATTTTTCCTTGTCATCATTGGGTTCGTCTCGTTCTATGTTATCCACAGCCGTGTAGTCGGCAATCTTGCCCCACGACTTTGCCATGTTCTCATATTTGCTTCCTATGCCGTCGCCGCCCTTGATGGTGGCATCGGGCAGGTCGGGATTCAGGAACTCCGTGGTCTGGAGTGTCTTGTCGGCTATCTCTGCCTTTTCTGCATGGAAGAGGTCAAAGATGAAATAGGACGCGCCCAACAGCGGAATATACAATATGGCAGGAAGCATATATTTGGGCTGCCTGAAATTGATTTTCTCGAATATCCTTTTCATCGTTGTCTGGTTTGGGTGGGTTCAACAATGGGAGCAACCGGCTCCTTGTGGCGTTCTCTGAGCAGGCTGTCCTGCATTTCTGTGGCACTTTTTATCTCCTGACCATGCCGATAAGCCTTGGTCAGCCGATAAATGTTGAAGGTGAATGTGCCGATTACGAAACCGAATACCATGACAAGGAACAGTATCTTGTTCCTGTTGGCAAAGCCCTGTATCTTGGCGGCCAGTTTGTCAAGACGTGTCGCCTGGGCGAATTTGCGACCGGCATTCACATCACGCTCGTATCTCTCTTTGTATTGTGGATCGTTCTTGTCCGGCATCTTTTCGCCGAACAGCATCCTGCGGAATCCTTTGGTGTTCATATCTGTAAATTTTAATAGGTTGCTTTTGTTTTCTGTTCGATGTCTTTATTGAGGAGGGTACGCCAATTTACGATAAGCAGTCCGTGCGGATTGTTCTCGGTTCTCGGCACTCGTTTGAGTTGCCCTGCCGTCACCAGCTCACGCATCAGGATGTTGCTTCTGCGTTCGATTCGCTGGCGGCCGTAATAGGTGAACTCCATGGTGCTCTTGTCAAAGCGGATGCTGTCACAATAAATCGAGAACACGGCACTCGTGCCGAGGATGTTGGAGTAAAAGCCTTTCTCCTTAAGAGTGTTATATTGCGCCAGACCTGTTTCGTCCACCAGGTACATCGCCTTTTCCATCGTGTATTTGATGTATTTGTCATCGGGAGGAAGCGTAAAAAAGAAGTGGTGGACTTTCTTTATATATTATTGTAAACAACAGTGTTACAATATATTGAAGTAGTCATAAAGTATAAAAGTAACAAATTAGACACAGCGTAGGTGATTTATACGAACTCAAAGGAACTTTGTTATGTAGCATTATATAATGCTATATGAACTATACTTGGCAATAGATATAAGGTATATAACAGAGAAAATCCGTGGATTAGCAATCTGACAAGCAAATTATTTTATTCTGAGTATCAGTGTTTTGTTTTTATCTTTAATAAATAAAATCATGTTAGAAGCAAGATTTTAAAAAATCCGAGATTTATTGTAATAGAACAACAATTAAAATTCATAAACAATGAACAGATTCAGATTAACAACTTGTGTTTTGGGACTTATAGTCCTGACTTGCGCATTGCAATCATGCGTAGATGACGATGATGACAGTATGGCACAACGGCGGCCAACTGCGTTAGTAACGGTACGCCCAACTGATGGTGGCGCATTTACGTTACAGTTAGACAACACGACAACCTTGTATCCGTCGAATATGAAATCCTCACCATTCGGCAATAAGGAAGTGAGGGCATTGGTCAATTACACGGATGATGGTAATGGTGGAAAAGTCCGTAACGTGTACATTAATTGGATGGACAGTATCAGAACGAAAATGCCTGTTCCGAATCTCGGAACGGAGAATGATGCCCGATATGGGAATGACGCTATTGAGATAGTGAAAGATTGGGTAACAGTAGCTGAGGACGGATATTTGACCTTGCGCATCCGTACACAATGGGGAAGGGTTAACAACAAGCATTATGTAAATCTGTTGACAGGAATAAATCCCGATAATCCTTACGAACTGGAATTGCGCCATGACGCAAAAGGAGATATAGGCGGCAGCATGGGTGATGCGCTAATCGCTTTCAACCTTAATGACCTGCCCCCAAAAGACAAACAGAATGTGAAACTGAAACTCAATTGGAAATCATTCAGTGGAAAAAAATCCGCAGAGTTCGACCTTTATTTACGCCCCCAGAAACAAAGAGATTATACTGAGAATATAAACCACATTCGATGGGTGGAATAAAAAATGATATTTTTTCGATTTTCCATGCAAGATTTCAAATAAACCCGATTTAATGGGTTGAGAGCTCTCAAGAAATTAATCAAATAAATACAATTTAAAAAGAAAAGAAAAATGAAACAAATGAAATTCCTTAAATTTGCAGCTGCAATGCTGTGCTGCGTGTTTGCAATGACTATTGTATCGTGTGACAAAGACGATGATGATGCGCCAACACCGTCTGCTTTCAAATTCAATCCCGCTAAAGTTGAAGTAGCAGTAGGTGCAAGTGCAAATGTAACCGTAAGCGGTGGAACAGAGCCTTACACAGTCGCATCGAGCGACGTGAAAACCGCAACTGTAAAGGTCAGCAAAAACATCATAACTGTAACAGGCGTAAAAGAGGGTAAGGTGACACTGAACGTGTCTGACAAGAACAAAAAGGTCGGTATGCTGGCCGTTACGGTAAAGAAAGTTACCGCATTGGAGCTTGACAAGAAGGCTGTAAATGTAGCCGTAGGTAAAGAAGAGACCGTTACGGTAAAAAACGGAACAGCTCCTTACTCGGCTACGGCAAAAGACGCTTCCATCGCTACAGCAAGCGTAAAGGATGGCAAAATTACGGTCAAAGGTGTGAAAGCCGGTACAACCACGATTACTGTGACCGATAAGAACAAGTTGAACGGAACTATTTCGGTCACCGTAAAGTAAGGTACTCAGAAGGATTGTCTTTTGGGAAGATGGCGCGGATTTCTCCTTTGAAGTCCGCGCCGTCACCAATACAATAAGAAAATTAGGTTGTATCGATGATTCAAAACGAGACTGATAACGAAGAAAGGCTCATTAACCTCATAAAGGACGGTAACGAACAGGCAATGCGGCAATTATATTGCCGGTACGTTCGGTATCTCTCAGCCGTATGTTCTCGATACATCTATAATGACGAGGATATAAAAGACGTGTTGCAGGATGCTTTCTTGAAGATTTTTTCTTCAGTAAAATCATTCGAATACCGAGGGGATGGTTCGTTGAAAGGCTGGATGACAAAAATCGTGTTGAATGAAACGCTGAAATTCGTAAAGCGCAACTGCCGTCTGGACTTTGTGGAACTTAGGCCGGAGGAGATGGATATACCCGATGAAGAACCTAACACGGAGGGAATTCCACCAGCAGTCATCCATTCCATGATACGGGATTTGCCGGATGGTTACCGAACAATCTTCAACCTGTACGTCATTGAGGAAAAAAGCCATAAGGAAATCGTGGAATTGCTTGGCATCAAGATAAATTCTTCCGCCTCCCAACTGCACCGTGCCAAGGCTATGCTGGCCGAGAAAATTAAAAAATATAACACGCTTTATAATATATCCAGATGAAAGAAGATTGGTTAAAAGACATACATGACAAGATGACAGACTATGAGGCGGACGAGCCTCGTGGCCTGTGGGATGACATCTGTAGGGCAAGGCAACTGGAAGAACAGTCTGAAACAGCCAGTCGCAGTAAAAAGGTCGTATGGCTGTGGACAAGACGGGTAGCTGCGGTTGCTGCAATGGTGGCGTTCGTTGTTTCAATAGGCTACTTTACAAAAGGTGGTAAAGAAAATCCATCTACATCCTTAATAGCGGAAAAAGTTAGGATAGCCAATACAGAAAAGGAAGAGCAGGTTGCAATCATCCCTGATAAAACGGAAGAAGAACCGGGTGTCTCTGCAGGAAATACATATTTCAGGATGCCAAAAGAAAAATTATTGGCAAAAACCGCCGTTCCGAGTGTTCAGACATCAACGGAGACGATTGCTGATACCGTTGTAGCAAATAAGGAACCCTCTGAAACAAAGCAGCAGACATTAGAAGGAACAACTGATACACATCAGCATAAACAGCAGCAGCGATACGATGAAAGTAACCGTGGAACTTATCAGAACAATTATATCGCCCATGCCAATATTGGCAATGATAAATCCGGGAAACTGTCTTGTGCTGTGTTTATGACGGGGGGTGCAAGTTCGGCATTTAACAGGAAATCTATCGGAGATAATTTTTCGTTAGGAGCAGGACCTGATGATGCGGATTGGGAGGACAGTCCTTTACTTGGGATACTTCTTTACAACCAGAGAAAAGAAATAAAAACTGACATCAAGCATCGTCTGCCTGTTAGAGCCGGTGTCTCATTTGCCTACAATATCAATGAACGGCTTAGTCTGGAAAGTGGTGTCACTTATACCAATCTCACATCTGATATGCGGGAAGGCAGCGACAGCCATTATTTCACAGGTGAACAAACTTTGCATTATGTCGGCGTCCCTCTTAATATGAGGTATAAAATTATATCATGGAAGGGTCTTGAACTGTATGCTTCGTCCGGTCTGCTTGCTGAAAAATGCGTGTCGGGCAAGCAAAAGAAAGAATACATCCTTAACAATAAGGTTGAGAAGAAAGAGACGCAAGACCTGAATGAAAAGCCGTTCCAGTGGTCGGTCAATGCCTCTGTCGGATTACAGTATAATATTTCACCTTCAATAGGCCTTTATGCGGAACCCGGCGTAAGTTATTACTTCAACGACGGGACTTCGATAAAAACCATTTATAAAGACAAGCCCTGCAATTTTAATTTGAATCTCGGATTAAGATTCACTTTTGGAAATAAATAAAAAAATAAGATGTTGAATATGAAAAAAGAAATGACAGTTATATTCTTGTCTGCATGCTGCATGGCAGGATGCGTCAGACAAACAACAACGAATGACAGCACAAAGATAAAGGCATCCGAGTATGCCGTGACAACGGTAAAGGGAGATTTTCCATATACTGTTGCAGAACACTATTTTGTCAGGAATGACTTGAGTGCCTTACCTCCTGAAAAGATTGTATCGGAAACCGATTTCAACGCCAACTTTGGCATGGCTGCGACAATGGGCGATAACGGAATGCCCACAAAGATAGATTTCAAGCACCAGTACGTTATTTCTGTCACATTGCCCGAAACAAACATCCATACGGAAATAATACCAGTAGGATTGAAAAAGGCTGATGACGGGAAAATTATATTTTCATATCAAATAAAATTGGGTGACAAATTGACATATACAATGGTTCCGTCATTGCTGATAATTGTGGACAGGAAACATGACGGGACAGTTGTGTTGGATGCTGTCGAGAATATTTGATTTTATTGGTTGTTAGGAACAAATATCTATGAACGATTCATTCAGGCCGTCCGTTCATCCGTTGGATGACGGTATGCCGTTCCGCCTTTACAATGGCGTTGCAGATACCATTCCGTGTATGCCGTGCAGTTCTTCTTTGAGCGCATTGATTTCTTTTAGTAGATTGCGAAATTCAATCAGTTGGCAGTTGACTTCCTGAAGCAGTCCGTCAAGTTCCTGCTTGTCCCGTTCCAACTCATCTTCGGGTGTATAATTGGCAAGCCTCTCACGGAGAGCAGCCGTATCGGGTTGTTTCATTGCATTGCTTTTTTTTAGGTTGTTTGTCATTTTCGTTTTATCCCGCCTTTGGGATGCCTGCCGATTCTGTTTGAAGCGGCCAGCGCACATCTTCGGGCAAATTCTATCTCGTCCTCTTTCGGGTCGCGTCCCCATTTCAAATCTGACTGCGAACTGCCACCGCCGCTGGATGATACCTCGTAGGGTGAGGTTATAAGGGTGAAGTAAGCCATCGCAAGATTTTGCAGGGCTTGCCAGTTGGCCAGTTCCCGATAGTCGAACTCATCGTTGAAGAAGTCCAACACCTTGCAGGGAAGGTAACGCTTGTAGGTCTTTCCGTCATGCTCAAACACCGTGGACTGACGGTTTGATTGATAGGCCGTGTAGTCCTCAAATACTGGATTGCTCTGCCTTATAACAGGCTGTGGCGTTTGCTTCGTACCATTGGAAACGGATGGTTTCGGTGTCGGTACAACAGGCTGTTTGGTTGCCGGATGTACTTGTTGCGCCTTGTCTTGATGCAGTTTTTCCCATGTCTGTTTGATACGGGATGCGGTCAGGTTGCGCCCCTTTCCAAGTTCCGATGCCTTGAATTTCGTGTTGCCTTTGAGAAGCACATAGCCACGAATGACATCTTTCTTGTCCTTGCGCAGATACAAGTCGTAACCCTTTGCTGCAAGCCTTTCCTGATAGCCCTCCCATGACCATTTGTCAAGCTCGCGCAGGGCTTCCATGCAGTCTGCACTGACTTTGGGGATGTTGTTCTCGTGTATGTGTTGCGCCGTAGTCCATCCCCTTTGCCGGGCTATCATTTCTGCCGCCCGTTGTGCGCGGAGGTGTATGGCGTGGTCGTTGTTGATGTTCCCTTTCTCGTCCACCCGGCAGACTATGGCATGAAGATGCGGTATGCCGCTCTTGGATTCCTCATGCAGCCAAATAGAGGACTTGCTGCCCGATATGTTCGTCTGCGCTGAAACTACCTTGCCGTCCTTGTCGCGGATTTCCTGTATGTCGAAAGCGGCGGCGAAGTCTCTCCACAGTTTCTGCCAATCGTCCCAAAGTGAAGTTTTCGGTATGCTCCATTGCCGGGCTTATCTCTATTCGGATAGCATTGTTCCTGATGTTCGGATGGTTCATCGTGGCAAACTTCATTTCCGCCCAGATACCCGATGCGTCCATCCCTTGCGGCATGAAGTTGTCACAGATACGGGTAATCCTTTCGGGATGCTTCTTGTTCCTCGATTCGCCCGACACATAGAGCATCGCCCTTATGCCGTGGGCTACTGCCTTTGCCTTGGCTATCATACGCCGTCCTCCTTAGCTTCTTCGTCTGTTGTTCCTGCCGGATAACTGTTGACCGTCTGTGCGGACTGCAAGAAGTCGGTGACACGGTCTGTGACATACGCCACTTTCTCGTACCAGTCAAGCATGGTCGGCTGGTGCCGGAAAAGTTTTATCTTTTCGTTGTCAGTCAACCCGTGCAGGGCGTTGGCGAAGTTCACCATGTCCGTCCTGCAAGCCGCAAGCAGGCGCAATCCTTTCAGTTCCGCATCGGAGAGTCGCAGCCGTGGCTTGTAGCCGAGTGCCCTCGCACGGATGAAGTCGCTGCGTGTCATGCCGCATTGTTCCGCGCTACTTATTATCATTGAAAGTTCTTGGGCGGTGACTTTTGTGACTACTACCTTATCACGCCTTATAACGGGCTTCTCCTGCTTGGCTTGTCGTTGGGAAGTATCTTTATCATGTGCCATAACTAATGTCGCTAAAATAATCGTGAAACTGTATCTACAAAAGGGATGGTGCGAGCCTGCGAGCGGCAAGGACAACAGCCTGAAAGGGTGTTGCGAGAGTGTCGTGGTAATACCGTCCAGAGGCGGTAATACCTCGGCATATCTCGTAACTCAACGCTGACGCTTTACGCCATTCCTCCCTCACGTTAGCCATTGGAAAGCTCGGTGTGTGCCGGATGCCTTGCGGATTTGGGAACAACGGGAAAGCGGAAAATCTGCCTATCAGCCCGTTTGCAGCCATTCAGAGCGGTTCTATCCTTTCCCTTTGCTTGTGTATGAATGGGTTGGAAACCACACTGCCATCCTTTGCCATCCATTGCAGGAGGCACGGAAAGGTCATCACGGACGCAACCCTTGAACGACAGGTATCTATGAGTTCCAGCCTTGCCAGTTCGTCCAACAGGCGGCGTATGCGCTTCCTGCCCATGTTCCATTGCGTTGAAAGCTGTTCTTCGGAATACTGCGCCTGACCGACTGAAAGCGTGAGCGGTCGGTGGAAACCTTTGGCAGTACCGTCCGCAAGAGCCATCCTTGCCAAGAGGTCGGCGAACAATGTGAAGTTGCCGGTTTCCCTGCCGTCATCATCCGTTGTTGTTCCGTGCAACCATTGTAATGCACCTGCGGAGAAGATAAACGCAAATGTTTCAATCCCTGTCGGGCGCAAGAAACTGTATTTTTCCTTGTCCATAAAATCTTGTTGTTATAAGTGTGATATAAATGTGATGCTTCTGTTATAAGAATGGAATGAAGCCGTGCAAATGTCTGCACGGAATTGCCTGTTTGCTCATTCGTTGTTCCCTGCACGGCTTCATCCTTTTGTGTAATGCGTAAGCGGAAAACTGTTTTGCCGATAAGCAGCAACCATTTCCAAACGTGTTCCAACCCGAAATAAGGGAAGAAAAGAAACGGGATGCATCCATATCTCTATTGGATTTTACATCGGGCATTTGCTTTTTCCAACCGCATACGGTCACTTTCCTGCACCGCTGGTGCCTGTGTTGTTGGGAAACGGTTGCCCCGGTGCAGGACGCTTGTCAAGGGATGAAACGGCACGGCTGATGTCTGCTGCGTCCACGGCGATGGATAACAACGACCTGTTTACCGTGACCAACTGCCGCTTGTCGCAAAACTCCGCCACACGCTCCAATAACTGAAACGCACGGTTCAACCGATGTTCCTGCGCATTGTCCGCAGTCATACGCTCGTTGTCCTTTCCGCTGTTGAGATAGCGGTTGAGCGCAAGGCGGTCGTCCGCTGAAATGACACCGTCCGCGATGGCGAGCCTTTCCGTCGGCAATGGCGATTTGCCCACACCGCTTATTTCACGTTTACGGTTCTCGTTCTTCTTCTCTGCCGGAACGGTTGTGGCTGTGCCGCCCTGTTCCATGTTCCTGTTCTGTTCCATACTACGTTTGTTTTTTTGATGTGAATAAAAAGGTTGTTTACTTCCGTCCTGCCAGATAGCGGCCGGCTTCCTCCGCGATTTCTTCCTGTGAGGAGATACGGACACCCGTGAGGAAAGCGTCCAAGTCTTCTTTCTTGAAGAAGCACAGCTTGCCCGTCGGCTTGTACATCGGGATAGCCCGGTGCATCATCAGCTTGCGGAAATAGGAGAGCTTGAAGCCGCAATACTCGGCCGCCTCCCTGGTGCTTAAAAGTTTTCTTTGCTCTGTCATGTGCGTATATTTTAGTGAATAATCTGCTTCGCCTTTGTCGTGGCGACAATGCAAAGGTATGGCGGAATTATCCCGAAACAATTACTATAAATAACACAAACAGAGAACTTTGTGGATTATAAATGCAACTATAAACGGAGTAAAAACGAAGCATAAGGGAACTATAAACCCTCCATAATCCCTGATAATCCGTACATGGTAACTTATAAGTGCGGAAGGAAACAGGCCTGTTCGCGGACGGACATAAAAAATCCCGCCATCGGGTTACGGTGACGGGAACAAGGAAGAGAATTGTATAATGGTTATATATAGAAGGTGGAGGTCAGACCTTCTTGAACTCTTCGAGGTCGTAGGTGTCGAGCTTCGGACGAAGGCGGGTCGCCTTGCGCAGCAGTTTGGCGATATGCCTCTGGTGTTCGGACGGGTTGTCCCTGTAGGCGGTCTTGAAGTTGCTTGCCAGCTGTGCGCCGTTGTTGAGCGGCCAGAATTTCTCGAAGATGACCCATTTGCCTTTCCTGATTTTGAGGGCGGCGCAAAGGGCACTGGCGATATAGGCGTAGAGTGTCTGATTGATTTCGTCATCCTCCTTTTTCATCAGCGGCCGGAAGTCCGTATCAAGATAGCCGTCCTCACGGAACAGCACCAACAGGAACAGTGCGTCGTTGGTCTGCAATGATTCGGGCAGTCTCCTTATCTGTTCCGGCTGCACCTTTGAGACAAGGCTGTCATAGTGCCTGATTTCATCCTCCTGTTTCATTATGGAAGGTGGTGTGGATGCTGAAAGCAAGGCTTCGATTTGCTTTTCTCCTGCTTCGTCCGTGTACTGCCGCTTCTTTGGAACAAGTCTGTTCCACCGTTGTAGCAGCCATGATTTTATCTGTTTGCCGTATGCCATACCGATGGTACAGGGCAAAAGGAAAACCACGGCGAAGAGCGAGACCATGACAATGCACGTGCCCCAGTCCATGCGCTTGTCCGGTGTAAAGATGAAAGCAAGCAACAGCGAAAGCACAAACCACGAGGCGGTCAGCACGGAACGGTCTTTGGAAAGCCACTTGTCTATGATGATGTCGTACAAGAGGAAAAATTCCGCTACCAGTCCGATCCACCCGGCAATGGACAGGGTGGCAAACACAAATCCTGCCGTGGTCGCTCCCATGCGGAAAGCGATGGCGGCAACCAGACCGAATGCGGTTGCGGCTACTACCGTAAGCGGCAATAGCATCGTAAGGTAATTATCGGAGATTCGTTTCATCGCATATATAAGTGTTAGTCTTTGAAAATGTCATTGACACGGTTGACCGCCTCGTCTTTCTTCTGGTCGATAATCTTCGCGTATATCTGCGTGGTGGCAATGTTCTTGTGTCCGAGCAGCTTGCTCGTGGTATAAATGTCAACGTCAAGGGTCAGCATCATCGTTGCGAAACTGTGGCGGCTCACGTGATAGGTCACATGCTTGGTTATGCCTGCCGCTTTCGCCCATTTGTCGAGGATTATGCAGATACGGCTCTCTGAGGGAAGGTCGAAAACCTTGTCTTCATCCTTTGCATCGCCACGCTCCGGCAGCCACTTCATCGCCTGTTGGGATAACGGCAGATATATAGGGCCTTTTGTCTTTTCCATTACTGTGAACACCCTCCATTGGTCGCCGTCCTTATGGATGTCGCCCCATGTCAGGCTGACAACATCGCTGATACGCAGGGCGCAGTAGCAGGAGAATAGGAAAGCCTGCTTGACGGCTGGACGGGTGGGACACTCCGTCGCAATCAGTTTCTTCAATTCATCTATCTGCAGGAACTCACGCTTGCTTTCAGGGCGGTGGATACGGTCGGCTGCGGCTATGTGCGTGAAAGGATTCTCGGACAGATAGTCATTCCGTACAGCCCAGTTCAGCATGGCACTGAGCACGGTGACATACCCGGCAGCGGTAGTCATGGTAATGGGTCGGTTCGTCCTCGCCTTGTAATCGTTCCGAAGGAAATTCATGAACGCCATGCAATAGTCCTTGTCTATCATCCTGAGGGGAACGTCACCACGGAATTGGGATGTCGCTTTTCGGATGCAGTTTACACTGCGTATTGTGGTATGCTTGCCATTGTCCTCCAGCCACCTTGCATAAAGGTCAAGCAGTTCAGACAACTTGATACGTCCACGCAACATGATGTTGGAAACGCCTTTTTCATTATTGGTCAGTTCTATGATGCGGTCTGCCTTAATCTTGTTCGCCAATGTCATGTTGTGCTGGTTCATGGCACGGCTGGCAGGATCAAGTTCCGGGACAAGGTAGAGTTTCAGGAACTCATACGTCCGCTTCCCATTACGGTAAATATCAAGATAGATTGACTTGTTACCGTTCTGTAATTCCTTGAAGCGGATGCGGACAGGCTCTTTCGCCTTGATTACTTTCTTTGGTCTGGGCATGGTGTTTTATTTATTTTGTTTATTATTCGACAGGTATAACTGGTGCAGTTTCGTTTTCCTTTTGCTGGTTGGCTGTAATCATCTTCATATACCCCCTCATTGTCTTGGGCGTCAACCCAAGCATACAACAGACGGTTCCAATATCGGTGCCGGTGGTGAGCAATAGATATATAAAGGTGTTTTGCGCAAGTCTGAAATTCAGCGGTTGTTTCAGCCCGGTTTTCTCGCCCCAAAGATGTAGGATGTTCAATATTTCCGTACTCTTCGGCAATCCCCTGAATACCAGCCCACGACGGCTTGTCGTTTCGGGTAGCCATCGCATTGATATGTCGGTCAACGGTATGGATGATTTTCTTGAATATACTTCAATGGTTGTTTTGCCTTCGCTCGTCTTTATGTCTTTCCATTTGAGTGAGAGGACATCGGCAAAGGACAGGTATGTGAAGACGCTCAACATGAAAGCCTGTTTGACTTGCGGCCTTGACATAACAGGGCATGGGGTATTCATCAAAACCTTTATTTCATCCACGGTCAGGAACTTTTTCAGCGGACGTTCCCTTGTGATGCGTCCGTGAATGTTCACGAAACGGAGAGGATTTACACCGATAATCCCATTGGTGACTGCGTTGTTGAGTGTGCTGCTGAAAAGATAAATGTACGCCCTTGCCGTTGTCATGCTGATTTTCCCGAACTGTCCGGCATAGTCCTTGTGCAGGAAGTCAACCAGTCCGTCGCAATAGTCTTCGTTAATGTCAACCACCTTCGTGTCTAACCCACGATAAGCAGCCACGACCCTCTTTATGCCTCTTATGTTTGTGGCGGTAGAAGCGTCACCTTTCGAGAAAACAATTTTTTCGTATTCGTCAATGGCTTCGCCTATGCTCATACCTGACGGTTCTTTGGTTCCTATGCCGAAACAAGCGGTTGACAATTCATTTTCTTTTGCGGCACGGATGGCTTCGGCCTCTTTCATTGTCTTCTTGTTCGCACTAATGTTTTTCTTGGAAGTTTCGGGTAACAAATAGAGACGGATGGTTTCGCGTATGCGCTTTCCATCCTTGTAATAGTCAAGGTAGATGGACTTCTTTCCGTTTTTCATCTCCTTGTATTTAAGCGTTATATGAGATTTTGCAGTACTCATGTGAAGTTCTATTTGTTACTATATGGTCATTTTTCAACTGCAAAATTACAAATATAATTTCAAAGTAACAAAATAGCAGCAAATAAAGTAACAAAATTAACCCTATTTAGCGAAAATAGGAATCCATTATCCTTTTGCGTAACTTATATAAATCACTGATATATAGTGTTTATATATTCTTTTTGCTTGCTATTAATTCTTATGAAAAATATATATAAAGATAGTGGTGGAACATTTCCACATGGCTCTTGGCTTCCACATCGAGGGTTTCGTCCATCGTCGTACGGTTGACCAATATCGGTACGTTGCCGTCCAGCACATAGACTTTCTTCTGCGCATCTGTCACCATTGTCCGTGCCGTCCAAATGCTGCTCACGCTGATGATGATACAGCCGGCAAGGAAGAACGAGCAGATGATTCCCACTAACTTGATTTTGTTTTCTAAATTTCTGATTACCATTGTATATTCTTGATTATGAGTTTACGGTTATCGCATCATGGTGCCGATTGCACCGGTCGCTGTCATCTTCGCCTGTTGAGCCACACCTTCACCGAAGTTTCGGGTTGAGAATGCGGTATCGCCCTCAGGTATCATCCAGGCGGCCAAGTCCGGAACAAGGTTCAGGCATTTCAATGCCACGATACTTGCAGCCATAAGGTAGCCTGCCGAGAAGAAAGAGTTTTGCAGGTAGGCCGCCATCGTCGCCTCGCTCTGTGTGATGGCTGTCAGGTTCTCGACCTGTATGCACAGCACGATGTCGAACAGAAGCAGGACATAAAATCCTACGAAGTATAGCATCGCACCATAAAAATGCACCGTCAGATACCTTGTCAGCCATTTTGCCCAGGCTCCTTCCCACTTGGGCAATAGCGAGAACGCCCACTGTATCGGACCGAATATCGTGAGCATTCCGAGCAGGATTTGCTGGCAGTAAATAGTAGCCCACCAGCCTATGCGAAACACAATTAAGGCTATGAGCATCACGATTTTATCTATTCCTACAACAATCCCGGAAGTAAGTGATGTGAACCAAAGTTTGGCTGCATCCTTTTCCATATTGGTCACTTCGTCCACCCCGGTCTGTTCCATAGTGGCTTCTATCAGATTGGGGTCGGAAGTTCCGCTGTGTGCCACATCCGCCTGTGCTTGCAGGCTGGTGTACATCGTATCTCTTGCATAGATGAGTTGCTGCACCTCCTGAAATTTATCCTCTATCTGTGTGGCTTCCGCCTGGTACAGGTCATGAGTGTAAGAGCCGATACAGTTAGGGATATAGGATAGGAAATCCAACACGCACCAGTTGCTCCCGCTGTTTACCATACCCGTGTCTGCCGGAGGATACCACCAGCATAGGATAATTGAAATCGCCAATGGCTTGAACAACTTCATGATATCCAGCGGTTCGTTCTTGACCATCATCTTGTACGCCATACCTGCTGCCATGACGATTGCAAACAAGGCCGCGAGTGCCATACACATCTGGAGAATCCACCAAAACGGGCCTTGTGAACCTGTGAACGTGGCATCCGTCAGGAACTCGTTGGTTTGAAAAATCACGTCATCGATCTCTTCTTCAAGCAGGTTGATGCCGAAATCTGAAAGTATATCTCCGCTTGCCATCTGTTTTTCCATTAAATTTTATCTGTTCACACTCTCTTTTTCATTTCCGTCTTCGTTTCCGTCATCATTCTGCGACCCTCGCACTGCCGACCGGGATTCATTCCAGCGGCTCATGGCATTGCTGATAATGCTTCTTTTGTCTATCGAGTGGTTGTCCGTTGCCGAAAGGAGATTCTTCGTGGCATTGCGGTTGCTCAACTGGACGAGATATTTCACCAGTACATCGTTTTGCCGGGAGACATCGGCATAGATTTGCAGATACTCTTTCTTACGTTGCGCGTTGGGCATATAGGCATCCCTTGTTGCCTTGATTGCGCATTGATAGATACGGTAATAGTCATTCCACCGTTCTTTTTCTTTTGGTGAGCCGCCTGTCATCGTTATGCGGTCAATGTTCTTCTGAAACTGCCGCATCTGGGATTCTACCTTGTCCTTTTCCGCAAGCCAGGCAAGATCCACTTGTCGGTCCGCGACATTCAAGGCTTCAATCTTGGCTCTGCTTGTGAGTGCGGAATCCATGGCTTCCGCTTCATCTACCTGCTGATAGGAAGCCACGCCTGCCGCCGTTCGGAATGTGAGTTTGTTCTTGACTGCTGCCGTTTTCTTGTACTTGTTGTGCAGCAACGTGTAATAAGGTTCCGGTTTGAGTGCACCGGCTCCGGTTTCCTCCACCGTGATTTGGTTCATCTTGGGCGAATCGTGGTTGTAGGTAACATATTGGGCGTTTGCCGCAATGGTTGCCACTAACAGCATCGTTGTAAAAATCAATTTCATAATTTCTCTATTTTTAGTTGTCAATAATCCAGCTTGCCTGATTGTCTCCATCGCCCGAAAGCATCGTTAACAAGTTCCCGCTTGGTTTTGGCGCGGTAGACTTTCTCTTTCCAGTAGCCGATTCGTACCTGCATGTATCGCCAGGTCTCCAGGTAGGCACGGTTCAAATGCTTCTTGATATTGTCAAGAGAACAGTTGATGCTGTTCAGCACCATCAGCAAGTCCGAAGTGGAACAAGCCGCCGCACCTGTGGCGTACAGAACCAAATCGCTCACGGATTTATATAGGCATTCTCCTTCCTGTGCTATCATCCGTATGACTCCGGCATTGATGGATAATATCAGCGTGTCCGCCAACTCTATATGTTTCCGCTTGATGACCTTCTCATTGAAATCTTCAAGCATCGCCTTGTAGTCGGATATTCTTTCGCTGACCCCTTTGTAGGTGGAATGTACATTCAATGCCGTGCGCAGGGACTGGTACATCACGTCAATTACATCGAAAGCTCTGGTGTACTTGTCCAGATCCACGTTCAGCTCCTTGTAACCCACAGTTTCCTTGCGGCTGTATTCGTGCAACAGTTTGTTGCTGTGTTCCAATGTGGAGCGAGCCAGCAAGAGGCTTCGCTGTTGCTTGTGGTCATTGATATAGGCTTCAACCGTCCCCACATCAAAACTCCATTGCGCATTTGCGGACAGGGGTGCCAGCAGCATTATCAACAATCCGAGTATATATGTCCTGCCTCTTTTCATCGCTTGCCCTCCTTAGTCTTTCTGTTTCGTGCGTTTTCCATCCAACGGTCGTGACATTCCTCCACAAGGGAAAGTCTGCGCCCCTGATCATCGTCAACGGGTGGCAGAACATCTTTCAGCACGTCAATGATACTGCGCCTGTAGTGCATCATCTTTTCCAATGATACCAAGTCGGCGTAAATCTTCGTGAGCCGGGAATCCACTTCACGGGCTATCTCCAGCCGGTCGCTTGACCAAAGCAGGTGATACATGTCGTTTGTTTTCGTGTCCTCCTGCGGTGCAGTACGGGCATATTCAGTCGTTATCTTGCACTTCGGATATTCTTTCGCGATTTCCGCTATGCGGTCATTGACCAGTTTCGTCTTTTCCTTGTCGCTCATATCGGGGTCAAGTGTAATCACTTCCACCACATGGGTATCGGAATACTCCGTGGTCAATTCCCAGGATATTTGCAGGATAGCCCTGTGTATCTTGATGCCAAGGAAGTATTTGGGCTTTCGGGCGATTTTCAGTGTCGCCTTGAATGTGATGATGCCGTTGATATTCGGGATTGTGCCTTTTCGGATATAGGTGTAGCCGTTCCAGGAACTATTGTCCTGCCAAGTGATATTGTAAGCAGTCTTGCAGTCTTGCATGATAGCCGGTATCCGGTAATAATCATCGGTCTGCATGTCGTTGTCGCTTCGGGCTTCTTCTTTTGCCTGTGCGATTTCCTCTTGCTTCTGCTGCCAGGCGGCAAGTTCAGGTTTCAACCTGTCTATCTCCGCTTTGTTCTCATTGTATTTCTGACGGAGAGAAACGGCTTCCTCCACACTGGCATTGGCAATCTGTTTGATAAGCGATTCGTTTTCCTTTTCCAATGCGGATATTTGTGACTGGAGCGCGTAAACCTTGTTGTCCGCTTCCCGCTGCATGGCATCGAGTTCAGACAAATCCAGTTCCTCGCTTTCGGCCGTAGTCTTCATCGCGCACTCCTTGGAATGGGCGTTGAGCGTACTTCCGCATTTCCGGCACTTGTACTGGGTTGTTCCCTGCCCAAGTGTCGCTCCATCCGAACAGGTGACACTGATTGTTACCGTCTCGCATCCTTTCAGTTTCTCTTCATTGGTTGCCTGGTAATAGTTCCGGCTTTCGGAAGCGATATAATAGACATAGTCGTCTTCGTTATCGTTAAACTCAGACAGACGCGCATTAAGTTGAGCCTTGAATGTGTTCAAATCCATGGAATAGGAATCGAACACGTCTTCATAGACTATTTCCTCGTTGTTCCAGCCTTTCGTGACGTGGATTTCGTAGGCGTATGCCTTCTTGGTCTGCTTCTTTCCTTTTTTAATGATATAACTGTTCTGATAATAATTGATAGTGTAACTGAACCCGTCATTGGCATTGTTAAACTGCTGCACCCTGTTCCTTGACCATCCGGCGTAGCGTTCCGAATTGGAAAGGGCCTGCTCCTTTTGCGATGCGTCGGGATAGAAGTTCGGATCGCTTGTCTTGAAGCGGGTCCATTCACCACCTTCAAGGATGCTCTTGTCATCTGTCGGGGGATAATAGTCGCAGAGGG